>JAABUJ010003226.1_pt1 | contig 18613 bp, 14 predicted proteins | sample 5559131 | NCBI WGS metagenome assembly JAABUJ01 (sample SAMN10711875, study PRJNA513366) | rock metagenome | isolation source: Antarctica rocks | place: Antarctica: Victoria Land, Mt New Zealand nord | collected 2016-01-07 | reverse complement strand
TCGGACATGGGAGCCCTCCTTGTTGTCAGTCGAAGGTGGTGAGATACCCTCGATTGGAGGCGAGGAGGGCCCTCCTGTACATCCCCCGCCGATGGAAAGAGTTACGGCTCCGTCAGTGCCATTCACTGATGGGACGAGCAACACCCTCGCCGTGGGCGAGACGGTCTACAATGACGGGGTCTTTCCCCAGAACGTGAACAATGCCGCGAACGGTTTCTTCAACGCCTGGTCGGTCAACCTCCGGCAATCTTCCACCTTCCGGAGCACCGTCAACCCGCCGAACACGCGGCCCGGGACGGGGTTCACCTCGGGCGTGACCAACGGTGCCTTCGGGAGCCGGCACTCGGGCGGGCTGAACTTCACGTTCGCCGACGGCTCGGTCCGGTTCCTCAAGAACTCGATCAACCTCCCCATCTACAGGGCCCTGAGCACGATCGCGGGCGGCGAGGTGATCAGCAGTGATCAATATTGATCGAGCGGTCGGGGCCTCGGTCGGGAGGGCTTCGCGCCTCCCGGCCTTGCTCGGGGCGTGCCTGGCCGGCGTCCTCGGGTGTAGCGGCGACCCCGACGCCGCCCGGGCCGTCGGAGCGTCGGGCACGGTCAAGGTCAAGGGGCAGCCCCTGGAGAGCGGGACCATCCAGTTCGTCCCCGAGAAGGGGAGGTCCGCCACCGGGAAGATCACGGGCGGGAGATTCGTCCTGACGACCAACGAGCCCGACGACGGCGCCATCGCCGGAAAGCACGCCGTCGCGATCATCTCCCAGAAGGAAATGCCCGCGAAGCCGGGTGCCGAGCCCGAGATGGTCTCGGTGATCGACAAGAAGTATGGCTCGACGGAGACCTCCGGCCTGACCGTCGAGATCCCCGCCGGGGGCAAGACCGACATCGCCATCGACCTCCCCTGACGCCGGGGGCGGCGCCCCGACCGGAGCGCCGCCCTCGACCGCCCGGCCCGAGCTGGGCCCGGATCAGCTCAGCTCAGGTCAGGTCAGGTCAGGTGGTCGCCGCCAGCTCGCCCACCTCCTGATCCGAGCCGGAGTGCTCGTCCGGCTCGATCCGCATCGCGTAGAAGCTCCGGTGGACGAAGAACAGGGCGACCCCGAAGAAGGCGACGGCCAGCATCGCCTTCCAGATCGGGGGGACCTCCAGCGCCAGCTCGACGGCGAGCAGGCCGAAGAGGGTCGAGAACTTGATGATCGGGTTCATGGCCACCGAGCTGGTGTCCTTGAACGGGTCGCCCACGGTGTCGCCGACGACGGTGGCGGCGTGGAGGTCGGTCCCCTTCTCGCGAAGCTCGACCTCGACGATCTTCTTGGCGTTGTCCCACGCGCCGCCGGCGTTGGCCATGAACACCGCCTGAAACAGCCCCGAGATCGCCAGCCCGATCAGGAAGCCGACGAAGAAGAACGGCTCGATGAACGCCGCCCCCAGCGTCAGGAAGAAGACGGTCAGGAAGATGTTGAACATCCCGGCCTGGGCGTACCGGGTGCAGATCGCCACGACCCGCTGGGAGTCCTCCAGGCTGGCCCTGGCCTGGCCGTCGAGCTTCATGGTCCGCTTGATGAACGCCACCGCTCGGTAGGCTCCGGTGATCACGGCCTGGGTGCTGGCCCCGGTGAACCAGTAGATCGCCGCGGTCCCGGCGATCAGCCCCAGCAGGAACGGGGCGTGGAGGATCGACAGGTTGGCCACCGTGGCCGGGTCCAGGCCGGTGAACCGGTGGGTCGTCGGGTCCTTGTGACCGGCCAGCAGGACGACGATCGAGAAGATCATCGTCGTGGACCCGACCACCGCGGTGCCGATCAGGACCGGCTTGGCCGTGGCCTTGAAGGTGTTCCCGGCGCTGTCGTTCTCCTCCAGGAGGATCTTGGCCCGCTCGAAGTCGGGGTCGAACCCGAAGTCGCGGGCCAGTTCCTGATGGATCCCGGGCTCCTGCTCGATCAGCGAGAGCTCGTAGACGCTCTGGGCGTTGTCGGTGACCGGGCCGTAGCTGTCCACGGCGATGGTCACCGGGCCCATCCCCAGGAAGCCGAAGGCCACCAGGCCGAAGGCGAAGACCGACGGGGCGATCATCAGGTCGGCGGGGAAAGAAAGGCTCACGCCGTGGGCCGCCGCCATCAGCAGGACGATCACCACGCCGCCGACCCAGAAGGCCGAGAAGTTCCCGGCGGTCAGCCCGCTCAGGACGTTCAGGCTGGCCCCACCCTCGCGGCTGGCGGTGACGACCTCGCGGACGTGCGCCGAGGTCGTCGAGGTGAAGAACTTGGTGACCTCCGGGATGATCGCCCCGGCCAGGGTCCCGCAGGTGATGATCGTGGCCAGCTTCCACCAGAGGTGGCCGTCGCCCCCCAGGCCGGAGACCATCAGCAGGCTGGCCAGGTAGGTCCCGGCGATCGAGAGGACGCTGGTCAGCCAGACCAGCCGGGTCAGTGGGTCCTCGTAATTGAAGCGGGCCCCGGACTCGTACTTTTTCCGCGAGATCGACTCGTTGACGAAGTAGGCCAGGCCGCTGGCCACGACCATCAGGATCCGCATGGCGAAGATCCAGACCAGGAGGTCGGACTGCACCGAGGGGCTGGCCACGGCCAGCATGATGAAGGTGATCAGGGCCACGCCGGTGACGCCGTAGGTCTCGAAGCCGTCGGCGGTCGGGCCGATCGAGTCGCCCGCGTTGTCACCGGTGCAGTCAGCGATCACGCCGGGGTTCCGGGCGTCGTCCTCCTTGACCTTGAAGACGATCTTCATCAGGTCGGCGCCGATGTCGGCGATCTTGGTGAAGATCCCGCCGGCCACCCGGAGGGCCGCCGCCCCCAGCGACTCGCCGATGGCGAAGCCGATGAAGCAGGGCCCGGCCAGGTTCCTGGGGACGAACAAGAGGATGCAGAGCATGATCAGCAACTCGACGCTGATCAGGACCATCCCGATCGACATCCCCGCCTTCAGGGGGATCGAGGAGCAGAGGTACTGCGACCCCCGGAGCGACGCCATGCAGGTCCGGCTGTTGGCGAAGGTGTTAATCCGGATCCCGAACCAGGCCACCGAGTAGCTCCCGGCGATCCCGATCAGGCTGAACAAGAGGATCACCCCCACCTTCGCCGGTCGGGCCAGAGGCGCGGCCTCGATCAGCTCGCCGGCGGCCCTCGGGGCGTCGGTCGAGAGGAACCCGAAGTAGGCCACGATCACCGCCGCGATGAACACCCAGAGCAGCAGGATGAACTTGCCCTGGGTGATCAGGTACGTCTTGCAGGTCGCGTAGATCAGCTCGGAGACTTCGAGCATCGACCGGTGGACCGGCAGGTTCCTGAGCTGCCGGTAGAAGACCAGGCCGAAGGCCAGCCCCCCCATGCAGATCAGCAGGCCGAGCATCAGGAGCGAGTGGCCGTCCAGGGCGCCGCCCAGGAATTTCGTCCGGGCCAGGTCGGGCAGGACCAGGTCGGCGTCACTGGCCCGGGCCGCGCCCGGGATCGCCAGCGCCAGCCCCGACGCCGCCAGCGCCGCCAGGCCCGGGACGGGCCATCGTCCCTTTGCATCCGTCTTCATGGGGAAATCCTCCTGGACGACCTGAAGGCCGGTTCCGTTGGGCGGCGCGAATCGTTTCGCGGGATGGGGGGACACCCCCCGGAATGGTGCCGGCCCCTATGTTAGTCCCGACCGGTCCGTCGACGCCACCGGCCAGGGTCCGGAGGCCCCTGGAAGTGGCCGGGCCTCGTGCGATACGATGAATCCAGACGATTTCCCACCGGCCTGGCGCTTCGCCCCGGGGTCCGATGCCGGCGGACGGCCTAACCATGGCGAAAATCTCTGACGGGGCCCTGGTCGTCCGAGACGGACAGAATTGACCGTCGAGCTTCGTCCAGGGTTCCGGTGTCGCGGCCGATCCAGGTGGGAAACTCCAGGAGGTCTCAGTCAACTCTGCTCCCGGTCGGTCGGTGGAAGAATTGACCTCTCCCGATCCGAAGACGGGCTATTCGGGCATCCCGCGCGGCCGGCGGGGTACCGACGCTATTCGACCACACCAGCCTCAGCGAGTTGGTGGGCGAGTCGTCAGGCCCGATGATCGCTTGACGTGGGTCTCAGACCGCCGCCGTGGTGTAGAGCGGCGTCATGACCTCGCCCGAGCAGAGCCGCAAGGGGCGGCCGAGTCGGTCGCGGAGTTCGGTGGCGGGGTCGACGCCCAGGGCCTGGTAGATCGTGGCGGCGAGGTCGGGCGGGCCGAAGCTCCGGGAGATCGGGTAGGCCCCCAGGCGGTCGGACTTGCCGATCAACTGGCCGCCGACGACCCCCCCGCCGGCGAAAATGGCCGGGAAGACGTGGGGCCAGTGGTCGCGGCCGACCACGGCGCCGGGGGTCAGCTCGGTGATCTTGGGGGTCCGGCCGAACTCGGAGAGCATCACGACCAGGGTCTCGTCCAGCAGGCCCCGGGCCCCGAGGTCGTCCAGGAGGGCCGAGACCGCGCGGTCCAACGGGGGCATCAGCTCGTCCTTGAGCCGGGGGAAGTTGGCGACGTGGGTGTCCCAGGTCTGGACGATCCCCATGCTCGCCTGGACGATCGGGACGCCGGCCTCGACCAGGCGGCGGGCCATCAGGAGCGACCGGCCGAAGAGGTGCCGGCCGTAGCGGTCGATCAGCCGGGGGTCCTCGCGGTCGAGGTCCAGCGCCCGGCCGACCCGCCCGTTGCAGAGCATGGCGAGCGCGGCGTCCTGCTGGTCGACGAAGGTGTCGCCGGGCGAGGGGGCGGCGGCCTGTCCGAGGAGGTGGCGACGGCGGTGGAGCCGGGCGGGGTCGAGCCCGGGGGCGAGGGCCAGGCTCTCATCGCGGGCCTCGGGGTTCCCGGGGTTGAGCCGGAGCTGCCAGGGGTCGTGCCGGGGGCCGAGGAACCCGCCGTCCTGGCCCGGCCAGGTCAGCGGCCCCTCGACCAGCCGGAGCGGCAGCGAGACCCCGGCGGGAATCCCCTCCCCCCGGCGGCCGAGCTGGTCGAGCACCGCGGCGTAGCAGGGGAAGTCGTCCCGCGAGGCGACCCGGTCGAGGTCGTTCGCCCCCCTCGGGTTGGACGGCTGGCCGGTGAGGACCCGGTGGACTGCCAGGAGGTGGTTCCCCTCGGGATGCGACATCGACCGGACGACGGCCAGCTTGTCGGCCCGACCGGCCAGGCCGGGCAGGTGCTCGGAGAACCGGATCCCGGGGACCGCCGTGTCGATCGGCTTGAAGTCGCCCCGGACCCCGTCGGGGGCCTCGGGCTTCATGTCGAACGAGTCGTGCTGGCCGATCCCGCCACTCAGGAGGATCACGATCACCGACTTCGCCCGGCCCGGCTTGGCCCCGGGGCTCGCGGCCGATCGGGCCGCCAGGAGGCCCGGCAGACCCAGCCCCAGGAGCCCCGAATAGCCCACCTGGAGCATCGCCCGGCGACTCGGGCGGGCTCCGGAGATCGGATCGAGCGGGCCCATGGCGTCTCCTGGTCGGGGTTCGGGTTCGGGTCGGGCCGGTTCGCGGGGCCGGTCCCGCATCGGATATTTTAACAATTGCTGGCCGAAGATCCAGCGGAGACCGGGAATGCTCGCCGGACCAGCCCGGTTCCGTGGAGAATCGACGGTCCACGACATCTCACCACTCGGGAGACCCGATCGACCCTGCCGCCGGGTGGTGTCCCTTGGAATTCCGCGTCCGGGTCGGGTACAAGTCTTCATCTGGCGAGGACCGCCGGGCCGGGCGGCGTCGCCCTGGCCCCCGGGCGGGCACCCCGAGATCCCCGGAGAGGCCCCGATGCCAAGCACGTCCCAGGTCGAGCGCGAGACCGGCCACAAACCCAAGGGCGCCGAGCCCGTCGCGGACCCCTGCCTGCTGGTCATCTTCGGGGCGTCGGGCGACCTGACCAAGCGGCTCCTGATGCCCGCCCTCTACAACTTGGCCTGCGACGACCTGCTGCCCGAGCGGTTCGCCATCGTCGGGATCGCGATGGACGAGATGTCCACCGAGCAGTTCCGCGCCAGGATGACCGAGGACATCAAGAAGTTCGCCACCCGCAAGGACTTCGACGCCGGCGTCTGGGAGAAGTTCGTCGCCCGGCTCCACTACACTTCGGGCCAGTTCGGCGACGACGCGGCCTACCGGAAGCTGGCCGAGGTCGTCTCCGGGCTCGACGCCGAGATCGGCGTCGGCGGCAACGTCATCTTCTACATGGCCACCCCGCCGAGCATCTTCGGGATGATCTCGGACCACCTCGACCAGGCCGGCTTCAAGAAGAAGGAAAAGGGCTGGATCCGGATCATCGTCGAGAAGCCCTTCGGCCACGACCTCGAATCGGCCATCGAGCTGAACAAACAGCTCCTGGCCCACTGGCGCGAGGACCAGATCTACCGGATCGACCACTACCTGGGCAAGGAGACCGTCCAGAACCTCCTGGCCTTCCGCTTCTCCAACGGGATGTTCGAGCCGCTCTGGAACAACCGCCACATCGACCACATCCAGTTCAGCGTGGCCGAGACCGTCGGCGTCGAGGGCCGGGGCAAGTACTACGACACCTCGGGCGTCCTCCGCGACATGGTCCAGAACCACATGTTCCAGATGCTTGCATATCTGTGCATGGAACCCCCCTCGTCGTTCAAGCCCGACGCGATCCGGAACGAGAAGTCCAAGCTCCTCGACGCCGTCCGGGTGATGAGCCCCGAGGAGGTCGCCAGGCACGCCGTCCGCGGCCAGTACGGCCCCGGCAAGAAGGACGACGGGTCGCCCGCCGTCGGCTACCGCCAGGAGCCCGAGGTCAACCCCGAGTCGCGCACCGAGACCTTCGCGGCCATGGAGTTGTTCATCGACAACTGGCGATGGGAGGGCGTGCCGATCTTCCTCCGATCGGGCAAGGCGCTCTGGAAGCGGGGCACCGAGATCGTCGTCCAGTTCAAAAAAGCCCCCGAGGTCATCTTCCGCGACACCCCGGTGGTCCACCTGTCCTCGAACACCCTGCTCTTCCACATGCAGCCCGATCAGGGGATCGAGGTCCGCTTCCAGGCCAAGATCCCCGGGCCGACGATGCACCTCCAGCCGGTGAACATGAGGTTCAACTACGGCGACGCCTTCGAGGCCTCGCGCGGAACCGGCTACGAGGTCCTGCTGTTCAATTGCATGATCGGCGACGCCACCCTGTTCTCGCGGACCGACCTGGTCGAGATCGCCTGGCGGGTCGCCCAGCCGATGCTCGACGCCTGGGCCGACGCCCCGATCGACGAGTCGTCCGGCTACCCGGCGGGCTCGTGGGGTCCCCAGGCCGCCTTCGACCTGATCGACCGCTCGGGCCGGCACTGGATGGAGATCGTCAACCGCGACATCCTGGCCCGGATCCCGCTGTTCCAGGCCGCCGACGAGGTCTGCCTCCAGAACCTGGCCATGACCCTGGAACCCGAGGTCTTCCAGCCCGGCCAGGAGATCATCCATCACGGCGATGTCGGCGAACAGATGTACTTCATCTGCCGGGGTCAGGCTGATGTCCTCGACGAGTCCGGCAAGTCCGTGGCCTCGCTCGGCGAGGGGGACTACTTCGGCGAGCTCAGCCTGCTTTCCTCCAGGCCCCGGACCGCCACCATCCGGGCGGCCACCCCTTGCTACCTCTTCGTCCTGTCCAGGCCCGACTTTACCCGGGTCCTTCACGACCACCCCAAGTTCGCCGCCACGCTCAAGGAGATGGCCCGCAAGCGCTACCAACTGACCGACGCGGACCTCTGATTCCGGATCGCCCGGATCCGTCGCCTCTCGGAGGAGCCGCGGGGCGGCCCCTCCGACCGACCTCACGGCGAAAGCTCGCCGGGGGGGCTGGGCACGTCCTGGGACGGCAGATATCGGTGGATCGCGAAGTCATAGAGGTACGTCCCGATCAGCCCTCCGGCGAGCGGGCCGATGATCGGGATCCAGAAGTAGGAGCCGTGGGATTGGAAGACCGCCGGCCCCCAGCCCAGCAGGGCCGAGGCGACCCTGGGGGCGAAGTCCCGCGCCGGGTTGATCGCGTAGCCCGTCGGCGCCCCCAGCGACAGGCCGATCGCCCAGACCAGCGCCCCCAGCGCCAGCGGCTCGATGTAGCCGCCGGGCGCGGCGTTCTTCCGGTCGGTCAGGGCCCGGACGCCCAGGAGCAGGACCGCCGTGCCCAGGACCTCGCTGAAGACGTTCCGCCAGGCGACATCGAAGGCCGGATAGTTCGCGAACACCCCGGCGCCCCCGGCGAACGGGCCGGCGAGCTTGCCGTCGACCATCGCCCCGCGAACGAGCCCCTCGGTGGCCTCGAAGGCGCGGAACGCCTCGGCGTAATCGACGTACACGATCAGGGCCCCGACGAACGCCCCGGCGAACTGCGCGAGCCAGTAGGGCAGGACCCGGGCGCGGGGGAACTCGCCCCGGGCGGCCAGGGCCAGGGTGATGGCCGGGTTGAGGTGGCCGCCGCTGAGCCGCCCACTGACGAAGACCGCCAGGGCCACGGCCAGGCCCCACGCGGTGGTGATCGCCATCCGGTCGGGGGCCTTCCCCATCAGGACGACCGCGGCGACCACGCCCTCGCCGATCGTGATCAATAGCGCCGTGCCGAGGAACTCAGCCATCAAGGCGGGACGGGGCGGGGGCGCCGCCGGGTTCGGATCGTTGGCCATTGGGATTGCCGCCGGGAGAGGTAGGGGCGCCCGGGGGAGGTCAAGCCCCCGGTCCGCGATTGCCTGACCATTCCAGCCGATCCGTTCCCCCGGTTCAACCCGGGAGCGGAGTTCCATCGCAATCGAGGGTACGCAATGGATCGCGGTATCCTGCCGGCCGCGTGGCGGCGGTCGGCCGGTGGGTCGCCCGGATCCGGGCGATTCGCGGTCAGATCCCTAGCTCGTCGACCCATCGCCGGAGGTGGATCATCGCGCGAACCACGGCCTCGATGTTGGGCGGGTCGTTGAGCCACCGGCTGACGCCCGAGGGGTGGGGCAGGGGGAGATAGCGGACGCCGCCGGACTCGCGGGCGGTCCCGACGACGGCTGAGAGCGAGGGGACCGGGCCCAGGGCCGTCCGGATCGCCAGCAGGCCCAGCAGGAGGACGACCTCGGGCCGGATCAGGTCGACGACCTCGTCGAGCCAGGGGCGGCAGAGGGCCCGCTCGGCGGGGGAGGGGAGGCGGTCCCCCCGGGCCCCGGGGAGCCGGCCGGGGTAGCAGCGGGTGACGGCCGCGAAGTGGATCTTCCGCCAGAAGTCCTCGCGGGGGATCCCCCCGGCCTCGAACCAGGCCCGAAGCTTCTCGCCCGACGGCCCCTCGAAGGGCCGGGCGATCCGGGCCCCCTTCAGCCCCGGCGCCTGGCCGATCAGGAGGATCCGAGGGACCGGCGCGTCGGGCTCGCCATCGAAGGCGGCGGGGACCGACTCGCGATCGTCCAGGAACCCCGCCGCGTGGCACTTCCGGCAGGCCCGGAGGTGGGCGTTGAACGCGGCAAGCCGGACCCGCCGCGACTCGTCCGATGGGGTCGGCTCGGTCATCGTCGGCTCAGTCGCCCCCGGAGGCCGCCAGCAGCCGCTCGAAGAGGACCCGATTGACCTCGCCCCGGAACCGGACCTTGCCGTCGACCGCGACCACCGGGACCGTCGGCCCGATCCGGGCGACCAGGGCCGGGTCGGAGGCGTCGACCTCCTCGAAGCGGAATCCATGCACGTCCCAATATTCTTGCAGGATCTCGCGGGCCGACTGGCAGCAGCAGCACTGCGCCCGGGTGTAGAGGGTGACGGTCAGCCGGGAGACGGCGGCAAGGGCGGGCATCGGTCGAGAGAGGACGGACATGGTTCGGGCTCCGAGTCTGGGGTGGAACGCCATCAGTGATTGTGGCCGGTCACGGAGATTTCGGACTTCGTCCTCGACCCTTCAAGCTCGGAAGGGGCTTTCGTGAAGACGAACTCGACCCATTCCTGCTCCCGGTCGGTGAGTTCCTCCAGCAACTTCCTCCAGACCAGATGTTGCCGGTCCCCGTCGGTCATCCCCTCAAATGACCGCGACACGACCACGGCCACGACTCGATAGCCGTATTCGTCGAGGATCTTGACTTCCGGGTCGATCACATTGAGTTGCATCAGGACCTGCTTGACCTTCTCTTTGATGTCCATGATCCTCTCCCTCGTACAGGCGTCCGATCGATTATGATTTCTTCAGGACGGCGTTTCCCACCTCGACAACGGCGTTGATCCACTGGCTCACCAACTCCGGCGAGATTGACTGGCCGACTTGTGCCTTGGCGGGATCGATCTCCTCCGCGGGGTCCCGGTCGGCCCTGTGAGCAATCCAATGGCGACGGGACATCATCGCGGCCAGCTTGTCTTTCCGGTCTATTGGGATCACGTAATCGATGCCGCTCTTTTTCATGGCTTCGAGCAGGTCACGGACGTGACTGTAATTCGATCGCTCCAAATACCGACCAACCGAATGGGCGATGACGCTATCTACCGACTGGCCGCGGAACTCAGCAAGATCTACCAAAGAAAAAACATCCTTCGCCTTGCCACCTTTAAGAACAAGTAAGGGTATCTTCGCCAGTGATTCGGGTGAGGCTTCCGGCAGTTTCCATTCCAAGATGCTCCGGAAGAAGTTTTCCAGGCTCGCGTGGAGCAGCACAACCGCAGCGCGAAGCAAGTCGAATGGTTGATGGAACTCCGTGGCCATGATATGGACCATGTCGAACGATTGCTCCGGTTGAATGATATGGCCTTTCTCGGAAAGTTTTTGGAAAAGCGCGACCAGACCCATGACCCGGGTGATGTCGGACCGAATTTGGGCTTCTATCGTTTCGCGCTCGGTCATCAATACCCCTCCCCCCAAGCCCGGACGTCGACCAGATTGTCGAAGAAGGTCGCCCCGCCGCCCATGTCGGTCAGGGCGGCGGAGGTCGTGCTGTTGGCGTTGCCGCGGCCGGGGACGAGCTTGTTCCAGTAGAGGCCGGTGGCGACCGCCACGCCGGGGCGGACGGCGCCGGTCAGCGCGACCCGGGCGCGGAACGAGCCCCGGGCGTTGTGGACCTCGGCCCACTGGCCGTCGACCAGGCCGCGGGCCCCGGCGTCCTCGGCGGAAAGCTCGACTGTCGGGTCGCCGGCGGCCGACCGGTGGGTCGGGGAGTTGGCGAAGGTCGAGTTAAGGAACTCCGGCCTCGGCGGGCTCAGGAGCTGGATCGGGTACGAGGCGGCCAGGTCGGGGCGGGTCTGCGGGTCCTCGCGGGGCGGGACGTAAGCCGGGAGCGGGTCGAGACCGTCGGCGAGCATCCGCTCGGAGTACAGCTCGCACTTGCCGGAGGGGGTAGGGAAGACGCCATCGGCGAACGGGGCGTAGGCTTCGGGGAGTCCCAGGCGGATCGAGGGCTCGTCGCGGAGCCGCTCCAGGGTGATCGCCCGGGTGGTCGGGCCGCCGTCCAGAGCCTCGCGGACCAGGGACTCGTCGTCGGGGAACAGTTCGGGCTCGAACCCGAGCCGGGCGGCCAGGGCCCGGAAGACGTCGTTGTTGGACCGGGCCTCGCCCACCGGGGCGATCGCCGGGGTGTTGAGCATCACGAAGTGGTGGCCGTAGGAGCCGTGGAGGTCGAGGTGCTCCAACTGCGTGGTCGCGGGCAGGACGATATCGGCGTAATCGACGGTGTCGGTCGGGAACTGCTCGTGGACGACGGTGAACAGGTCTTCGCGCTTCAATCCTTCGATCACCCGGCGCTGGTCGGGGGCGACGGCGGCGGGGTTGCAGTTGTAGACGTAGAGGGCCCGGACCGGCGGGCCTGGCAGGTCGCCGGCCAGGGCCCCGGCCAGGTGGTTCATGTTGACGACCCGGGCCCCACGCGGGGCGAGGTCGGGCCGGGTCAGGCGGTCCATCGCGAACTCGTAGGCCCCGCCCGTCGAGAGCAGAGCCCCGCCTCCGTGGTCCCGCCAGGCTCCCACCAGCGCGGGGAGGCAGGCGATGGTCCGGACCGCCATCCCGCCGCCGTGGTGCCGCTGGAGTCCGTAGTTGAGCCGGATCAGCGAGGGCCGATCGGCGGCGTAGCGGCGGGCCAGTTCCTCGATCGTGGCGGGGTCCACCCCGGTGATCGCGGCGACCCGGTCGACCGGGTACTCCTCCAGGGCCCGCGCCTTGAGTCGGTCGGCGCCGACGGTGGCCCGGCCGAGGTAGTCGTCGTCGGTCAGGCCGTCGCGCCAGAGGACGTGCATCAGGCCGAGGGCGAGCGCGGCGTCGGTCCCGGGGCGGGGTTGAATGTGCCAGTCGGACCGGGCGGCGGTCGGGCTCCGGTAGGGGTCGATCGCCACCAGGGTCGCGCCGCGCTTCCGGGCCCGGATCATCAGGCTCCAGAGGTGGCTGTTGGTGTGGGCGGTGTTCGAGCCCCAGTTGAGGATCAGCTTGCAGCCGGGGACGCCCATCGGGTCGGCCCCCAGGCGGCCCCGGCCGGCGGTGTACTCGTAGCCGGCGGATCCGGCGGAGGCGCAGATGGTCCGGTCGAGGATCGAGGCCCCCAGGCGGTGGAAGAACCGGCGGTCGAGGCTGCTGGCCTGGAGCTTGCCCATCGTCCCGTAATAGCTATAAGGCAGGATCGCCCCCGGGCCCTCGGGCGAACCGGCGATCGCGGCGAACTCCCCGGCGATCGTCGCCAGGGCCTCTTCCCAGCCGATCCGCTCGAACCGGCCCGAGCCCTTGGGGCCGGACCTCCGGAGCGGGTGGAGCAGGCGGTCGGGGCTATAGACCCGGTCGAGGTATCGGGCCATCTTCTGGCAGAGGAAGCCCCGGGTGAACGGGTGATCGGGATCCCCCCGGAGGGCGACGGCGACCCCGTCGCGGACGGTCACCCGCATCGAGCAGGTGTCGGGGCAATCGAGCGGGCAGACGGCCTTGACCAAGCCGGTTTGCGGATTCGCCACGTCTCTCGGCTCCCCTGGATGCGTCTGGGCCCCCTCGCCCTCCATTGTAGACCCCGGGCCGCGTCGCCCGGAAGCCGCGGGCGTCCCCCGTCGAGAACCTCGGGACGACCCCGATCCGCCCCGCCTTCGTCTCGACATCGCCGGTGGGCTTCGGGTAGACTCCTCCGTTCCGGTGCGTGGGACGCACCGAACACGGAAGACGACGAAGCCTCGCGCACCCCGTTAGCAAGGTCGATCCGATGCCGCCCGATGCTCCCGAAACGGCCGCCGCGCCCGCTCCGACGCCCCAGGCCCCGGCCGATCCCCGGCTCAAGGTTCTCAAGAAGTTCCGGGGCAAGTTCCTGCCCAAGGGCGTCCTCCGCGAACGCCACAAGGCGATCATGACCCGGTGGGATTCGGGCGAGGACCACGGCGGCGTGACCGTCGAGGAACTCAAGGCCCTCCTCTCCGACTGGCGAGGAACCCAGGAAAAGCCCCCCCGCAAGCCCTCCGCCTGAGGTCGATTGGCTTCGATCGCGGACGGACCGCGTGGCGACCGGAGTTTTTCCCTCGGACCCCTCGCCCTCCCGGTGCGAGACGAGGGGCCCCGCCGGTCGAGGACGGGTCCGGACCGGACCGGTGAAACCTCGATGAGTGCGCGGTGACCCGGATCCCGGTCCTCTCACGGCCTGAGGGAGAAAACCGGTCGATTCGCGGCGCGTCCGGCAGGGGCGATCCGGACCGACGGGATTGCGGCCTGTCCAGGAACGACCGGGCCCGGCGAGGTCTGGCCCTCCCGGCGGCTCACGTCGGGTTGTGGCTTTTCGCGGTCGACGGTCGCCCAGTCCCTTCAGGATCAGGGGACAGCCGAGCGGGTTCCGGTCGGCGAAACCGATCGAAAACCGAGCGGGCGGCCTCCTGGGGCGATCGCCCGCTCAGGGGGGTGGCCTCGGGCATCGGGGACGTACCAGGGAGTTCGATGGCCCCTCGGGTCCGTACTTCGTCCCGTCCGGCGACCCGGGCATGCGGCGGCCACAGGTCGATCAACTCGTCACAACCATCCACGGTTCAGGCGGAACTTCAAGACGTTCCCGGCCCGGAGTCCGGGGACGCGATCGGTCGAACCGGATGGGGGTATGAATCATCATGGATGCGACCTCGATCGGATCCGATACCCTGGAAAGACCGTCGGATTCGACCGCGGTGACCGGGTCGGAACAATCGGGCGATCCTGGGATAGCCCACGATCCATGCCGAGACGGGGGAGGAGGCGCCATCCGGACGCGATGACACCCCTTCCTCAAATATCGATCCTTCCTCATTGACCATCAATCATTTCGCAGCAGTCATCGGACGTCCGGGTCGAGAATCTCGGAGGGCCACTCAGGCGAGGTAGCCATTGGTCGTGGTCCAGGAATTGGTGTCGAAGCTGTAGGTCCGGATCGAACTGTCCGCGGACCGGGTAAACAACTGCTCTTCGTCATACTGGTTCACGGCGTTGACGACCTCGACGACCTCGTGTCCGCCGGTCCAGTTCCAGCCGCCGGCGTCCTGGTAGCGCCAGAGATAGCCGCCGGTGATCCCCGCGATCCCGTTGGTGGTAGCGATCATGGAGTCGAGGTGGCCCCCGGTGGTGACCCACTGGTTGGTGGCCTGGGTGTACGACCAGACGGACTTATCGCCAGCCAGGGCGAAGACCTCATCCTGGACAGACTGGTTCCGGCTGTCGACGAGCGTGACGAGACCTGTGCCGCCACTATTGGTCCAGCCCTGGTCGTCCTGGTAGTGCCAGAGCGAGCCGGCAGCCAGGGCATTGATTCCGTCGATGGCGCCGACCATGGTGTCGACGTGCCCGCCGGTGTCCCGCCACTGGCCGCTGGCCATGGTATAGGACCAGACCGCGGAGTCACCGAGCCGGACAAAGACCTCCTCGCGGTGGTAGGGGTTCTTCGAGTCGATGATCGAGGCCACGCTCAGGCCGCCGAGCTTGGTCCAGCCGCCGTTGTCCTGATAGTGCCAGAGGCCACCGTCGGAGACCGCGTTGATCCCGTTGGAGGCGACGCTCATGTCGGCGGAGGACCCCCCGGTGTTCTTCCACTGGGTGGTGGCGAAGTTGTATCTCCAGATCGAATTATCCGTGAGCCGGGCAAAGACCTCGTCGCTGCCGAACTGGTCCTTGGAGTTGGCGATCTGGGCGATCCCGAAGCCCCCCGGGCTGACCCAACCGCCGTCTTGCTGATAGTGCCAGAGGGTGCCCCCGCTGGTCCCGGAGATCCCGTCGTAGCTGGCCGCCATCGTCGAGAGGAGCTGACGCCCCTCCATCGTTTCCAGGGTCGGCCGGGAGTTGCGGGCCCGGCGGGCTTCCGACCGTCGCGAAGAGGGGATGCGACGGGACGCGATCGAGGACCAATCCATGGTTCAAACCTCATCCTGAGTGGGGGCTTCGGAGAAATCCACGATCCTTCGCCGGTCAATCCGGGAACTACGCAATCCGGCAAAGGTATACATCGAACGCGTCCCGTTCAGAATTCACGATAACCTGACGGGTCTCGCAGGTCCATCCCGGACGACCGGACCCCCCCTCGGTTCCGTCCCGCCACGAGCCCCCCGGCGACCGACCTGAAAATCAGGATTAGCTTCCTAAAATACCCAAATAGTCTATAATCCCAAAGAGACGCCATCCTTGGAGGCTACCCCTGATGTGCATCCGCGACTTCCTCCAGAGCCGATCGGTCCGCTTCGAGGTTCTGCTGCACCGGCCCGCGCACTCGGCGGCGCACCTGGCCGGGAGTCTCCACGTTCCGGGTCGATGCGTGGCCAAGGCCGTCCTGGTGAGGGCGGGCGAGGCATATGCGCTGGCGGTCCTGCCGGCGACCCACCGGGTCGACACGGCCCGGTTGGCCGAGGTCCTGGGCGTCGCCTCGCTCCGGATCGCGACGGGGTCCGAGGTCGAGTCGGTCTTCGCCGACTGTGAGCCCGGGGCCCTGCCGCCCTTCGGCCGGCTTTACGGGCTGACCACGGTCGTCGACGCCAGCCTGGCCGGCGGCTCCGAGGTCGCCTTCATGGGGAACACCCGCCACGAGGGCGTCCGGATGCGGTTCAAGGACTACGAGGCCGTCGAGGCGCCGATGAGGGCTCGCTTCGCCTCGCCGATCGCGATCCGGAAGATCCGGAGCCGGAAGGCCGGCTGACCGCCGGGGCCTCCTCCGACCTCCATCCCGGCCGGGTCCTCGCGAGATCGCCGCCAGTCCGCGACAGATCCTCTACCGGGGCCTCGGCCCGGCGGGTTCCACTTGCGTGCGGGAATGGTCCGACCTTCTCGGTGGGTGGGAGTGGCCCCGCATCGGTGCGAAGGTGGCGGGAAGGTCCGCCCGTTGAAGGGAGGTCCCGATCCCGAGTCGGATGGCCAGGCCGACGATCGTGGATACCGGGTCGGGGGACACGTCCCATGGATCGCGCGGATTTCGGCCCTGGCGACATGCTCGACGTCGATCGCTGTTGATGCCCCTCCCGTCTCGCGGGGCGGGGCCCACGGGTTGCCCCGGCCGTCGCCCGTCGGCGGTTCATTCGGTCGCGGCGGCGACCTCGGTGGCGGGCTCGGCCTCGTCGGGGGCGAAGCCGCGCCTCAGGGTGTTCTCGGTGACGGCGCGGGTCAGGAGGAACTCGCCGAGGTAGTCGGCGCCCCCGGCCTTGGCCCCGCCGAGCCCCGAGAGCTTGAAGCCGCCGAAAGGCTGGCGGTCGACCAGGGCCCCGGTGATCGGGCGGTTGATGTAGACGTTGCCGACGCGGAGGGACCGCTTGACCCGGTCGATGTGAGCCGGGCTCCGCGAGTAGAGGCCGCCGGTCAGGGCGTAGGGGGTCCCGTTGGCGATCGCCAGGGCCTCGTCGAGGTCCTTCGCCCGGATCGCGGCGAGAATCGGGCCGAAGATTTCCTCCTGGGCGACCCGGGCACCCGGAGCCACTCCGGCGACGATCAGGGGGGCGACGTAGTGGCCCCGGTCGGCGAGTCCGCCCAGGTCGCCCTCGAAGATGACGCGGCCCTCGGACCGGGCGATCGCGGCGTATCGTTCGAGCCGCGCGCGGGCCTCGGCGTCGATCACGGGGCCGACGACGGTCTCGGGGTCCTCGGGCGGGCCGACGGTCAAGGACTTCGCGGCCTCGGCCAATCGAGCGACAAAGGCGTCGTACACGCCGTCCAGGACGACCACCCGGGAGCAGGCCGAGCACTTCTGGCCGGAGTAGCCGAAAGCGCTCTGCAAGACTCCGACCACGGCCTCGTCGAGGTCGGCGTCGTCGTCGACGATGATCGCGTTCTTGCCGCCCATCTCGGCGATCACCCGCTTGACGTGATCCTGCCCGTCGGGGGTCTCGGCCGCCTTCCGGTGGATCTCCAGACCCACGGCCTTCGAGCCGGTGAAGGCGATCAGGTCGACCCGGGGGTCGGCGACCAGGGCCGCCCCGACGACCTCGCCCCGACCCGGCAAGTAGTTCAGGACTCCCGGCGGGAGCCCGGCCTCGCGGAAGGCGTCGAAGAGGCGGAGGGCGATCACCGGCGACTGCTCGGCCGGCTTGAGGATGACCGCGTTCCCCGCGACGATCGCGGCGGCGGTCATCCCCATCGGGATCGCCAGCGGGAAGTTCCAGGGCGGGATGACGACCACGACCCCCCGGGCGATCCGCTCGACGGCGTTGGTCTCGCCGGGGACGTCGCGGCGCTCGGGCTCGGCCAGGCGGATCATCTCGCGGGCGTAGAATTCGCAGAAGTCGATCGCCTCGGCCACATCGCCATCGGCCTCGCGCCAGGGCTTGCCGGACTCGAAGACCTCGATGGCGGCCAGGTCGAAGCGGTCGCGGCGGAGGATCGCGGCGACCCGGAGGACGACCCCGGCGCGGTCGCGGGCCGGGGTCTCGGACCAGGCGGGGAAGGCCCGGCGGGCGGCGGCGACGGCGAGGGCGGCCTGTTCCGGACCGGCGGCGTCGGACTCGCTGAACGAGATCGAGACATCGCCGGGGCAGGGGGTCGCGACCCGATCGAATCGCCCGGCGTCCCGGCCGTCGATCGCCATCGGGCAGTGGTAGGGCACTCCTTCCACGTCGTCCCGGACTTCATCGAGCGCCGCCTGCATCGCCGCGCGGGTCTCGGGCCGGGTGAAGTCGGTCGGCGGCTCGTTGGCGAAGGGGGGCAGGACGGCCAGGGCGGGGGCCACCTTCGGACGCTTGGCAGGCCACATGGCACCGACCTCCTCGGGGTCCCGGAGCAGTTCTTCGACCTGGGCATGTCCGGCGAAGCTGGCCTTGAGGAACGACTCGTTCGACGTGTTCTCCAGGAGCCGGCGGACCAGGTACGCCATCCCCGGGAGCATCGCCCCATACGGCGTATACACCCGGACCCGGAGCCCCCGGGCCACCAGGGCCCGCTCGATCGGCTCGCCCATCCCGTGGAGCATCTGGATCTCGTAGGCGTCGCCCGGGACTCCGAACGCCTCGGCCGCCGCCATCGCGTGCGCCAGGCTCCGGATGTTGTGGCTTCCCAGGGCGGGGCGGAGCGTCTCGAAGTTCGCCATCAGGAACCGCGAGCAACGCTCGAAGCTGGCATCGCTCCGCCACTTCCGGAGGTAGACCGGGACCGGGCGTTGTTGCACGAAGGCCCTTGCCGGGATGATCGGCTCCAGTAGACTGGGATGCCCCGGACCGACCCACACCCCTTGACCCGAATCCACCATGCCGAATCGCCCCGACACCAAGAAGCCGGTCT
>JAABUJ010003222.1_pt1 | contig 18642 bp, 14 predicted proteins | sample 5559131 | NCBI WGS metagenome assembly JAABUJ01 (sample SAMN10711875, study PRJNA513366) | rock metagenome | isolation source: Antarctica rocks | place: Antarctica: Victoria Land, Mt New Zealand nord | collected 2016-01-07 | reverse complement strand
CCGTCGCCGTCCGGCCCGGTGTACTGGCGTCCCCAGCGCAGGTCGTGCAGGGTGGTTTCGGGGGGCCAGCCGAGCGCAGTCCACACGCGGTTCGTCACTAAAGCATCGAGACCAGCGCATTCATCCACCTCGTTGAAGTGCGGCAGGGCCTGGCCTGCGTATAATTCTAGGCCGGTTTCCTCATGGTACACAGGGGGGCGGGCAACGTTGTTGAGCAAGCCTTCCGCCAAATCCGAGGCAGGGGCCAGGTCTTTCAAGCCCTGCTGATACTGGATGCCAATGGCCGCGCAGCCAAACTCATCGGCGAGGCGCACGGCGGCAATGTACATCTTGCACTGGGCAACCACCTGCGCTTCGGTGAGTTCGGTGGCCTCGTCTGTGCCTAAGTGGAACGTCATGCCCTCGGCCAGCAGCCACTGATAAACCTTCTGCGCCTCGTTGTCGCCCACGGTCTGCATCTTGGCGTACAGCGTGGATTGGCTCAGGCGCTCCTTGAAGACGCCGATGGGATGCAGCAGTTGGTCGGGTACGATGGCATTGTACATGCCCATGCAGCCCTCGTCAAAGACGCCGATAATGGCTTTGCGGCGGCATAGCTCGGTTCCCACCTGCTCGCCCAAAGCCACGGCCTCGCGGGGGGTGTTGATGATGTTCTCCCCGTAGGCATGCACATGCCCCTTGTTGTGGCGCACATGGCCGTCGCGCAGCCACTGGCGCAGGCCGCGCCCAAAGAAGTCATCGGTAAAGTCCTCGCTCCACAGCGAGGAGTAGGCAACATCGGCTTTCGTGAGTGAGCCGTTGAGATTGAGCAGGCCTACCAGGCCAGGCCATGCCCCGCTCCAGTTCGCCGCTGTGAGAATTGGCCCTTGATGGGTCAGCAGGCCCGGCAGAATATGATGCGAATACTGCCACACGGCCTCGGCCACCACGAGCGGCGCTTGGGGGTCAATCGTGCGGAACACTTCCATGCCGTACTTTTGGCTGTCAATAAAGCCGTGCTTCTTGAGAGGGTCAAATGCATGCCCGCGCTGCACTGTGGCCCCTTCGCGCGCGAACGCAGCCGTCAATTGCGCTTCCATCGCGGCCTGCGCCTCCTGGCAGGCCTGGTTTGCGGACAAGCGCAGGTCGCCATTGGCAATCAGCGTCACAGTTTTCATCAGGGGGTCTCCTCATTGACAGCAAGAAATAGCAGAGACAGCAAGAAATGGCACAGGAAACTAGGAACGCGTGCGAACGTCCTGCGCCTTGCGCACGGCAAACGCGAGCGTCAGAAGCGCCAGCCCCGCGAAGAAGACTATGCCTTCCCACGCAGGCGGCAGGCGATGCCCCAGAACAGCAAACAAAGCCACCCAAGCGACAAGCAGCAGCGCAAACGCCCAGTCGTCCACAAACAAGCCAAGCATCTCACGCAGTATGCTGCGAAGAAAAGTCATTGTTATCTCGCTCCTTTCGCACTAAAGCGCCGGGGAAGCCTGGCCCACGACGCGGCGCACCAGGGCAACGCCTAGGGCGGCCACGGCGGCATACCCCAGGGCAAGCACGATTGTCGCCCAGTCCCCGCCCGGCCACGCCAGGCGCAGGCCCTCGCCCGCCCAGAATGTCCCAAATGCAGACACTAACACGCCCACAGACAGCTTCAAGGCGTTCTCAGGAATGCGGGTGAGTGGCCTGCGCGCGGCGATGCCCAGCCCCACCACAACCAGCGCGGCGGCGATGGCCCCCAGGCTTGCGGGGATCAGCTTTGCCGGGCCGCCCGCTGCCCCAACCGCCAGCACGATAAAGACCACTTCCACGCCTTCAATAAAGACGCCGTTGAAGGCTGCCCCCGCCGCCCCGAAGTCAAAGCCAGCCATGCCCACACTTGCACCCTCAGCGCTCAGCGCGGCAGTTTCTTTGGCGTACAATTGTCCTTCATCGCGCAGGGCCACCGCCCCGCCTGCGCGCAGGATCGCCTTGAGCAGCCAGCGCAGGCCAAACAGCAGCAGCAGCGTGCCGATGACCAGTTTGAACGCGGGCACATTGAAGTGAGCCAATTGCGGGCCGAACAAGCCCACCAGCACAGCCAGCAGGACGGCAGCGGCCCCGGCCCCGCCCAGCGCCGCGCGCCACCCGCGCACTGCGCCCACGGCGAGCACAATAGTCAAAGCTTCCACGAACTCCACCAGCGACGCGAGAAACGCTGCCAATATCGTCGGCCATGCGCTGAGTGTCATTGGTTTCCTCCGTGCAGGGCATCCCCGGTCAGCCGGTACATCAGCCATTCGTCCATTGAGCGCGCGCCCAGCTTCTCATAAACTGCCTGCGCGTTGGTGTTCCACGCGAGGCATGTCCATTCCATGCGCCCGTACCCGCGCTCCTGCGCCATGCCGATCAAGAACTTGAGCAATGCGCCGCCTACGCCCTGCCTGCGATAGTCCGGCAGCACGAACAGGTCTTCCAGGTAAAGCGTGGGGCGGGCGAGGAATGTGGAATACGTTTCAAAGATGAACGCGTATCCTATCGGAGTGTTTGTGCTCTCCTGGAACGCAAGGTACGCTTCATAACGAGGATGCTCGCCAAAGCCGTCCGCAATCAGCCGGGCCTGTGCATCGGCGTCAGGCGGCGGCAGCTTTTCAAACTCGGCGAGGGCAACGATGAGCGCGAGGAGCGCGTCGGCGTCGGCGCGTTCAGCACGGCGGATGGTGAGGGGTAATCTTTGCAAATCTGTTTCTCCAAGCTGATTATTGATCGCCCCGGCCCTGGCTTGCGGGCAGCGGGAACGTGACGGCTTTGCCGGTGCGGGCGGACTTGTAGACGCCTACCACTAGCTCCAAAGCATCGCGGCCCATCTCGCCCGTAATCCACGGGTCGCGCCCTTCGCGGATGGCCCCAATAAAGTCGCGGAACTGGGCCGTGTGCCCCTGGTTGCTGATGGCGGCGGGGTCGCCCGCCCCGCCAGCCGAAGCGCCGGCTTTGGAGGCATCGGCTTCATATGTCTCGCCATTGGTGAAGGCGGCTTTGACCAGCTCGTTGTCGGCGATTTGGACGCTGCCTTCTGTGCCGTACACTTCCAATGTGGTGGCGAAGCCCGGCCAGGCGCAGGTCGTGGCGGTCAGCGTTCCTATCGCCCCACTTTCAAACTCAAGGCACGCGGTCACGACATCTTCCACTTCAATGCGCTCGTGGCCCAGCGTCGCGGCGCGGGCGGATAGGCTCTTGACCGGCCCCATGGCCCAGCGCAGTTGATCGGCGTAATGCACGCCTTGATTGGCTAAGGCACCGCCGCCGTCCAGCGCCCAGGTTCCGCGCCAGTCGCCGCTGTCGTAGTATTCTTGGGAGCGGTACCATTTCACAGTCGCTTCGGCATAGGCCAACCGGCCCAGCTTGCCTGCGCGGAGCCACTCATGCAGCTTCAGAATGCCGCCGCCGTAGCGGTTCTGCGAGATGGGTGTGAGAATAAGATTGGCCTTGCGGGCGGCGGCGACCAGGGCATCGGCTTTTTTGAGGCTGACGTCAATGGGCTTTTCCACCAGGACGTGCTTGCCGGCTTTGATCGCTAAAAGGCCCTGGTCGGCGTGCAGGCCCGAAGGCGTGCCGATAGCCACCGCGTCAATGTCCGGGCGCGCCAGCATTTCTTTGTAGTCGGTGTAGGCGGGGACGCCCAGATTGTCTGCCGCCGCCTGCGCCCGGCTGGGCACGACATCGCAGACAGCCACAATCTCCGCCTCGGCGGCGAGGTTTTGCAGCACGCCCACATGCCAGCCATGAATGACGCCGCAGCCCACCAGCCCAAACCGGATTTTGTCCATCAATCCCCTGCCCTTCGCTGCTTTGTCTTTGTTTGCTGCTCAGTGTTGTGTTTGGTCACGTTCCGTAGGGAGGCGCGTTTTTCCTGCCCAGGACGAAATTGATGCGCTCGCCAATCGGCGGGTGCGAGAACAGCCACAGTTTGACCAGGGGCGGCGGGTTGGGGTCGCTCAGGTCATGCGATGCGAAATACACAAACGCCCGCGCCAGGGCCGGGCCATTGTGGGTGGCGGCCAGTCCGTAAGCATCCGCCTGATGCTCCATGCGCCGCGACAGGCCGTTGGCGATGGGGTCGGCGAGAAACCCTAGAACTGAAACTGTCAGCAGAAAGACAGGCACGGCGGCCAAATCCGTCATGCCGCGCAGGCCCCACCGCGCCCCGCGCTTTGCCAAAGTCCAGCCCGCGACACTCGCTGTCAGCGGCAGGAGTACAAGCAGGCCCGCCAGCGTCTCGGCAAAGCCCCAGGGGATGTGCTTCAAGACATAGTGCCCCATTTCGTGCCCGACAATCCCGACAACCTCATCGGAGGGCAGCTGCTGCAATGTCGTATCCCAAATCACGATGCGCGCCGATGCCCCCAGCCCGGTCACATAGGCATTGGTGGTGTGCGTTTGGCGGCTTTTATCCACCACATAAATGGGCGCATGGGGAATGCCCGCCTGCGCCGCCAATTGCTCAATCCGCACGCGCAAGGGGCCAGGGGGCAGCGGCGTGAACTTGTTAAACAGCGGGTCTATGACTAAGGGCGCGAGGAAGATGCCAAAAGCGACAATCGGCACCGACGCGCCCCACAGCCACAAGGGCCAGAAGCGCGGCGAGCGCCCAATCAGCCACAGCACCAGCCCAATCAAAAGAACGCTGATCGCCCCTGTCACCGCCTCGCCTTTGAGCCAGTCCCCCAGCCACGCCCCGAAACTTTGCGCAGACAATCCATACGCCCGCTCCCGCCAGAACCCGCCATACCACGCGAGCGGAAACTGCGCCAGCCCCAGACCCACTGTCAGCAGTCCATAATAAACCGCCAGTCGCCGCCACGGCTTCGGCGCGGCCCGCTCGGCCACATCCCGCATCTTTGCCGACAATCCCGACGCTAATACCCCCCACAGCAGCACCCACCCGTACAGCGTGCCCGCGAAAGACAGCGCGTAGCCCGTGCGCGCATACCGGCGCATGCGGGGCGTGACCACCAGCGGCGGCACGCTGTTGCTTGCTGCCGCGTGCTGCGCCGCTTGGGGCAGGGGCGAAGCCGCCGCGCGCGGGCGGGACAGCAGCAGGCCCACGGCGATCACTGCCGAACACAGGATAATTTTAGCAGCGTTCATAGTTCGTTCAGAGTCCCTCCCCCGTGCTTGGGAGGGACTCTTAAGCCCGTTCCCTCTGCTTTCCCAAGGCATCCCAAGCCCGTACCAACGACGGAAGAGTTTGTTCCGTCGTTGCAACGCGCTCGCAAAGCCCTTCACATGCCCACGCGGCACCTATCAAACGCCCAGGCGGCGAGAGAGCGCGGCCAGCCGGACGCCGCGCTTCCCTTCCGGCCAATCAGGTACAATTCTAGTATGTCACACGAGAAGCGCAAACTGGTCTTCGCACCGCTCGGAGCCGACGACTATGGCGAGGATGTACTGCTGTTTGAGCACGGGATTTTGTTTGCTTTGGAAACCGCCGTAGATGTCGCGGGCGGCTTTTCTTATGCCGATATCCACGCGCAAACCGGCGGCCCGGAAAAACGGGAGCGGCCTGTCGCGCCGTTCTCCGAAGGCGACGTGCGCGCGCTGGCTTCCCGTGCCAGTTGCGATGCCCTGGTAAACGGCATGCTGTCGTGCGTGCGCGATGACCGGACCGGCGCACTCACGCAAATCAGTGTCGCCCTGCGCGTGTTTTTCCCGGCACAAAACAGGTTCGCCGCGCCGCCTGCCCTGGCCTTCCGGGCGTTTGGCGACGATGACCGGCCCGAACGCCTGTCGCTGGATTTTGACCTGTTTGTGGCTTTGCAGTACCGATTGTGCGAGTCGCTGCTGGATACCCTGGGCGTCAATGTCCCGCCGTTTTTTACCACCGATCAATTGCAGGCCACATCGTCGTGGGATGCCTATTATGCCTTCCTGAAAGGGCTGCGGGTTGCCAAAACCCCCGAAACCAAGCTGGGCTACTACAACCAGGCCGTTGCGCATGACCCGGAGTTTCTGCCTGCCTTGCTCAACAGTGCTGTGCTTATGAAAAACAGCACCGACTATCACGGCGCGCGCGGTCGCTTCTCGCAGGCCGTCCGTTTAACCACTGACCCGGCCCCGCTTGGCGAGATTTACTTTGAGCTAGGGCTATGCTCTATTTATCTCGGCGACCCCAAAACCGCCCGCAATTTCTGGGAGCGCGCCCTCGCGCAGGGCGTGGACAACCCGGCTTTGTATGTCAACATGGCGGGAACCTACGAGCAGGAAGAGAATATTGGGGCGGCGATTGACATCGGCGAGCAGGCCGTCGCGCGCTTTCCCAATGCGCATAAAGCCGTGGTTAATCTGGCCCGCCTCCATGCCATGCAGGGCAATCTGGGCCGTGCCATCGCCTTGTACGAGCGCGCCTTGGTGCTGGAACCCGGCGATGCCCTGCGGCACAGCGTCCTGGGCGGCTGCCTTTTGGCGGCAGAGCGCCCCGAAGAAGCCCGCGTCCACTTTGCGCAGGCAGTCGCCCTAGACCCGCAAAGCGAGCCGGGGCTGTACGCGCAGCAGGAGCTTAAGAAGTTAGGCCCCGCCGCATCTTCCGAGGGAGAAGATGCAGCGGAGCCACGCAAAAAGAAGTGGGGGTTGTTTTAGTGCCGAGAGTTCACCGGCGGCGGGCCGGGTCGCTGCCCGGACGCTCAGTTTTGCGCACGCGCTGCGCCCGGTTGCGCTCTTTGGAGCGGGCCAGCGGCGAGCCGGAAGTGGTGCCAGTATCGGCGGCGGGGGTGGCGAGGGCGGTCCGCTTGAGTTGATGCACCGAGCGCTGTTCCACCTTATCCGCATAGATCGCCGACACTTCGGCCCCCAGCAGCAAAATGGTCATGGAGTAAAGCACCCACAGGATAAACACGATCAAGTTGCCCAGCTCGCCGTACAGCGAGTGGTTCGGCCTGAGCAGGAAAACCGCCAGCCCCTTTTTGGCAATCTCCCAGGTCACCGAGGCGAATATGCCCCCGGCGAGAGCGGCCTTCCAGGTCACCTGCGCGGCAGGCAGAAACTTATAAATAACCGTGTACATGCCCGCGCTGACAGCCACCGCCACCAGTTCCAGCCCCAAACTGGACACCATCCCCTCAAACGGCAGCGCGTGTGCCCACGGCTGCGCCGAGATGTGCGTGGAAACACCCGTTGCCACCAATGACCCGACTAGCAGGATGCCAACGCCGACTAGGAGTGCCAGGGCATACAAGCGCAGAACAACCCAGTTGCGCTTTTCCTGCACTTCCCAGGCCGCATTCATCGCCGCCGACCCATTGATAAAGACCTGAATGGCCGCCCAGACGGTCGTGAGCAGGGCCAGGATGCCCGCCACGCCGTGCCCGCGCAAAAGCTTCAGCAGGGCCGGCCCGGCATGCTGTCCGTCCGCCGAGGCAATGCCGGCGCGCTCCATCAAGTGTGTCACTTCATTGCTGGCCCCGCCGCCGGGGACGATTTGCGGCAGGATATTGGTTTGTATCTGGCGCAGGGCCTCATCCGGGCGGTCGGCATACACTTGCCCCAGGAAGTACAGGCCGACCAGGAGCAGGGGCACAAAGGCCAGCACCATAAAGAAGGCGAGGCCCGCCGCGAGGAGGCCCCCATTGTTCTTACCGAAGCGCGCAAACACATCCAGCATAAACTTGACGATAAAGATGCGCTGCACGCGCGCGAGGAGTGTTTTCATGCGTTGTGTCTTCTTGTCATAGGGCTTCTATCTTATTCTTAGCCGCGCCGCACCACGACCTTGGCGGGCGCGCTCAGCGTTCCCGAAGCATCCACGGTGGACGCGCTGATCGTGAACACCGTCGCACGGTCGCTGGCAAGAAGGCTATTGGTCTTGAGCGTGAACTGCTCGGCTTTCCAGTCGCCGTTCTTGTTGGCAACCACGTCTTTGCTGCCCACCGAGCCGTTGACGGAAAACAATCCCCCCAGCGCTTTGCTGACATAGTCAATGCTCACGCGCACTGTTGCGCCGGGTGCGGCTTTGCCTTCCACGTCCAATGTTTCGTCAACCAGGGAGTCATTCTCCGGCCTCAGAATACGCGGCTGCACGGGTGCGCCTGCCTCAATAGTCAGGGCACTGGCGAGTGGCGTTGTGACTGTCTTGCCGTCTTTGCTGTAGCGCGCCGAGACAGGCGCCCCGACCAGGCTGTCTCCCGGCACGACGGTGTACTCGCCGGTATAGACGCCTGCCGCCCCTTCGCGCAGGGCGACATGGGGGGCCACTTTGCCCACGGCGACTTCGGCGTTGCCGCCCGGCTGCGCGCGCAGGGTGAAGCGAATAGTCTGCCCCGGCGTCACGGCCTGCCCTGCTTGGGTATCCGATGTGAACGACTGCACCAGGCTGTTGCCCGTGACGGTGAACGACCAATTGGCGCTGGCGGCATTGCCCGCCAGGTCGGCGGCGCTGACCTGCACTTGGTGCGGGCCGTTCGCGAGGCTGCTGGCCTTGATATTGAAGAACGTGGGGGTGACAGTGGCCTGGCTTGTCACGTCGGCCCCATCCAAGCGCACGCGCACGCTGGCCGGGTCCACGCCCACCCCGCCTTCATCCGACAATGTGGCGTAGATTAATGGGTCGGGGCTGTCCACCGTTGCGCCTTTGGCGGGGCTGAAGTCCAAAACCTTGGGGGCAGATGTGTCTACGGTCACCAGGCCCGCCGCCTGCACCAAGGGCGCGACTGTCCCACCTGCGACCAGCTTGCCCAGCACGGCAGCCCCGGACACGCTGACATTCTTGCCTGCGGTATAGGTGCCTTCGTAGCGCCCGGCGCTGGTTTCGGTCATCTTGATGTCTTCGGTGATGCCTGGGATGGCAAACGACGCCTTGCCGTGCGGCGTGCCGACAAGCGTGGCATGCAGAACGTCGCCCGCCTTGAGAGGCCGCGTCGCATCGGTGGTGAATGAGTCTACAGTCACGACGGACGCGCCGAATGGCAGCGGGGCCTGAGCGGGGTTCACCGCGCTGCCATTCGCGACATTGGCAGGCGGCGGGGCGGGGTTGGGATTGTCTTGGGTGGCGACCGCGACCGAGTAGCCCAGGTTGTTGCCCGGATTGGTGCGAATGACAACAGTTTCATTCGGCATGATGTCGGACAATGCCACAGCGCGGCCCGACATGGAGACCGGCACGTTGGGGACAAGCTCCATGGTTGTGCCGTCGTTGAGGATCACAACGCTGTCGCCGTTGCCCAGCTTGCCAATGCTTTTGATTGTGCCGCGCACCTCGCCGAAGGTCGCGGTCACCAAAGTGGCCGGGCCGTTGGGATTGCGCTGCACCGAAACCTGGTCGCCGGGCTTGAGATGGTCAGGCGTCACCTGCACGCCGGGCTGTCCGCTGCTCGCGCGCAGGAATGTGGTCTGGGCATTAAATGGAACCGACGTGTTCTGCCCGTTGACCCGCACCGTAATCTGCGGCGGAACAGTGGACGCATACACGCCGGTTAACTGCCCGACAACCCCGCTGACCGGCGTGCCCAAGACCGCGCTTGGCGTGGGCAGCGAGGCGAGATGCGGGTCTTGCGTTTTGATCTCTACCGTCGATGTGGCCTCGTGCCACTGCACAAAGGCCCCAAAGGCCTGCGCGACAAAGCGCAAGGGCACCAGTGTCGTGCCGCTGACAGTCTGCGCAGGCTGGCTCAAGGCCTGCGTTTGGCCGTTGACGGTGGCCTGCGTCGAGCCGAGCGGCAGCACAACAGTGGTGGTTCCTTTTTGCGCATTAATCACGCGGGTGGCGCTGTTGTAGCGCACATCGGCATGGAGTGCCTCAAAGACACCGCGCAATGGCACCAGGACGCTGCCCTGCACCTGGGCAGGCTTTGTGCCGCTGAATGCTATCGGCGTGCCGTCCACGGTCACTGTGATGGGCGGGGCCGCCCATCCTGTTTGTGCGAGAAAAGCCGTGCCTGCCAGTGCGAGGGCGGCGGCTGAGATTGCGTGTTTCAAAACTAGACGCTCCTTTGTGGGTCGTGCCATCGTTTTATGTATCCCGCGCGTGTGGTTCCCAAACATGGGGGCAGCGCCGAAAGGAGACAATGCCGAGGGCTTGGGGTAGGGTTGAGCTTTTTCCAAATCTTTTTTCAGCCGCTGCGTGCGCGCCGCGCGGGCTTGTCAAGCGCGTGCCAAGCCCCTGCCAACGACGGAAGAAATTGTTCCGTCGTTGGTACAGGCTGGAAACGCGCAAAGTCATGCTTTAAGTGTGTCTAGAAACGGGCAGGAAGGCCCCCCCGCCCCAATAATGGGGAGCAATACAGAGAAAAAGCATTCGTCACACGGTCGCCTGCTCTGCTCCGGGTCCCTTCTGGCTCCCCAGAATTGGGGCGGGGGGGCCTCTTCATGGCTTCCTACACACACTCTTCGCAAAGCCGTCAAGCCGCCCGCAGTTCCAGCGGATTGCAGGTTCCCGCACGTCAAGTTGGGGAACAAAAGGCGGGCAGGCGTTGTTTGGGCAGCGGCACTTTAGCCCCAAGGAGATTTTTATGACCGCCTTTGACCCCCGCAGCGTGCTGCACACCACCCTGGACTTTCCCGCCAAGAATCTGGCGAGCGACCTGAACGCCTTGTCGGAAGAGCAGGCATCAGTCGGCCCGAGCGCGGGCACGCGTTCGGCGATTTCCGTTGTCGCCGAGTGCGCATCTGTGAATAGCAGCCTCGCCGAGTTTGTTGCCACAGGCACGTTCCCAAGCCGCTCGCCCGAACAGCGTGCCGCGTTCTACGCCGGCATCACCACCCGCACCGAGGCGCTGTCCGCCCTAGAAGCCAGCATTCAAACGCTGCGCGACGCGATTGATGCCTGCCCTCCCGAAAAGTGGGGCGAGCCGGCCACCGACATCTTCGGCACGCCCAGCACGGTCTTCGGCATCACAAACTTCGCTTCCATGCACATGATGTACCACGACGGCCAGCTTAATTATCTGCACACCCTCCACGGCGACCCCGAGATGCACTGGTAGCGGCGCCACCGGCAGCGACGCCATAGGGCCTGCCCGCCTCAATCTTGGCTTTCAAGATTGGGGCGGACGGGCCTTTGGCCTGCTAGGCGGCTTTGCTCAATGTGCCCAGTATTTCTTGAAGGGAAAAGTGCGCCCCGCAGATGACTTCGTCCGCCGCGCCGTAATACAAAGTGATGGTGTCGCCGTCTGCGAGGTGCCCATTGGCGAACACGACATTGCCAAAAAAGCCGGTCTGCTCATACGGGGCATTTGGCTCCATGATAGGTTCAATGGAGCGCGCCAGCACTTGGGTAGGGTCATTCAAATCCAGCAGCAATGCTCCCAGGCAATAGCGATGGTGCTCGTCCGCGCCGTGGTAGATTGCCAGCCAGCCCCGCTCTGTCCAAATCGGCTCCGCGCCTGCGCCCACGCGCGCCGAGTCCCACATGCCGGGGCGCGACCACGCAATGCACGCATGATTGCCCCAGTGCATCAAATCCGGCGAGGCCGCCAGCCAGATGTCATGCCCCCCAATATAGATGTTGGAAGGCCGGTGCAGGCACAGATAACTGCCGCCGACCTTTTGCGGGAACAAGGCACAGTCTTTGTTGGACGGCGGGATAATCATGCCATGGTTGGCAAACGTCTGCCAGTCGCGCGTGCTGCTCAGGCACACGCCCACCCCTGACGGCGACACGCCGGTATAAGTGAGATAAAAGACGCCGTCCAGCTCAGTAACCCGGCTGTCCTCTATGCCATAGGACTCGAGCTGTCCGTGCCCAATCAACGTTGGCGCAGGGTCGGGCGCGAAGTGAATGCCGTCGTCGCTCCAGGCCAGCCGCAGGTGGGAAAGCGTGGTCAGGTACTTCTTTCCTTGGTAGGTAAATGCCCGTGGGTCGCTGTCATCAAGGTCCGGGTCATCCGTGCGGACGCTGAGCACAGCGATGCCGCTCGGCTCGTGCGGGTCTAGAATGGGCGTTGAGCGCACCCCCGGCTCCTGACGAGGCCGCTCGGCAACGCGCAGCACCAGCCCGATCCGGCCTTGATAGCGAAACACGCCGGGATTGAGCAGGCATTCCACTTCCAGCCCTTCGCGGCTGGGCCGGACATCGGCGGGGCGCAAGAGTGGGTTTTGCGCAAAGCGTTGGGCAAGGTCTGCCATAGGGGAGTGCTTTCTAAGGAGCAATGTGCTTTGTTCCTCGTTTAACTGGCAGCGATTATGAGGCGTCCTGCATGCCTGCTTTTGGGCTGCGCATAGCGAACACCAGCCCTGCCGTGACTGCACCAACCAGGGCCAGTGACAATGCTTGGGCGCTGACCATGACCGTCAACGTATGATAATAAGCGCCTCCCTCGGCTGGCGTGGGAAGCTCGGAAGAATGCAGCCAAACCGTGACAGGCTTGCTGGGGACAGCAAAGGCGGTGGCTGTTGCGATAAAAATGCCTGCGAAAACTACGCGCCATTGTTTGCGGTTCATGGTTCTGCCTGTGCCTCTCGCTGCCATGCTGGGCTGGCTTGGGCCGCCCGGCTTTGTCTTACCCTCGCGTCCCCATCTGCGCGGCGATGCGCTCCACAATGCTCACAGCGGTGCCGCGCCCGTTGACAATGTGCTGGTCGCGGGCGATGCTGCCCGCAACATACAGGCCCGGCACATTGGTTTCAAACGTCTCCGGGTTGTAGATGGGCTTGTGGTCGGCGGGGTCAACCTCTATGCCCGCCTCGCAAAGAAACGCGACATCGGGGATGGCCCCAATCATGGTGAACACGAAATCGTTGAACACCGTCCACGGCTCGCCGCCGACTGGGGCTAATGTCACATCGCCCGGCGTGATGGCGCAGACCTGCGTCGCAAAGTGAACGTCTAGCTTTTTATCATCCGCCATCATCACAAGGTCGCGGCGCACAAACGGGCGCAGGCTGCACTCGTCAAACGAGCTTTCCAGCAGGCACATCTGGGTGTCCGCGCCCACACGCGACAGCGCCATTGCCACTTCCGCTGCCGAGTTGCCGCCGCCCACGACCAGGCAGCGCTTGCCACAATAAGGCGTTGGGTCTACGTAGCGGCGACTGACCTTTTTGAGCGTCGCCCCGGCGACAGGCAGGGCGCAGGGCTGATCCCACACGCCGTTAGTCAGCACGATGTGACGAGCGCGGTACTCGCCCTGCCACGCTTCGTCCGGCTGCTGCACGGTGCGCACCTGGAACACGCCGTCCTCGCCACGACGCACCGAGACGGCTTTTTCCCACGTACGCAGGTTGAGCTTGCGGCTCTGCACCACCGCCCGGTAGTAGGCCAGCGCATCCTCGCGGCGCGGCTTGGCATCGGCCCCGATGTAGAAGATCAGCCCGCCGACTTCCAGCTCCTCTGCCGGCGAGTAGAAGTCCTGGCGCGGCGCCCATTCCACAATCGTCTGGCACAGCCCGGCTTTGTCCAATAGCAGATAATCCAGCCCGGCATCCTGGGCAGCGCACGTCGCGGCCAGCCCGATAGGCCCTGCGCCCACAATCACAACATCGTACAAATGCTCCATCATGCGCCAATTATACCCCGCCTTCCGCGCGAGCAGACGCGCGCTTTTCGGGTACAATGCGCGGTAACATGGCGACTGACCCGCATATCACGCATGTCAACCTGCAATCGCCCCCCCGGCGGCCGCTCGCCCCGTCGCAGGCAGCCGCGCGCGAGCGGCGCGGCACAACCCTGCTGCTGTTTTGTGCCGCCATTGCCCTGTTCTGGGCCACCCGTACCCGCTACAATACTTTTGATGCGGTCTCGTATGCCAATCAAATTGCCCACCTTTATCCCCGCACCCACGACCTGCGCTGGCTGTTTCATCCTCACCATCTTTTATTCAATGCCTTCGGCTATGGCGCATGGCGCGCGGCGCAGGCATTCGGCTACCGTGGCGGGCCTCTGGTCGTGCTGGAAAGCCTGAATGCTCTTCTCGGCGCGGGCGGCATTGTGCTGTTTTATCTGACCCTGCGCCGCCTGATGCAGCGTTCGCGCTGGCTACCCCTGCTGATGGCGTCCGGCCTGGCCCTCACCTTCGGCTACTGGGCAACCGCAACCGATGGGCGGGTCAACATGCCGAGCACGGCTTTGCTGCTGGGCGCCTTTTACACGCTCTGCACCCTGCTGGACAGCCCCCGGCCCGGGCGCGCCGCCGTGCTCGGCCTGCTGGCGGGAGCGGCGGTCTTGTTCCACGAAAGCGCGGGCCTGTTTCTGCCGGTGGGGCTGGCGGGCATTGCGCTGGCGGAAATGCCTCCCATGCTGCTGCCTGCCGAAGCCTGGCGGCGGCGGCGCGGGCTGCTGCTGACCTATGCGGGCGCGTGGCTGGCAACTGTGCTTCTCCCTTACGGCGTGATCGGCGCGGGCGTGCTGGGCCTGCACTCGCCGCGGGCGTTCCATCAATGGAGCAGCGCGTACTCCGAGCTTGGGTGGTGGTGGAGCTTTCGCATTGCGCACAACCTGCGCCTGGACTTCTACGCTCTGCGCCATGCCGCGTTTGTGGAGCCGGTGGGCACACAGGGGACATTTCATATCGGCACGCGCGTGTCGGATGACCTGGCGACGCTGTACTGGGCGACTTTGGCGGGCTGGTTTGTGGCTGTGTATGCGTTTTTTGCCGCCCTGCCGCTGCTTTGGCGCGGGCATCATCGCTCTTTGATGGTGGTGTGCCTGGTCTGGATTGGCCTTTACGCGGCGTTTTTTACCGTCTGGTCGCCCGGCTACTTTGTGTTCTGGGTGCCTGTCCTGGCCCCCATCTCGGTTTTGGTTGGACTGGCGCTGGCCCACTACCGCGCCAAGCGGGGCGGGGCGTGGGTTCCCTGGGTGGTGGGGGCGTGGATTATCCTGTTTGCGACGCTGAACATGCAGACCAGTATTCTGCCGCATTTGCGCGCGAATGCCAGCCCATTTGCGGTTGCTGCCCGTGACATCCGCGCCCACACAGCGCCGGGCGATGTTGTGCTGCTGGCCGGAGCGGGTGACGGCGCGCAGTGCGAGGTAGACATTCCCTACTTTGCCGACCGCGATGTGGTGTCTCTGCACACGCTTTTAACCCGCGCCCGCGAGAACGAACCCGAGGCATGGGGCGTGGCCGCGTCGCAGATGGCTCTGGCCGTGCGTTCAGGCCACAGCGTCTACGCTCTGGATGAACTCTGGCACAACAAGCGCACCTGGGATGCCCTGACCCACCGCCACCCGGCCTGGACGCGCGCCGATTTGCAGACCTTGTGCGCGCCCTATCGCCGCACCCTGGCGTGGACCGGGCCGCGCGGGCCGGTTTGGCGCTTGTCGCCGGTTGTGGCTGCCCGGCAGCCAAGTGCCATTCCCGCAGACACACCTGAAAGCTTGCGCAGCAAGTGACAGAATGGCCCCCCCGCCCCAATTCTGGGGAGCCAGAGTAGAACAGGATAAGACAGCCGCGATTGGCCTTTATCTGTATTGCTCCCCATTATTGGGGCGGGGGGGCCTCTTCACAGCGCACGGCACGCACTCTCGGCGCCTCGCACCGCCGCGCTCGTTGTGAGGGCATCGCACCGTTGTTTCCTCGGTGTCGCAAGCCTGTGCCAACGACGGACGGTTTTGTTCCATCGTTGGTTTGCGCTGGAAACGGGCGGGAAACGGGTAAGACACGCCCTGGCATCACGCTGCGCAAACGCCCGAAACGGCTTTATCTTTCATCAAGGACACCTAGTTTGATACGTCACACCTTTGCGCTTCTCGGCTTGCTGCTCGCGGCCCCCGCCTCGGCGCAGACGCCGCCTGCCCTGCCCGCTTCGCCCGCGCAGACGCCGCCCGCCGCGCCCACACTGCCCGCGCTGCCAAGCCAAGCTGCACCCGCCTTGCCCACGCTGCCGAACCAAAACGCGCTTGTGCCCGCCCCGCCCGCCGAGCCGCTGGTTTTAGACACGTTCGGCAACAATGTCGGCATCGCGCAGAACACCGCCCACGCGAAGGGTTTGCAGGCGCGCATCCTGTGGATGGATGCCGGGGCCAATGTCGGCAACCTCAACACAGCGGAGAAGATTGCCGATGTGGTCGCCAAAACCAAAGCGTCGGGCATGAACATGATCGTGCTGGATGTCAAGCCGATTGTCGGGGAAACCATTTATCCCAGCCGCTATGCGCCCAAGCTGCTCGGCTGGAAAGGGCAGACAGTGCCCGCCGGCTTTGACGTGCTGGGGCAGATGGTGGCCGCAGCCCACGCGGCAGGGCTGCCCGTGTATGCCAACATGAGCACGTTCGGCGAGGGGCATAAGTTTGTCGGGCGCGGGCTGGCCTACACGCACCCCGACTGGCAGACCGTGCTGCTGGAAGCCAACCGGGGCGTGTATTCGGGTGGCAAGTTCATTACCATCCAGGACACAGACAACCTGCCGCCGAGCGAAGACACGCTGAGCGCACTGACCGGCACCCAGTTTTTGCACAAAGACCGGCCCGGCTACACGGTTGTTGTGTGCAATTTCAGCGGGCGCGTCGTGCAGGTGGTGGACGGGGCAAACATCAAAGCCGCCGCTATCACCCTGCCTCTGCGCGGCTTCGCCCTGATAGGGTCGGGCCGGGGCGGCGAGTGGCTGCGGGCGAACGCGCCTTTGGGCCAGATATTGACCTTTGTGGACAGCCCCCGCTACGAGCGCGTGCAGCAAGTGCCGGAGCAGAAGTTCACCATGTTTGTAGACCCAAACAACTCCGCCGTGCGGCAGCATGAATGGGACATGGTGCGCGAGGTGGTCACAAACTACGCCGTAGACGGCCTGGTATTTGACGACCGGCTGCGCTATGCATCAGTGACGGCAGACTTCAGCCCGCGCACGCAGGCAGCATTTGAGGCGTATGTGGGCCGCAAGCTCCGCTGGCCCGACGATGTGCTGCGCATCTCGCCCTACCCCGGCCAGAGCATCATTCAAGGCCCGCAGTACCAGAACTGGCTTGTGTGGCGCGCGTTTGTGATCAAGTCATGGCTGGACAGTGCGGCGCAGATTGTCCGCACAGTCCGCCCGCAGGCCCAGGTGGCCGTGTATGTCGGGTCGTGGTACGGGGAATACGACAAAGTGGCGTCCAACTGGGCGGGGCCGGACTTTGCGGGGCCGTGGCGCTGGCTGACGCCAGGGTACAAGCAGACCGCCTACGCGGGCACATTGGACTGGCTGACAACCGGCTGCTACTACGAGGACGCGACACTGGCGGAAGCGGTCGCCCAGGACGACCCGCCGGGCGCGACGGTGGAAGGCGCGGGCCAGATTTCCAGCCGCGTGGTGGACGACGCCGCCTGGACTTATGCGGGCCTGTACGCCTTGTCGTACCAGGGCCAGCCGGACAAGTTCGCCCGCGCGTTGCAGGCCGCGACGGCGTCTACCCAGGGCGTGATGGTGTTTGACATGTCGCAGATTATCCAATACGACTGGTGGCATATCTTAGGGGAAGCGTTCGCCGCCACGCCTGCGCAGGCTCCCAGTTTGGTGCCGGGGCTTTTGGAGCAGGTGCGCCAAGGCCATGCCGCCGCCCGTGCATCAGGAACGCCGCCGCCCTCGCTGCCGCCGTTCGTTGGGCGTGAAGATACGGGTTTTTAGGGGCAGCGGTTGACATGAAACAAAGAACCAGGCGTGGACAAAATCGCTGGGTTACCCACCCGGATGGCCTTCCTGAGCAGTAACAAGAAAAAACCTTGACAGAGTCGGCGTCTTATGTTACCATTGCTTGACTGAGGAGCAACACGACAGGTTAAGGCCGCGCCTGACAGTCGCCGATGACCGTGTTCCGAGCCGCCGACCGCGTTCCGCTTGGTGCCCCGCCTGTCAGGGCAGAGAAGGAAAACCTCGTGACCGCGCCCAACCGCCCTCTGCGGCATTCCGCGCCTTTACTAAGTAAAGGCCTGCGCCTTGCTTTTCGCCGCCTTTTCCCTGTTCGCCCTTGCTACGCCCGCCCGCGCCGGCCACTGGGTACTGACTACCAAAGGCTCCGGTCAGGCCATGGTTGGATCGGGGGGAGGAATGATACAGACCTTCACGCCGCCGCCCCCGTCCACCAACAGCGTGACTATCAATCAGATCGGCTCCGGTTTCGGCATAGGCCCTAGCTTCGGCTGGCCGCCCGATACCGTCACCGCCTCCGCCAATCTCCAGGTGACGGTCACAGGAACCTGGACCAGCGACAGCAATTCCGACAACACCGCACCGCCCGGCGTCTGGCTCAGCGAGTCCTCCACGGCTTCTGCCACCTGCACGAACGCCGGGGTGATGCAGGCTGGCTCGGCTGATGACGGGTGGGGCGACCCCGTGGCGCAGTCTGGGTCGCAGATGGGCACTTCCGCCCCGCCGTCCGGCCAGAAATACGTGAAGCAGTCGGGGGGATCATTCACGGCCAGCCTGACGCTGTCCGCCTCCGCCTCCGGTAAGCAGGGGATGTACCAGGGTGGCTACGGAGCCAGCGTCTCGCTCGGCCCGATCACCATCGCCGTCCATGCCCAGCCGTATGGGTGGTATGATGCGGGGTGGGATGAACCTAACGGTACGCACCATGTAGGAGGGCACTCTGACAACTCCACAGGTGAGCTAGGGTTCAACTATGGCTGGAAATCTACTGATGGCAATTTGGCTGACCTCAAAGGAATTACGATGTATGAATACGTGAGTTATAGCGGCCCCGGTACATTTAACTCCGACAAAACTACCTTCTATCCAGGCGCCCCTGTGCAATCTGGTTATAGCATACCTAATGGCAGG
>JAABUJ010003221.1_pt1 | contig 18644 bp, 18 predicted proteins | sample 5559131 | NCBI WGS metagenome assembly JAABUJ01 (sample SAMN10711875, study PRJNA513366) | rock metagenome | isolation source: Antarctica rocks | place: Antarctica: Victoria Land, Mt New Zealand nord | collected 2016-01-07 | reverse complement strand
CATGCTCGAGCTGTACCAGGCCTACGGCGACTACCGCGACGTCATGGCCCTGACCGAAGAGCTGGTGGCCCACCTGGCCACCGAACTGCTGGGCAACACCACCATCCGCTACGCCGATCGCGACCTCGACCTCACCCCACCGTGGCGCCGGGCGTCCATGACTGACTTGGTCGAGGAGCAGATCGGTCTCCGGCTGGACCTCACCACGCCTGTACAACGGCTGCGCCAGGTGTGCGACGAGTACGAGGTGCCCTGGAAGGACGAGTACGGCGCCGGCAAGCTGCTGCTGGAGCTGTACGAGAAGACCACCGAAGGCGCTCAGTGGCAACCGGTGTTCGTCACCGACTACCCCCAAGAGGTCTCGCCGCTGGCCCGACCGCACCGCGAGCTGGCCGGCATGACAGAGCGGTTCGAGGCCATCGTGGCCGGCCGCGAGTTGTGCAACGCCTTTAGCGAGCTGACCGACCCCGACGACCAGCGCGCCCGGTTCTCCGACCAGGCTCAGCAGAAGGCGGCCGGCGATGACGAGGCCATGGTGGTGGACGAGGATTACCTGCGTGCCCTCGAGTACGGGCTGCCCCCCACCGCCGGCCTGGGCATCGGCATCGACCGCCTGGTGATGCTCCTCGGCGGGGCCTCCACCATCCGTGATGTCCTATTGTTCCCAACGCTTCGGCCCGAACAGGGAACGCCCGGGGCTGGAGGGAATTGACCATGGGACGCCAACGCCTGCTGGTCACGGGTATGGGTGGGGAGCTCGGCACCCGGGTCACCAACCTGCTCGAAGGCCTGCCCGGTATCGAGGCCATCGCCGGGCTCGACATCGATCCGCCCCGCCGGCGCGTACCCCGCTCGGAGTTCCACCGCATCGACCCGCGGGACCGGGTCCGCGAGTTCGAGCCCACCGCCGTCGTGCACTTCGGTGTGTACGAGCCCAACGCCCGCACCTACCCCGAACCGGCCCGCATCGCCACCATCGCCGGCGCGGCGGCCGTGCTTCAAGCGGCGGCCACGTGCTCCAGCCTCGAACGCATCGTCGTGCGGTCGGGCATAGAGGTCTACGGCCGGGCGCGGGGAGCGGTCACCCGGCCCGATGAGGGTGTCATCTGCCGGCCCACCTCCAGCTTCGGACAGACCTTGGCCAAGGTCGAGCAGCTGGCCGCCGACGCCGGCCGCGATGCCGATGTCCCGGTCACCGCCTTGCGCTTCGCCTCGATCGTCGGGCCGCACTTCCCAAGCCCCCTGGGCCGGTACCTGCGCCTGCCGGTGGTGCCGGTCAGCGCGGTGTCCGACCTGCCCTTCTCACTGGTCCACCAGGAAGATGCGGCCGCCGCCGTCCCCGCCGCCCTGCGAGCCGGCTTCGACGGTCCGGTGAACGTGGTGGGGGCCGGCGCCGTCACCTCCGCTCAGGCGGTGCGGCTGGGCGGCCGGGTGCCGTTGCCGGTGGTCGGCCCACTGTGGTCGGCGGCGCACGCGATCACCGAGCTGGTCGGGGCTCCAATACCTGACCACGTCCGGGAGCTCCTGGTTCGGGGCCGCTGCGCCGACGGCTCCCTGGCCGCCGAAGCGTTGGGCGTCACGCCGGCCCGCACCACTCCAGACGTGCTCAAGGAGCTGTACGAGTGGGCGCCGGTTACCTACCTGGACGTCGCCGGCCGCACCGCGGCGTGAAGACCAGCGACCTCATCCGCCGCCGGTGGGACGGCACCTTCAGCATCGACGAATGGGGCCTCGACCCTGATCTCGTCCACCTGACATCCCCGCTGTTCACCGTGCGCTGGAACGTCTCGGTCGCCGGCGCCGAGCACCTGCCCGCCGAAGGCCCGGCGGTGGTGGTCTTCAACCAGCGCCTGGGCCTGTCCGAACCGATGGTGGTGCCTCGGGCCATCCGCCTGGCCACCGGGCGTCACGTGCGGGTGGCGGGCGTGATCGACGTCGCCCCCATCGGAACCGTCCTGCGACGCCTGGGCGGCGTCCTCGCCGACCCCGATGAGGTGGTGGGTCTACTGCGCGCCGGCCAGGTGGTCGGGTTGGGCCTCAGCCGTGAACCGGTCTGGGGCCGTCCCGGTGACCTCGATCTCGATCTGCTGGCGCCGGCGGTGGATGCCGGCGTCCCGATAGTGCCCTGCGCGGTCGGCGGCTTGGAGGTGGGTCGGCGCTGGCGGCTCGAGCTGGGACCGCCGGTGTCGCCGCCGGGGCTAGCCGCGTCGACGTCCGACGTGCTCGATGCGGTCCGGGACGTGATCTCCCGGTCCCGTGCGCCTCGCCGAGCCCGACGGGCCCGACGGCCGGAGGCTCCCAACGGCGCTGTGGTCGAATTGGTGCGCTGATGGCGTTCATCCGAAGCCTCGACGGCACCCGCATCCACTACGAGGTCTCCGGCAAGCGCGACGGCGAACCGCTGCTCTTGGTGCACGGGCTCGGGGCCGACTCCCGCGGGTGGATCCTGCAGCGCCAGACCCTGGGGGCCACGCACCGTCTGGTGACCGTCGACAACCGTGGGGTGGGCCGTTCGGACAAACCTGCCGGCCCGTACGACCTGGAGGTCATGGCCCTCGACGCCACCGCTGCGCTCGACGCCGCCGGGTTCGAGTCGGCCCATGTCATGGGGGCCTCGATGGGCGGGATCATCGCCCAGATCCTGGCCGTCGAGCACCCCGAAAGGGTCCGGTCCCTGGTGCTGGCCTGTACCGCCTGCCACCACCTGCCGTGGCGACGCGAACTGCTGCACCAGTGGATACTCGACGTCGAGACCCTGGGCATGCGGGGCTTCGTGAACCGCAACCTGCGGTGGCTGGTCGGCCCTCGCTCCCTGCGCCGCATCTGGCCGGCGTTGACCCTGCTGGGCCCGCTGGCGTTCAACGTGGAGCCCGATGCGTTCCTTGCCCAGGTCCAAGCCATTCTCAACACCGACGACGCTCTGGCCGACCGGCTGCTCGACGTCGAAGTGCCCGCGCTCATAATCGTCGGAAGCCAGGACACCCTCACACCATGGGGAGACTCCGAGGAGTTGGCGTCACTCCTGTCCAACTCCGAGCTGGCGGTGATCCGCGGCGGCGCCCACCTCTTCATGGTCGAACACGCCAGAACCTTCAACCGCACCGTCACCGACTTCCTGGCCGGCCCCGCCGCCGAACTCAAGTCGGCGCGACAACTGAGGGCGGTGTAGGCGCAGAGGGGAGCGGGTGGGGGAACGCTCCGCGTGAATCTCGGCTTGGAGCCTCTGGTTCGAACCCGACTACTCGATCCCGTGCTCGAGCGCGTAGCGGATGAGCTCCTGCTTGCGGTTCAGGTGGAGCTTTCCGAGGATGTTGCGAACGTGGTTCTCGACCGTCTTCTCGGCGATGAACAACTCTTCACCGATCTCGCGGTAGGTGTGGCCGCGGGCGACATACTGCAGCACTTCGCGCTCGCGCTCGGAGATGGCCTGGATGGCGCCGCCCTTGTTGTTCAAGCGGCGGAACTCGCCGAGCACCAACGACGCCAGGCTGGGTGAGAACACCGGCTCACCGTGGGCGGCGCGCCACAGGGCCTGGCGAAGGTCCTCGGACGGGGTGGACTTGACCAGGTAGCCGACGGCGCCGGCGGCGACGGCGTCGAGCAGGTCGCGCTCGGCCTCCGACACGGTCAACATGACTATGGCGGTCTGCTCGCCGCACTGCTTGGCCACCTTGATCCCGCCGCCGTTGGGCATGTTCAGATCGCAGATCACCAGCGCCGGCTTGGTGCGTCGGATCACCTCGATGGCCTCATCGGCGTCACCGGCCTCACCGATCACGTGGAAGTTCGATCCCAGGTCGCTCCGCACACCCGACCGCCAGATCTGGTGGTCGTCGGCGATCACGACCCGCACCGCGTCCAGCTCAGCCATGCAGGCAGCCTTCCACGCCGATCAAGAGCAGCCAGACGCCAAGTGGTACGCCTACTGAGGACCAGTGGAACTAGTGGAGGCATCGGTCGATGGCAAAGGCGCTTCGGTGGCTCGTCTGGATCATCGGGATCACCTGCGTGGCCATCGGGTTGTTCCACTTCGTGCTCGGAATCGCCTCGGTACCCGGCGAAGGAAGCGTGGGCGCGACGGTCGACAGCCGCGAACGTTTCTATGGAGCGATCTTCGCCGGCTACGGCCTGGCCTGGATATGGGCGGCTCGCCAATCTCCCGTTCCGTCCAAGGCGGTGCGCTGGCTGGCGGGCATCTTCCTGCTCGGCGGGATCGGCCGCCTGTTGTCAATGGTCATCCATGGTCGACCGCAGTGGTTCCAACTGGTCCTGGCCGTCATCGAGCTCGTCCTACCGCCCCTGTACTTCTGGTTGGCGACGGCCGACGAGAAGGCCCACCTGAAAGGCCGGCAAGGCCCGATCGCCACCCGAAGCTGAGAACCCCCGGCCCCTCATCGGGCCCTCATGGGTCGATCACACCCGGAGGCGACGGTGGAGCCATGTCAACCACCGCCAAGCTCTCCGCCATCGTGCTCGCCGCCGCCGTCCTCATCGCCGGCTGTGGGGGCGGCTCGGACAACACGGCCGCCAAGTCGACGACCACCGCGCCGAAGCCCACGACCACCACCACCACCGCTCCTGCCTCCCCCAAGAAGGGCGCCAAGCACGCCGGCAACGCCAAGGCGTCAAAGAAGGTCAAGGCCAAGGGCCTCAAGGCCTACCTGGGGGCGAAGGCCGACGTGGAAGCGGTGGCGTCGCCGGTGCTGGGCCTCAGTGTCACCGACCTGGACTCCCAACTCATGCCCGGCACGTCCCTCGCCGACCTCGCCACCCAGCACAACGTCGACATCCAAAAGCTCACCGACGCCTTCACAATGTCGATCAACCAGAAGCTCGCCGACGCCAAGGCCGAAGGCAGGTTGACCGACGCCCAGTCGCAGAAGATCAGCCAGCGGCTGCCGCAAGCCATCGACAAGCTGCTGCACCGCAACTTCAGCCAGGCCAAGAAGACCGACAGCGGGACCAGCAGTGGTCCTGACAGCGGGGCCGCCACGTCCAGCGGTGATCAAGCGACCTCCGACACCAACAGCTGAACGGCTCCCCGCCTTGGGTCAGTCCGCTGGTTTCGATTACTTGGTTGAGTATTCCGAACATGTGTGCTACAATGCCCTTATGGGGTCAACGACAACCGTCGACAGGACCGTCGCCAAGGAGGCGGCGATCGACGGGTTGGAGGCGGAGGTGGCGGCGACGGTGGGGGTGTTGAACTCGGCGCACGCCCGGTTGGTGGAGTTGGCGGCGGAGGCTCTGGCCGGCGGGTGGTGGGAGCAGTGGGGTATCCACACGCCTGAGCAGTGGTTGGTGTGGCAGGCCGGCCTGTCCCGCGCTCATGCCCGTCAGGTGGTGGCGGTGGCCCGCCGGGTCGGTGAGCTGCCGCAACTCGACAGGGCGGTACGCGAGGGCGTCTTGTCGTTGGATCAGGCGGAGGTGGTGGCCCGGCATTGTCCGGTGGGGTTCGATGCCGACGTGGTCGGGGTGGCGGTCAACGCCACCGTCCCGCAGTTGCACCGCATGTTGGGCCGCTACCAGTTCACCGAACCGGTACCCGACACGCCAGCCGATCCGACTGATCCGCCGCCTCGCGACCCGGAACCGGAACGGAAGGTCATGTTCGGTTCGACCGATGGCGGCAGTTGGCACGCCACCTTGGACCTGCCCGGCGATGAGGGCGCCCTGTACGAGCAGGCGCTGGTCGCCAAACGCGACGAGCTGTTCCGCCGTGACCACCCCGGCGTGGATGCCGACAGCCCCGAAGGGCGAGCGGCCCGCCGGGACCTGTCTTGGGCGGACGCCGCCGTCGCCTTGGCGGCCGACTCGCTCGCCACTGGCGACGCCGGCCAAGTGGGCGGCTCGGACCTGTTCCGGGTGCTGGTCCACCTCGAAGCCGACCCCACCAACCCCACCGGTCCCGGTGTCGCCGGCCTGCACCTCGGGGCGCCGCTACCCGCCGCGCTACGCCAGATGCTGCTGTGCGACTGCGAAGTGCTGCCGGTCTGGGAAACCCTCGGCAACCCGGTGGCGGTCGGGCGGGCTCAGCGGATAGTGCCCCGCCGGGTCCGACGCTTGATCGAACACCGCGACAAAGGCTGCCGGGTCCCGGGTTGTGGGCAGAAACGGTGGCTGCACATCCACCACATCGTGCACTGGGAAGACCTCGGACTCACCGACCCCGACAACCTGATCTGCTTCTGCCACCGCCACCACCGCCTCCACCACCTCGGACTCCTACCCATCACCGGCACCGCCGCCGACCTCAAGGTCTGCGACCGCCACGGCCGAGAGCTCCAACCCGCCGGCCAGCCACGGACCATCCCGGCCGCAACCGAACCGGCCGACGCCGCCACCGACCTCGGTCTCGACCCGGTCGACTACCAGCACCCACCCGGTGAACGCCTCCAACCCAAATGGATCGACTTCGCCCCCAACCGGCCGGAAGACCAACTCGTACACGCCGGCACCGGCAGCCGCTCCCCCTGAACCGGCAGGCGCTCCCCCTGACACGTCTGCACGCCGCCTGGCTCACCGTTGACAGTGCCTCAAAACCGCCCGAACTGGACCAACTATATGGGGACCCATAGGCGGACCTCGGTGCCGCGGCCCGGGCGGCCGTCGACTTCGACACGGCCGCCGAGTTCTTCGATGCGACCCCGGATCGACCGGCCGATGCCGACTCCCTCGCCGACCGCCGCCGCATCGAAGCCCCGTCCGTCGTCCTTGACCGAGCAGAACACCTCATGGTCCTGCACCTCCACGTACACCGTCGCCCGGCCGGCGCGACCGTGCTTGGCGGCGTTGGTGAACGCCTCGCCCACCGCCTTGGCCACGCCCTCCACCGTTCGCCCGGCCAGCTTCGGCACCTGGTCCCCCACCACCACCTCGGCCCGCACCCCGTGGTGCCGCTCGAACCGGGCCGCGGTCTCCCGAAGCATGGCCACCAGATCGCCCGAAGACGTGGTCGGGCCGAACAGGTACTGACGGAGATCCAATTCCTGTTCCCTGGCCAGGTTGGCCAGGTCGGCGTCGCGGCTGCGCCGCTGCACCACCGCCAAGGTCTGGAGCACGCCGTCGTGCAGCGTTCGGGCCACCTCCTCGCGCGCCCGGGCGGCCGAGATCTGGAGCTCGGCTTCGCGCAAGCGGCGCATGACGAAACCGGCGACCCCGCCGGCCAGGGCGTAGAGCACCCCGGTCGAGAGCAACGAGAAGGCGGAGGGGTCAGCGAGGTCGTCGGTGCGCACGCCGATCAACCGACCGAGGCCCAAGACCACGCCCGCGGCGACCCCCCCAACCGGACCGATGACTATGCCCAGCGACATGGCCCCGGCCAGCGGCCAGGCCGACCCGAACGTCTGGGCGTGAGCCCGCTGGTACACCCAGCCGTCGGCGGCCAGGAGCGTGAAGCCGATCAACAGCTCTAGCACCGCCGTCGGTGCCCGCAGCAGCCACGGCGAGCCGCGGCGCACCAGCAACGTCATGCCCACGCTGAAGCCGAAGGCCACCGCCACCAGCGCCCACGCCACGACCGGACGGCCGAGGTCATTGCGGGTCACCACCACCACGGTGACCAGCCAAGCCCAGGCCGCCCACCGGAACCCGGCCACGCCGGCCAGCAGCCCCCGCTCGAGCCGCGCCCCGCCGGGTTCGTCGATCGGCAGTCCCCACGCCACCGGCGCAGCGTACGTGTGCCCCGGGAACAGCCCTGGCCGCTAAGGAACCTCGCCTTCGGCTCGGCTCCTAATTGACGATGGCCTGGTCAGGGATGCGACCCGGTTTGGCCGGGTCTCCGTTGGCGGCCTCGGTGCTGGTGAAGGCCTGGGGGATGGCCCCGTTCACGTCGGTGGGGTCGAGCACCAGCGACCAAGCCGTGAAGTGCCGGGACTCGACGCCGCCGATCGACATGAGGTCGGCCCGCAGTTCAGGGGTGGACAGCTGGCCAGCGGCAAACACGTAGGTGCTGGCGGCGTTTCCCTCAAACGCTCGGACAAAGTTGGCCACCGCCCGCTGGTCGGTGAGGCTCGGCAACAGCGGAGTGACCACCCTGTCAAGCAGGTACTTGTTCGGCCTGGTGTACGGCTTCTGGCCGGCGTCGGTGAGGACCGCGTTGAGCTGCTCGACGTGCTCTTGGTGGTGCAGCTTGAACAGCTTGGCCAGGTCGGCCACAGCCACGTCGTATTCGATGTCGAGGCCGAGCGCCTTGCTGTACACCTCCACCACCAGGTTCTCCAGCGAAACCGCGGTCCGGGCCAGGGTCGAGTCCAGGGCCGTAACCGTGCGCCCACCGCCGCGAGCGGTGGTGGAAGGGCGGCCTCGAGGAGCACCCTTCTTGTCGCTGCTGCAGGCCGCGATGACCGCCGCCCCCGCGACGGACACGCCGCCGATCTTGAGGAGCCGGCGACGGTCGGGCGCACCCAGCAAGACCGCCTTGGCATCGGTGGAGAGCGTCCGGTCCTCGACGATCCGGTGCAGGGCCGCTCCCCAGCGGGGTAGGGCAGACCGCTGCTCAGCTTCGGCGTCGCGCCGTTGGCGCCGGATCTCCGGTTCGTTCATGGAATCGCTTCTTGGCTGATCAACGCGGTCAGCCGGCCGGATGCAGAGCGGCGTCTGTCTTGAGCACCGAGGGCAAGTAGTCGGCTGCCGGCTTGCGGAGCAGGGTCCCGAGAGCGGTGGCGTGTTGCGACTCGACCGGCAGGATGGAAGCCAGCAGCTTGGCGCCATCAGTGCCGATCTGGCCGAGGTCAAAGAGGTAGGTGGATGCCATCGCCTCCTCGATCTTCAAGGCCACCTCCAGGATGCCGGTCTGGTCGGTGGCGCCCTGGATGGGGGCCAGGTAGACGGACAGGATCTGCCCGTTCGGGTCGGTCACCCTCTGCTCTCCGAGCATCTGGTCGAAGGAGTCGGCGTGCTCCTGGTGGTGACCGGCGAACAATGTGAGGGCGGCGGTGCCCGGGCTGTCGAGCAGGCCGGTCTTCCGCGCCGCCCCGAACGCCGCCACCGCCGCCAACTCGATGCTCTGGGCGAACTTCACCACCTCGACATCGCTCTGCCGGGGTGCCTGTGCCCACGTCGTGGACATGAGACCGGCGATGGGACCCCCGGCGGCGGCGGTCAAAGGGCCGGCGCCGGCAGCAGCCTTGACGAACAGGTCACGCCTGCTGCGCCGCCGCTCCCCGGCCAAGTCTCGGTCGTGCTTCACGCTTCCTCCTGGCCGTCTGACGCCGCCGCCAAGCATGGCGCGAAGAAGCCGCCCCCAAGGGGACGGCTTCTCGCTGCGCTGTTGGTGGTCGGTCAGGCGGGCTTGGCGGCGTTGTCGGTCTTGCCGAAGGTGTCGGGGACCGGGTAGTTGCCGAGCACGAAGTTCAGGATCGCCTGGTGCTGCATGGCCAGGATCTGGTTCTGACCCGCACCGAGGACGGCTTCCTTGATGTTCAACATGGGGATGTACTTCTGGTAGGTCGCCGAAGCCACCCCTTCGAGCATCAGGGCCAGCTTGGCGGCACCGGTCACGTCGGTCACCTTGGCGAAGGCGTCGTTCACCGACTTGGTGACGTCAGCGGGACCGGCGGTGGCAGCCGTTCCCCCGTTGCTGGTGACCAGCATGTTGAGGGCGTCAGCTGCGGCCTGGTGCTGTGCCTGTGCGGTCTGCACAAAGGTGGCAACTGCAGGAGGGACCGTGCCCAACTTGTTGGCGTTGGCTGCGTCGAGAGCCGATCCGTAGGTCTTGGCCGCCAGGATCTCCAGGCTGGCGGCGAAGGTGGCGATCTTCACCTGATCCTGTGGGCTGGTCGGAGCAGCGGTGGTGCTGCTCGAGCCCGAGGTGTCGCTCGAAGCCCCAGTTGAGGAACCAGAGCCTGAGGCAGCGCTGCTGCTGCTGCTGCCGGTGTCGGATGAGGTTCCGGACTTGCTGCTGCTGCTACAAGCGGCGGCCACTCCGGCCACGGCCAGACCGCCGGCTCCGAAGAGGAAGCCTCGACGGGACGGAGAGCTGTTGCGAAGGGCCTGGAAGAGCGTTGTTGCTTCGGCATCGAGTTGTTCCTGGGTGGGCTCGCTCACTTGACGGCTCCTTCTTCTGGTGGGCTGGCTTTCGCAAGTAGGTCCGTCGGGAGCGGCGTAAAGGCGACACTGCCGGCTGCGGGGGGCAACATGGCCACATCGGGCGGAAGCTTGATCAGATCGGCCCCACCACCGGCCAACAATGCTCCGACCGCTCGGAGGGTGGCGAGGTGCTGTGACTCCACGCCCATGATGCTGACGAAGACCTCTTTCGACTTGGTATCGCTGATCAGGGTGAGGTCGTTCAGGTAGGTGATCGTGGCCACCGTTTCCAACGACATGGCCAGATCAACGACCTTGGCGGGATCGGTCAGCGTCGGCTTGGCGTCGGTCACCACCTGGAGGTACTTGGGGTCCGGTTGGTCCTGCGCCTTGCCCTTGAGAGCAGTGGTTTGGGCCATGAAGGCCTTGCCGTGCTCGTCGTGTTGCATCATCGTGGTCTCGGCGAACTTCTTGACGACGGGATTGCCGTTGGCGATGAAGTCAAGTCCGAGCGCAGCCTTGTAAGTAGCCACCGCGAGGACCTCGAGCGAGGATGCCGTCTGCAGCGCCTGCACATCGACCGGCGCCGCCTGGGCGGCGGCGGGGGTGGCGATGGCGGCCATGATGGCGGCGCCGAAGCCGGTGGCGAGCAAGCCCTTGGCGGCCAGCGAGCCGCCGACAGCCTGAGTGTTGAGTTCTTGGCGTTGGGCCGAGACGTGAGCTATCTCGTCGCGATCGACGGGGCTGCTCGACCGTTCGTGGCCAATTTCTCGGATGTCGGGAAGCGCTGCCCGAGCGTCGCGCAGGGCGTCGGATTGGAGATCCTGCGACTCCTCGATCAGCTCTTCGAGCTGCTGGTCATCGTGACTCATTGCTTGTCCTCGCTTGGTGGGTGGGTAGATCAGCTGGTGCTTTCTGTTCGTTCACTGCTACGAGACCGTGACCGTGCCGGTCATATACGTATGGATGTCGCAGTGGTACTTGTATGTGCCGGCCTTGGCAAAGGTGAACGAGAAGGTCTTGCCCTTTTGCAGGTGCTTCGAGTCGAACTTGGCGGGGGCACCATCATCGGATGTGACCGTGTGGTCGGTCGAATCCGCGTTGGTCCAGGTGACCTTGGTCCCGGACTTCACCTTCAGCTCCGTGGGAGCGAACTTGAAGTCCTTGATCATCACGGCGTTGCTGCTGGACGATGCGCCCGTACTTCCGCCCGAAGTGCTCGAGGCCTTGCCGCTGCTGCCGCTGCTACTGCAGCCCGCCAATAGCCCGAGCATGAGGGCCGAGGTCACCACGACCCGTCGGATCGAACTAGTTCTATTTCGCACAGGCCAGGACCGTATGGACGGCCCGCCACCTTTCCAACACGCCATCCACGATTCCGGCGGCGAAACTTGTGGCGGCTGAGGACGGCCCGCCGGCTACCGGTGGTGCTGCAACCCGTCGACCAGCCCGGCGGCGGCGTCGCCCAACGCCGCGCCCACCGACCTCGGCTCGAAGCCCTCGGCCAGCTCGACCGCCTCCTGGGCGTAGTCCTGGGCCACAACGATGGCCGGCAACACGCCGCTGGTCGCGACGATGGACCGCGCCCGTTCCCAAGCGTCGCCGTGCACCGGCTGCCCCAGCAGCCTTCGCAACTCGGCCCCGTCGCCGGCTCGAACGGCCCTCAGCACGGGAAGGGTGTAGACGCCTTCGACCAGGTCGTGGCCGGCGGGCTTGCCGAGCTGCTCGTCGGTGGCGATCACGTCCAGGATGTCGTCGACGATCTGGAAGGCCATGCCGTACAGGTAACCGAACCGGTCCAGGCGATCGACGTCGGCAGCCGGCAGCTCGGCGACCAGTCCTCCGATCCGGGCCGCGGCGGCGAAGAGAGAAGCGGTCTTACCGTGGATGCTGGCCAGGTAGTCGTCTTCAGAGCGGTCCACATCAAAGGCGTGTTGCAGCTCGCGCACCTCGCCCTCGCAGAGCCGACCGATGGTGGCGGCTAGCAGCGCAGCCACCTCGGTGCCGAGCCCGGCGGCGATCTCCGACGCCTTGGCCAGCAGGAAGTCGCCGGAAAGGATGGCTCGCAGGTTCCCCCACTTGGCGTTCACGCTCGGCACGGTCCGCCTGGTCTCAGCTTCGTCGATGACGTCGTCGTGGTAGAGCGATCCGAGGTGCACCAGTTCGACCGACACCCCGCCCAGCACGGCCTCGTCGGTCGCCGGCTCCCCGGCTCCACGGGTCGCCGCCGCCGCCAACGCCAGCAGGGGCCTGACGCGCTTGCCCCCCGCCACTATCAGGTGGCCGGCCATCTCGGTCAGCGCCGGCTCGTCAGTGGTGACCGCGGCCCGGAGCTCACGTTCGACCCTTTGCAGGTCGTCGGCGAAGTGGGGGAGCTCGAGAAGGGGGTTGGGGGCCACGGACTACCTCATCCCAGGGGTGCTGCTCGACCCTAGGGCAGCGCTCTGGACGGCTGGCAAACCGGGATGCCCCCTCCCCGAATCGGTCGGCGTGGTCATCGGGGCGGAAGATCGTCCGATGGGGGAGAGCCAGGTCTCCTAAGGGTCCGGTTACACTCGATCCACGATCCCAGCGGTGGGAGGAGCTCTCCTTGTTCGAACGGTTTACAGACCGAGCCCGTCGAGTTGTCGTGCTGGCCCAAGAGGAAGCTCGACTGCTCAACCACAACTACATCGGCACCGAGCACATACTGCTCGGGCTGATCCACGAGGGCGAAGGCGTGGCGGCCAAGGCCCTCGAGTCCCTCGGCATCTCCCTAGAGGCCGTGCGCAGCCAGGTCGAGGAGATCATCGGCCAGGGCGGTTCGTCGCCCAGCGGTCACATCCCCTTCACTCCCCGCGCCAAAAAGGTGCTCGAGCTGTCCCTGCGTGAGGCGCTTCAGCTCGGCCACAACTACATCGGCACCGAGCACATCCTGCTCGGCCTCATCCGCGAGGGCGAGGGCGTGGCCGCCCAGGTGCTGGTCAAACTCGGCGCCGATCTGTCCCGGGTACGCCAGCAGGTCATCCAGCTGCTGTCCGGTTACAGCGGGCCTGGTCAGTCCGGCGAGAAGGCTGGCGCCACCACCGGCCCCGGTGCCAGCAGCGAGGGCGGCCAGAGCGGTTCGCTGGTGCTCGACCAGTTCGGCCGCAACCTCACCCAGCTGGCCCGCGACAAGCAGCTCGACCCGGTCATCGGCAGGGCGCGTGAGACCGAACGGGTCATGCAGGTCCTGAGCCGCCGGACCAAGAACAACCCCGTGCTGATCGGCGAACCCGGCGTGGGCAAGACCGCCATCGTCGAAGGGCTGGCTCAGTCCATCGCCGCCGACACGGTGCCCGAGACCCTCACCGGCAAGCAGCTGTACACACTCGACCTCGGGGCCCTGGTCGCCGGGTCGCGGTACCGCGGCGACTTCGAGGAGCGGCTCAAGAAGGTCCTCAAGGAGATCCGTACCCGCGGCGACATCATCCTGTTCATCGACGAGCTGCACACCCTCGTCGGTGCCGGCGCCGCCGAAGGCGCCATCGACGCCGCTTCCATCCTCAAGCCCATGCTGGCTCGGGGCGAGCTGCAGACCATCGGTGCGACCACGCTCGACGAGTACCGCAAGCACCTCGAGAAGGACGCCGCCCTAGAGCGTCGCTTCCAGCCCATCAAGGTCGAAGAGCCCACGGTGGCCCACACCATCGAGATCCTCAAGGGCCTGCGCGACCGCTACGAGGAGCACCACCGGGTCACCATCACCGACCAAGCCCTGGTCGCGGCCGCCAACCTGGCCGACCGCTACATCTCCGACCGCCACCTGCCGGACAAGGCCATCGACCTGATCGACGAGGCCGGTTCCCGCCTGCGCATCAAGCGCATGGAGACCCCGCCGGACTACAAGGAGATCGAGAACCAGATCGCCGAGGTCGTCCGCCAGAAGAAGGAGGCGGTCGAGGCCCAACGCTTCGAAGAAGCCGGATCGCTGCGCGACAAGGAGAAGGAGCTGCTGGGCGAGAAGGAGTCCAAGGAGGCCGAGATCAAGGCCTCCGGAGTCGACCTGTTCGACGAGGTCGACGAGGAGTCCATCGCCGAGGTCCTCTCCATCTGGACCGGCATCCCCGTCTACAAGCTCACCGAAGAGGAGACCCAGAAGCTGCTCCGCATGGAGGACGAGCTCCACAAGCGGGTCATCGGCCAGGAGCAGGCCATCAAGTCGGTCAGCCAGGCCATCCGCCGCACCCGTGCCGGTCTCAAGGATCCCAAGCGGCCCAGCGGCTCGTTCATCTTCCTGGGCCCGTCCGGCGTCGGCAAGACCGAGCTGGCCAAGACCCTCACCGAGTTCCTGTTCGGCGACGAGCAGTCGCTGATCGCCCTCGACATGTCCGAGTACATGGAGAAGCACACCGTCAGCCGGCTGGTGGGCTCGCCCCCCGGCTATGTGGGCTACGAGGAGGGCGGCCAGCTCACCGAGGCGGTGCGGCGCAAGCCGTTCAGCGTGGTGCTGTTCGACGAGATCGAGAAGGCCCACCCCGACGTGTTCAACACGCTGCTGCAGATCCTGGAAGAGGGTCGCCTCACCGACAGCCAGGGCCGCTCGGTCGACTTCCGCAACACAGTGTTGATCATGACCTCCAACCTGGGCACCGCCGACCTGCGCAAGGCCAACGTCGGCTTTGGCAAGGCCGACGAGGCGGTTTCCTACGAGAGGATGAAGGAGAAGGTCAACGATGCCCTCAAGCTGCACTTCCGCCCGGAGTTCCTGAACCGCATCGACGAGACCATCGTGTTCCACGAGCTGTCCAAGCCCGAGGTCACCCAGATCGTCGACCTGATGCTCAAGCGCACCAGCCTGCAGCTCGAGTCCCAGGGCATCGGCATCGAACTGACCGACGCCGCCAAGAAGCTGCTGGTCGACCGGGGCTACGACCCCACACTGGGCGCCCGTCCGCTGCGCCGGGCCATCCAGCGCCTGATCGAGGATCCCCTGTCCGAGCAGCTCCTGTACAAGAAGTTCAGGGCCGGCGAGATCGTCATCGTCGATGTCGAGGACGATCCCGAGGTCCCTGGCGGTGAAAAGGTCATGGTCTTCAACGCCGTCGAGGGTTTCGAGCCGCCGCCGGTGGAGCTGGCCGAGGCCGGTCCCCCGCCCGACCTGTAGCCGGTCCCATCTCCCTCAGGGCTGGCTCAGGCCGCATCCACATCTCGCCAAGCGGGGCGCGGCTCGCGGCGGCCGCCTTGGTCATCGTCCTGGCGGCCGGTTGCCAGGTGCGCTCGACCGTCGACGTGTCCATGGCGTCCGACGGGAGCGGGCGGGTACGGGTGGCGGTGGTGCTTGACCGCGAGGCAGCCGCCAAGGTCCCTGACCTCAAGGCCAGCCTGCGGATCGAAGACCTGACCGCGGCCGGCTGGCAGGTCGTCGGCCCGACGCCGGTGACTGGAGGAGGCGTGCGCCTCACCGCCACCCGTTCCTTTGCCGGCCCCGCTCAGGGCAACTTGATCCTGGCCGAGTTGAGCGGCGACAACGGTCCCTTCCGGGACCTGAAGCTGGCTCGATCGCACTCCTTCGGCAAGGACAGCTACCGGCTCGACGGCACCCTTGACGTGTCCAAGGGCCTCGACACCTTCGCCGACTCAGCCTTCCTCCAGACGTTGGGCGCGTCGCGGGCCGACCAGGTGCTGGGCGGTGATGTGGGCGCCAACCCGCCGACCATCGCCCTGTCGGTGCACTTGCCCGGATCCGGTCAGGTGACGACCAAGTCGGCCGCTCTCGGTCAGGCACCGGTCGCCGTGCACGTGAGCAGCCAGCGCCGCTCTGGCTCGGCGTTCCTGCTGGCCGGCGTGGCCGTCGCCGCCCTGGCCGGGCTAGTGCTGACCGGCGCTCTGGTGGTGCTCACCCGCGTCCGCAGCCGCCGGCCCTGAGAAGGTTTCGCCGACCTGTCGTAGGGGGTGGGTAGGTTCCGGCCCATGGCTCGGGTGAAGGCGATCTATCGATGTGAGGCGTGTGACGCGGAGGCGCCGCAATGGGCCGGGCGCTGCCCGGCGTGCGGGGAATGGAACTCGCTGACCGAGGCCAGCACCCGGCCGCGGCGGGCGGTTCCGGTGACCGCGTCCGACCAGCCCCAGCCCTTGGCGGAGGTCGACGCCACCGACGGCGCCGCCCGGCCCACCGGCATCGGCGAGCTAGACCGGGTGCTCAGCGGCGGGCTGGTGCCCGGGTCGGTGACCCTGCTCGGCGGCGAACCGGGGATAGGCAAGTCCACCTTGCTGTTGCAAGCGGCGGCATCACAAGCGGCGGCGGGGGCCCGCGTGCTCTACGTGTCGGCCGAGGAGTCCAAGCAGCAGGTCCGCCTCCGGGCCGAACGGCTGGGCCTGCTGTCGCCGTCGGTGTGGCTGGTGTCGGAGGTGGCGCTGCCCAACGTGGTGGCCCACATCGACCAGGTCCGCCCTGACGTCGTGGTCATCGACTCGATCCAAGCGGTCTTCGATTCCGAGGTGTCCTCGGCGGCGGGCAGCATGACGCAGGTCCGCGACTGCGCCCACCGGCTGGTGCAGGAGAGCAAGCAGCGTGCCATCGCCACGGTGCTGGTCGGGCACGTCACCAAGGACGGCGGCCTGGCCGGTCCTCGGGTGCTCGAACATGTGGTCGACACCGTCCTGGCCTTTGAAGGTGACCGCCATCACGCACTGCGACTGCTGCGGGCGGCCAAGCACCGGTTCGGTTCCACCAACGAGCTCGGCTTGTTCGAGATGGGCGAGGCCGGCCTGGTGGGCGTCCCCGACCCGAGCGGCCTGTTCCTGGCTGACCGGCGTGAGGGGGTGCCGGGGTCGGTCATCGTGCCGACCATGGAGGGCCACCGGCCGCTGCTGGTCGAGCTGCAGTCGCTGGTGACCGCCACCAAGCTGCCGGCGCCCCGCCGTTCCGGCCAAGGTCTCGATTCCGGGCGTCTCGCCCTGTTGGTGGCGGTGCTGGCCGAGCGGGTGGGCCTGAAGCTGGCCGATTTCGATGTCTACGCCTTGGCCGTCGGTGGGGTGCGGGTGACCGAACCGGGGGCCGACCTGGCCATCGCCCTGGCGGTGGTGTCGGCCCGCAGCAACGTGGCCGTTCCCGCCGACCTGGTGGCCTGCGGGGAGGTCGGGTTGGGAGGCGAACTGCGGCAGGTCGCCCAGACCGGCCGGCGCCTGGCCGAAGCTGCGCGCCTCGGCTTCCGCCAGGCGATCGTCCCCGCCTCCGCCCCGGACGGGCCGCCCAGCATCGAGCTGGTCCGGGTGCGTGATCTGCCGCAGGCCATCAACTACTTGTTCGGCTAAACGCCGCCCCCTCACGCCAGAGACAGTTCAGATACGACGTGGGCCGGCGGCCTCGTAAGCTCCGGGCCGATGGCCGTCAACCGCCGTAGCCCAGAGCTGCACGACGCGTTGGCTCAAGTGGCGCCCGGCCGGCCCTTGCGAGACGGCCTCGACAGGGTGCTCCAGGCCGGCATGGGAGCGCTGATCGTGGTCGGCGACGGTCCCGACGTGTTGAACATCTGCTCGGGAGGGTTCCTGCTCGACGCCGCCTACAGCCCCCAGCGACTTTCGGAGCTGGCCAAGATGGACGGGGCCATCATCCTGGCGGCCGACGCCAGCCGCATCGCCCGGGCCAACGTCCACCTGGTGCCCAACCCCAACGTGCCGACCACCGAGACCGGCACCCGGCACCGCACCGCCGAGCGGGTGGCCCGCTCGATCTCGGTCCCGGTCATCTCGGTCTCCCAGCGGATGTCGGTGATCTCGGTATACGCCTCCGACAGCAAGACCGAGCTGGAACCGACTCCCCGCGTCGTCAATCGCGCCAACCAGGCGCTGCAGACCCTCGAGCGGTACAAGGCGCGGCTCGACACCGAGGCGGGATCGTTGCTCGGCCTCGAGATCGAGGACCTGGTGACGCTCCGAGACGTGGCCACCGTGCTTCAGCGGACCGAGATGGTGAGCCGGATCGCCGAGGAGATCGGCGGCTACATCCTCGAGCTCGGCGTCGACGGCCGGTTGTTCAGGCTTCACCTCGAGGAACTCATGGCCGGCGTGGCCGACGACCGGCGCCTGGTCATCCGCGACTACCAGCGGGAGGGCTCGGCGTGGGGCCTCGACGAGGCGGTCGGGGCGCTGGCCAACCTCTCTACCGACGACCTGCTCGACCTGAAGCGGGTGGTAGCCGTCCTCGACTCCGGGAACGTCCAGGAGCTCGACACCGGCGTCACCCCGCGCGGCTACCGGATGTTGGCCATGATCCCCCGCCTGCCCGATGCGGTGATCGAACGCATCGTCAACCAGTTCTTGAGCCTGCCGCGCATCATGCGGGCCACCATCGACGACCTGGACGACGTGGAGACCGTCGGTGAAGCCCGAGCCAGAGCCGTCAAGGAAGGCCTCGCCCGCCTAGCCGAGACCTCGCTGTTAGACCGCTATCTCTAAGGGTTTCGTCTCGGAAGGGAACCTTCCGAGACGATTTTTGAATGAGTCGCCTTCGGCGACGCTCAGTTTGTTCTGTCTCGACCGAACAAGTCGGATCAAGACAGGGCGCGGGTGCACGCGGAGCGTTCCCCCTCCCGCTCCCCCTCCCGGCCGGCGAGCGAAACCCTCTTACCTGGCGCGTCTTTCGAGTTCTTCGC
>JAABUJ010003219.1_pt1 | contig 18647 bp, 20 predicted proteins | sample 5559131 | NCBI WGS metagenome assembly JAABUJ01 (sample SAMN10711875, study PRJNA513366) | rock metagenome | isolation source: Antarctica rocks | place: Antarctica: Victoria Land, Mt New Zealand nord | collected 2016-01-07 | reverse complement strand
GCCTGGCTCGGTCAGTTCCGCAGACTGCTGGTGCGCCATGAGCATCTCCTCTCCACCTACCGCGCCTTCTTCTACCTCGCTTGCCTATGGATCACACTCAGACGATGTTTATGAAACAAGCTCTACGCATTTGCAGCTCCTGAGACGGTACGTTCTGCTCAACGAGGTTCAGCATGCGCAGCCTGCACCGCGCCAGCCCTCCCACGCTTCCCGGAGAATCAGCGGCAGAAGCAAAGCCGATGCTAGTAGGTCGGCTTTGGGCCAGTGAAACGCCCAGTTCACAAAAATTCCTGCGAGCGAGATGAAAGAGAAATAAGCACAAAGCGAGCTCTGTGCGGCATCTGCTCGCAGGGCACCGCTCTGTATCGAGTTGGCCAGGTTTCGCTTCGCTCGGCCAAGCCAAGGCATGATGAGTGCTGCTACGACGAGAACGGCTATCCCCAACAGAGAAGGTTTGGGTTCTGACCCGGGGATCAGAAGGCTGATTGAGATGCCAAGCACAGTGAGAGCTGCCAACAGGACCAGCAGGACAGCAGCTACTCTGCTGGCAAGCTTCTCGCTTATTCGCCAGCGGTAGAACCGCAGGAGAACGACCACTGCGGAAGCAAGTTCCACGCCGCTGTCTCCAGAGAACGTCAACAGGGCCATGCTATTGGCTTTGCTCCCTGCCCGTAAGCTCAGCAGACACTCCACAATCATCCATGCGATGGTGATCCATTGCAGACCGATCGCTTTACGTCGGAAGTAGTCGGGTAGATCTTGTGAATGCATTCGTTCCTCCTATTTGCCTACCGCTGATCCAATCAGGATGTCCAGCACCAGAATCGCCAGGAAACCCACAAAGAATGTTGCTGCTGAAAATGCCGTGTCGGGCTGCTCGTGGGCTTCCACAAGCAGCTCTTCCGTTGCGAGATAGAGCATTGCCGCAACCCCGAAGGCAAGAACCCCAGTGAAAGCGGCGGGAGGAAGTCTGGGAAGTATGAGCGAACCTGTGAAAGTCCCGGCGGGCAATACGCCAGATACCCCCACCACGAGCGCAAGTGTCTTGACCGAACTCCACTTAGTGCTCAATGCCTGGGAAGCCAGGGCTAAACCAAGCGAGAGCATTTCGAGCGAGAGAGCGATGGTCAGGAGGATGCCCTGGCTCTGTCCGGCGGCGAAGCCAATTCCGAGCACGAGACCATCGATCAGAAGATCGACTGCGATGGTAATGACATAGCTGGGCGATAGCTCTGCATCGGAAGATTTGGCGGAGCGCTTTTCGAATGCTCGCAGCCCAAGCAGCAGAGCTACGCCCACAGCGAAGCCGATCGCTGTGGGCACAACCTCTCGTCTTTGCATGAGATCAGGCAGAAGTTCTAGGGCCACCGCCGCGAACACAACACCTGCGGCGAGGTGCTGTGCGGTGCTGCGGAAGCGGGCTTTCGGCTTGACTTTGATCGCCACGCCAGCAGCAAGAACAGCGATGATCGACGGCGCAAGTGAGAGTAGACGTGGGCTCATGCGGCGCGCCTCCTCTTCTCAGCCCGCTCCTCAATCCACCGGTAGAGCGTCGGGAGAACGAGCAACGTGAGCGCGGTCGATGTCACCAGACCTCCGATGACGACCGTTGCGAGCGGGCGTTGCACTTCAGCGCCCGCACCGTGAGATACAGCCATAGGAATGAACCCCAGACTGGCCACCAGTGCTGTCATGAGCACCGGCCGAAGCCTGGTCTCCGCTCCCTGCTCGACCGCCAATTGAATGGGCAATCCTTCATGCCGCAATTCACGAATGTAGGTGAGCAGCACAATTCCATTCAGAACGGCGATCCCAAAGAGCGCAATGAATCCAACACCCGCAGAGATGCTGAAAGGCATGCCTCGAAGCAAGAGCGCCAGAATACCGCCGGTCGCAGCCAAGGGAATATTCAGGAAAATCAGGAGAGCAGGAATTGTCGCCTGGAAGTTGAAATACAGGAGAACAAAGATGAGCGTAAGCGCAGCCGGTACGACGATCATCAGCCGTTGACTTGCACTCTTAAGCTGCTCAAACTGTCCACCCCAAACCAGCTGGTATTCGTTTGGAATCTGTACCCGAGCAGCCACGGCGCGTTGTGCCTCCGCCACAAATCCAGCCAGATCCCGCCCACGAACATTTACTTCTACGCTGATTCGCCTCTGCCCGCCCTCCCGGCTAATCTGAGCGGGTCCGTCTTCGTTTTGAATATCGGCAAGCTCGGCCAGTGGAATAAAGTGGCCTTCGTTGTCCCCCACGCGCAGGTTGCTGATCGCGTCCACAGTGGCTCTCTGCCGCTCTGGAAACCGCACCTGCAGCGTGAACCGGCGATTCCCTTCCACAATTTCACCAACAGGTCTGCCGCCTATGGCGGCAATCGTGTCCAGAACAGCAGACTCGTCAAGACCGTGGCGCGCCAGAGCGTCACGGCGCATACGAATGCGCAAATACGGGAGTCCTGCAACGCGTTCTGCCCTCACGTCCGCAGCGCCCGGAACCTTGCTGACCACCGCCACGATCGCGTCGGCTTTTCGCTTCAACAGATCGAGGTCGTCTCCAAAAAGCTTAATAGCCACGTCACTCCGGGAGCCACCTTCCATCAGTTCCTGCATGCGCATTTGAATAGGCTGTGAAAAGCTGTAGGATGCCCCCGGCGCCTCTGCTTCTAGTCGCTTCTTCATGGCATCAATCAAGTCATTCTTACTCAGCTTGCTGGGCCACTGGTCCTCCGGTTTCAAGGTGACATACACGTCGCTCTGGTCGATGGCCATCGGATCAGTAGCCACCTCCGGGCTGCCAGTGCGGCTGACCACCTTTGCGACCTCGGGGAATTCGCGTAGCACGCTCTCAATAATCTCGTTGCCGTGCAGCGATTCGCTGATGGAGATACCCGGCAAGCGATACATCTGAACCAGAATCGAACCCTCATCAAGAGAAGGAATGAACTCCGCACCGAGGAACGGGATCACAGCTATGGAAATCGCGAAGATCGCGAATGCAATACCGGCAGTCCAGCCCGGAAACCGCAACGCTTTCCGGAGAGCCGGACGGTAGAGCTGATCAAGCTTCCTCATTACCCAGGTCTGCTTCTCGGCCACATTCTTGCGAAGAACGTACCAACTGAGCGTCGGCATGAGTGTGAGCGCGATGAGAAGCGAGGCAAGAAGCGCAAACAGCACTGTTGCGGCCATTGGCTTGAACATCTTGCCTTCCACACCACCCAGGGTCAGGATCGGCACGTATACCAGAACAATGATGAGCACCCCAAAGAAGATTGGCTTGGCAACTTCTTGGGCAGCAGACAGGATGATCGAGCCAGCCTCCTGGTCCGGTTTGCGTTCGTGCAGCCGCCGCAGAATATTTTCGATGATTACAACGGAGCCATCCACAATCAGGCCAAAATCGATAGCGCCGAGGCTCATCAGATTCCCGGATATCTTCGCCTGAGCCATTCCGATGAAGGCAACCAGCATGGACAAGGGGATGGCCAGCGAGACAACGAGGCCAGCGCGAGAGCTGCCGAGAAGCAGCAAAAGAACAGCAATCACCAGAATGCCGCCTTCGATCAGGTTGTGCGTGACCGTGTGGATTGTACGGTTGACCAGGTCTGTGCGGTCATACAGAGGAACTATGCGGACACCTTGAGGCAAGGTCTTCTGTATCTCGTCCAAACTGTCTTGTACCCGAATCGCGACGGCGCGGGAGTTCTCCCCGAGCAGCATCATGGCCACGCCGATGACAATTTCTCCCTTGCCATCCTGTGTCGCGAAGCCACGCCGCACCATCGGCGCAAAGCGAACATCGCCGATGTTGCGAATGAGGATGGGCGTGCCGGACGGAGAATTGCCCACTACGATATTCTCGATATCCGACAGGCTTCCGATGAGCCCCTCACCCCGGATGAGCGACTGCTGCTCTCCTCGTTCCAGGTAGGCTCCACCCGCGTTGGCGTTGTTCTTCGACAGAGCTTCCAAGACTTTTTGCAGCGGGATGTGGTAGCCCGTCAGCTTGTCGCTATCGACCTCCACCTCGTAGGTCTTCAACTCGCCGCCCTGGCTATTAACTTCCACCACGCCGGGAACGCGGCGCAACTTGGGTGCGATATCCCAATCTAAAACCGTTCGCAGGTCCATCAGACTTTTGTCCGGCCCGGTGACCTTGAACTGGTAGATTTCTCCCAACCCGGTCGAGATAGGCCCCATCTCTGGAACACCGACACCGGGCGGAATCCCCTCTTTTGCTTGCGACATTCGTTCCAGAACGAGACTTCTGCAGAAGTACGGGTCCATATCGTCTTTGAAGTAAATGGCGACATAGGACAGCCCATATTTTGAGGTGGATTGGATGTGCGTGATGCCGGGCAGCCCACTCATGGCTGTTTCCACAGGAAAAGAGATCAGTTGTTCGACTTCCAGCGGCGAAAGGCTGGGTGCGCGCGTGAGCACAAGCACCTGGTTCGGCGTGATATCCGGCTCAGCGTCAATAGGAAGACTACCAAACGCTCATGCAGTGGAACGTGGTCCAACAGCGCCTTCATCAGAGTGGATTTACCCGAGCCGGTTCCGCCACTGATGATGCCGTTCTTCCGCCTCGCGATCAGGTTCACAGCGGCATCTCGAACGCACCCTGCCAAACTGCCAGCTTCTACCAGTTCATCGGAGGTATACCAACGGTTAAATTTGCGGACGGTCAAAGTCGGCCCATTGATCGAAGAGGGAGGGCCGACGACCGCCACACGCGAGCCGTCCGGCAAGCGTGTACTCAGGATCGGATTCTGGCAGGTCAAATCCTGGCCTAGAATCCGCGCCACGCGCTCTATGGCTGCCTGAAGGCGCTCGTTGCTGTACGGGGTAGAGAGAGCAATGTGCTCGACCACGCCGCCACGATCCGCGAAGACTCCCGTGGTCCCATTAATCATCAGGTCGGAGATCGACGGATCGAGCAGCAACGCCCGCAGTTCCTCCGGGAAGAACGGAAGTATGAGTTGGAAACTCATCGCGCGGGTCCCGCTGAAGGCTGTGCGATCGCGTTGGGATCGACCCTGCTCGTCCCGGGAACTGTCTGATCTACGGAAACGCGGTTCTCGTGGAACTCCGTAATGGTCAGACCCAAGGGATTGATGAACTCGTATTGGGGGAATATCCGAGACTGATCGCTGACCTGTTTCGGGTTCAGGTAGTAGGTCACAGAGAGTAGCCAGTGCTCTGTGCGCGGCTCACGTGAATGATCTGAGGAGAAGAGCTTGTCGAACGTCACAAGCGCGGTTCCGCGTGCCATCGTGACACCCTGTACCGTTTCTTCCGTCATCGAAGTGATGGTGACATTGCGGACCTGCACGTCACTTGATTCCACCTGGCCTCCGATGACTTGAGAGACAAGATGGCTCTGGTTGTCGGACGCCATCAAGTGTGCGGCAAGCGCCTGCGAAAGAAAGTAGTAGTTCAAGGGATACTTCTTTGCGACGGTCTCCCGATTGATGGTGTAGCGGTAGTTCACCCAATCGGTGAGATACGTGCGAACCTCGCCCTCGCGCGGGCTGTAGTTAAGATCGGTGTACTGTATCGCCTGTGCGCGGCCCATTTCGTCAATGCGGATGTAGCGATTGGCGATGGGACGGTGCGCCAGCGAAAAGTTGAGCCACATGGAGCCGCAGAGCAGAACCGTCCCGCAGCCAATGATGATGCGGTACGCTTTCCTCTCGCCATAGGTGTGCTGAATAGACCTCGTTACCGATCTGGTCGGTCAGCATGGACAACCCAGGCGTGAGCGCCTGTTCAACGGGTACTGTGTGCGTGGACATTGGGAGCCTGACTCCTTTCCGAGACTGCATGAAAGATGACAAAAGCGTAGATCAGGCCAGCGATGATAACTCCAATGAAGAAAAGGGCAAGGAACGGCTTTATGAGCCGTTGTGCTGTCCGTGTGCTCCCTAATCCACCGCCAACAAATACTGCCAATAGAAAGTTCCACATCCTACCCACCTCCGCCCTTCTTCATGAGTGCCATCCCACCTAGGCTTCCAGCAATTCCCGGTGCGGCCGATACGAGACCAGCTCCGCCGCCGAAGATGGCTTGCGTCATACTCGGGATGAAGAGCATGTTAATGATGAAAGCGACGAAAACCATCAAGCAAGGGATAAGATTCGCGATCCACATATCCATCGAGTAGTTGCCGTTGAAGGTCTGCTGAATGAATCCATTCATGAAACCGGCCCAGACGTAGATAAACGCAGCGGCGACGGCACGGATCATGGCAAAGCTGATGAGCACGTCAAGAAAATGGAAGAACTTCGCTCTGAAGGTCTGTGTCATCAGTAGCGGGATGAAGATGGGTCCGAACAGCGCGGTCACGCCGTACAGGATGAAGGCGCTGCAATTGATGACAAAGAGTATGGCCGACGCAAGTCCAAGCATGATCTGCACGAGCACGTAGCAGAGGATCTGAACCGGCGCAGTGAAGGACGGCATCGCCGTCCCATCCCCAGCCGTTTTGAGAAGCTGGAGCAACTGGTCCAGCGAGTGCTGATCGAAAGCAGCGACCATCGCCTGGGCAATGTAGCTGAAGAAGTGATTGATACCAAAGCTCGCGCCGGGGAACGGGTTCACCCAGTAGTTTTCGAACAGGCAGCACAGGATGAGCTTCAGCAAAAAGTTCGTGAGATCACCGGCCTGCACAGGATGGTGATGCAGGCGGAAAGTCATGCTGCTCGTGTTCCATTTGATGACCATGCTGATGAGGGTGAAGAGCGCGATGGCACTCAACTCCGTCAAGCCGAGCTGAGTCAACGCTCCACCGTTCTGTGTCGTCAGATTGGTCAGGTTGTTCGTGAACTGGTACAGCCAGTCCATTCCTGAGCTTGCGGACGGCAGTGCTTGTGCGAGAACGATGGTGGCGCTCATGTGGAATCTCCGTAGAAATTAGGGGATGTAGGTCTTCCAGGTCTTTCCTTCATTGCCGGCGGCTGAGTTGTGCCGCTGCTTGTCCGCTTCCACCTTCTTGCGGAAGGCTTCATCCTCCTGTCTCCGCTGTTCGGCGTCACGTTGTTGCTGTGCGAGGATGGCTGCAGCTTTGGCGGTCTGGCGATTCTGATAAAGGGCGGCGCTGGCGAGCTCGGCCAGCACCGCAAGAATGGCAATCAAGAGTTTCGTATTGAGTAGCTTGAGCATGGCTGTCCCTTACGGCAGATACGTCTGCCAGGTGTTGTCTTCGCTCGCGGCGCTCATGTCATGCGTGGAGTGCTGCGTCTGGACAAAGACTGCGGTATTGAGGTCGGTAGCAGCGGCGTTCCGCTGCTGCATATTGCTAACTGCCATCTCTGACGCGAGGCAAGCCTGCAAGACGCCCTGGGATTGCATTTCGGACATCTTCTGGGCCTCCGCTGCGTTGAGCAGATTGAGCTGCTGCACTTCACTATTGGTGGAGGTTGAGCCATCAAGCTGGTTGGCCGCGAGGCTGTTGTTGGCAGCGGCATTCTGTGTCCGTGCAGCCCGGTACTGACCAACTGCCGTAATGCAGTCAGGCGAGACAGAATCGGACATCTCGATCATGGCGAGCTGCGAGAGCTGCGGACTGCCGGGCGTCTGAGTGCCGAGATACGTCGGCATATCAGAGCTGACGGGCACCGTCGCCGACGTCCACCCGGCAGAGGATGCGGATGGCGAATTGCTGTTGAGTGCGGTCGTCATCCCGTTGGTCTCGCCAAACATACTCTTCACGTTGGCGGTTTTGAGAGCAGTGAGCGTCGTCTGCCACTGCTGTTTGATCGAGAAATGCTCGACGTTGTTCTTGAGCATGGTGTATTGCGTCTGGAGTGTGGTGAGCTGCGAAACCAGACTGGCGTAGCTGGTTGGGTCGAAGACGATGTCACCGAAACCGAACAGCGCGAAGCTCGGCGTGGCCGTCAACAGCAACAGGCCGCCTCCGAGGAGCCATCTGCGCCTGTATTTCAAAGGAACCTGCATATAGATCTCCAATACAGAACATTGAGTTAGAAATTGTGGGGAGACGTCGGATCAAGTGGGTCCAAAGAGAACTCCCAGGGGACGCTCATGAGGTTGCCAACGAACTCAAGCGAAGCGTCGCCCGCCCGCGCGAGTGCCGAGAAGCCTCCTGAAAATCCGATGGCCACAACAGCGAGGGCGAGCGGCAGGACGAGAATCAAGGGGCGGCGCGGACGAGAAACACTGGGGTGCATGGTTCCTCCTTTCATTACAGGGTGGGATCGACGCGATGCTCTGCGTACGAAGGGATGAGGATGTCTCGCCCGATGTACACTCGGGCACGCGAACCCTCTTTGAGGGTGATGACTGGCAGCCGGTTAAGGAAGTGGTTGAGCACCTGCTCGCCCTCGGCGGCGGACTGCTCTGAGACGCCGTTGCGTATCTCTGTCGAAGGCGTAAAGACACTGCCGTTGTTGCCGATCTGCGCGAGGCCGCCCAGTCCGCCGATAGCGGCGGCAGCGCCAAAGGCCATCAGATAACCGTGATCAACTTTGGTGGCAAGGCCCGTCGTACCGATTTGGTCAAGGCCGATGTATTTGTCGAAATCGAGCGAAAATCCATCCGGGCACACGGCACGGTGAAAGGTGACGAACATCTTCCGCTGCTGCGCGTTTCCAACGCTCTGCACGGTGCCAACGAGCCGCGTACCTTGGGGCATCAAGAGTTGCTGGTGATCGTGCGAGTAGTAATCCGTGGTCAGCATGATAAGGATTGGCCCACCGAAGCCGCCGTCGATGTGATTGGTGACGACCCCCTCCAACACCGTGCCCTCGAAGATCCGGTAGAGGCGGCCCTGATACTGGTCGAACAGGTACTGTCCCATCGGGTTCGCGTTGGAGGCCTGGAGGGACGAGGCATCGACAACTGCGGGCCGGGTGGAAAACTCCTGGCTGCTGGCAGGATCGGCCGCGGCTGCGGACTTGGAAGTCTGAGCTACAGATATCGCAGACGACGCGCCCTCGTGCGAGAAATCAATCGCGACGGTGTCGCTGTTCATCGCGTCCTGCCGCTGCTTCTCGATGGCAAGCCGCTTCTGCTTCGCCTCAGCCTGGGCCTCGGAGATATTGGAAGTACGCTGGGGCGCGTTCGGACTAGTGCCATAGATGGAGTCCCGCTGCGCTGCCGTCATGGCCGGAGTGCCGGCCGACTCTGGGCCAGGCACAGCCTGCTCCTGCTGAAGTTGCTGCATGGCAGCAGCGAGGGCCTGTTGACGCTGCTGCTCCGCGGCGTCATGACTAGCTTGCATCTGTTGTTGGGTCTCGAAGCTCGACACCTGCTGGGCATTGGAAGTCGTCGGGCTCATCGTCAGCGCACTCCTGGCGGCAGCTTTCTTGTTGCCGCTCAGCAGACTGGAGATATTGGCGATCCCAATCAACCCGACAATCACCACGAGCGCAGTGACAATCGGCATGCTCTTCCTCAGTGGCGGCTTCGACTCCGGCTGTTCGGGGACAGTGGCAGGGACAGTCTCGTTAGGCTCCCTCATAGCTACCTCCCCTCCGCCGTGCGTCGGAAATCGACTTTTTGCCTGCCAATCGCCAGGTATCCCGAATCCAGCTCCTTCGGCACGATATACAGGCCGTTCGAGAAGTCGAAGTTGATGAGCGACGGCTTCCTGTCCTTCACCTCATAGAGCGCAGGCGTCTCCTTGAACTGCCCGCGCAGATAGGTGAACTTGTCGTCCCGCCATATCTGCTGGAGGCCGAGCTCTTTGCCCTTCTTTTCGTCCCACACGAAGTCGAAGTGCAGGCTGCCGGGATATTGACTGCGGTAGGTCTCTTCCTTGGTCTGTTCCGCCTTGAGGGTGGCTGTCTGCGCGGCCTGGGCGGCAGCGGCCTCCTGCTTGGCCTTGTCGAGTTCGACAGCCGGTACAAAGACTGGCAACTGCGTCAGACGGTCTTTGGCGGTCTTATCGCCCGGCTCAATCAATACCTTCGAGTCATAGTGGGCGTCGGGATCATCGGAGACTTCGCGCAATTGGAGAGTGTACTCATTGCCGTGATCTGACACGATATGAATATCGGTCGAGCCGTTCGCCGTCTTCGGCTTTACGCTGATAAACCGTGAGGCTACGTGGCCGCCGTCGAAGACCCAATCAACGGTATCCCCCGCGAAGACGTTGGCGACTTTCTCCTCGGCAGGCAGCACGATCAGCGTGGACTGCAACAGGCCAGCTCGGATCACAGGCGGCGTCTGCGACTCTGAGACAGCGACCGTGCGCGGCGCGCTCGGCTGGAGTGGATGCCTAAGAGTAGTGGCGCGGAGCGGCATTGACGCCAGCGTGAGTCCAATCGAGACGAAGATGAAGATAGGCGGCTTCATGGTTGCTGTCCTTTCTGTGCTGCTATTCGATTTCACCTGCGGCAAAGCGCGCGATCCCATCGCTGAGTCCATATCGGGCAATCAACTTCGATCGGCGTACCCGGTCCTTCGGCTTGGTGGAGAACGTAGCGTAGCTGCGGCTGTCGAGATTCAGCCGCACAACTTTGGTCAATCCATCGCGGCGCATATAGAGCGCTTCACGGTCCTGCAAGCTCTCAAAGAGCGCAAGCTGCTGTTCGTTCATCTTGAACAGCTCGGCATACCGCTTGCGATTGAATGTCGCGTCACGCAGAAACAGGAAGGATGTGCAGGAGTTCACGATGCTGTCGGCGTTCTCACCAAGGTCTTCGGCACTCTGACCGATCATGGTCACGCCGCCCAGATTTTTGCGGACCGTTTTGATGGAAGCAAGCGCACCGTCAAGAAGCTGCCTGTTCTTCATCGAAGAGAATATCTCTTCGATAAGGATGTGCTTTGGGACGCCTAGATTGGCAGGGTTGTAGAGCACGTCATTGATACGCCGCAAGAGCCAAACCATCAGCGGCTCAATCAGGTCGGCGTACTGTGCGTTGTTCACGCCCTGGAAGTCGAAGCACTGCACGCGAGACAATGAGAGACTGTCTTCCACGTTGTCGAAGATGGCGCTGTATACGCCTCTTCCAACCCACTTCGAGAGATAGCGGTCGAGCTTCTTCGGCAGGTAGAGATTGGACAAGCGGCGATTCGCCGAGTCCAGCAGGTACATATCCTGCACAGCCTTGTGAATCACGTCATCGTCTTCGGGCTCCAGTTCCGCGCCGCCATTGGTCAGGAGCAGCTTGATAAAGCTGTAGAGGAACTGGATGTTGCTCTCGGTCGGTTCCAGCGTGAACGGATTAAGCCGCGGGCCATCTTTGCCGATGTGATCTATACGGCCACCGTACAACTCCACGACGCTTTCGTAGCTACCGCCGATGTCAAAGATGTAGGTGAACCCGCCGTACTTCTGCTCATGTGCAACAGTGAGGTTCCCGATCACGGACTTCCCGCTGCCCGTGGGTCCGAGGATAAGCTGCACCCGAACCCCATCCACATACGCATCCTGAAAGAACGGCGTCCGGGTGCGGGTCTCGAAGACGTTCAGGTACTCGCTGTCGAGGTCATCCGAGGTCGGGTGACCGAGGTGCGGCGCAAAAATCGACGACAACCGGGCATGATGGTCCTCGGACAGCCACATCGGGAAGACATTGAACTTTCCATTGCCGGGGAACATCGCATAGAACGCGGAGAGGTTGCCAAGCGTTTCTTCCATGATCTGCGCGCGTGCTTCCACAAAGACGCGATGGACAGCAGAAGAGGCGGAGTGCAGCTCCGTCACCGAGCGTGCGGCCACAAGCAAGCGAAGGGAGAACTCACCGTGCGCCTTCTTGTCGAGCGCCCGGACCACGTCGCCGAGGTCGTCTACGGCGTTGTTCGCAGCCTTGGCTCCCGCTCCCGTATCGAGTGATGCCGTATCTCTCCCTGCCATCACACGGGAAAACACGCCCACTTTAAAGAAGGAGATGAACTTCTCTTGCTGATCGATCTCATGACGGGCCGACGTCGTGGATTTTGGCCGCCATGTCGAGCAGAGGATACTGTCATAGTCCAGAGTGAGCAGATCGGAGAACAGGCATGGCCTGGATGCTTCCGGTGTTGTTTTCAGGGAGTACATCTGGACGAACCGTTTGCCGATGAGGAGATGGTCACTCTCCCAGAGGACGGGAGACTGAACGATCTGGCGATCCACACCGGTATCGTAGCGAAGCTGCCCCTGTTCCGCCCAGTTTTCAAGGTTAAAGAGGTAGCTGAAGAACTGGAAAACACGTTCCTTGTCGAGTAGCCGGAGCCCGAGGGAGGTGCCGAGATTCCCGACAATCAAGGCGGCCGTTTTCTGTAACTCTGCAAGCATCCGCGATGTTGCAGCGGCGTTCTGCTGCGGTTTGCGTTCGAACGAACTGACTTTCGACGGCTCCAGCGTCAGGCACCAGTGAAGATCGGTTCTCCGGAAGCCTGCAGAGGATTCAAGGAAGTTCAGACGCTCCTCTACGAATACCTGCGTGACAGGATTGCTATATGTCTTTTGGCGGGGCAGTTCGAAGCCGGAGATGACCCGTGCGTACTGGTATAAACACGCGCCTTCCGGCAAGCCACGCAACGCACCTTCGATCATGCGAAGCTGAGACTCAAGCTCCTGGTCGGTCAAGCCTTCTCCGTCCATACCCGAGAGTTGAAAGAGGCATCCGTAGCCGCCGCCTTTGAGCGCAAAGACGTGGTCGTTGACAAAGCGGGCAATCGGCACGATGCTGCACGCCGCGCCAGCCTTGGCGAACCACGGAACGTATTTGATCTGCTCAGCGTTTGCGCGGGTCATAGTAGCTCTTCTGGTTGAGGCTCAGGCCCCACAGTTGGAACATCTTCGGGTGCTTGCGAATGATGAACCACGCGCCAACAGCCAGCGTGGGAAATGCCACCGTCGCCACTAAACGAAAGCCGACGAGGAAAACCGCAATGCAGACGAATACAATCGCCATCCATGCTGTGAGGTCCAACCCGAGCTTGGCTCGGGGACGATTCAGCGCCTGATTGATTACTTGCGGTTCTCCTCGACGAGTCATAAGCCCGATGCACCTCCTACATCGACTGCCCGGTCAAAGAGCTGATCCAACCGGCTCCCCAGCCGAGAACTCCAGCGCCGAAAAGCGCGCCGAAGAGTCCGGGAATCGCATCCTGGAACCTTCCCGACATCATGCGAATGCCGGCGAAGATTAGACCGCCGAAGCAGATGACGGCACCGGCGTAGACAGCGAAGGTCTTGAACGTCGCCATAAGCGTTGTCGCGCCAGAGAAGTCCATCGTTCCTTGGGCATGGGCAACGCCCGCAAATGAAAGCGCCATGAGCGTCGGCGCCATCACACGGATGAATTGAGTTAGCTTCTGATTGAGCCTCCCTATTGGGAGGCATGAACGACGTGACATGGGCATTCTCCTGATGGCGCGTAGTCATTGCCAATGATGGGAAGCTAAAGCCGCTTGAAGCGCTCGTCCAACACTTCGTATCGATTTCGCCATACATTTCGCCTATGGCGATTGTTTCTCTCTAGGCGGGCAGCTTTAGTTGCTCAGGACGACCCTTTATGGAGAGTTGTTTTCTTCCTCTCGATTCGGACCAACTAGCCTCAAAAAATCGCTCCACAAAAGGAAGCGCAACATGCTCGGCCTTCCTCAAGTGAACGAACGCGGTATCCGCTGTCCACGTGAGGCCGGCAAGGGGACGTGTCACGAGGCCCGCTTCCAGCGGGAGCAGTTGATCGATGAGGGCAAGCCCATAACCTTCTCTGACCATCCATTGGATCTCAGCCGGGGTACGAGCAGAGCAAGCCAAGTGAAGAGCTACGCCTGCCTCGGTGAACATCTCGATCAGGCGCGCGTGTGCGGCCGGGTATTGCTCGGGGTCGCGAAACACAGTTATTCGCGGAGCGATCTCCCGGATGTCGAGCTGAGCGCGTGCTGCAAGCGCATCATCAGCTCGCATACAAACGACAAGTGAACTCTGACTGATCGGCTGAATGAAATATAAGTTTGCATCGACCGGAAGCGGAAGAATGGCGCAATCGAGCAATCCCGCATCGAGCCGCTGCAAACAAAGAACTGTGTCTCCACTCACCAACTGGATCGCGCAGCCTGCAAACATATCCTGATAGCGTTCATGGAACTCCTCGAGAATCTTCGCATTGATGAAAGAAGAGAAACCGAGCCGCAAAGGTGGAACGCGACGGCGCTGCACAGCGCGAGCCATAGCGAGAGTTTGCTCCCAGTCCCGTAGCGTCGTCTCCGCATAGACAGCAATCAGTCGGCCTCCCGCGGTGAGCTTGAGTCCGCTCTGTAATCTCTCGAAGATGACAAGGTCGATGTTCTCCTCAAGCTTGCCAATCTGGTGGCTGACGGAGGATTGTGCGACAAACACCTTTTCCGCAGCGCGAGTGAATTCAAAGTCTCAGCAGACTCTTTGATATACCGCAAGAGACGGAATGTGAGGGAATCTGACATTGCCGTTACGCTCCGGGTGGCTGTTGTCGATCCCGCGAGTCCGCGGAATGTGTGCTGTGGAAAACTCGTCCGAAATCATGGTTGGTGCACGGATTGAAACTGTCAATTAGGCTCCACGTGGAGCCTGGGCTCTCCTAGGCATCCGGCGTCCGCGAGGTAACCGCTCAAGTCAGCCGCCATAGGCAGAAACTGTGGCGAAATCGAAAAGAAGTATTGGACTGAAACGCGGTACGGCTTCACGCTCAACTCTGAATCGTTCGCGTGGGGTGCTTATGAATAGCTCGTCCAATACCGTTCTTATCGCCGATCATTCTGCAGCGGGTGTAAGGAATGAGTCGCTCGAAACTGAGATTGCTCTCGGCCTGCGCAGGCCAACGCGGAGCGCCCTTGAAATCGAACCGCTGCTCACAGCAGACGAGGTAGCCAAGCGGCTCAACGTCAGCACGGACTGGGTGTGGGATCACTCCTCGCGTCGCAAGCCGCTCTTGCCGGTCATACGGATGGGTGACGGCACTTTGCGCTATCGACGCGGCGGGATCGAGGCGTTCGTGGATGAACAGGAACGCAGGTCGGCATTGCGCCGCAGAGCGTAGCTGCACACTCCATAACCATTCCGCACGCTGGTTCTCGCAAGCTGTTGTGCGTCGTCGAGATATGTCGGGATCCGCGTAAACAAAGGGTAAAATGGGCACAGCCCGTTATTCCGCCCACAGAAATTGAGGAATACATGGGAACCTCGTATCAGAAGGGGTGGGTCATGCTTCGCGGAAAGAAGTGGTACGGATACTTCCGGCGAACGGTGATCGATCCAAAAACCAATGAACCTAAACCAACCATCACGCCCATCATCCTCGGATTGAAGGTCGAGATGTCGAAATCGCAGGCCAGAGCAAGACTGGAAGTCGAGATCGGCAAGCTGGGAAAGCAATCAGCGAACGGTGACAGATCCATCATCAGTGGAACGGTTACTCTACGCTGGTTTGTCGAAAACCGCTTCATCCCACTCAAGGAGCCAGATTGGAGAGAGGAGACGGCCAAGGTCAAGAAGCATTTGATTGAAACCGATGTCCTCAGCGAGCTCGGTGAGTTCCGATTAGAGAACTTCGACAAGTTCGTCCTCCAAACCCAACTCAACAAGCTGGCGAAGATTCGATCACGGGACAGGGTCTTGCAGATTCGGTCGTACATCAAGTCGGTCTTCTCGGAGGCAGTCGATCAGGACTTCCTTGCGAAAGATCCTGCGCGCAAGCTCAAGACTCCCGCGAACCTGCGGGAGAGCGACAAGACGGTGCTCACCTGGGACCAGCTTGCCGCTGCACTTGCAAGGCTGGAGCTTCGGGATCGGGTTTTGATGAAGCTCGACATGACCAACGCGCTTCGTCCAAGCGAGTTGTTTGCGTTTCGATGGAAGTGTCATCGCAGCGCCACGGTCTCGCTCACCATTGTGGAGACGATCTACAAGGGGAAGATTCGGCCGTTTGGAAAGACGAAGGGCAGCCTCAAGGAAATACCGATACCACAGGATGTCTCTGAGGAGCTTCTCGCCTGGAGACAGGTCTGCCAGGAGGCGTACGACAAGAGGAAGCCGAGTCGAGGCAAGAACAAGGACAGATACGGATTGGCGCCGTCCGATCCGGAGGCGTTTATCTTTCCTGGCCGGTTTGGTTCCTTTATGGACCCAAGCAACTATCGCAAGCGGGTTCTGCATCGGCTGGCAAACGAGCTTGGCTTGCCCAAGCTCAACTTCCAGGTCATCCGTCGCACCATTGCGACGCTGGCCCAGAGGAAGGGCACGGTGAAAGATGTTCAGGGAGTCATGCGGCACACGCGTGTCGCAACGACGACCGACATCTACATGCAGGAGATTGCGGAGGGAGTGCGCGCAACCGTCGACTCCATCCACGATGAGCTACACGGCACGATGAAGAAGCTGGCCGGCAAGGTAGGTCCGCAGACGGCAACGACAGCATCCGCGCTGGTGAATTAGCGTGGGCGAAATTGTTGGGAATTGACTCGAAGCGAGGCGCTTCAGAAGGGAGGCTAACGATGAATGGCATGGCTTGGCCGCAAGGCAAATTGAAATTTGCTACCAAGTTGCTACCAAACTGTTCTTGGGGTGTCCGGTATGTTGTTGGAATAATTGGTGGACCTGATCGGGATCGAACCGATGACCTCTTCCATGCCATGGAAGCGCGCTCCCAGCTGCGCCACAGGCCCACTGTACTCATTGTCAATTGCTGCACCCGTTTGCGTCAACTCAAGCTCGTTGGCTTTAGCCCTGGCCCGCGCTCGCCGCCACGCAGCACGGGAACAAGCGCACGGTGTGCGGTGTCTAAGTCAATAGAGTGAGCGAGCACTCGGCCGCCGGCGGCGTAGTAGCTTTTTTGCTCGGATTTGCAGCACATGCATCGTACGTCGTAGGCTAAAGGACACCCGAAATGCAGGCGGGAACAGCAATGGGCAATCTGGCGAGCGCGATTGGAGTCAGCACGGAGGATGCAGCCCTCGTGGCCGCACTCAAGGCCGGCTCAGAGGAAGCCTTCGGCCTCCTTATTGCGCAATACTCGCAGCCCATTTATTCGCTCATTTCGCGCAGCCTGCGCGACCCGGCCGATGCACCCGACATTACGCAGGAAGTTTTTATCAAGGTGTTTCGCAGCATTCGCAGCTTCCATGGCGAGGCCAGCCTGCGCACCTGGATCTACCGCATCGCCATCCACGAGGCTGCGAATCAGCGCCGCTGGTGGAGCCGCCACAAGCGCCAGGAAATCACCATCGATACTCCTTTCAGCGCGAGCGATTGCGACGGTGAGGACGACAGCCTCTGCCTAAGTTCGACCTTGATGGATTGCCATGGCACGCCCTGCGACCACGCCCAGTGCGCTGAGTTGAAAGCCCTCGTTGAGGATTGCCTGCGCCGCCTACCCGAAGCCTTTCGCACTGCCATCGTCCTGCGCGAGATGGAAGGGTTTGCCTACGAGGAGATTGCCGAGATCCTCGAAATTCCTGTAGGCACGGTTAAAAGCCGTTTGAAGCGTGGGCGCGCTTCCCTGCGCGATCTGCTGGTTGCCGAAGGCCTGGGCAGCGCCTTCACTCAGTCCACCACACACGGAGGCAGCCGATGACGACGCTTGCAAGTTCGCCCTGCGCCGATGTGCAGGAGATGTTTTCGCCTTATCTGGATGGCGCGATTACGGGCCGCGAGATGCAGGTGGTTGTCTCTCATCTGGATGCATGCTCCAGTTGTCAGAACGAGTTTGACCTTTGGTGCGGCATGCAGCAGGAACTGGGCCAGATTGCGCGGGTTGAGATTCCCAGCGACCTCGGGCTCAAGCTGCGGCTTGCCGCTTCGCACGAGAGTGCGCGCCGGCGGACCCACTGGTACGAAGACTTGCTGCTGCGGTGGGAAAATCTGGTTCGGCCGATGCTGTTCAAGTTCTCCGCCGGGCTGGCAAGCTCGATTATCCTGATCGGCAGTATTGGCATGCTGCTGGGCGCGGTCGCCGCCCCCGAGGCCGTTCTGGCCCACGACGAGCCTCTGGGTCCAGTCACCGCACCGCACTATCTCTACTCTGCGGCCCAGCTGCCTTCGGTAGTGACGCCCGAAAATACCACCATTGTTGTTCAGGCGGATATCAACGCAGAGGGGCGCGTCTACAACTACACAATCCTCTCCGGTCCGCTCGACCCAACCGTGCTGGCGCAGGTGCGCGACCAATTGATGGTTCAGGTCTACGCGCCCGCCCGCGTCTTCGAGCAGCCCGTGCGTGGACGTGTGCTGCTTACGTTCGCCGGGATCTCGGTCCACGGCTAGTCCGGGCACAGCGCACCGCATGGCTTTGCGCCGCAGCCCGGTTTGTCTCCCACTCTCCGCTCTCTTATGCTGGTCAGGAAGGTCGAACGTCTGATGCCTTCCCAGCGGGTCTCTGCAATGCGTCGTGTCGTCTCGGCTTTCGCAGTCTGTTCGATGGTGTGTGCGCTGGCGTCGGCGTCCGCCCAATCCTCTTCGTCTGCGCCTGGCGACACGCCTACCCAGGTCCAGCAGCCTGCGGACCATCAGCCCCGGGTCAGCGGTCCAGAGGCGGGTGGAGCGGCCATCACGCTCGAAACGCGCGAACCTCTGTTCGACATTGCTGCGGCGCTGAACACGTGCGGCTACGACCGCGACCTGGCCAACTCCGAACCGGTGCGCGCTGCGGTCCGCGCGGATGTGGCCCAGGAGATCAGAGCGTCTCCCAAAGCCGCAGCGAGCCGCGACG
>JAABUJ010003218.1_pt1 | contig 18647 bp, 13 predicted proteins | sample 5559131 | NCBI WGS metagenome assembly JAABUJ01 (sample SAMN10711875, study PRJNA513366) | rock metagenome | isolation source: Antarctica rocks | place: Antarctica: Victoria Land, Mt New Zealand nord | collected 2016-01-07 | reverse complement strand
TGGACGGGTCCATGTCGCCTGCGCTCCTGGTCGTGTGAGCAAGACACGCCTAGCTTCAGCATGCCGCACGCGACCCGTCCGTGCCATAGGGCATCCTCTTCCACGGTTTAGTGGGGTGGTACCATTCATTCAAGACGCCCTCGAATTGCCCTCTCTGTCAGTGATAGCGGAGCGCCTTACTATGGCCGAAGTCGCAGCCTGCGGGCAGCTTATCAATGAGATTGGGAGGATGCGTGCCGCGCGGGATGCAGTGCGCTATCAGCAACTGGTCATCCGCCTACACCGGGAGTTGTTTGGCGCGGCGCGCTATCCGCGACTGACGCGACTGATCGCCAGCATCCAGCGCTCACTTCGTCGATACCATCCCGTCTTCGTCCGGCCGTTCGACGCCAACTGGGATCAGGAGTATGACATCGTGGCACGCCGTTTCTTGCATCTCCGCAACGGTGACCCCAATACAGCAGCGTGTGTGGTTCGACAGGGACATGCGGCGATGCTGGCGTTTGCGCGAGAACGTGTTGAGGTGCGCGATCCGGTGGTTATGCCTTATCTATATCTAGCGAGGCTCCGCCTCAGACCGACGAGACATGACGCGAAAACTTGACTCATTCGCACCATGTTTGCCTGTATTAGGAGTCTAGCGAGGCTCCGCCTCAGACCGACGAGACATGACGCGAAAACTTGACTCATTCGCACCATGTTTGCCTGTATTAGGAGTCTAGACGCTAGTCGAGAGGACGACGAGGCGCTTAGTCGCTAGACTGATACGTAGATCCTCGTTGATGACGCAGCGGATGTCGTAGCTCGAGAGACGATGTAAAGTGATAGGCTAGGGCCATGTCGACATAAGCACATGGCCCAGCTCATCCCGAGTCAGTGGTCGGTTATGGATCTATGTTGCAGACGGCCGAGAATGGAGAGCGACAGCCTGGAAAGGCGTCGAACGTCAACTGGAGGGTAGAGTATGGGTGGCCTATGTCGACTTGACGGCGAGTGGCTCCTCGCCATCGATCCCAATAATCGAGGACAGTCGGCTGGCTGGGAGCGGCAGCCTGCTGCGGAAGCGCAGCGGGGATTCGTCCCCGCTACAATCGAGGAGACCTTCCCTGGCTACGATGGCGTGGTATGGTACTGGCGACGGTTCCGAGCACCACCTGTACCTGCGGGCGCAGCTTGGGCGACCCTGCGGTTTCTGGCCACCGATTACAAGGCTGACATTTGGCTTAATGGCGCGTACCTCGGCAGCCATGAGGGTGGTGAAACCCCTTTCGCGTTCGATCTGAATCCCACACTGGAGCCGGATCGGGATAATCTCCTCACCGTGCGCGTGGTCCATGTGGGCCTCGAGCCTATAGAGGGCATGGATCTTCGCCATGTGCCGCATGGTATCAAGTCCGTACCATTTGTGCCCGGCCGCTATCATAATTACGGCGGTATCTGGCAATCGGTCGAACTCCTGGCGCTACCGTCTGTGCGAATCACCGATGTCTTTGTGCAGACGCACATCCGTACCCGCGCGGCATCCGTTGGGCTTACCCTGCTCAACACGCTGGATCACCCGGTGATCGGTCGACTAGAGATCGCCGCTTCGCAGCGTGGCGGTGACGGTTCGCTCGCGGGCGATTCACGTACAACCACCCTTCCACCAGGCGAGACGCGTCTCAATGTGACGCTACACGTACCCGACGCCCAGCTATGGAACCTCGATCAACCGGTACTCTACTATCTGACGACGCGGCTGGAGGTAGCCGGCGAGGCGCTCGATCAGCGCATGACACGCTTCGGATTCCGCGAATTCACCTTTCGAGATGGCTACTTCCACCTTAATGATCAGCGTATTATGCTCAAGGGTACGCATACGGTGGGCCACTATGGTATGGGGCTGGTGTTGCCACGTGGTCCAGAGCAGCTCCGACAGGAGTTGCTCAACGTGAAGATGATGGGGATTAACTGCTGCCGCTCGCTCGGACGCATGCTATTCCCTGAGCAGCTTGACTTCTGCGACGAACTCGGCTTGCTCGTCTACGAAGAGACCCTCGCCTCCTGGCTCTGGGAGAGTTCATCACACATGGCCGAGCGCTTCGATGGGCATGTGCGCGAGATGATCCTACGCGATCGCAACCATCCCAGTCTCGTCATTTGGGGGCTCCTCAATGAAACGCGCGATCGCGACATTATCCAGCACGCGATTGGCATGTTGCCGCTCATCCGTACGCTGGACCCCACCCGTCTGGTGCTCTTGCACAGCGGGCGCTGGGATGACGCGACAGCAGAGCGCAACGCGGCCCCCGCTCCAGTTGGCCCTGCCGCTTTGCCTTATGAGGATACGTGGTCTCAGGGCTTCGCCGACTTTCACCGGTACGTCCGGCGGCCTCTGTCAGATGAGGCTATCGCGATGTTCCGTACGCTCGGCAGTCCCGGCCACAAGTTGTTCCAATCCGAGTTCGGGAACGGGAGCGCGCTTGACCCTATACGGATTACCCGGCTATTTGAGCAGTATGGCGCACGGGATGATTTGGAGGACGGCACACTCTACCGGCACATGGCCGACCGACTTGAGGCGGATTTCCACCGTCTCGGCCTCTATGAGGTGTTCGCAACGCCCAGCGACCTCGTGAGGGCCAGTCACATGCTTCATGCCGAGAACCGGGCTCTCGGCATAGCGGCGTTGCGGGCGAACCCGAATCTTTGCGGCTACAGCATCACAGGCATGGTCGACCATACGATGGTGGGTGAAGGCCTCATGACACTCTTCCGCGAGCCCAAGCACGGCGTCATCGATGCGCTACGCGAGGCATGGCAGCCCGTGCAATGGTCGGTCTTCATAGATCGTACAAGCCTCTATCGCGGTGATACGCTGCGGATCGAAGCGGTACTCGTCAACGAGGATCAGCTTCGGCCCGGGCGCTATCCCGTCCGGTTGCGCGTATCCGGCCCAGCCGGTATCGTCTTTGAGGCCAGCGGTGAGGTGCGCATACCGGACGTAAGCAATGGTGTATCCCCTCACATGGTCTACCCGGTCTTCGACGAGCAGGTACGGATCGACGGGGAAGCAGGCCGCTACGAAGTGCGGGCATTGTTCGAGCAAGGTGGTGCGGCGATTGGTTGTGCGCACATATTCGTCAGCGAGCAGTTGGCTCCCGTTGCGGGCGATGTTAGCCTTTGGGACGCGGATGGCAAGCTCGGGGATTGGCTTGTCCGGCAAGGCCTTACGGTGCATGAAATTACCCCGTCAGCTATTAGGCCACACGAGCGTGTCGTGTTGGTCAATGCGCCTGAGATTGAGCCAGCGCCGGCGGCATTCTCAGCTCTTCTGGATTGGATCGCGGCCGGTGGTACGGCAGTGTTCCTCTCGCCTCGTGTTTTTGGGCTCACGCGAGAAGACACCCACGATGTCTTCTCGCGCGCACAATTGGCCTGGTGTCCCTTCGGTCCCAAGGTACAGCTGAAACAGGCGCGCGGCTGCTGGTGGGCAGTCGATCATGTGGTCAAGCGCCGTCCCCTTACTGCTGGAGTGCCGAGCGGCACGCTGATGGATCTGCACTATTACCGCCATGTGCATCCGCACTGGACATATGTTGGACTGCCTGTAGGGGATGTCGTGTGTGCCGGCCTTGGCATCGGTACCTGCGGCGAGCAAGACAACTACTGGAGCGGCGCAGACCTCGCGGTCATCCCCTGGGGCAAGGGACGCGCCATCCTCTCGACCCTGCTGATTGCAGAGTACGTGGGGCGCGATCCAGCGGCTGATCGACTCGCACTCAACCTTGCCACGTACACGAGTTGACTGATCCTATTGCACTGGTCGGCCGGCGCGACAGCGAAAACTGTACACGCCCGACGCGACCGCGACGCGTAGTGATGCTGTTGGGAAAGTCATCTTCGGGCTAGACTTTGGCGTGCGCCCTTTAACAGTATGAAAGATTGCTCCATGGAGGAGCCATCTCTGGACAACGAGATGAGGACTACGCAGCAGGCGTCGCGGGGTGGCACCCTGCGAGGTCTGAAGCCTGCGGACAAAAGTTCGGCTCCTGCTAACCACAAAGCGGTTGATCGACCAGTGCTGTGCCCTATGCTGACGCGAGGAACCTGTGTTTAAGGCGTCGTTACTAGCAACAGGTGAAAGTGGCTGAGACACCTGGCCCAAAAGGGATGGTGGGGGATGCGTCGGGCGCCAAACCGCGCGCATGTTGTCCCTGATCCACCCGGCGTAGAGCAGGCAGCTACGGGGCACTAGCGTCTTTCATGCCGGAACTGGGGAACTCTCACACCTGTGCTGGCTACATGCCGCATCCGTACAATGACGACGATAACATTGCTGTACGGATGCGGCATGTAGCCAGCACAGGGCTTTTCCCCTCTGACCACGCTCTGTGGGGTCAGCCTGCTGACGGCGGGTGCCCTCGCCGGCATCCTGGGTCCGGGCCGGCGCTTCGCCACGGACGCCCAACTCGCCGGCTACGCCGGGGTCGCCCCGCTCGAAGCGTCCTCAGCGGGGCGTGTGCGCCACCGCTTGAACTGCGGTGGGAACCGTCGCCTCAACGCCATCCTGTATCGCATCGCCCTTACGCAAGCGCGCCACACCCCCGAGGCGCGGACATATCTGGAGCGACGCGTCGCCGAGGGCAAGACCAAGCGCGAAGCGCTCCGGGGGCTCAAGCGCTTCATCATCCGGGCCATCTGGCACCTGTGGCAGGAGTGTCACCCCATCGACGTGGGGCATCCCCTCCACCACGCCGCCTGACCGGTGCCCCGGAGGCCCGTCCCTAGCGCTTGCCGCCGGCAAGCGGAGGCACCGTGGCTTGACGGCCGCGACGGGCCCCGTGCTAGACTGCGCTGTCCGACGGGGCCCGTCGCGGCCGTCAAGCCCCAGCCGGAGCGTGGTCGCTCACCCCGCGTGCGCGCCCACACACAGATGACCCGCCTCTATAGCGGATAGAAGAAGGAGGATCACAGCCCTTGACACATAGGAGCGTCATTGGTGCCAATAAGAGGGACAGGCAACGCCTCGTGGCGACCGGTGTTAACCTATATCTGAACGGCCGAGGCGCGCTTGCTGTCGCCGTCTTGGGGCCGACGATGGGAGTACATGCGTCGCGCAAGCACTGTCCTAACTCGGCGAAGCCGAAACCAAAAAAGGTGTATCCTGGGGCATTGCTGATCGCCTCCTGCTGTCAACGCGGGCCGAAAGGAGTGTGCGGCCATGACCCTGCTGACCGACCGCTACGCCGCGCAAATCGCGGGTGTGATCTCGTGCTACGACCGCATCGTTATCACCGGGACGCTGCCCGGTGTCTGCTATGCCGAGGGCATGGCGACCTACCTGCGCAGCCACGGCATCCGCCTGTTTGATTATCCGCGCTTCGCCGAACCCCTGCGGGAGGAGATCCGCCACAACGCCGAGCGGCTGGCGCGGGAGCACCGGCTGGAGATCGAGTTTATCCGCTCGACCCACGCCTTCCGCAAGGAAGACCGCATCCGCGCGATCCTGGACGCGCGGGGCGACCACCCCGGTTTGGCCCACATCTTCGCGGCGATGGAACCCTGCGCCGCCTTCACGCCCTGGCACGACAAGGCGACGGGCAAGACCACGCTGCGCTACAAGGACGGCAAGTGCCTCCATTACTACTTCTACGTCATCGATGAAGAGTTCGGCCTGTGTTATCTCCGGGTCCCGACCTGGGCGCCGTTCCGGCTGCAGTTCTACTGCAACGGCCACAACTGGCTGACCAGACAACTCCGCCAGCAGGGCATCGCCGTCGAGCCGCTCGACAATACGTTCCGCACGCTCGGCGACAGTGTCCAGGCGCAGGCGCGCGCCGATGCCTTCCCCGTCGCGCGGCTGCACCACACCCTGGATGCCCTCGCCGCCCGCTACTGTCCCGTGATGGAGCACTTTGGCACAGCCTATCACGGGAGCCTGATGCAGGTGGAGTACGCCACCGACCTCATCTTCCACCGTCAGGAAGACCTGCGCCCCCTCTACGAGGCCCTGGTCCGCACCGCGATTCACGCGGTCAAACCTGATCACGTCGCCACCTTCCTCGGCCGCAAACTCACCGGCCACTACCAGGATGAGTTGGGCAACGATTTCCACACGCGCGTCGAAGGGACGCGCCTGAAGCACCACATGGGACCCGTGGCCATCAAGCTCTATGACAAGCAGGCCCTGGTTCTGCGCATCGAAACGACCGTGAACGACATCTCGTTCTTTCGTCACCACCGCCGGGTGGAACATCGCGATGGCACCACCGAGACCAAGCTCGCGCCCATGCAGAAGACCATCTATAGCCTGGCCCCCCTCCAGGAGGTCCTCAGCGCCGCTAACCGCCGCTATCTGGCCTTCCTCTCCGACCTGGCCGACCCATCGGCGGGCGTGCGGCAGGTTGCGCACCTGGCGGAGCCGACCCGTCTGGACGCCCGCAGTTATCGTGGCTTCAACCTGTGCAGCGCCGACGATCTCGCCCTCTTCGTCGCCTTGGCGCGCGGCGAGTGGCAGATCAGCGGCTTCCGCAACGCCACCTTGCGGCGTGTCTTGCCCACCTACTCCGGTCCGCAGCTCTCGCGTGTGCTCAAGCGGTTGCACGCGCATGGTCTCATCAAGAAGGTCGGCCGCACCTACAAGTACTATCTGACCCACGCCGGTCAGCAGGTCGTCGTGACCGCCTTGAAACTGCGCGAACTCGTGGTGATCCCATCCTTGGCGGGGCTGCTCCCCGCCGCTGCCTAACCCGACACTTATGCACATCTTGCGATCAACTTTACTTGTAAGGGACTAATGTCAATGACGCACTCTCGCACAGGGGAACACTCTCCCGTTCGCGGTTGAGACCGCAGCCAACACAACGTCCTCACCGCCACCGTGAACCGCTATCCTCAATATACGAGCCACCACAGGGACAATCTACATCGCATGGTTGAGGCCGTGGCCAGGACAACGTCCTCTCCTTCACCGAGGAACCTACCCTCAATATACGAGCCAGGACAGGTGGCTCGTCGTCACTCACGTCGAAACGACGTACGGGTGACCATGGGAGCCATCACGGGTTTATAGGAGGAAAACGTGGACCTCGCGCCACGGGCCGCGTCGATCGCGCCAAAAAGGATTAGCCCGTCATACTGACCGCAGCGAGCGGCTCGCCGTATTTGGCGAGGAGACGCTGTTCACTGTCGTCCAGATGCGCGCGGAAATGGGCCACGGCACGCTCTGGGTCGTCGCTCTGCAGCACGTTGATCAACGTCCGGTGTTTGTCCACGACAAGGCTCGGGTAGTCATCCGGAATCGGGGTGTGCAGGATGCACAGGCGGAATTCGCTGAGCAAATTCGCGTAGAGCGCCGAGATACGTGGGCTCCCGATCGCGTCGATCAGCGCCGTGTGGAATATCACATCAACTTCGACCACCTCGCGCCAAGGGCTGTTCTCCAGCAGGCGTTCAAATGGGGTGAGCACTGCGCCGGGGTCAAACCCCAAGACGCCGCGCGCGGTGAGGGCGCGCGCGGCGTCGAGCTCGAATACGGCTCGCGCGCGATAGATGTCGGCGATGTCATCGCGCGTCAGGCGCGGGACGAAGACCCCCCGGTGGGGTTCCCGGCGCAGGAGGCCTTGCTGCACCATCTGCGCGAGGGCCGCGCGGAGCGTGTGTCGGCTCACCCCGTAGTCGGCGGCGAGTTCCTCCTCGCGGAACCATTCGCCGGGGGCGTAGCTCCCCGCGAGGATCGCGTCCGAGATGGCCGTTACCAGGGCATCGACCGTCGTGACGCGGCGAAAGGCGTGTGGGCCCCCTGCCATTCGTTGTGCTCCTTGTGTCAGGCTACCAGTGTCAGCTACCAGGACTATCGTGGCCCAAGTATAACAGCATTATGATTGTTGCACAATGCTACTTGACAACAAAGAGGAAGTGCATTAAGATGGGACTACGTTGTTAGCAATGGCGCTCCTTTAGGGCTTTCGAGCACGAGCGGAGGTGACGCAATAGGCGAAAATCCCATGTCCGCCAGGCGATATCTGGCCTCCGTGCCACTCTTGCTACCCGTTCGCTCGCTGGCGTCCAGGTGGCATGTGTCGAACCATCCTAAGAAGCGATTCGGCAAGACGGTAGTTCCGATGAGGGCATTATAATGCGTATGCGACGAAAGTTCGGTCTCCTGCTTTTACCCCTAGTCACAGCTGCGTTGATCAGTTCCAGTAGCCCGGCAGCGCGATCAAATGCTGCCGCGCCCGCTACCGCGAAGGCATATAAGATCTATCTGGTCAATCCCTTCGCGGGGAACGATTGGCGCGTGCAGATGCAGAACGATGCGCAGATCCTTGCTCAAAAGCCACCATTGAAGGGGCGCGTCGACCTCCACATCGACAACGGGGCTGGGAATACGGTTCCTGCCCAGATTGCGTCGCTCAACAACATCATTGCGACGCACCCTGATGCGATTTTGATGGAGGCGGCGTCATCCGCAGGAAGCAACGCTGTAATTCAGCGCGCATGCAGCCAGGGGATCCTCGTGATCTCCTTTGACTCCGTAGCCACGGCGCCGTGCGCCTGGAAGGTATCAGCCGACTGGAATTTCATTGCGAAGACCAATGCCGAGTGGCTGGCGAAGTCCATCCATTATAAGGGCAACATCTTTATCGACCACGGCCAAGCCGGCGTCGCGCTGGCCGACCAACTCTACAACGGCGGCCTCGACGCATTCAAGAAATACAAGGGCATCCATGTCGCGGGAACATTCTACTCCCAGTTCGCGCTCGGGCCAGAGCAGTCTGGGGTCGCCAGCCTCCTGTCGGCGCATCCGAACGTCGACGGTGTCTATTCGGAAGGGTACGGCGTCGGTGCGATGCGGGCGCTCAAGAATGCTAGCCACGCGCAGGTACCTGTTGCCGCCTACAGCTACAACATCACAACGGTCAACTGCTTGAAGCTGCACGCGCAGTGCATCGCGGGTGCGACGCCGGCCTGGATCAGTGGGCTGGCTATGAAACTGGCGGTTCAAGCTCTGGACGGCACTATCTCCAAGGCGCCTCGCACCTACTTCAACCCGACGACCTTCTACGAGACGAACAACGTGAAGGTGCCGGGTGCCAACATCTACCCGATTGAGGTTGGCGTCACGGCATTCCCGCACCAGCCTGATGGGCTCTTCGTCCCGGTCTCCGCGCCATGGGCGCACATCGCACCGGAAGAGGCTTTAACCGGCAAGCTGTAGCTTCATCTTCATCCTTCGGGTAGGGTGCCTGGACGGGCAGTCCATCCAGCCGCCCCACCGTTCTTCCTTGGTGAACGATGGCAGATCTTGAGATTCGTGGCCTCACGAAGGCGTTCGGTGGCATCCATGCCCTCGATGATGTCGATTTTTCAGCCTCGACCGGGAAAGTTCACGCCCTGCTGGGAGAGAATGGGGCGGGCAAGAGCACGCTGATAAAAATCCTCACCGGCGCCATTCGGGCCGACGCCGGAGACATCCGGCTCTTCAGGCAGCGTGTTCAAATACGCAATCCGCGTCAGGCGCGTGCCGCTGGCATCGGGGCCGTCTTCCAGGAATTGTCTCTGATACCCGATCTCACAGTCGCCCAGAACGTCTGGTTTCGGCGGGAGCCTCGGACAGCCATAGGTTCGATGTCGACTCGCGCGCTGCGGCGACAGACCCGAAAGCTATTTGCCGAACTTGGTCTCCCCTACATCGACCCCGATCGTGAGGCCCAGAACCTATCGGTGGCCGAGCGCCAATTGGTCGAGATAGCCAAGGTCGTTTCACAGCGCCCGCGCGTGTTGATCCTCGACGAAGCGACGTCCGCCCTGTCGCCTCGCGAGGTATCCTGGTTCCTCAAGCTCTGCCGCCAGTTGGCGCATGAAGGCGCCATCGTCATCTTTATCTCCCATCGCCTGGTGGAGGTGCGAGAGGTTGCGGACACGGTCACCGTCTTCAGGAACGGGAAACGTGTCGGAAGCGCGTCGATGGATGACCTTAGCGATGACCAAATAATCGGCATGATGGTTGGCAGCATGCGACAACACCTATACCCGGAACGAAAGACGACCGCAACAGACCGGGTTATGCTGCGCGTCTACAACTTGCAGTACGGGACGCGTCTCCAGGGAGCAACGTTCGATGTGCACGAGGGCGAGATCCTTGGCATCGGCGGCCTGCAAGGTCAGGGGCAGGCGGAATTGCTCTTGACGCTCTATGGCGTGCTCCCGGCCCACGGAACGATCGAAGTCGACGGCACGACGCGTCACATTCACAGCCCGAAGGATGCCTTACGGGCCGGTATCGGGATGGCGTTGGTCCCGGAGGACCGCCGGAATCAAGGTCTCCTGCTGACAAAATCGATTCGAGAGAATATCTCCCTTCCCGTGCTGTCGAGAATTAGCCATATGGGATTTCTCCAGCCCGTGCTCGAACGGAGAATCGCGGAGCAGGCGGTACAGCGGCTGAGCATCGCCTCACGGGGACTCGATCAGCAGGTCAATCGGCTCTCGGGTGGCAATCAGCAGAAAGTGGTCATTGCCAAGCTCTTGCAGACCGATGCAAAAATCCTGCTGCTCTATGACCTCACGCGTGGGGTCGATGTCGGCGCGAAAGCGGACATTTTCCAGCTCATGCGCGACCTCGTGTCGCGCGGCTACTCAATCGTTTTCTACTCGACAGATCTCCAGGAACTGATCCACTTGGCGGACCGAACTATCGTCCTCCATGATGGCCGTGTCAATGCCACGCTTCTGCCCGAGGCGACGACCGAAGAAAATATTATCCGGGCATCATTCGCCAGCGATGCGTCAAGCGATGGGGCGCAGGAGGTGGTAGTAGACCGGGGTGGCGACACAACGCACGCGGGCGACCAGGACCAGGCCGGTCCGCCTCCCGTGAACTGGATGTCCAGGAAGCGGTCCCTGGCTTTGCTTCCCATGACGCTGATCGTTCCCTTTCTGATGCTCCTCGTACTTATTAGCATCTATGCCTTGAAGCAGAGCGGTGTCCTGTCGGTTAATCAGCTCAACATCACCACCGGTGAAACCTTGACCCTGGTGTTCATAGGTGTAGCTCAGACGCTCGTCATCCTCACAGGAGGGATCGACCTTTCGGTCGGGGGTATCGCGAGTCTGTCGACAGCAATCGCCGCTCTCTACCTGGGGAACACGACCCTACACATGGCGGCCGTCATCATGGCCATGCTCATCGGCGGTTGTCTTGTCGGGGCGCTAAACGGGGTAGTCATTGCATACACGCGGATGCAGCCGTTCATCGTGACGCTGGCCACATGGTCGGTATGGGGCGGGGTTGCACTCTTGGTATTGCCGACTCCCGGAGGGAGCGTGCCGCAGTCGTTGGTGTCGTTCGGCACCTCGTCGATCGGAGGTGTGGCCACACCCGTCTGGATGCTGGCCGTGCTTCTTCTCGTGTGGCTGTACTTCAAGCAAACGCGCACCGGGCTTGCCTTACGGGCGGTAGGATCAAGCCATGAGGCTGCCTATCTCTCCGGCGTGCCCGTGCCGCTGGCCCTGATCAGCGCATACGCGCTATCTGGTCTGTTTTCAACCATAGCCGGCCTATACCTGGTAGCACAAACGACCTCCGGCTCTCCCGTGGTCGGAAACGACTACATCTTGCCTTCGATTGCGGCGGTCGTCATCGGCGGGACAACGCTCCTGGGCGGCCGTGGAGGGCTGACAGGTACCGTCATAGGGGCTTTCATTCTCACACTCATCGGTAGTGTCGTCTTCGTCTACGGACTCAGTAGCGCCTGGCAGACTATCCTGCAGGGCATCTTGTTGATTGTCGCGATCCTGGCCGGAACAATAGCTACTATCATCGTGCGTCGCAGGGGGGTATACCCGTGAGTGAGGAAGCTCCCATCCCAACCACCCGACGTTCGAGGCCCACCGCGTTGCTTACGCCGCGCTGGGCGGCCCTGATTCTGCATGGCGGCCGGAACCGTTCGATCGGCCTGGCGTATCTCCTCGCGCTCGTGATGTTTCTGGTGGTAACCGCCTACACACCTGGCTTCGCCAGTCCGAACCACATACGGGTTCTTCTCATCGAGGCATCTTTCATCGGGCTGGTGGGACTGGGGCAAACGTTCGTCATCCTCGGTGGGGGCGTCGATCTCTCCATCCCATGGACCCTGAACGCGGTCGCCATTCTGGTAACCGTGTTCGCCAACGGCCAGGATGCCCGTTTGTTCTGGGCCCTACCCCTCGTCCTGGCGCTCGCAGCGCTTATCGGTCTGGCCAATGGCGTGGGCGTGGCGCTCTTCGGCGTGTCTCCGATCATCATGACGCTTGGCATGAATGTCATTGTCGAAGGAGCGCTCCTCATATACATGGGGGCTAATCAGCCACAGAATAGCCCGACGTTCATCGCGAATCTGGCGATCCGCCGCTTGGGTCCAATCCCCTACGATACAATCCTTTGGGCGGCCATGACAGCGCTGGCCACGATCGTGTTGACATGGACAACATTCGGGCGACGCCTCTACGCCGTTGGCACCAGTCCCACGGTCACGCGGTTCTCCGGTATCAACGTGATGCCGGTGGTCATCCTGACGTATATGATCAGCGCCGTGTGTGCCGGCCTCGCCGGCGTGGTGATGGCAGGGTACTATAACCAGGCATACCTGGGTATGGGCGACCCATACCTCTTTGCGTCCGTGGCAGCCGTGGCCATCGGCGGCGCGCCTATCACGGGGGGCAGCGGTCACTACCTCGGCACGGTGGCCGGCGCCCTCATTCTCACACTCCTTGCGGGGCTGCTTCCGATTCTCAATCTCGCGCAGGGCTGGCTGAACATCATCTACGGCCTTGCCATCCTCGTCACCGTCGGTCTAGCCACAATTCGGTTCAAGGGCGATGCAGCGTGATGTTGGCTCGCTCGTCGGCGCCCTACGGTTCGCCTTGCTGAAGGCGGAACGTAGGGGCTGAAGTAGGTAGACAGGAGTAGTGCACGACATGAACGGACCCATCGATGAGTTGCGCCAGCGTTTCAAGGGGCAAGGTATAGTCGTTACCGGCGCTGGCCGTGGGATGGGGCGTAGTGTCGCACTGAGGCTGGTAGCCGAGGGCGCCACCGTGCTCGCGGCGGACATCAACGCCGAACACCTGCGCGAGGTCTCGAGCTTGGACGAGGCACAAGGGCACATCATTTCCCAGGTCGTGGATGTCCGTCAGATCGCGGCGATATCGCACATGGTTGACTACGCGCATCGTTCCCTTGGTCGCATCGACGGCCTCGTCAACTGTGCAGGCCTGGCTCAGACGGTTCCCCTCCTCGAGGTCACGCCCGCCGACTGGGATCGCGTGCTGGAAGTCAACCTGCGCGGAACCTTCTTCTGTCTTCAGGCGGCAGCTCGTGCCATGCTGAGCACCGGGCAGGGGGCGATCGTTAACTTCAGCTCCGCGCTGGGAGGCCGCACGGGGCGCCCTTATTCGCCTCACTACGCGGCGAGTAAGGCTGGCATTATCAGCGTGACGCGGTCCGCCGCCGCGGCGCTTGCCCCGCGTATCCGGGTCAATGCGATCTGCCCGGGAATGATCGAGACACCGATGTGGACGCAGCTCGAAGGGGAGTGGGCGGCCCTCTTCCACATGGAAGGGGCCGAGGTAGCGGAACGGCAGGCGGAGAGCGCTCCGCTGAAACGCGCTGGACACCCGGACGAGATCGCGGGCGTGACCGCGTTTCTGCTTTCCGACGAAGCATCGTATATCACCGGACAAGCGTTCAATGTGGATGGTGGCGCGGTGATGTCGTAAAACACCGCGCGCATCCGGCAGCCCTATGGATCTGAGAGGAGTAGGCGATGGCGGAAGAGAACCTTGAACTACAGCGTCTCAAGGACGCGATGATGGCCGATAGCATGCACGCATTGCTTCTCACAGAGCCAGCGAGCGTGTGTTATGCGAGCGGTTACGAGATGCCCCTGCCCCTTGGTGCAGGCGCCGACTTCGCGGGCGGACCAAATCTCGTGCTCGTCGGACCAGGTGCGAACGGCACACTGCTCGTGGCAGAAACAGAGCGATCGAAGGCAGAGCGTCAGAACCGCCTCGATCAGTTGCTGGTCTACCCATCCTATGGGTTCTTCTCACCGCTACATGCCCGCAACGAATTCTTCGCTCTATTGCAACGCTCGGTTAAAGAGGTCGTGCCACACAACGGCCGGACCGTGCTTGGGGTTGAAACGCGCAGTCTTCCGCTCCTGGCTGCCCGGTTGATCGAGCGAGAATTCCCAAACATTGAGCTGCGTGAGGCGTCCCCGACGGTCAACCGTGCGCGAAGGATCAAGACCCCGCGCGAGATCGAGCTTATCCGTAAGTCCGCAGCTGCCAACGACGCGGGTCAAGAGGCTCTCCGGACACTGCTAGCGCCCGGCATGAGCGAGATCGACCTCTGGAGCGCGATGGTCAATCACAGCGAACGCGAGGCTGGACATGCTGTGCCTGTTATCGGAGAGCTCGTAGCGGGGGCACGGACAGCTGTACTGGACTATCCCGGCGGCCCGCTGTGTCGCGACGTGGTGGAGGGTGACACGGTCATCTGCGACTATAGCGTGCTGTTGGATGGCTATTGGTCCGACACTACGAATACCTTGGTTGCTGGCGAGCCATCGGCTGAACAGCGACGATACTTTGAGGCTGCATTCAGAGCGTTTGACGCTGCGGTGGAGATGATCAAGCCCGGTGTGCGCGCACTGGATGTCGCGGAAACGGCTCACAAGGTCCTTCGTGGCTACGGCTATGAGCCAATCCATCACATGGGTCACCAGATCGGGACATCCGCGCATGAGCATCCCAGCTTGGTCTGTCACGATCAGGATATCATCGAGGCGGGCATGGTCTTTTGCCTCGAGCCTGGCGTCTATGCCGGCAAAGGGGGGACCACCGGCGCGCGCGCGGAGAAAATGTTCCTCGTGACCAACAACGGTCCCCAGGTTCTCAACCACTTCCAATGGGGTATCCACTAGCGTCGCGATGGGACGGATCATGCAAATCGAGGTAGGACACGTCAACCTCGCGGGAGCCGAATTTGATCTCCCGCAGATGGTAAAGGTTGGGCAAACCTTTCCACGCCCACGGCTTAACGATATCGACGGTGCGGTGGCGCGGGAATTCGACAAGCTGGGTATCGGTTCCCTCATTCGCCCTGGGATGCGCGTTGCGATCGGCGTAGGGAGTCGCGGTATCGCGAATCTCGATACGATAACCCTAGCGGTGGTCGGCGAGGTCAAGAGGCGCGGAGCAGCGCCGATAATCGTCCCGGCGATGGGCAGCCATGGTGGAGCGACGGCCGAAGGTCAGGCTGTGTTGTTAGCGGGGTACAACATCACGGAAGCGCACATCGGGTGTCCGGTTCGCTCGTCCATGGACGTGGTGAACATAGGCTCACTGCCCACCGGATTCCCGATCGTGGTGGATCGTATCGCGTCTGAATCCGACCTCTACTTTGTGATCGCACGTGTCAAGCCACACACAGACTTTAAGGCCCCGGTAGAGAGCGGCGTCCTCAAGATGCTGTCCATTGGGATGGGAAAGCATGTGGCGGCGACCCGCATGCATCAGCGGGGTATGGAAGCGTTCACGGACCTGATACCGGCAGCGGGCCTCTGGGTGGCAAATCACTCACCATTCGGATTCGGCCTCGCGATCGTCGAGAACGCATATCATGAAACGGCGACAATTACTGCTTTGCCGAGAGAGAACCTTGTCGAGCGAGAGCGCGAACTCCTCGTCGAGGCAAAACGCTTGATGCCCAAGCTGTTGTTCAAGGCGATCGACGTCCTGGTGGTCGACGAGATCGGCAAAAACATCAGCGGAGCCGGGATGGATTCCAACGTCATCGGCCGCTGCGCGGCCAAGATTGATCAAGGATTCGACGCGCCACTTATACAGCGCATCGTCGCGCTGGACGTCACCGACGAGTCGCATGGTAATGCCTGCGGTGTGGGTCTCTCAGACGTGACGACGACACGCCTAGTCAACAAAGTTGATCTCTCCGTTATGTACGCCAACGTGATCGCCGCATCCGCGCCCGAGGTATCCCGACTCCCGCTCATCATGTCCTCGGACGAAGCCGCGGTTCGGGTAGCTGTGAAGATGTGCTTCGGTATCGAGTACGCGACCGCGAAGATCGTCCGGATACGGAATACCTTGAGCCTCGACGAGATCTGGGCGTCAGCATCGCTGCTGGACGAGATCCGATCAAACTCGAGTCAAGCGGTCCTCAGCGAGCCAGCGAGCCTGTACCCTTGACCTTCGGTACCCCGGGAGATCTCGCTCCACAGGTGGTCGCTTGACAGATGCCAGTGCGAAACGGTGGATGCGTCTGACGCTCTTCTGTCAAGGGCAACCAATTGGGGTATTACTGTCCAATGATTCTGTTACCCTCGCCGACGCTCCCGCTGGGCTTCTCCCATCGGATGTTGCAGTAGGCCATGATCGCGCAACACTGGCCCCGGATGACCGTGTCCTACTCTCCATGGGAGGAACGGCTGTGCTGGCCGTTCCTCCCGTGGCTCTCCGGCTCGGTACAGTGAGGAGGTACGCCAGTCTCGCATGGCAGGTCATCCGCAATCGGATTGTGGGCCTACGGCATGGATTGTACTGCTAACCGCCGCCGCGACTATCAGTATACCCGGTTCGCGCCGAGTGGCCACTGTACCCAGTACGATTCGCTGTGCACAGTGGTCACCACCTGGACGACTGTGCTGGCTGTTAAGTCCGTCCGTGTGTGGTCACGCAGCTCGACGGTAGGTATGATGGAGACCGCCCAGGACCGGGACAGCGTAGACGAGCCCGGAACTAACCCTCTGGTCTACCGGCGCAGCGGGAGTCCGCTGGCGCAGGCCCTGATGCGGTCGCTGGGCGTTAAAGTAGCTCACGTACTCCCGGAGTAATCGCAGCAGATGCCTCTCGCTCAGGACAAGCACATGGTCCAGACATTCCCGGCGCACGCTCCCAAGGAACCGTTCGCACACCGCATTCATCAACGGGGCGCGGTACGCAGTGCGCACGTGCTTGACCCCCGTTGCTCGGAGGACACGGGCGAAGAGCGGCCCATATTTACTGTCATTGTCGGTGATGAGATGCTTGGGATGGTAACCAAAAGGCGTCGCCTCGCGGAGCTGTTGGGCGACCCACGTATCGCTGGGATGGCGCGTGACGCCCACGTGTACGACGCAGCGCGAGGCCAGTTCGATCACAAAGAACGCGTAGAGGGTACGAAAGAGGAGGTCAGTGACGGGCAGGAAGTCCGCGGCCCAGATATCGTGCGCGTGATTGTGTAGGAAAGCTGCCCAGGTTTGCCCCGGACGGGTGGGGCGCGCTCCGCGCATGTACTTCTGGATCGTCCACTTGGCCACGCGGATGTCCAGCTTGAGGAGTTCGCCCCGGATGCGCTCCGCACCCCAGAGGCGGTTGGACGCCGCCATCGCGCGGATGAGGGCCACCGTCTCGGCTGCGAGCGGAGGCCGGTGCGCCGGTGCCGTTGGCTGGGATGTGCGGTGCCAGAAATGGCAAAACAGCTCGCGATGCCAGCGCAGGACGGTCTCCGGCTGAACGATGAGCAAAGCCTGACGCCATGTGCGCAGGCGGCCGGTGAGCAGCACGAGGAGCGCGCGGTCGCTGGGCGTGCAGCGAGGGCTGTCCTGGCTATTGCGCGCATCTGTGCGCCGGAACAAGTGTTCTTGTCTCACGGATACCTTAAACGGTCTATACCGGGCGGTCGCTCATCGTCCGAACTCCTGGGTGCGGGCGCCTTGCCTCGGCGTGCAATCATCGCTTTTTTGCGGCAATTCTGTTCCTTTTTTGTGAGTATACTACAAAGGGGTCTGGTCCCGATGTCGCTCTCCCGCCCCGACCAGGGGCGCTCACGCGAACGACCAGCCACCAGAGGGGAGGCCAGCCCGGCGTCCGTAGCCGGGGCGGCGTCCGACAGCAAGGAGTGTGTCCATGTCCGCGCATGATCGTGTCTCCCCGCGCGTGGTGATCGCCACGGCCGCCGGGGCGGTCGAGCCAGTGCCCGCCTCCCATCGACCGCTCACGCGGTCGCGCCGCCCGCGACGCGTCTCCCCCCACCACCACAGCGGTCGTGCGCGTCCGCGTGACCAGGGGCGCGGACCGCTGCTCGCTCCAGATCGCCCGCCGACCGCGCCCGTGGGACGCCGCAGCCCTTCAGGCTCCGCCGGCGCCAATCATGACGCGTAACGTCACCGCGCCGCAGCGGGTGGACGCGCGCCCGCTGGAGGACGTGGCCACGGAGCTCGCGCGCCTGACGGCGCAGATGCGCCAGATGGCCAGTGCCAATCGCGCACTGCGCGGGACCAATGAGACCCTGACCGCCGCCAATGAGACCCTGACCGCCGCCAATGAGACCCTGACCGCCGCCAATGAGACCCTGACCGCCGCCAACACGGGCCTGCGCCACGACCGGGCCGACGCGCAAGCCGAGACGGCACATGTCCACGCCGACACCGCGGACATCCGCACCCGCAACGTCGCGCTGCAAGCCACCAACGACGCGATAGATAGCCGCACGGCCGATCTGGAGGCCACCGTCGCGGAGGTGGAGCGCGCGAACGGGGCGTTGCAGGCGCATCGCGTGGGGGTGCAGGGACTGGCCGCTGTGCTGGAGGCCGAGCGGGCACAGTTCGCGGTCATCCTGG
>JAABUJ010003216.1_pt1 | contig 18652 bp, 13 predicted proteins | sample 5559131 | NCBI WGS metagenome assembly JAABUJ01 (sample SAMN10711875, study PRJNA513366) | rock metagenome | isolation source: Antarctica rocks | place: Antarctica: Victoria Land, Mt New Zealand nord | collected 2016-01-07 | reverse complement strand
CCTACACGGCAGTGATGGTGGTCGCGCTCGCCGCACATCAGGCAGGTCGTCCCGATCTTATCCGCTCTCCCAAACGGGTGCTCGCACATCTGTGGGAGGGCGATCTATGAGTTAGGAAACGCCCTCGTAAACGTGTAACCAGGTCCACCCACCCCTACCCCGGTCGGATCGCCGGTCTGGGCCAACAGCCCCGGCAGTACGCGGTGAAATGGCACGCCGTCGTAGAAATGGTCATTGGCGAGGAAGACGAAGTTGTTCACCGCGAGCGGCGCGACATCGGCATAGAGTTGGAGGTTCATCGTCCCCTTGTTTGTGACGATGGTCGCCGTGTATCGCATCGTCGGATCAATCGTCATCGGGGGCGGAGTCACATAGATTTTCCCAGTGGTGACGTAGGTGACACCAAACGCACTGATGCAATCCGTGTTGGGCTTCCGTGTCGGGGTGGCGAAGAACCGCCCAATGATCGTCACCGCGCATGTCCCGCCATTACTCAGGATCGAGTGCCCGATTCCCGGCGTCTCGACGACGAAACTGCGCGAGAGTGTTTGTGCCGCCATCTGACTGAATGCGGGGGGCGTGACGGGGTCGTTCTCGCTCGTTAGGACGAGGGTCGGGATGTCACTCGTCACCGGTTGGTGGTCTATCGGATCTGCCGGTTTCGTCGGCCACTGCGCGCAAATCGTGAACACGTCCCGTTCCTGCGGCATGTAATCGTCGCGAATCTCCGGCAGGAGACCTTGCGCCGCCGCAGTCGTGGACTCCGCGCTGCCGAAGGGTGCATAGTCACTACATCGGACGGAGTAGACCATCCCCGAACTCGTCGAGTCACCGCCCGCGAGTGCGAGTTTGTCGAAGTACGTGAGAAGGGTCGTATCGCCCGCCTTCAACTGCTCGATGAGCATCGGCAAGTAGCGCAGCCGGTATGAGGAGTAGAGCCATCCCTGCATCACGTTGATGAATAGCCAACCGTCCGTCACGTACGAGACCGGCTTCCCAGTTTTGTCTGTGACGCTGACGGTAGCGGGGTTCGCGTCGAGTTGGGCAACGACCTGGGAGAAGTCCGCCTTCAGATTCGGGAAAGCGGTGTTGCAGAGATCGTCAGCAGCGCAGGAGGAGAAGAGTAGATTCAGCGCACGGTCGAAACTGACCGCGTACTGCGCATAAGAGTTCACCTGAAGCGCAGGCACGGAGTCGAGAACAACGCTATGGATGGCTTGCGGGAAGTCGCGCATCACCGTCAGCGCGAGGCGGGTGCCGTAGGAGACGCCGAGCAAGTCAAGGTTGTCGTAGCCGAGCGCGGCGCGAAGGTCGTTCACGTCGGCGGCGTTCTGATCGGTCGTATACGCAGAGAGGTTAATACCCTTGCCGACGAGCCGGTCGCGGCATTGGAAGAGTTGGTCAATGCGTTGCTGTTCACTATCGGCGAGGCTGACATTCAGTGCCGATTGCGGCTGTAACTCCGAGCAGGCGAGAGAAGGCTCGGAATGCCCCGTGCCGCGCTGGTCGAAGATGACGAAATCGCGGCTGGCGGTGAAACGCGCCGCGAACGCCGCCGTTGACATGCCAATTGCCGCAGCCCCCGGACCACCCTCCAGGTAGACGATTGGTTCGGGGGCCGGATATTTCCCCGTCGCCTTGAACCGCGCGGTCGCGAGGCGAATCGTCGGCCCGGTGGGGTTGGCGTGGTCTTCTGGCACGACGACGAAGCCACAGATAACATTTGTTCCTTCTGTCTGCCCCGCAGTAAGGGGGAAGGAGCATGGAGCGGATTCAAAACGGGGACCAGCGTCGGTCGCGGTATCCCAGACGTGTATCGCTCCGCTCGTCGCCACGGCGGCGGAAGATGTGGCTGCGGTAACGGGGATGAGGGACAGCAAAAGAGCGAACAACGCCACGAACCCAGCGAGATGATGCCAGCATCGTCGTGTCATGCTTCCCTCCGCGTGCATTATGGCGCAACGTACACCATCGCTTACCTTGCCCCGATCCCGATCGTCTTTTCGTTTACGCCCGACATGATTATACGGGAAGGCACGGAATTTGTATGCACGGAAGTAACATGACGAGTTAAGAGCACATCACGAACGACCCATCTGATTGGCGGCGTTACGGTTGCGGTAGGACAGCGGTCGCCTCGATCTCGACCTTCGCCCGGTCTTCCAGGAGCGCCGCCACCTGCACGAGGGTCATCGCCGGGTAGTGCGCGCCGATCACTTCCCGGTAGACACGGCCAACGTCTTTGAGCGATGCGCGATATGCCGCTGTATCGGTGATGTACCAGGTCATCCGCGCGATTCGGTCCGGCGCGGCGTCCGCTTCGGCGAGCACCGCGACAATGTTTAGGAGCGCCTGCCGCACTTGCCCGACAAAGTCATCCGTCTCGAACTCGCCATCCGCATTCCAGCCGATCTGCCCGGCGACGAAGACGATGCGCCCTTCCGCGACGATCCCGTTGGCGTGGCCGCGTGGGTGCGGCCAGCCGGGTGGTTGTAGCGATTCCATATCATTCTCCCCGATCCAGCGTATGACACGGTATGTGTCCCAATCATCGGGCACGCGTCGCCCCGTGGGAAGAGCGCTTGACAAATCCGTGAACTGACGGACACTCACGCCATCGGGAGAGCAGATAACCCCGGCGCGCCGACACGGTAGGGAGGAGCGTGCAATGGCAGTGCAGTTCGGGCAAACCGGCCATCTGGATACCTTCGCGCGGGACAATCTTCCCCCACCCACCGACTGGCCCGACTTCGCCTCGCCGCTCTCCTATCCCGCCCACCTGAATTGCGCCGTTGCACTGCTCGACACGAGGGCGACCGGCCCACACGGCGACCGCCCTGCCCTCCATTTCGCGGGGCAGACAATTTCGTATCGCACCCTGCTCGCGGAGACGAACCGGATCGCGCATGTGCTCGTCGCCGACCTCGGCGTCGTTCCCGGCAACCGTGTCCTCCTGCGCGGCCCGAACAACCCGATGCTCGTCGCCGCCTGGTTCGCCGTCCTCAAGGCGGGCGCAATCGTCGTCGCGACGATGCCTTTGCTCCGCACGCGCGAGTTGACCGACGTGATGACGAAGGCGCGCGTCACTGTCGCCCTCTGCGATGGCCGGTTCGCGGACGAGATGCAGATGGCCGCCGCGCAGGTGCGCGCGAGCGACGCGGGCCTCGATCCGCACGTCTGCCTCTATCATGCCGGGGATCACCCCGACACCCTCGAAGCCCTCAGTGCGGGCAAGCCGGCGACCTTCGCGAATGTCGTAACAGCGAGTGACGATGTCGCCTTGATCGCCTTCACCTCTGGCTCGACGGGCCGGGCCAAAGGAACGATGCACTTCCACCGCGATGTGCTGGCGATCTGCGATTGCTTTGCCGCGCACGTCCTCCAACCGACGGCGGACGATGTCTTTTGCGGCACGCCGCCGCTTGGCTTCACCTTCGCGCTCGGCGGCCTCGTGCTCTTCCCCTTCCGCATCGGCGCGTCCACCGTGCTGATCGAGCAACCAAGCCCGGCCGGCCTGCTCGACGCGATCCAGCGGTATCGGGTCAGCATCCTCTTCACCGCACCGACGATGTACCGCCGCCTGACGAGCATGGTCGGTGACTATGACCTCTCTTCGCTGCGGAAATGCGTCTCAGCGGGCGAAACATTGCCACTGCCGACGTACGACGCCTGGCTGGAAGCGACCGGGATCAAACTGATTGACGGCATCGGCGCGACGGAGATGCTGCACATCTTTATCTCCGCCGCAGGCGACGACATCCGCCCCGGCGCGACCGGCACGCCCGTCCCTGGTTATCAGGCACGGGTCGTTGATGACGATGGTAATCCTCTGCCGCCCGGCAGCGTCGGGCGGCTCGCCGTGCGCGGGCCGACCGGCTGCCGCTACCTCGACGACCCCGAACGGCAGCGAACCTACGTACACAACGGCTGGAACCTGACCGGCGATGTCTATCTGATGGACGCGGATGGCTACTTCCATTATCAAGCCCGCGCGGATGACATGATTATCTCCTCCGGCTACAACATCGCCGGGCCGGAAGTCGAGAATGTCCTGCGCGAGCATCTGAAGGTGCAGGAGTGCGCCGTCGTTGGCCTCCCGGACGCCGCGCGCGGCCACCTCGTCGCCGCCTTTGTCGTACTGCGCGACCCGGCGGATGCGAAACCGGAGACCGTCACCGAACTACAAGAGTTCGTCAAAGCGGAGATCGCGCCCTACAAATACCCCCGCATCATCACGTTCGTCACCGCTCTACCATATACCGAGACTGGCAAACTGCAACGCTTCCGCCTCCGCCAGACGGATTCGGGATGAAAGCGGTTGAACCGCAAAGACGCAAAGAGGGAGAAAGAAGATAGATGAAGAGTATAAGGAACAGAGCAGACCCACATCGGGCGTATGTTTGTATTTTCTTTGCGTTCTTTGGGTCCTTTGCGCCTTTGCGGTTCTCCCCGGTTTCCAATTCATAAGGAGTCATGCGGTATGGAGGTTGGGATTGGGCTACCGAATACGCTGAAAGGGGCGACGGGGGAACTCGTGCGAGCATGGGCGGGCGCGGCGGATCGGGGGCCGTTTGCCAGCCTCGGCGTCTTCGACCGGCTCGTCTACAACAGTTACGACGCGCTGACGACGCTCGCCGTCGCCGCCGGATTGACGACCCGCATTCGTCTCGCGACGACGGTGATGATCGGGCCAGTGCAGAACGACGCACTGCTCGCCAAAGCCGCCGCGACTGTGGACGCGCTCTCCGGCGGCCGCCTGACGCTCGGCCTCGCCCTCGGCGCGCGTAAGGACGATTACGATGCCGCCGGGATGGACTACCATACACGCGGGCGTCGTCTGAGCGAGCAACTTACCGCACTACGGTCGCAGTGGGAGGACGAGCGAATCGGCCCGCACCCCGTGCAACCCGGCGGGCCGGAACTGCTTGTCGGTGGCCTGAACGACAGCGCTTATGCGCGCGCCGCGCGCTACGCGGATGGCTACATCCACGGCGGCGGCCCACCGCGCGCCTTTGCCCTCGCCGCCGATTCGGCTCGTGCCGCGTGGGCCGATGCCGGACGACCGGGCCAGCCGCGCCTCTGGGCGATGGGCTACTACGCCCTCGGCGCCGACGAAGCGGATGCAGGCACGCGCTACCTGCTTGATTACTACGCTTTCACCGGCCCCTTCGCCGAGCGGATCGCTGCCGGTCTGCTCACCACACCGCAGGTCATCATCCAATTTATCCGGGGCTACGCCGAGGCGGGCTGTGACCACCTCGTTCTCTTCCCCACCACCGCTCATCTCGACCAACTCGACCGCTTCGCAGATGTCCTGGGATGAAACCGGACGAAACCGGGGAGAACCGCAAAGACGCAAAGAAGGGAGAGGGAATTGAACCACGAAGGCACAAAGGACACGAAGATGAAAAGGAGAGAATCTTTTTCTTCTCTTTTCTTCGCACTCTTCGCGTCTTCGTGGTTCAAATTCCCTCTCTTCTGCGTCTTTGCGGTTCAATCGGTTTCGACCCGTCAGGCGGCGCGCAGATGAAGGTGCATGTTCTCGGGGGCGGCCCGGCAGGGTTGTATGCGAGTTTGCTCCTCAAGCAGGGGCATCCACAGTGGGAGATTACCCTCCATGAGCGCAATCCCGAGGGCGCGACGTATGGCTGGGGCGTCGTCTTTTCCGACCGGACGCTGACCGCACTGCGCGAAGCCGACCCGACGACCTACCGTGAAATCACCGACGCCTTCGTGACCTGGGACGCGATTGACATTCAGGTCAAGGATCAGTTGATCCGCTGCGAGGGGCATACCTTCGCGGGGATCGCGCGCCGCCACCTGCTCGACATACTCCAGCGCCGGTGCGCTGCGCTCGGTGTTTGCCTCCACTTCGACACAATTATTGACGACCCGGATACCCTGCGCCAGGGGGCCGATCTGCTGATCGCGGCGGACGGCGTCAACAGCATCACCCGCCAGCGCCACACCGACGCCTTTCGGCCACAGATGGCGCAGGGAGCGACGCGCTTCATCTGGTTCGGCACAGACAAGCTCTACGATGCCTTCACCTTCGTCTTCAAGGAAAGCGTGTACGGCCTCTTCCAGGTCCATGCCTACCCATTCGACGCGACGATGGGCACCTTCATCGTCGAGTGTACGGAGGAAACGTGGCAGCGCGCGGGTCTGACCGAGACCGATGAGGCGGCCAGCGTCGCATTCTGCGAGGCGCTCTTCGCGGAGCATCTGGCGGGGAGGCATCTGCACTCGAACCGCTCGCACTGGCTGCAATTCGTCACGCTCAAAAACGCGCGCTGGTCGCACGAGAACATCGTCCTGCTCGGCGACGCGGCGCACACGGCGCACTTCTCGATTGGCTCCGGGACGAAAATGGCGATGGAGGATGCGATCACGCTCGCAACCGCCTGCGATCAGCATGCCGATCTGCCGACCGCGCTCCGGGTGTACGGATTGGGCCGCAAGCCGCGCGTCGAGGCGATCCAGCGGGCGGCGGCGGAGAGTCAGCGATACTTCGAGAATGTCAGCCGGTATCGCCAGTTCGCGCCGTTGCCATTCGCCTTCAATCTGCTCACGCGCAGTGGGCGAATCACCTACGACAGCCTCCGACAACGCGATCCCTTCTTCATCGGCGATGTCGAACGCTGGTTCGAGACAACGGCACGCGCAGCAAATGGCGATGATGACGCGGCTTCCCCGCTCGTCTCGCCGCCCGCCACCTTCATGCCGCTCCGCTTGCGGGAGATGACACTCGCGAACCGGCTCGTCCTCGCGCCCGTCTCGCATTATGATGCGACCAACGGCATTCCTACCGAGCGGCACGCGGAGAGACTGATCGCGCAGACATGCGGCGGCGCGGGGCTGATCCTCACCGAACCCGTTGCGGTCTCGGCAGACGGTCGGATCACGCCTGGCGACACCGGCATCTATCGTCTTGAGCACGCCGAGGCGTGGGCACGGATTGTCACGAATATTCACGACGCTTCACCCGCGAAGATCGCGCTGCACCTCAATCATGCCGGACGCCGGGGTTCGGCGCGGCCGCGCGCCGAAGGATTAGACAGGTCGCTCCGCGACGGCAACTGGCCGCTCCTTGCCGCCTCCGCGATCCCGTATGGCCCCGCCAACCAGACGCCAAAAATGATGGAGTGCGCCGACATGGAGACGGTGTGCGCGGCGTTTGTCGCAGCGGCGAAACAGGGCGCGCAGGCCGGATTCGACCTCCTGCACCTGAACATGGCGCACGGCTACCTCCTCGCCGGTTTCCTCTCGCCACTGACGAACCGGCGCGCGGATGCGTACGGCGGTTCATTGGAAAATCGCCTCCGCTTCCCGCTCGCCGTCTTCGATGCCGTCCGCGCCGCCTGGCCCGCCGAAAAGCCGCTCGCCGTCGCCCTCTCCGCGACCGACTGGGCGAAAGGCGGAAACGAACTCGCGGACGCGGTCACGATCACCCGCACGTTGAAGGAGCACGGTTGCGATCTGATCGCCGTCCACGCCGGGCAGACGACACTCACCGCCCAAGCGATCTACGACTTCGAGACATTCGCCGGATATAGCGACGTGATCCGCAACGATGCGGGCATCCCAACGCTCGCGACCGCCTACACGACGACGACCGGCCAGGCGAACACGCTCCTCGCCTCCGGGCGCGCCGATCTTTGCCTCTTCAACCCGCAATTCCCGTGAGAATCCATTGAGAATGAACCGCCAAGAACGCCAAGAACGCCAAGGAGGACACAAAACAAGAAGGACACAAAAGGAAGAAGAACTGGTCTTCTCTCTCCGGTCTTGGCGTCCTTGGCGTCTTAGCGGTTCAGACATACCCCGAGCAGGAGGATGAGATGAAGTACGACTTCAACTATGCGGTTCGGGATGGTATCGCGACAGTGACGTTCGACCGGCCGGAGGTACTGAACGCGCTCACCTTCGCCGTCTACGCCCAGTTCCGCGATCTGCTCGAAGCGCTGCGCTACGACGATACGGTGAAAGTGCTCGTCCTGACCGGGAGCGGCGACGGGTTCTGCTCCGGTGGCGATGTGTATGAAATTATCGGCGCGTTGTTGAAGCGGGATATGAAGGCGCACCTCGAATTCACGCGGATGACGGGCGCGGTTGTCGCGAATATGCGGCTTCTCGACAAACCGATCATCGCCGCCCTCAATGGCACGACAGCAGGAGCGGGCGCGGTGATCGCCCTCGCCGCCGACCTCCGGCTCGCCGCCGACCATGCACGCATCGCCTTCCTCTTCACACGCGTCGGCCTGACGGGCGCGGACATGGGCGCGGCCTATCTGCTTCCCCGGATCGTCGGGCAGGGACGCGCGCTCGAATTGCTCTTGTTCGGCGACAGCATTGACGCACCGACAGCGGAGCGCTATGGCCTCGTCAATCGCGTTCTGCCGCCGGAAGACCTCCTGCCGACCGCATACCAATGGGCGGCACGGCTGGCGAATGGCCCAACGCTCGGCCTCGCGATGACCAAGCGGATGGTGAACAACGAGTGGAACATGGATCTGCTTTCCGCCATCGAAGCCGAAGCGCAGGCCCAAGCGCTCCTCCTGATGGGTGAGGATCACCGCCTCTTCTATGAGGCATTTCTGGAGAAGGCGAAACCGACCTTTACGGGGCGATAGCGCACCTTCGCAATCATCGCACGCTAGTGGGTCATGCCGCAAATAACGGATGCGCTGGCAAACAGGCAACGGAGCCACCGATCCGCCGCTGTCGTCCCCGCTCACGTCGGAAGAGCCACGAAAGCGGGATAACTCCAGGGATGGACAACGACCGATCAGTGGCCTACCATGGAACTGTCACGAAAGCGGGGTGACTCCAGGGGTTCACTACACACATCTATGTTGACAGCCACACTGACAGCCAAGTGGAGAAGTAGCAGCCGAACGTCGGCAAACAGCGCGCAAAGATTCTCCACTATACTTGCCTCCACAGAGAGTAGATGGCAGTACAGACGATTGGAAACCGGCCTCATAATCTCTTGGTCGCAGGTTCGAATCCTGCCTGGCCCACCAGTTTGGCGGACGAATCAGGCGCACCATCGTTCGCTCGGGGCACGCTGTGACAGTCGCTGAACGCCAACGCTCGGAGAGTAGTACGGAATGGAGCCTCCGCAATCTGACGGCGAACGCATGATGCCGACGACGACGCGACGGCGACGCCGGAAGTGGTCGCTGTGGCCGTATATCTTCGGGATCGTGCTGATCGCCTATTGCGCGGCGTTCGCCTCGGTGATCGCAATTGGCGCGGGCTACACGAAACGTGATGGCACGCCGACACCGATGACCGTCGCGCTCGTCAATGTCGCAGCCTTCGCGCCGACACCGACGTACACGCCGGAGCCGCCGACCGCGACACCGCGTCCGCCCACGCCGACGCTACCGCCCGCGTCTCCGACGCCGCCACCAGGTACACCGACGCCCGCCCCGAATGTGGACTTCCGCGTACCGCTCTCCGCCAGCAATACCGGCGTATTCAGCGGCCAGCGCGTCGCGATACTCGGCATCACCGATGACGCGCGCTCGACGACGGCATCCGCACGACCGATTGCGGGCTACAAGTTCATCGCTGTTGATGTGCAGGTAGAAAATCTCGGTGACACGCCGGTGACGCTCGGCAAGTGGCAACTGCACACGACACCGGCTGCCGACTTCGGTGCCAGCGCGGTCACCGGATTTGGCGATCTACTGCCGATCGGTGGTGCCGTTGCGCCCCACGCGATTGCCAAGGGTGTCCTCGTCTTCTCCGTCCCTGCCAACGCCCGCATCATCTGGCTCCAGTACGCGCCGAACCCGAATGCGCGCGGCGCGCTTTACTTCGACACCGCCTAACGAAACCCGATCAACGCAGAGAACGCAGAGAACGCAGAGGGTGATTTTCTTTTCTCTCCTCTGCGCGCTCTGCGATCTCCGCGCCCTCTGCGGTAAGTCCTTCTCGTGGCGGCATGGCTGCAATTCTCCCTACAGCCCGTCGCCAACGAGTAACGCAGCAATCGGGGCGGCCCAGGCCAGCAACTGCTCGTCGGCGTCCGCCCGCGCGACGCACTGAAAGCCGAGCGGCAGGCCATTCTCCGCAGCCCCGGCAGGAACCGAGAGCGCGGGCATACCGGTATGCGTCCAGGGCAGGTTCATTGCCGGGTTGCCAGTGGAGGCGATACCTTCCGGCGCGGGGCCGGGCGCGGGCGGGCAGACCCAGAGGTCAATTCCCTGCGCGTCCATCAGCGTCTGCACCTGCGCCCGCACCTGCATCCGACTCGCGCGCCCCGCCGCCAATTGCTCCGGCGTCACCTGCTGCCCGTTGCGGAACGTTTCGGCGGTGACGGGGCGGTACTTGGCCTCGTGCGCCGGGAACCAATCGCGATGCAGCGCCGCCATCTCCGCCGTCGTCATCCAGGTGTGCCGTTCGGCAATCACCGCGATGTCATCGAGCGCCGGAACGCGCTGTATGGTGTAGCCCGCCTGCTGAAGCGCGGCGATCTGTCGCTCAAAAGCCGCCAACCCCTCCGGCGACGCCTGCGCGAGATACGCCCCTTCCGGCACGCCGAGGACAGGCTTTCCATTCGCTGTCGCCGGTTTCCAGTCGCGACAAACCACGGAGGCGGCAATGTCCATCCCCGCAACATCCTGCGTGAACAGCCCGACGTGATCTACGGACTGGGAGTAATAGACGATCCCGGCGGTCGTGATGCGGTCGTAGGTTGGCTTGAACCCGACGACGCCACAGAACGCGGCGGGCCGGATCACCGAGCCGACTGTCTGGCTACCGAGCGCCAACGAACAGAAGCCCGCCGCGACCGCCGCCGCCGACCCGCTGGACGATCCGCCCGGCGTGTGGCCGAGGTTGTGCGGGTTGCGCGTACCATTCTGCTCGAAGCCGGCGAATTCGGTCGTTACCGTCTTCCCGAGGATCAGCGCCCCCGCCGCCCGCAGCAGCCCGACGACCGCCGCCTCCGGCCCTGCGAACAGTTCCGGCGGCACGTTCGACCCCGCACGCGTCACGAACCCCGCGACATGGTAGATGTCCTTCACCCCGACGAGCACGCCATAGAGCGGCGGGCGCGCCGCCGGATCGGGCCACCGCCGTTCCAATCCCTCCGCCTCGCGCAGCAATCGCCTGCGCCGGTTCGACTCCGGCAGTAGCGCATGCACCTCCGCGTCAGCCGATTCCAGCCACGCACACTTCTCATTGATGTATTGATCGAGCGGCACCGCGCCGGAACGCAAATCGGCGGCAGCAGCGGCAAGCGGAGCGGGCGCGCGGTACATGTGCTTACATCCTTCCTTCGCGCCAACGATATGCCGTACGTTCATCACGACTGACAGCGCGACCATTTGGTACATTGTTCTCATTATCGCGTAAACTCATCTCGTTGCGCTAATATGGACATCTTCGGCCCAAGCGACGCGTATGGCCAGTACAGAAAACAAAGGAGGCGCAAATGTCACGTCGTCAGGGCATTCTATCAACAAGGGCACAAATGCAACGTGACGCCGCGCGGCAACATACCGCGCATCTGCGCGCCGAAACGCAGGCAATGCGTACAGCCCTTCAAGCGCAGCGAGCATATGAGCGCTCAATATGCAGAACAAAGGGAACGGACTCGGCTTTACGCAGAGTCCCGTATTGCTAAAGTTGCCTTGATGAACGAAGTCCTAGAGCAAACAGTTGCCGACCTGAGAAATCTCCTCAGCGACGCGCTGTTGGTGCGAAATCATATAGACCTTCAAACATTGAAGCATGAACCCGCAATAACGCCTTTTGATCCAGGCTCACTCGGGATACCAATAAGCCCTCCACTACCCTACGAAACGTATTCGCCCTCGCCCTTGGGCGGAGTGAAGCGATTCTTGCCTGGGGCGAAGGAACAATTCGAACGAGATGTGACTGCTGCAACGCAAAGGTATCACGCTGATATGGCCGCATATCATGCCTCAGAGACGAGACGACAATCAGATTTATCGCAGGCTTGGTCTCGTTACGAACGTGAAATTGCAGAGATACACGCAGGAGTCCAAGCACAGCACGCCGAAATTGACGCTTTTCAGACAGAGTTTCTTGCAAATAACCCAAGTGCTGTTGTTGATTATTTCACGCTTGTTCTCTCATCGAGTATTTACCCGAACGGTTTTCCTGAGACCGCGAAAATCGCGTATACGCCGGAATCCAAACAACTTGTGATTGAGCGTGACATGCCAACATACGAGGTCGTTCCGGAAATGAGCTTATACAAATACGTCAAGGTTAGAGACGAGATTTCGACATCTCAACGAACGCTGTCAAATCGAAAAGCGATATATTCTGGGATTGTCGCTCAAATGTGTCTGCGAACTATCCATGAAGTTTTCGAATCTGATCGCTATGGACACGTCGAGACGATTGTTTTCAATGGCTATGTTGATGCGATTGACAAAGCGACAGGTCGGCCATCACGGGTATGTCTTATAACTGCGCGGACAACACGCGAATCTTTTGGCATTATTGATCTGAGTCGTGTGGATCCGGTGGCATGCTTAAAGGCCTTGAACGCCGCCGTGTCGAAGAGCCCTGAAGAACTCGCTCCTGTTCGACCAGTGCTAGAATTTAGCATGGTCGATCCCCGTTTCATAGAGGAAACCGATGTACTGTCCGGATTAGACCAACGACCGAACCTTATGGAGCTCACGCCATCGGAGTTCGAAGCGCTGATCTCTAATCTTTTCGAGAGAATGGGATTAGACACGCGGCTCACACAGGCATCCCGTGATGGCGGCGTCGATTGCGTCGCATACGATCCGCGTCCCATCTTTGGTGGAAAAGTGGTTATTCAAGCCAAACGGTATAAACACACCGTCGGTGTGAGTGCTGTCCGCGACCTCTTCGGTACTGTGCAGAATGAAGGGGCTTCCAAAGGTATCCTTGTTACAACGAGTGGCTACGGAAAGGCGGCTTTTGACTTTGCAGGTGGGAAGCCGCTCGAACTGCTGGACGGCAGCAATCTTCTCTATTTGCTTGCCGAACACGCTCAAATCGAAGCGAAAATTGAAATGCCCGCCAACTGGAAAGACCCTGAGATAGATTCCGCCATTTACCGATAACGCACCGATAATTAAACAAGGGACGGCCCAAAGTGTGGGCCGTCCCTTGAATGACCGTTCGGCTGTAGGCGCTCGTGAGTACTACACGTCGAGGTTCTGCACCTCGCGGGCGTGGGTTTGGATGAAGCGGCGGCGGGGTGGGACATCCTGGCCCATCAGCATGTCGAAGGTTTCGTCGGCGCGGACGGCGTCGTCAATCGTCACTTGCAGGAGGGTGCGGCGGGCCGGGTCCATCGTCGTCGCCCAGAGGTCGTTGGCATTCATTTCACCGAGGCCCTTGAAGCGGGAAACTTCCAATTTCTTGCCGACCAGCGTCTTCTCAAGCACGTCACGTTCCCGCTGGTCGAGCACCCACTTCTCTTCCTTGCCCCAGGCGATCTTGAAGAGCGGCGGCTGGGCGATGTAGATGTTGCCGCTCGTAATCATCTCCTGCATGTGGCGGAAGAAGAAGGTCAGGAGCAAGGTGCGGATGTGCAGGCCGTCCACGTCCGCGTCCGTCATCAGGATGATGCGATGGTAGCGGAGTTTGTTGATGTCGTACTGCTCGCCGATGCCGACGCCGAGCGCCGTAATCAGCGTGCGGATCGCGTCGGACGAGAGCATCCGGTCGAGGCGCGCACGCTCGACATTAAGAATCTTACCGCGCAACGGCAGGATCGCCTGGAAGCGCCGGTCGCGCCCCTGCTTCGCGGAGCCGCCCGCCGAGTCGCCCTCGACGATGTAGAGTTCGCTGCGCGCCGGGTCGGTCTCCTGGCAGTCCGCCAGTTTGCCGGGGAGCGCGAGGCCGTCCATCATCCCCTTGCGGGTGACATCGCGCGCCTTGCGGGCCGCTTCCCGCGCGCGGGCGGACATCAGGCACTTCTCGACAATCCGCTTGGCGGCGGCGGGGTTCTCCTCCAGCCACATGCTGAACGACTCGTTCATCGCTGATTGCACCGCACCCGCCATGTCCGGCGTCGTCAGTTTGACCTTCGTCTGGCTCTCGAACGACGGGTCGGGCAGTTTGACGCTGACAATCGCCGTCAACCCCTCACGCACGTCATCGCCGGTCAGGGCGTCCGCTTTCTCGCCGAGAATCCCTTGCTTGCGGGCGAAGTCGTTGATCGTGCGCGTCAGGGCGGCGCGGAAGCCGCTCATGTGCGTGCCGCCGTCCACCGTGTTGATATTGTTCGCGAACGAGAAGGCTGCCTCGCCGAAGGTGTCGTTGTACTGCAACGCCACTTCGATCAGGTAATCGCCGACCTGCTTGCGGACAAAGAAGGGTGGCTGATGCACCGCCGTGCGGTGCTTATTCAGGTGGCGCACATACGAGACGATGCCGCCCTCGAAGTAGAAGGTGCATTCCTGCTCAGTGCGCTCGTCCACGATCGTGATCCGCAGACCCTGCGTCAGATACGCCTGCTCGCGGAAGCGATTGACCAGCGTTTCGTAGGAATACGACAACTCCTTGAAGATCGTGTCATCGAAGCGGAAGGCAGTCAGGGAGCCACGGTCGTCCGGGTTCGGATTCGTCTTCGTCTTCACCTTGTCGAGCGGCTTGCCGCGCTCGTACTCCTGCCAGTAAATCTTGCCGTTCTGGTGCGACTCGACGCGCATGTAATTTGAGAGCGCGTTGACCGCCGAGGCGCCGACGCCGTGCAAGCCGCCGGAGACCTTGTACCCGCCGCCACCAAACTTGCCACCGGCGTGGAGGACGGTATGGATCACTTCGAGCGTGTCCTTGTCCTTCATCTGGTGATGGCGGCCAACGGGGAAGCCGCGCCCGTTGTCGCGCACGGTAATCGTCTCATCCTTGCCGATTATTAGCGTGATCTCGGTTGCGTGGCCAGCGAGCGCCTCATCCACGCTGTTGTCCACGATCTCGAAAACGAGGTGATGGAGACCCTTCGTATCCGTGTCGCCGATATACATACCGGGGCGGCGACGGACAGCCTCCAGCCCTTCGAGGACCTGAATCTGCTCGGAGCCGTACTTGCTGGTGATCTTCTCGATCTTCGCGCGCGGGATGCGCGCGCGACCATTACCGTCGGCACCGTTCGCGCCGTTCGCGCCGTTCCCGTTGCTACCGTTCGTGCCGTTACTCTTCATCTCGTCTGCCATGTGTTTGGTACTCCTCACACTCGTGCTCGCTCACGACGCCTGCCGCCCCGCCGCTTCCTCCGTCTCGATTTCAACTACCTGCTCGGGCCGCACATCCAGGACACGCGCCCGGCGCTCTCGATAAAACAGTAAACTCGCCGTCGCCAGCCCCGCCGCGACGTACGCATGGGCAATCATCGCCAGGAGCGCCCCGACCGGCTGCTGCACCACCCGCGTCAACGCGAGCGGCACACCGCGCGAGATCAGGAACGTCAGCGCGACAAAGCCCGCAGTCGGCCAGACATTGCGGCGCACAACGCGATACGACAGATAGATCGCCCGCATCGGCCCGACGCGTTCGAGAAAGATCGCGTCCATTGCGAACGCTCCGTAAAAGAGCGCACCTAGCGCCGGGATGAGCGTCGCGAGGACGATCAACCCGAACCCGTTGATCCCCGCGAGGACGAACGTCGCCGCGACGATCGCTACGGGAATGAGCGTCAGCGCCAGCATGCCGAAGACCGCAAGAAAGAGCAGCGCCGCCCGCCGGGTTGCCTCCCCACTCATCCGCAACGTCGTGCCGAGCGCGAATGGCTCGTGTCGCACCATCTGCGCAATCGGCGCAACGAAGAGCGACTTCAGCCACAGCCCGATCACTAGGAGTGCGAGCAGGACAATCACTGCGATGTACCACGGCCCGACGGTTGCCGTCGGTCGTTCGATGACACTGGCGACGTGCCCCCGACCAATTGTCCCAACCAGGCTCGACACGCCATAGCCATTCCACAGTTGCGCGATCCCCGACGTTACTTCCGCCGAAGCGCCACGCTCCCGCAGCGTCTGAGCGATCGCGGCGGCATCGGCAGTTTGCCCCGGCCAGCGCGCCAGCCACGCGAAGAGCGCGGGCGCCGTCAACCGCGGTCCGAGCCAGAGAACGAGGTCGAGCGCGAGCGGCACGGCAATCAGGTATGGGCGGGCGTTCAGCATCTCATACCCGCTCTGCAACGTCTCGATGATGCCGGGCGCGCGGTCGTCCGCCTCCGCATCGTGTCGGCGGGTATTCTCACCGCCCTGCTCGCCCCACGGTCCCCACGGCCCGCGATTCATCGCCCGCCCCCATCCGCGTCATCCGGATCGTCCTCGAAACCGATCGCGATCAGCCGCTCGTCCGAGATGCCGAGATGGTGCGCGAGTTCATGTACGACAGTATGGCGCACTTCGGCGATGAGTGCGGCCTCGCTGTCGCATTGCGCCTCAATTGCGCGCTGGAAGATCGTTACCTTATCTGGCAAGACCGCTCCGTATCCCGATGTCCGCTCCGTGCGCGGAATACCCTCGTACAGGCCGAGCAGCACCTCGTCATCCGCCAGGTGGACACGTTGCTGCTGATGCGCTGTCGGCACATCGGCGACGACGACCGCGACATTGTCCAGCATCCGCAGGATCGCATCGGGCAAGCCGTCCAGCGCATCCGCCACGAGGCGTTCGAACGCATGTTGACCCACCCGCATCATGCACCGCTCCACGCCCCACGACCCTTCCGTATGCGGTTTCCCGCACAGATATTCTACCATACTTTGCGGATAATTACCGCACCAATGCGCGTACGTACTAGGGGAAGTCGGCAGTCGGCAGTCGGCGGTCGTCAGCGAGGAGAACGAGTCCAGCCCACTCGCGACTGCCGCCCGCCGACTGCCGACTTCCCCATGCTACAATCGCGCCACGAAGTGTCCAGCGTGTATCTGAGGAGGGCAAAACGTGGCGACGGTGACGAGTGAGAATCTCCTGGCGACCGATCGGGAGATCATTGGCGACATTTTCACGAGCAATGCCGCGTATCAATTGCTCCTGGAACTCTGCGATGTCTGCGGCAATCGGTTCGCGGGCAGCGCGAGCGAGCGCAAAGCAGCGGACACGATCGCGGCGGCGATGCGCGTGAATGGCCTTGAGAACGTGCATCTAGAGCCGTTCGAGATCACCGCGTGGACGCGCGGCACGACGACGCTCCGCATGACCACACCCGTCGAGCGCAACTTTTCCACGCTCGCTCTTCCCTACAGCCCGGCCTGCGATCTGACCGCCGAAATGATTGATTGCGGTGGTGGCGAGCAGGAAGACTTCTCCCGCCTCGGTGACACCGTCAACGGAAAGATCGCCGTGTGCGCGGCGGAGACCGGCAACTGGCTGACGGCAAAGAAGGTCAGCCACCGCACGGACAAATACCGCTGGGCAATCGCGGCGGGCGCTTCGGGCTTCATCTTCATCAACCAGAATCCCGGCCAGTTACGGATTACCGGCAGCCTCTTCCCGAACGCGCCGATTCCCGGCATCGGTGTCTCGTGGGAGACGGGCAACGCTATCCTCCGCCTCGCCAAGCACGGCGACCATCCGACGCTGCACATCAAGGACACGGGTACGAGCCAGCGCGTCACGACGAATAATGTCGTCGGCGAACTACCCGGCGACGGCTCGACGGACGACTTCATCATCACCGGCGCGCACTACGACGCGCACGACATCGCCGATGGCGCGGGCGACGACGGCACGGGCACCTGCACGTTAGTCGAGTCCGGCCGCGCGCTGGCCAATGTCCGCGATCACCTCGTGCGCGGCATCCGCTTCGTCGCCTTCGCCGCTGAGGAGGTCGGGCTGTACGGCGCGTGGGCACACCGCGACCAGCACGCCGACGAATTGGAGCGCGTGCGTTACATGCTCAATCTCGACGGGGCAGGGCAGGGCGGGGGCGGCGCGGAAGTCGTTTCGCTGACCGGCACGCCGGAACTCCTGCCCTTCTTCAGCGACCTCGCGGACGCGTTCGCGTACACATTCGATGTCGCGGACCGCTTCGCCGGACACTCCGACCACTTCCCATTCACGCTCGCAGGCGTCCCGGCCGGCACGCTCTCCAGTCGTGACGCGCGGCAGGGGATGATCGGCCGCGGCTGGGGCCACACCGAGGCCGATACCGTGGACAAAGTATCGCCGCGCGGTTTGCAGATGGCGGCGATCCTCACCGCACGCATTCTGCTCCGCCTCAGCGTAACGCCCGACGCGGTATGGCCTGGTCGCCACCGGGCGCCGGAGGAATTGCGTCAGCAGGTTGCGGAAAACGATTACACGGAATCTCTGACGCGGTCGGGCCGTCTCCCGTAGCTTTCCCATGTCTGCGGAGAGGAGTGCGGTGCTGGCAGGTTTTCTGCCCTGTCATCACCGCGATAACCCGTGTCGTACATAAATTCTGAAAACAGCCCCCTTGACGCTCCATCGCCGCTGCCGTACACTCCCATGCCAATACCGTACGAAAAGGGTCAGCGTGTGAGTGAACGCGCGCGGGCGTGCCTAATTGGAGGGACAGGACGATATGGGCAAGTACATCATCCGACGGTTGCTGACGGCGGTGCCGACGCTGATCGCCATCTCGATCGTCCTCTTCGGCATCATCTCCCTCGCCCCCGGTGATCCCCTCGCCCAGTTCGCCGCCGATCCCC
>JAABUJ010003215.1_pt1 | contig 18659 bp, 17 predicted proteins | sample 5559131 | NCBI WGS metagenome assembly JAABUJ01 (sample SAMN10711875, study PRJNA513366) | rock metagenome | isolation source: Antarctica rocks | place: Antarctica: Victoria Land, Mt New Zealand nord | collected 2016-01-07 | reverse complement strand
TGATGACTGAAAGTTACAAGATGCAGAGCTTAATTATTCTGTTCATAAAAAGAAGCTATTGATCATTAAGCATGCACTTTGAACTTGGCAGTACTATATTGAAAACAGTCATACTACAACTATCATTATGAATCATGAAGGTCTACAATATTTAAAGAATACACCACACCCATTCAAACAGCTAACTCAATGAATTGACAAATTTCAGCAGTATGATCTTGACATTCAATATTGACCTGAAGCTCAGGCTGTTATATTAGATTCAATTAGTCATTGACTCAATTTCATAGAGAAAGACTCAGCAAATAGAGTGTTCTTAGGTGCTCTGTGAGAGCTAGATGATGTGAAATGAAAGAAAGTGATGATACTGTACCTGAAAGATGATACAGAATCTGAAAAGCCACTGCTTTGCAAGCATGTGTGCAAAAACAATGTGACAAATCAATTTTGACTGCATTATAATTCAGAATTAAACAACTCATATTTAGTTCAAAAGTGAGACAACAGCAAAGCATCATTTCTACAGTTTCAGTACTGTGCAGACTTTTTGAAACATATGTACATCAAATATGAGCATTTAGAAGTGTCAGAACTGCTAAAAGTCATTTGACTTTGAGCTTGATGACATGAACTATTACAGAATATCAAATTGTTTGCAAAGCATTGTCTCAACTGTTAAGTTGCTCAATGACCTTAAAAACATCAAGAGATCAAAGAACATTCATATTCAGCTTACAAGAATTTATTACTGTTTAAAAGATAAGAAATCAACATAATAAACATACTATCTTGAACACCTTAAGAGAACTGCTGAATTATAACAGCAATTGACTATGTTACAGACTGACCTGTAACTAAAGCTGTTTCAAATGCAATGAAAGCAACAGTTGCAGATTTTCTGTGTGACAAAATCTTTATAAATTATGATTCATCAAGAGAGTTACTATCTAATAACAGTACAAACTTTCTCAGCTATGTCATGACCTACTATTTGAAAAAGCTCAGAACTCAGCATAGAACAACAACTCTTTATCATCTCTGCACAAATGAAAAGGTAGAAAATCTAAATGAAACATTGAGCTTCATGCTTACAAAATATCTTATGAGTAAATCAACTCAATTATGAAATGAATACTTATCACAAGCACTTTTTGCAGCTCAAATCTGAGTTCATAATACAACTAAACAGAGCTCATTCTATCTACTGTATGAGATAAATTTACAACTATTAGGCAACTTAAACAACTCCTAACTGCTGAGAGAAACTGACTTTGAAGATCAGTTAAAATGAGTCAGACAGATACAGATGATTTAAGTAACTGTTAATAAAATTTTTTTATAAAAGATTATTGAATCAAAAATGATTTGTAATGAAACAGTGTGATTAAGCACTACAAAGAAAGGAGACTGAGTGCTTATATAAAATGAAGAGTCTCAGAAGTTTAAAGCTAAATGATTTGAGTCTTATAAGATATTGAAAACTCATTCATTAGAAACTTATGCATTAGAAATGCTCACAGAGTGTGTTCTATGAAATTTAATTCATAATAATTAACTTGTGAAAGCACATATCTTTGATGTCAATAAATTTTGAGCTAGTTCAGGGCTGCAAAGCAGTCTGAAACAAGCTAAACTATCTGTGCAGCAATTAAGCTCTGAAGTTGACAAGATTCTCAAACAGAAAGAGTCATCATTGTCTTTCTACAAAGAACTCTTAATCATATCTTAGGTCAAATGAGATCACAGACAAAAAGAAGAGCTACATAAGCTCTTAATAGAGAAGAGAGAAGATCTCTCTCAGAAGACAATTTATAAGACACAAAAATGTTATAAATGAGTAAACTCATCTGTACTTTCATTACAGAATGTTTTGAAAGTGCATCAAAGTGTTGCTTCTCTCAAACTGATCTTGACTGAAGTGAATGATGTGATGAATGCATTACAGAAGACTATTGAAAGCTGAAGAAATGCTGATAACTTGACTTCAACATTTATGACAGAAGAGAGATGTAACTAAGAGAGAGTGAAAGTCTTAACATTACACAGTATTAAGAAAAAACTAAATGATTAAAAATGACTCAGTAAAGGCTTGCAACAACAACATGATGAGTTGAAGTTAAAGTGAACAAGAAATAAATCTGAAAAGAAAGATTAAAAAGTCTTAACTTCAGTAATGATCAACAGTGATCTGATGATGATTTGTGAAAGAAATACAGACTCATATAATCTACATAAGAGGCTTAAGAAAAAGGTTCTCATAAACTAGAAGATGATAGTATCAGAAGCAAAGCAATTTCATTAACTATTTATCTATTGAAAAAAAAAAAAAAAAAAAGTCATGAGCTAAGTACAGACTGTATTCAAGGCAAAATTACTGTTCACTGCAATGACATGACAGTGAGTGAGAACATAACTGATGCAGATGAGATAACAGTGCAAGCAAAGCAACAAACACATCAATATTAAGTCTTTCAGCTTAATAATAAAGAATCTTAGCAGTTATCTTTAACTTATTTACAGTGCTTAAAACATTCTCTACTGATAAGTAATCATAGCTGACAGAGAGTGTAATGTTGTCAATGATGATGATGAGAATAGTGAACAGAGTGACAACACAATGATGATGAGAAGTTGTTAAGTCAGCAGATGAAGAGAATTTGAACTTTATATAATTTAGAACAATAAGTAGTCATCATGCTAGTATAAATTTATACTTATAAAAGCTGCATCAAATATTCTGCACACTTCAATGACAGTTTATACACAAACTGCAGAGAAGATGATAATCATTGAACTTAACTTAAATGTACACTGTAAATGATCTGTCTTTATGTACACAGTTGTTGCAGATAATCAGCTCACATTTCTTACAAATGTGAGTGACAGCAACTTCACAATATGTTTAGTGAGCACAAAAATGATCTGAATTCATGTTAATGTACAGAATTAACTGTTAAATTATTGACAACATCTTAAGCTCAGCCTTAAGTCAATTCTTCAATGACAGATTGATCAGAGCATTAAGTAATGAGAAGTTAAGCTGATTAGTAGTTAACTCATCAGAGAGAGAAGAGAAAGCAATATTAGAAGTAGAATACTTAATTAATTTTATGTATTGTTAGCTTTTAAACTGAAACAGAGATGAGAACATATCATAAAAGAAAGTTTTTGTATCTTTTTCATAATGAGACTGTTCAGTGACCTTGTAAAAGCAGCTAAGAGCAGACTTGTGACAGTTTAAATCATCATTATCTGTAATTAATGATGAAGTGATGACAGTGAAATTACACAGAACACAGACTGAGACAGCAGATCTACAGATTGTTAGTGATGCACTATGAATTAATCATGAAAAGCTCACATGATAGTAGAGCAAATAAAAATTGATAAGTATGATGAGAAAAGTAAACAGAAGTTGAAGTGTGGTCAAAAACTTAGAAAAAAAGAAAAGAAATTTTTTTTTAAAGTGTTGTGGTCAATGATATAGGCAGACAGGGTGAACAGTGAATAATTTATCTCACTGTCATGACAACAATGATTCACACTTCTAGTTACTTTTGAATGACAATAGCGATGTGAAGTGGGGTAAAACAATGTGAATGCAAACTGCAGATGGAAATTTTGCAGAATGTCAAGCAAATCTCCACACTCACATCAGTGGACTGTTGTGACTGTGCAGTAGGGGAGGATGTGATATCATTGCTTACTCATCTCTTACTAAGTGCCTCTATTTATGTCTTAGTCATCATTTCCTATATATACTCTACATAGCGTAAACAAATAGGAACAACTTTCTACGGACCGATTCACAAGCACACACTTCCATTGCCTGAAGCAAATGAACATGAGATTGTTATTGTTCTAAAGCCCTCCATATAAATAAGGAAATTCAACAATAATAATAATAAGAGCAATATGCTGGCTTAAATTCGAACTCTCAAACAGATAGTATTCGGGGTCGCCTCGTCCCCACTGTGGTTCGAGTGATGGTAAGTAGTAGCAGTCATATACGACCCTGAAACTCCATCTGAGTGACGTTCTGCCAATGTATATGGAGGAGTCCATCCCCGAAATCCGTACTTATAACCAAAATCATCTTGAATCTTGATGCGACGGAGTGTTCTGGGGTGGACGAATTGGCAGTCATTTATATTCCAGGCCGATTTCCACCACCACGTTTCAACCTTCCCGTGCGCGGCAGGCTCGAGATGGAACTTCGTTGGCGCGCAAGGTCCTTAGTGACACCGGTCCGCTTAGCTCGTGAAGTCCTTCTTACGAGTGAGGATTCGACGTGGGGTCCCTGGCATCATGCATCGGTGTAGAATCTCCGACTCGATCGATTATGTTCCCACCAAGGGGGCAGCCGAAACGAATAATATCGGCTCCGGCTGCAGTGACACTGTCGTGATTACCTCTCCGACATGACATGAAGGAATGATCTGGGCAAACGGCAAAAGGCAGACTGTTAAGGGGACCAGCCTAGATCGCTGCCATATAGATGGTGACAGATGTATAAATGAACGGCCCGTCCCTGTTGCTTTTGAGTGTTCCGTCAAGCTCCTCAGTCTCTCTTTGATCTGCATTATTTGCTTTCTACAAACCGACCACTGCGTGGTTATCACTCTCTTTTAGGTCCAACAACGCTTTACTTGACGTTACCAATTCGTTCTTTACTCCGGAGTTGTTGATCAACCTTCACCCTTTTGCACTTACGTTCCAATGCATCCTCCGAGCTCCCTTTTCCTCCTCTCCCTCCTCCATCTCTCCACCTCCTCTGTCATCCGCCGCCAGGACCCCGCCCTTCAATATCACCCAGACGTCGCTCCTGCCCCTGGCTCTTTCTCTAACGGCAAGCCGTGGGTCGGTCAGCCTGCGGAAGTCGGTGACCCTATTCCCGCCATCTATGGGCCCCGGTCTGTTGATCTGCCTTTCAATCGTCTCTACCACGGTCACATGAAATTCTTCTCTGCCGGCCAACTGAACACGCCCGACGGAAATACCGACATTTGGGGCAGCGCCAACGACAATGCGAACCAAAGCGCCTGTGGCATACCAGACAATGCCTTTCGTGCAAGCAAGGTTGCCATTCATCCGTACTTCCTTAAGTATGCTGGTCTTGATCGTAGGTCTCCCACCGAGCCGTCACCATCCCGTAAGATCTACCCGAACCGCGAGTAACATTTTGCAGGATACTGCATGCAAGACGTCTGCATCTCGTTCTGGAAACGAGATGGAACATCAGATATGATGCTCAAGGTCACTGATATCTGCTCCACTGACCCTTCCGATCCCACTCACTGCACCAACCCAAGCGACATCAAGATCGATCGCAACAAGGCGCAGCAAATGGAAGGCCTTGAACACTTACTGCAAGGAGATCAATACCCGGAAGAAGCGTGGTGGTTCTTCACCAAGTGCTGGGCCGACGTAAGCTTCTCCACCCAGGACCTCTCCACCATGCTCCGGCCCTGAACGCTGACATGCATTCCCTCTACAGGGTCTTCCTCAAGAGGCCTACCAAGGCCCAAACAACTGGTTCGCCAACCCCCCGCTCCCCAACAACCAAAAGCACGCGGCAGCGGCAGCGACACAACAATACAAGAACAACCAAGCCGCCTATGCGGCCAAAGGGTGGCCGACGTACCCTGACGGTTCATACACCCTAGAACGGACGAATGCAGTCAGTCCACCCATCTCCGACTGGGTTCCGGGCCAGGAGCCTGCTTGGTCTCCTATTGCCGGCGGCCGGGGTTGGGCAGGGAAATCGTCCTCGAACCCGAGTCCGCCGTCGAATGCAAGCCCGCCAAATCCACCTGTGAACCCTGCTGCTCCACCCCCACCGTCGAACCCACCCTCATCGTCCTCCTCCCCAAGCACGACTACCTCCTCATTTACGAGCTCGGCAGCGTCTGGCAGCACCGGCACACCAGGCCCCGACAACGGATATGCGGCCTCGTCCAGCTCCAGTGCTAGTGCTTCCTCCAGCTCTAGTGTCAGTGCCTCAACCAGTGCCAGTGCCCCTGCCGATGCGCAACAAACAGACAGCTGCCCTGGCACAACAGGCCCCGACAATGGCTATGCGGCCCCAAACAGCTCTGGTGCCAGTGGCTCAATCAGCTCTGGCGCTAATGCCTCAACCAGCCCCAGTGCCAGTGCCTCAACCAGCTCCAGTGCCAGTGACTCAACCAGCTCCAGTGCCAGTGCCTCAACCAGCTCCAGTGCCAGTGCCTTAATCAGCTCCAGTGCCAGTGCCTCAATCAGCTCCAGTGCTAGTGCCTCAATCAGCTCCAGTGCCAGCGCCCCTGCAGATGCGCAACAAACAGGCAGCAGCACGGCACCAAGCCCCGGTAAAGAAGCGCCGCCGCCGATCACAGATCCGGAGAATATCGACGAGTGTGAGGCTTGATCTCCTGGTGAAGCTGGTTAGCGGCTCGAGGGCAGGAGGTAGATTAGGAGTGTAGAAAAGTCAGAACGCGGGCTTTGGAAATTGCCTGTCTTTGACACGCCCGCCGTTGTATAGTAGCCGGCTATGTATACCGTACGACGAGAGTTCTCGGTATATATCGTACATTGGAAGTGCCTGCTTTACACTCAGTCTTCAAGAACTGGTCCACAAGATTCGCAAGGTAGGCAACAATATTATCTAAGCGCAGACCCGACCATCCACACCGCCTAGCCGTGCATAAACACCAGCGATAGACCCAGACCTAACAGCAGCCATGACCATCCATACCCCACGCACCCCGTACTCACCGCGAACAGCGGTCCGGTATAGCTTGCATTCGTCTCTGTCGTAGCAGTCGGCTTGCCGGGTCCAATGGGCCCCAATCCGGACAAAACAGCGGCACCTATGCCGGCACCGATAGTGGTGGCCAAGATCTCCGTACTGCTTCCGACCACGATGGCCGAGGTATGGGCAGCTAGGGAGATAGGGGTCCTGTTGACGGTAATGGCCGAACCGCCGGGAACGAGAGCTCGCTGCCGATGATGTACTGTGATAAGGAGTTTGCGGTGATAGTTTGGGATGCTAGTGTGATTAGAGGTGGCGGTGGAGGGTTGAACTGGACGGTGCTGCTGCCGATGACCAAGGCACCGGAAGGGGCGAGGGACAGTGGGGTTCCGGAGACGGTGATGCCAGGACTGCCCGGTAGGATAGTCGTGTCGGCGATCGAGAAGCCTGAGGGGTTTGCCGTAAAGGCATGGTCTGCGATCGTCAAGACTAAGTTGTAGGGTGGTGTGGCTATTGTGATTGTTGTGCTTCCGATGGCGACTACACCTGCGCCTACCGATATAGGGGTGCCCGCAACTGTAATTGGTGCATCGCCTGGCTTGATGGTTGTGCCGTCGACGGCAAGTTCGCCGGATAAGTCGGGAACAGTAATAGTCATGCCATTCACCGTGGCTATCGGTGATGTTGTAGCCGCGGCGCCGTTGAAAGGTAAAGGAGAGAATGTCAGCCCTTGGAAGACGATTCCACTGGACCGCTGTGGAGCATGTGTGGGGGCTGGCGCTACGTTGCTGCCAACGTGAATATACCCAGAGGCAAAACCAACCGTACTGCCTCCAATGGTCACAGGCGGGCTGTTCTCTGCGATAGTGTACCCTTGAACTACGACTGCCGGTGCTGGTGTGGTTCCTGCAACAACGGGGGTTGAAGCTGCGCGTTGCTCGGACCGAGGTGCAGAACTCATTTGAGCTGAAGTTACAGATACTTCCGGAAGACCGACGTTGCTTGTCAGCTGAGGGTTGGCAGCTGGATCAGAAGTTGGGTCCGCCACGGGATTCTCGTTCTGGAAACCAGAATATGCGAAGCTTGGAGCTGTGACTGGTCCGTTCGATGCTGCATCCCCCGCGGCCGGGTTAGACTTCAGCTTGGGGTCACCAGTAGGCGGAGATGGTGGCTCGACACCTTTCGATGTCGGATGATCTCCCTCTACAACGCTTGATGCTGCGATTGACCCATCTTTATCTGACAATGACGCGACTGGTGCGGGTGACGCATGACTTTTTGATGCTGAAGCTGCTGAGGAACTACCGTCCTTAATGAGAGACGGATCTGGTATACCCTGAGAGCCCGTATTCACTGGTTGGGCCTTTAGCGCAGAACTTGGAGTGGCAGGAATTTGCGTCGGAGGTAGACCTGCCGCAGTGTCCATGGCAGTTACTGCGGTAAGCGCATGCGGAGGATCCATTCCTTCGTACCAATCGGTCTGACATGGACCCCAAGCCGGATCTAAACTTCTCAACTTTTCAGGCAGATATATTGTTGGTTTGTAAACGGCGCCTTTGGTTACTGCCTGGATTCCCTTGGGACCAAGGTAAAATGGCTGACCAGGGCCACATGGCATATCTTTTGGATCGAAAGCCGGATTGATATCACGCCAGTCAAACGTTGATAGCTCGCCTGGCGCAAACGCGAGCGTAACTGACCTGTGCACGGCGCCCACAGTCCCACACATGTTACCTGCAGTAACGTCACCGAAGTCAACATAAACCGATGGCGAAATATAAGTGAAGCCATCTGATCCAACGGCATAGCTGTGTGAAAGAGAACCATTTGTTGGTATGTCATATGCTCGAGCCGCAATTTGAGTGGTTGGTGGGGGATGGGCGAGACACGAGGTATTCGGTGAAGCCACGGGCCAGTACATTAGAGAAACGGTAGGGAAATAAATACTACAAGGACCACAGCAGTCGTTGTTGTCCCTGTATACCTCAACTGGGTCCGCAACGGTGGTAATAAAAGTGGTAGGCCCGGTCAGGGTAAATGTATGGAGGGTGATCGGTACCATCTCATCTACCATCTGAAAATAGCCAGTGGTTGTAATTGAGGCCGGCACCATCACAGTCTCCGTATGGGTAAGCGTACGGAACAGATTGGCTGTGTTTCCTGTGCAAGCGCTTGGCGACGAAGATATTGTCGAGGAGTTGCTCGGTCGTATAGACAGGATTGCTGAACTCGGAGACAGAGTACTGTTTGTGTAAAGTACTCCAGCTACTTTGAAGAAACTAGAATAAGTAGATTTCATCTCACCGTTACAAAGATCAACATTGGGAGGAGGTGTGACCTACCACTCAAAGCTCGTGGTGCAGAACGAACTAGTACAAGCAGTCCAGCAAAGACTGTCACGGTCAAATATTTCATGATGAACTAGATGTCAAACCAAATCTCACCACAAGGAAGGCAGAATGAGCAATGTAGTGAGAGTTGATCGCACAGAAGTACAAGAAGAATGCGTCGAATAATCCATCATCAGCCCTGTGGCGGCTGTGGAAAATCACCTACTAGGTGCAAGGTCTGACAGCCGCTGTCGAATCTAACATAGCAAAGATGAGAATGAATTGAAAGGTTGAAAATACGCCGCACTGGCGCGAAAGTGATGCAGAAGAGAGTGAAGAGTCCAATTTGAGCTTCAAGCGCGCTCCAATCGTTTTCCCAAACTCATAAAACCACGGCATGATCAGTAGTAGGGACTGTCCCATGATTGAAGCGCATATCAAACCGCAAAGCTTCTCAGGGGTCTCTATTCAAGGTTTCCAGAAGAAAAGGGAAGAAAAGGACAGACAAGACCGAAAGTCCAGTGTTGGCTTGTGTGCGCTTTCTTGACAGAAAAGTCTTGGAAGCATGGTATGTTGTCGCTGAGACTTTTCGTTGAAATCTTATGTAGAATCCTTCTGCATAGCTAGTATCAACCCTTTATATGAGATTCAGACATCAGGAAAGATTCGTGGGCCAGAAGAAATGTTATCAGTCAAGGAGTGTACAAGAAAGGTATGCAGTGGGCGGTGGGTTGCTTATAAGAGGGGGCACTGCCGTAAAGGGAGACGGGTAGCTCCGACGAGCCAAACCACGCCGTCGGTCATCGAGCTGGAAAACTCACGCCTACCTCATTATTGATATTGCTAAGCGCGTGGAGAATTTCGTGGCATTCTTGATCCAAATGTTTGTTAACTCTGTCTCACGGTGACAGGCTGCTCAAACAATGTTCTAAGTTGCTGTTACATGTCGATCTATCACGAATAAAACCAATCGCTGCTGGAAGAATGATGCAACATACTGTGCTCTCAAAGTGAACACTGATTTATCGTTATCGATGATCATTGACACTATCAAGAGGAAATTCTTATTGTCTAATGATGACTACCAGACGCTGGAAGACTCAACGACTGACGATTCCAGACTGGCCGTCCCAATATGTCCCACCCCCTTCCTCGTTGCATTGCAAAGACCTTTCCACCGGACAGACAATCCATTTCTACCCAGATCGTTCCTTCACGATCACTCTTCCAATCATTCTCAAGTCCTCTCCTTCTTCGCGCATTGCCTATCCCTTTCCCAACGTCACTCGCATCTCGTGTAACTCTCATCTCGTTTCCAGCAACCAAGTCACATTCCATGCACGCAACTCTGAATCCCGGACGATATCAGGTCGATCATCGGAACTCCGCACATCCAACCTCTTTATAGCCTTCTCACTTTACGATCTTCTTTCTCATACACCAAATCCCTCAAAATGCCTCCCACTCGAAACCCCTCGTTATCCAAGGCGCTAACACTCACCATCCTCGTCTTCCTCCTTGCCGTCGCCACCGTGCTGGCGGTACCACCACTCCAGCCTGACGGGCAGGGCTTCGCAGCCGGGTCGTTGTCCGTGTCTCCTACTACGATGACATTGTAAGCTTGCCGAACCGTCTGCTCCTATCTCGGAAGACGAACAAAAGCTAACCTGATACCTTTCCACAGCGGCCCCTCTTCCATCCTAAGCGGTTCCATCGGCCTCTCGCAAGCTGAAGAGACCGAGAAAGCGAACGCTGGCGTGCGCGCTCATCGTCAAAACTCCGGCTACGGCCACGCGGGAGTAGGCATCGTAGCTTGTGTGGTGGCATTCATATGGTAAGGGTTTCTCAACTCGCAAGACGCATTCCACGCGTGCCTGGTCCGGGCTCACAATGCCCAGAGTTCTAGATTACGAATTACGAGCGCAAGATAGTACCTTCGATAAGGATACAACGACCCTCACTACTACCGTCTCTCAGCGTCCATATCATATAGCCGCAGAACCTCAGCACCAACCCGGTAAATATGTGCCTACATAACACGAATTTATAGACAGACGGCAGAGCGGGCAGCCTTCACCACATCACCACAAGCAATCAACCATCATTTTCAACATGCCAAAAGCTACAGAACTGTCTTCCCATCTCTAGTCCGCCTGCGATCAACCTCATCCGCAGGCAGGTCTGAAATAAGATGGAAGCCTCCCCACCTCGTCCCTCCCATTCCATCTTCACCTCCATCTCACTGAGCTCCTTCTCCCTTGTCTCCGCGAAAAGACAAGGATAGGTTCTCAAGCGCCAATGAGGAACGAATGACGCAACGGGAGGAAAGGGGTAGGGTTCATTGATATTGCGCTTAGCTTGTGATCTGCCAACAGTGGGGAGAAGCGGTGTTGGAGACGTGTGTGTTCTGTCCATGTAGCGCTTGTATGTGCAGGGCTTTCAAAACCATGACAGGAACTCAGGACAAGGCCGGTAAGGGCTGAAGAGTCGGAAGAGTTGTGATGATGCTGTGCTATGGAAAAGCGCCAAGGATGCAGGAACACCATAGAATACAAAACCATCATACATACACTCAGCCGCATCCTCACTCCGCGCCACTGACGCCCAACGGAACCTCAGTCCACCCCTCCCTCTCATCCATCCACTCCCTCCTCTCTCCCAGCACCGCCAAATTCCCCTTCCCCATCCCCTCGACCAGGAACTTTTGCGCCACAGCCCGCACGTCTTCCGCCTTGACGTCCAACAACTGCTCCCGTCTCCTCTGCTCCATCCCCTCATCCACACCCGACAAAAACCGCGTCATGCCCTCCTCGCTCACGCTCTCCGGCGCATCCAAGCTCTGGAAAACACTCAACTTCGCCTCCTCGATGTCGCGATCGGTCCACTCGCGATCGCGCGCCCACCTGCCGGCGTCGCGTACGATGTCGATCGTGTTCCGCGGATTCGGGTCCCGGTAGCTGTAGAAGCCGAATACGCCGCCCAGACCTCGCGAGTAGGCGCCGCCGCCGTACGCACCGCCCTTCTCGCGGATCTCGTGGTGCAGGTGCTTGTGGGTGAGCAGCTGGGCCAGGATCTGTAGGGGGGCGCCGGCGGCGTCGGTGTACGGGACTGTAGGGAGGGCGAGGGCGGTGTAATAGACTTGGTATGGGAGGGGGACAAAGGATTTGCCGCTGTGTGAAGGGATCGTTGCTGGTGGCGGGGAATGTGGGTTCGGGGTGGAGTTCGTCGGGAGGCTAGAGAGGAAGTGATCGAGGGCGGCTTCGTTGGTGGATACGGACTCAGAGCCGCAAGTTAGGGCGACGCGCATTGTGGAGGCGCCGGATATGGCGAATTGCTGGATGGCTTTGAGCTGCGCGATTACGTCCTTCAAACCTTCTGAAGGTGTACGAGCCGCGAGGTGAGCGATGTTGCGGACTTGAGCGAGTCCTGACACCATTTCGCTGTAGCGAGCTGATGGAGTCAGGCCCGATTCAGCGAACCGGCGTGCGTATGAATGGCCAGAGTTGGCGATTGCGTTGACAGCGCCACTGGCGTCAGCTTGTAGGAGCTGCCTGATCTTGCTTTCGGCTTCGGCGCTGTCGAAGTCGGTCTCGAGGATGACCGTCCTCAGCAGGTCATACATGGCTTGCACGTTTCGATCCAGGGCGTAGCCGGAGAAAGACATGCTTTCCGTAGCGCTGTATTGGTCTGTTGGCGAAGTGGCACAATAGTATGAGGAATTAATCCCTCCGGTCTTTAGTTTTATCAAATCCTCAATCTGTTCCATAGACTTTTCTTTGGTACCAAGACGCATGATTGAGTCTGTGAAAAGTGGGATGAGGCTTCTGAGCTCATCCGGTAAACCTTTGAAGGAATTTATCGCGCGAAAGTAGGTCAACCCATTAGTCGGTGCTTCTCGCCATTGAACCTTGACGTCTCTAATGCTAGAACCACGTGTTGGTTTGCTTTCCATCTGCCGCGGTATGTCTCTGACATGCACAGTGGGTAAACAACTGAGGTCCTGATTTCTTGCCTGCTCTTGAACCTTTAGGAGCTCAAGTTCCTGCTGCTCCAACTGCTTCCGGGCTTTATCTTCGCTGCCGGCTTGCTTGGTCACCTCAGTGATTTTGTCTGCCAATCTAGAAGCTTCTTCGGCAGCTAGCTCCTCCCCATAGGTACTTGATGGCTCCATGGTGAATGTCAAAGTATTGGCGTTGAGCAGATATTTGTCCACTAAGCCTTCCAGATATCCTTCGTTTGCATATCTCGCCTTGAACGCCGAGACTATTTCATCCCAAGCCAACGAGTCAAACGGATCGACTCCGTTGAACCAGCCCGGCTTGAGTCTTTGCATAAGACCCATCCCAAAGTGTGCAGTTTTGTGTTTCAGGCTTAGTTCAAGCTGATGCAACAGGCCGTCCACCTTACCTTTGTCGAAACCGTTTTGCCGGACGTCTTGGAGCGTTGACACAATAGCATCTTTCACTTTCGACACGTCCGCTTCCTTTACACCATTCAACCCGACAGAGAATATACCCACTTTGCCAGAGCTATCAAATCCGGTGTTCGGGCTCCAGTCTGGGCCAAGGCCGGTCTCAATCAATGCTCTGTATAACGGGCACCCATAGCCATCCAACAGAAGTGACGATAGAATCCCCAGGGAGAAGGTCTCAAGGATGTCGGAAGAATCCCCCATAAGCCAAGAGGTTGAAGTCTTGTATTGCATCTCTTTATCTATCAATGGATCCATAGGACCCTTGACCGTTATGGATTTTGGTCCATGTAGAAGACTGATTGGTATCTTTATATCGCTATCTGCGGTAGAGGCTTTGAACTGCTCCAACTGTCTCCCAATCTCCTCCAGATGATCTGCCAGCGGCATATCACCATAAGTGAACAATTTAGCGTTGCTCGGGTGATAGTGATCCGCATGAAAACCCTTGAGTTGCTCATATGTCAAATCAGTCATCTTCTGGGGCTCTCCACCAGAATTGTTGATAGCCGGAAATATATGATCTTGAAATCTTATGTAGTACAGATAGCTCGCATCTGACATCTGTCCTTTCATCTCATTGTAAACCACGCCTTTGAATACAAGCTTGTTGTCTTTTTCGTCAGCAGTTCGCCCAGTCGACACCGGTATTGGGTTCACAGGACCTATTCGCCATCCTTCCTGTATGAAGTCGCTATGTTTGAGTAAAGGATGGAGAGTAGCGTCAAGATATACGGAGAGTAGATTTTTGAAGTCTTGTCGATTAGTCGTTGCGAAAGGGTACGAAGTATGATCCGAGGATGTGAAGGCGTTCATGAAATTAGAGAGAGATCTTGGCAGCATCTTGAAGAAGGGATCGCGAATTGGATATCTATTGGATCATCAGCATGTACACACGAATACAGCATACAGTTGAATCCTAAGACTGACTTCTGACTGCCGCATAAGGTAGTGTGCTCCAAGATATGGGGTACCCCAGTATCATCTGGAGGATTGGTCTTGAACCCTATGGAGAATACATTGTTCTTATCGTCGCGAGCCACATGGAGATACTCTGCTCCAGTTCTATCATGACGCAGATGCAGCGCTGTCAGCTCCAGTTCCGGAACATGTTTTGTCCTTTGCAAAGTGAAGCCGTGAAGATGTTCCCCGACTTTGGGATAATTGCTCAGGTCGGTGACGGTGGCGTATTTCCGCCGACCGGTATGCCTTGCAGATAAACATTTTGAAATCGCAGGATATACAGCTCTTGGTGTTCTTCGCGGTACACATACACGGAGCATGACAAGGGCCTGTCGTTTGGTTTTTGAGTGTTAGTGGCTAAACTGGGAGATGTTTTGAGATCGATGTCCGACTCACGAGACGCTTTCGGGTTCTTATTTTTCCGGTTCCGATTCGTGTCTGGGTCTGATGGGCCAATCTCTTCAATGTCAGTAACGTCATCCAATCACTGCGTCTGCTCACTTTCAGGTAACCTCCAAATAGCGTTTCTCTTTCTTGATAGGTAGGTGAGAGTAGTGGACACCAGCTAGGAACAGCCCAGTATAGATTTTCCCACAGCAGAAACGGGTGCGATGGAAGGATTTGAAGCTATCTGTCTGCTGACTCATTGAAAAGCGGCCAAGAAACGGAAGCGCACGATAGTCCGTTAGGCCCAAACACTTCAACGGGACCTCAGGTTCGATCCTTCCTCCTCCTAGGCCCCCACAAGCTGTCTCTACTCCAACCACGGGTTTGCCGCCAATACTCGGTCTTGTACACAAGATCTACGGGAAGCGCAGAAACCCAACCACCAATCTTCGGCACACGCGAGCTGCACCCCCTGTCACGCTCGTCAAGCTGAGGACCACAATCCACAAGAGGCGAGCTTCCCTGTGTTTCGGACTCCACGAGCTCGTCAAGAACTGATCTACGACGGCAATCGTACTATTGAATTGCTTGTTGGAGGGCCCGGACGTCTTTTAGGGGTCGTGGTGGGGGAGTATTGGCATAGAGTCTACATCGCAACGCTGGTGTAGAGACGAACGGTTCGCAGAGGAAGATGGCAGCGGTCGCAGCCCAACCACCAGCACTCCCTACGAGGTCTCGATCGTCCTCCGTCGTCAATGGAGCTTCCACTGCAGGCTACACGAATGGACACAGCGACCTGGTGGAGTCACAAGGGCATCCTCCTATAGCTCCGAGCAACAAGAAGGCCAAGACAAAGAAAGCTGCAGACCCGAATGAGACATCGAAGCTCTTAGCCGCAAAGATATCACAACTTGAATCTGATGCGGCAGGTGAGAAAGATCAAGAAGCTGAGATCGGTAAGTGGCAAAACATCTCTTCATGTCGACCGCACCCGCCAATCATACGAACGGCTCTACTCTCTAAGAGCAGCAGAGACTGCAGACCAGTCTTGGACCACTATTGCACTCCCTTGCAGTAATTTCGAGTATTCGTTTGCTGACAAGGTCCTCCGTTCAATGGTGGGATTTAGAGCGAGAAGTCAAGAAAGCAACCCGAGACATGAACCAACTCCTGAACGGCATCGAGTCTCCAATGTCGAAGCTAGACGTTGTACAGAAGAAATACTCGGAGCTCTTGGCAGATATGAGAAGGCTTGATCGAGACCACGTCAAAAGCAAGAAGCGTGCAGATCAGCTGCAGAAAGAGAAGGACCAGAGCAGGTCTGAGCTCAGTAAAACCATTAGCATGAAGGAGAAGCTGGAGAAGCTCTGTCGGGAGCTGACGAGGGAGAACAAGAAGATGAAGGTGGGTCTTAAAAAGCGGCTTCTTTGAGAGCAGGGAAACGCGAGACGGTTTGCTTACACGGTCCTCTTGCGCGTAGGACGAGAACAAGAAACTGGAAGAGCTGGAGAAACGAAATCGGGAGGCGCTCAACGACAAGCTCGACGGTTTAGTTTGGGAAGTGCACGATGTGATGCAGCAAAAGGAGAACCCGGAAAGTCAAAAATTGAACATGGAGCTCGACGAGCTGTGAGTGCTGGACTACCGAGACGGAACGGAGTACAGGCACTGATCGAATATTGTCAGGTTTCGCCAGAAGTTCAAATCCTTCATCGACCAGTATGAGCTGCGCGAATTGCATTTCAATTCTCTCTTACGGACCAAGGAGCTCGAGGTCCAATACAATCTGGCGAGATACGATCAGCAAAGGAAGATCGCAGAGAACGAAGCAGCAAGGTCTCGTGCCCTCAGTGGACAGGTTTCTACATTCTCCCAGACCGAGACAGAACTGAGGAGTCAGCTCAACATCTATGTTGAGAAGTTCAAGCAGGAAAGTAACCGATATACCTTCTCCTTTGCACTCCCATTCGGACGCAAGAGAGTCATATCTGAGCCGCCCTATTCGGACCTTGGAGTGGACTCGTGATTATCGGTGTTCACATCTCTACCAAATATATTAAAACATACCCCTAACTCTATTCTTATTACAGGTTGAAGATACGCTTAACAACTCTAACGACCTTTTCCTCACGTTCCGGAAGGAGATGGAGGAAATGTCTAAGAAGACGAAACGGCTCGAGAAAGAAAATCTAAACCTTACCCGGAAGCATGATCTTACCAATCGGAACATTCTAGAGATGGCTGAGGAGCGGACGCGAGTCAACAAAGAGATGGAGACGCTACGCAAGAAGAACAACACGTTGGAGAGCGTCATCCGTAGAATGCAGGATCAGGGCAGAGGCCAAGCTGCAGTAGGTGATCTGGAAGGCGACGAGGAGGGTACGGAGAGCGACTATGAGTACGACGAGGAGGAGGATGAAGAAGGGAGTGAGGAAGGGGAATACGACGACGATACCGAAGAGGAAGCGTTGCACTCTGTCGCTGCAGGTGGACCCGCATATGGACCCGTGCCGCCGCCACCTCCTCCGCCGCAGAACATGCCGAACGGCAAGGTAAACGGGGAGGCCAATGACCTTAAGCACTAGTCGAGTATTGAGCTCTGGCTGCTTGATGGAGATTGCGCGTATATTGTACTGTTTCATATATGTTAGGCACTGTCAGGGTCTAATGTATCCTAGCGACAGCGTACCATAGTACAAGCACGAGCAGGATCATATAATCTCACCCTCTCTAGAACTAACGTCACATGAAGCATCACAGCTTACTCTCCCTCCCCCCAATATAGGTCTGACCCAACCTCAACATCGCCACCGCCTCCCTCACCATATCCTCCAATATCTGCCGTGCTGGCTTAACATCCTGAATAACCGCCGCGACCTGACCCATCAGAAACGGAATATCGACATCCACACCATCATCCATATCCTTAGCCAACGGCACTATCCCCCTCCCCGTCAACTCCCTAATCTCCTCCGGCCGCTCCTCCCACCCCTTCACATACTCGTTCAACCGCACCCTTAACGGCCTGCCCGACACCACCAGCGTCCGCAACGTATCGCCAAACCCCGCCGACACCACCGCCTCCTTATGCAACCGCGACGCCCCACTCTCCACCGCCGCCACGAACCGCGTCCCCACCCACACCCCCTGCGCCCCCTGCATCAAACTACTCGCCAGCCCCCGCCCATCATAAATCCCCCCCGCCGCAACCACCATCGCCGGCTCCCCCGTCAGCGGACTCGTATACCGCCTCGCCACATCCACCACGCTCGGAATCAACACACTACTCGCAATCTCCCCCGTATGCCCGCCGCCCTCCCCGCCCTGCGCACACACAACATCGCACCCCGCCCGCAGCGCATACTCAGCGTGCTTCGGCGCGCCCACCATATTCATAACGACGATGCCAGCCTCATGCAGGCGCGCGATGACCCTTGCGGGCGGGACGCCCACGGCGCTGACGAACAGGCGGGCGCGCTCGCGGATGGTGACGTCGATCAGGGCGTCGAGCTGGCCGTGGGTGTAGTCGTGGTTGGTGGGGCGGGCGCCGGGGCCGACTTTGGGCAGGGCGAGGTCGACGCCGAAGGGGAGGTCCGGGGAGGCGAGGTGGGATTTGAGGTCGGCGATGGCGTCGCTGAGTTGGGTGGGGGAGTAGCCAAGGCCGCCGATGACGCCGAGGCCGCCGGCGTTGGAGACGGCGGCGGCGAGGGGGCCGGTGGAGGTGTGGGCCATGCCGGCTAGGAGGATGGGGTAGCGGATGCGGAGGAGGGTGCAGAGG
>JAABUJ010003214.1_pt1 | contig 18660 bp, 20 predicted proteins | sample 5559131 | NCBI WGS metagenome assembly JAABUJ01 (sample SAMN10711875, study PRJNA513366) | rock metagenome | isolation source: Antarctica rocks | place: Antarctica: Victoria Land, Mt New Zealand nord | collected 2016-01-07 | reverse complement strand
CGCAGCCATGTCCCGCCGGTGGCCGCGCCCCGATCACACGCGGTGCTGATTGGATGCCGCACCCGCACAGCCGCACTCCCCTCACGCAAACCATAGCTTCGTTCTCTCCGACAGACTGCTAGAGCGCAACCAGTGGCAGAGCGCGTACCACCGCCATGAGGTCGTGGATACGGAGGTTGCGTCCACGGACCGGCCTTCGGGCGAGCCCGACCCAGCGGAGTGGGTCGAGCGTTTGGAGCGACGCCAGGGGTTGCAGGCGGCGCTGGCCCATCTGAGTTTTGAGCAGCGCGAAGTATTGAGCCTGCGCTTCGGTCAGGAGTTGAGCGTCGAGGAAACGGCCGCCGTCGTGGGCGTGCCGCCCGGCACGGTCAAGAGCCGCGTCTTCACGGCCCTGCGCCGACTGCGGGACCGTCTGGGGCGGGCGGACGCCGGGACAGGTGACACGCGAGGAGATTACATCCATGGATGAGAGAGATCGACAGGGCATCTATCCGCCCCGACATACCGCCAGCGACGATGAGCTGCCGCCGGAGTTGCGCACGGTCGCGCTGCGCTACGCGGCGCAGCCCGTGCCGCGCCCGACCCCCGACGACACGGCACGGCTCATGGCACGTCTGCTCGCCGAGGAGCCGGGCGCCGCTCTGGCGACGCTCCCGGGTCACGGGCACGTCCTGCCGACGTTGCGTGTCGCGCGCTGGCGGCTACGCCTGCTCGGCCCCTGGTTCTGGGTAGCCAGCGTCGTGTTGCTGCTCTGCGGGGCTGCCCTCACGCCCTTCCTGCACGGGCGCGACGCCGCGCTGCCGTTCGTCTTGCTGGCGCCGCTGACGACGGTGCTGGGCCTGGCACACGCGGTGCGCACGTCCTCCGGCGGCCTGCGCGCCGTGGAGGCGAGCGCCCCCCTCGGCTTCGTCAAGGTGACGACCGGGCTCGCGCTGGCCATCGTCGGCTTCGACTGCGCGCTTGGCGCAGCGGCGACCCTGATCCTGGCGCTCTTGCACTGGGCGCCCTTCGTCGCGCTCCTCGCCGCCTGGCTCGGCCCCCTCTTGCTGCTGGGCGGGATCTCGCTCCCGGTCGCACTGCGCTGGGGCGCCGTCCCCGCGGCCGTTGTCGGTGGCGGCCCCTGGCTGCTGCTCGCGGCCCTGGCCCGCCTGCAACCGGAGGGCGCCTACGCGCAGGCCTTTGCCCTGCCGCAGGACGCGCCCTCCCTGATCGCGCATCTGGGGGCCGCGTTGCTGGGCTGCGCCTTGCTGGCCCTCGTGTTCGTGCGCGGCGCGTCGTGGCCGGCGCTCGCGGAGGCCGTGTAGACCACAAGAGCGGGAGGGAGACACCGATGGATGAGTTAGTCGTCAACGTCGTTGGCAAGCGGTACGGACGCGACCACTGGGCGCTCCGGCAGGTCTCGCTGTGCCTGGATCGTGGGGTCCTCGGTCTCGTCGGCCCCAATGGCGCGGGCAAGACGACGCTCCTGCGTATCCTGGCCACGGCCACGGCGCCGACCACGGGCCTTGTGACCTGGAATGGCCGGGACACGGCGCGCGACCGCCAGGCGCTGCGGCGCGCGCTCGGGTATCTGCCGCAGGACTTCGGCGTCTACCCCCAGCTGACCGCCCGCGACTTCCTGCGCTACATCGGCGAACTCAAGGGGCTGACAGGGCCGCTGTTACGGCGCCGCGTCGAGGCCGTCCTGGAGACCGTGCATCTGCGCGACGCGGCGGGCCAGCGCCTGCGCACCTACTCCGGCGGGATGATCCGGCGCATCGGCATCGCGCAAGCCCTGCTCAACGAGCCGCGCCTGCTCTTGCTGGACGAGCCGACGGTCGGCCTCGACCCGGTTGAGCAGGCGTCCCTGCGCCGCACGCTCGCCGCGCTTAGCCTCGACCGCCTCGTGGTGCTGTCCACACACATCATGTCCGATGTCGAGTCGATGGCCACCGACCTGGCCGTGCTGGAGAAGGGCCGGCTTGTCTGGGCCGGGACGCCGGAGGGGCTGACAGCCGACGCCGCGGGCCAGGTCTGGTCACTAACCGTGCCGGCGCCCGATGTTGCGCGGCTGCGCGCCGTCTGCACGATCGGCGCGGCCGCGTGGCACGGAGACCGCGCGCAACTCCGTCTCATCGCCCCGACGCGGCCGCATCCCCTGGCCGGGCCGGTCGCGCCGACGCTGGAGGATGCCTACATGCTCTTCGTCAGCGACGCGGGCGCCGCGCCCGTGCCGTCCGTGCCCGCGTGAGCCCATCTGAACCGCCGAGCATTGTCCCTTGTACCGTTAGTAGAAGGCGCGCGACGTCGAGGGCGATCCCCCGCGGCCCGTGGCCTGTGACAGACTGGATAGTGGAAGCGAGACCCCATCATGATCGAGATCGAGAGCCTCTCCAAGAGGTACGACCGCGCCGCGCCGGCGGCGCTCGCCGACGTGAGCCTGGCCGTGGGGACCGGCGTGTTCGGCCTCTTGGGGCCGAACGGCGCCGGCAAGAGTACGCTGATGCGCATCCTGGCCACCCTCGTCGCGCCCTCGGCGGGCCCGGCACGCGTGGGCGGGCACGACGTGCGCCGCGAGCGGGCGGCCATCCGCCGCCTGCTCGGCTACCTGCCGCAAGAGTTCGGTTTCTACCCGCGCCTGACCGCCTACGAGACGCTGGACTACCTGGCCCTGCTCTCGGGGCTCGGCCGCACGCGCCGCGCGCGCATCGAGGAGGCCCTGGCCGTCGTCAATCTGGGCGACGTGGCGCGCAAGCGCGTGGGGACCTTCAGCGGCGGCATGAAGCAGCGGCTCGGCATCGCGCAGGCGCTACTCAATCACCCGGCCCTGCTGATCGTGGACGAGCCGACAGCCGGACTCGATCCCGTCGAGCGCGTGCGCTTCCGCACCCTGCTGGCCGAACTGGGCGCGCGCGGCACGGTCCTGCTCTCCACGCACATCGTGGCCGACGTGGCCAGCGCCTGCACCGACCTGGCGGTGCTGCAAAGGGGGTGCGTGATCTACCGTGGCACACCCGTCGCGCTAGCGGGGCAGGCCGCGGGGCGCGTCTGGCGCGCCATCGTGGCGCCAGAGCAGCTCCCGCTGATTGAGCGCACCTGCACGGTGGCGGGAGCGACGGCGACGCCCGCGGGTCTGGAGGTGCGCCTCGTGGGTGTCCCCCCCGCCAGCCTGGCCGTCACGCCGCTGGGCGCCACCCTGGAGGACGGCTATCTGGCCTTGGTCGGGCCGGGCGCACTCCCCGCGGAGGTATCCGCGTCCCCCACCGGCCAGGCCGCTGTGGCCGGCCTAGTGGGCGCCGGAGGACGCCGCTAATGTCCATCCTTACACAACAAACACTAGCCGTGGCGCGCACGGAGTGGCGCGCCACCTGGCGCGGCCGGAGCCTGACGCTGGTCATGCTGATCCTGGCCCTGCCGTTCATCCCCTATCTCTTGCTGCCACGCACCTCGTTTGACGACAACGGCCTGCAGATCTTTACCTTCGTGGCGCCACTCGTCGGCCTGCTGGCCAGCTTCCTGATCGTGCCCAGCCTGCGCCGCGAACGCCGCGCCGGCCTGGGGGAGTTGACGTGGGCGCGCCCGCTGGACAGCCTCGCCTACGTGACCGGCAAGGTCGCGGCGGCCATCCTGGTGATGGCCGTCCTGCTAGCCGAGTTGACCGCGCTCGTGGCCATCACGCAGGCCACGGCGGGTTTCTCCGTGAGCCTTGCTATCGCGGGCAATGCGCTGCTGCTGGTCGCCCCGACGTTGCTCTGTCTCGCGGCCCTGTACATCATCTGCGGCGCGCTGCTGCCGCATCCCTTGGCCGGCTATCTGCTGGCCATCGCCCTCGCCTTCGGCGTCATGTTCTTCTTCAACAAGAGCGCGCTCTACCTGTGGAACCCCTATCTCATCGCCGTATTCTACAGCAAGGCGCTGGGCTTCGGGCTGGATGGGCCGCTGCTGCTGGCCAATCGTCTCTTCTACCTGGGCCTGACCGTCATCCTGGCCGGCGCCGCCATCGCTGCCTTCGCCCGCCGTGAGCGGCGCGCGCTGGCCCCGCGCCGGCAGGACTACACCGCGCTGGCCGTGCTCCTCTGCGGCATGACCGTGGCGGGCAGCGGCGTGCTGCGCTTCCAGGCAGCGCGCACCGCCGTGACGATCTCCGGTCCCGTCATCGCGCCCACCGCCGCCCCCCTCACCGTGCAGGACTACAGCCTTGATCTGCGCCTCGATCCAGCCAGTAGCGGCGCGGACGGCGTGGCGCGCTTCACCATCCGCAATGACGGCGCGGCGCCGGTCACCGCGCTGCCGCTGCACCTCAACGACGGGCTGCGCCTCAGCGCGGCAACCGTCCATGGCCGCGCCTCCGCCGTGCGCAACAGTCCGCAGTTCGGCACGGTGACCCTCGCGCCGGCACTGGCGCCGGGCCACTCCGCCGCCGTGCGCGTCGCCTACGTGGGCCATATCAAGCTACTACACGCACAGTACGGCGAGGTCCAGACCGGTATCCAGAACGGGCCTACCTCCAACTCTTTACAGCAAGCCATCTTCCAGTCCTACCTCTGGAACGGCCAGGCCATGCTCTACCGCGACGGCGACTGGTATCCGCTGCCCTGGACACGCGGCGTCGCGGGGACATGGCCCTTTGCCGGGTGGACCTCCAGCGTCCGTTTGGGTTGGCGTGAGCTCACGCTGCGCCTGCCAGCGGCCGTCAGCGCCGCCGCCTCGACAACCACTGTGCGGCATGACGACCACAGCCAGGTCTTTTCCTGGCATCTGAGCGGGCGCCTGCCCAGGGCGGTGCTGGCCGTGATGCCGTCCAACGACCTGAGAGTTGCGGTGCCCGGCGGGGCCGTCTATGCGCCCGATGGTGGCGCCGCCACCGTGCGCGCCCGCTACGGCCCCTATGTCGCCGCGCTGCGCGACCTGGATCGCTTCTTTAGGCCACCCCGTCCAGTCCGTCACCGTCGTGGCGATTCCCCTGCCCATCCCGTCCTACCCAGGGTCTCCCGTCTCGGTGGCGTTGGGCGATGGTTTGGTGCTGGTCCAACTGCACGGCGTCGACGCCCTTGTCACCTCCCGAGGCGTGCCACTGTCTACGTCACGTTTGGCCGTGCCGGCGCCGTACCGCGCCGCCTTGGCCGACCTAGCAACAGCGTGGTGGGCCGATCACCTGGCGGAGCAATCCATGGTGACCATACTCAACGCCGTCCATCCCTTGAATCCCCTGCCGCTTGACTTACCCAATGGCTATGTCGGCGTGACCGAACAGGGTGGCAACGACCTGCTCCTGCCGGATTACACCGCTGCCGCGACGGCGGCGCAACGCCTCGGTCCAGGCTACTATGCACGCGAGATGGCCCTGCGCCGCACACTCGCCGCCATGGGCCGGCGCACGGGCCCGAACAATCAACAGATCGACAACATCGTGTACCTGGGCAAGGGCCCGCGCGCCGCCCAGCTCCGTGCGTTGGGACTGCTGGGGCGGCTGGACGATGGCGGCTTTTCGAGCGACGCCTCGCCCGCGCTGGACGATCTGCGCCAGGCCATCGGCGCGGAACGCGTCCGGCATGACGTGATCACCCTCTCCACGGTCGGCGCCACGCCGAACGATAATGCCAGCGTGGCCTGCACGCTCGACCATCTGACCGGCAAGCCTCTCACCGCCTGGGCCAACTCCTATCTCAACCGCTACGCCGCTATCACGCCGGCGCGGGGCTGCCGATGAGCGCGCGCCTGCTGCTGCTGTGGTACCATGCGCGGCTGGGCCTCTCCTGGGCCGCCCTGGCGCCGCCACTGGCCCTGGCCGCCCTATTGGTCGGTCTCTCCGGGACGTGGCCGCTCAGCCAGCGCGTGCGTGACCTGGGCATGGCGCTGGAGGTCGGCCTGCCCCTGGTCGCGGCACTGCTGGCGGCGCCGCTGCTGATGGCTGAACGCGAACGCGAGACGCTCTGTTGGCTGGCCGCGCGCGCCCGCTGCCGGCCGTGCTGGTGGTACGCCTGGCGCTGCTGGCCCTCTACCTGCTCGCGTGCTGCGGGCTGGCCCTCCTCGCCGCCGGCCTGCTCTGGGGCGCCGCGCCGCCGTGGACGGCCGTGCTCTGGGGGGGGACGCGCGCGGCCACATTCGTGAGTCTGGCACTGCTGGCGACGAGTTGGAGCCGAGCCACCGTGCACGGTTACATCGCCGCGGCCACCTCGTGGCTGGGTGTGCTCACATTCGGCTCCCTCATGCCCGGACGGGAGCCGTGGCTCATGCTCAATCCCTTCGCTTGGTCGGCGGGGTATAGCGCGGATGTCGTCGCGCACAGCATGATCCTGTACGCCGCCGTCGGGCTGCTGCTGCTGCTGCCCCAGCGGGCGCTCTTGCGGCCCGAGCGCCTGCTACGCCAGACCTGACGGATAGTGCGGGAAACAGCCGCCGCCCTGTAACGCGCGGCGCCCTATCCAACGCCATCGCCGTGCCGGCTTAACAGGACAGGAAAGGACTAAGAGTAGACCATCGGTTACACGAAGCGGCTATGCACAGAGACTGCTCAGGGGGCGGCGCACGAATTCGTGCGCCGCCCCCTGAGCAGTCTCTAATTAGACGAGTACGGCCACCTTAATTATGGGCCGACAGACTGTGGCTAGTAGCGGCTGGAGCTCGCACCACGCTGCTTGCTGAAGCAGTCGCTGCAGTAGACGGGCTTGTCGCCACGCGGTACAAACGGAACGCGCGCGACACCGCCGCAGCCGTCGCAGACGGCCTCGTGCATCTCACGGGGGCCGCGGTCACTGTAACCGCCACCACCACCGCCACGGCCGTAGCCGCCGCCGCTGTAGCCGCCGCCGCCACCACCGCTCTTGCGCGCGGCACGGCACTCGGGGCAACGGCCCGGAGTATTAGTGAGGCCGCGCCCCGCGTAAAACTCCTGCTCGCCCGCGGTAAAGGAGAACGGCTGGCCACAGTCACGGCAGGTCAGGGTTTGGTCGGTATAGTTCATTGAATCCTCTTCGATATGCGCCAAAGCGCTAAATGGTCCGGGGCTATAGGCGCATCAGGGTCTCGGCTTGCTCGTACGATCCCGCAGCCAACCCCTGGAAAGAGAGAGGAAAAGACAACGACGAGGAACGAATACCAGGGCCTATCTGCCCACCCCCACAGTATATCTCCTGAGAGCAAATATGGCAAGTTATGCCAATGTGGCGATGTGTCACAGGGCCATTTCGTTCGCGGCGGCGGCGAGAACGATATAGCCCTAAAACCCATGACGCGCTACGAGCGCTCGTTGCCGAGCAGCTTTTCAGCCCCCTCTTTCAGGTTGCCGATGCCTTCTTTGGCCTGTCCGCTGGCTTGCTGGCCCTCGCCCTGCGCCTGGAGGTCACGATTACCTGTCAGGCCGCCCAGCCCCTCCTTGGCCTTGCCGACGAGTTGATCGCCCTGTCCGGCCGCCTGCTCCTGGCCGCCGGTGCGCCCGAAGGCGTCGCCCACCGTCTTCTGCACATCGCCGGCGCCCTGCCGCACGCTGCCCTCGGCCTGATCGGCTTGGCCCTCAGCCTGCTGCTGCTGGTTGCCCGTGAGGCCGCCCAGCGCCTCCTTAGCCTTGCCCAACAAGCCCTCGCCCTGACCCTTGGCTTGATTCTCGTTCATGGTCCGCTCTCCTCATCCATCCTGGACTACTCTAGTCAAAGCCGCCACATACGCTTGTGACAAAATACAACGCTTGGAGGCTATATGTGTCATTGTGCAAGACGCATACCGCGTACCGTCGAGGTCGTTCACCATGGCTGTGATACCATGTCCGCCGTCACCCGAGGTCGTTCACCATAGCCGTGCCGCCATGTTCGCTGTCATCCGAAACAAGCCGCCGCGTGTAAACAAGATGTGCGCGACACGCCAACAGGACGTCAATATCGACTACCCCAACGCCTTGCGGAGCCATGGTCCGATGGCGCGACGATCCTTGAAAGCGCCTCCGGCGATTAGGTCCCCCAGGCGCCAGCCGGCCAGGGTCAGGCGCAGGTCCTGCACGCTGTTGCCCTCGCCGTTCGCCACCGTGATGGTTCGCAACGGCGCACACGGCCCCTCGACGGCGCGCCGATCGAAAGCTTTGGCCGACCCGCTCAGACGCAGCGCTTTCCGCCAGGCCGCGATATCCCGCGCGGTTACGGTCTGGAACTGCGCGTGAAACGTGTCGATGCTGCCGCGAAACTGCCCCCACGCCTCTGTCGCGACGACCGTGGCGACGCGGCGCACGCGTTCCGCCGTCGTCAGGTCCTGGCCAATAACGCGCCGGGCCGTGAGAGCCGCGGCGGCCACGATCTCCAGGGCCGCTTCCGTAGCGTTGGGCGGATCGGCCATCTTCTCGTGCCCAATGGCGAGACGCAGGGCCACATCCTCATCGCTCATGGTGGCGGGAGCGCGAACGATAGCGCGGATCGACCTCAGGAAAGGGATGGGGCGCACGACGATCTCGGGGGCGAACCGCAGGCCCGCAGCGGTCAGGAAGTGGCCAACCTGATTACGGCTGGCCGGCCAGGGGTCGCGGAAGCCAGCGCCATCGAGGCGGCGATCGCCCACGAAGTCGCTATCGCCGAAGGGGAGCGCCGTCTGCAGGCCGGGGATAGTCTTGCGCTCCGTGGCCTGGAGAATGGCGCGCAGACGGCCGGGTATCGTCCCATCGTCCACGATACCGTCGTCCTCGAAGAGCAGCGCCAGCGCCTCTAGATCGGTCGGGGCTTGCGCCGCAAGCTGGCGGATGCGCGCCTGATTGCGCGCCCGCTCCGACTGTTCCCGCGTCTTTATGCGTGCGATGGGGCGGCCTCCCTTCTTAACACATGCCTATCCGGAAGCCTCCCCCGGCGAGCGCAGGGTCAGCAGGGCTACCTCCGAAGGCGTGCCGACGCGCAGGTTAAGCGTGCTATAGCCGATGCCGCGGCTGACGAACAGTGGCACACCCTCGTAGACCCCCAGGCCCATCGCCAGAGGCTTGGGCAACGCGCTGAGCGTCATCAGCGCCCCGACGCGCGGCAGGCGAATCTGCCCACCGTGGGTATGACCCGCCAGGATCAAATCGGGGCGGCGCACGCCCATGCGCAACGCCACGTCGGGGCTGTGCGCCAGCGCCAGCGCGCAAGCGTCTTCAGGCACAGCGGCCATGGCGCCCGCGAGGTCATCGCGCCGGGTCGCCGGGTCGTCCACGCCGACGACGTAGAGGTCGTCCCCACGCTCCGTATAGACCTGCCTTGCAGTGTTCGTAAGTATGGTGAGGCCGGCGTCGGTCAATACGTCGCGCAACCGTCGCACGTCATTGGCGCCACGGTCACGCCCGAACGGCACGTAGTCATGGTTGCCCAGCACCGCATAGGCCGGCGCGACATGGGGCATGCGCGCCAGCAGCGCCGCCACGGCGGGGATGTCGGCGTCGATATTGATGAAGTCGCCCGTGTAGCAGACCAAGTCGTACGACACGTCAGCGATCAGCGCGGGGACCTGCAACGCCAACTCCGAGCCGGGGTGGAGGTGCAGGTCGCTCAGGTGCAGCACGCGCAGCCCGTCGAGGCGCCGCGGCAGACGCGGGAGGACGATGTCGTAGCGCGTGAGGCGCACACGCGGAGGGGGCAAGACACGCCCGAGCATCTTCACGCTGGAACGGGTCACACGGCTATCGGCGATGGCGCGCGCGACGGCTGTACTGACGCGGCGGCCGGTCGCCCGCGCGCCCCGTTTCGTGATACGATGCCGCTTGGCGTGCCGATAGCTGCTCGCGCCAAGCATTTGGCTATCAGCAGCCAACCCCTCCAATCCGTCCGCGTCGGGCGTTCGCGCATCGTCGGGGCGCGTTGGCGGAGAGGACGTCATGGTAGCACGTCTGTTGCGTCGATAGACATACGCACAATAACCGCATAAGCTATGCCACGGTTGTCGCAGCGGACGCGCAACGGAACGTAGCGCCGCCCTATAATAGGGTGCACGCGTACAGCTATTCGTGTGCGCGGTCATGAACGAAACAACCTGACGCCTATCTCGATCCGCTGATCTTGCGAGGGACCTACTGATGACCAATACCCAACCGACGCCACCCCTCTATACGCCCGCGCCAGGCGTGCGTTTGCCGCGCATGGCGCGCGTGCGGCAGCGCTTCGACACCGCGCGCGTCACGGACATTCGCGCCGCGATCGCGCGGGGCTTCGCGGAGCACGCGCGGGACGCCATTAAACCGGGTATGCGCGTGGCGATCACGGGCGGCAGCCGCGGCATCGCCAACATCGCCGCGATCACCGCGGCGGTCGTGGCGGAAACGCGCGCGCTGGGCGCCGAACCGTTCGTCGTCGCTGCCATGGGCAGTCACGGCGGGGCCACCGCCGAGGGCCAGCGCGCGGTGCTGACCGGCTACGGCGTCACCGAAGAAACCGCCGGTTGCCCTATCGTCTCCTCGATGGAGACAGTAACAGTGGGCGAGACCGAGACCGGCTTCACCGTGTACGTCGATAGGGCCGCCTATGAGTCGGACGGCATCATCCTGCTCAACCGCGTCAAGCCACACTCTATCCTGACCGGCGACCAGGGCAGCGGGTTGATGAAGATGGCCGGCATCGGGTTGGGCAAGCGCGACGGCGCCGACTCGATCCACCGCAAGGGCGTGACCGCGCACCTGCTGCCGGCCGCGCGCCTGGTGCTGGCGCGCGCGCCCGTCGCGCTGGGCGTGGCCATCGTGGAGAACTCGCTCGACCAGACGTGGAAGATCGAAACAGTCCCCGTGCCGGATATCCCGGCGGCCGACGTGCGCTTGCTGGCCGAGGCGCGCGCGCTGCTGCCCACCATTCCCTTTGACCCGCTCGACGTGCTGATCGTGGAGCGCATCGGCAAGAACTACTCGGGGACGGGCCTGGACCCCAACGTGATCGGCATGCACCGGCGCATCGGCGGCGCGCCCGAGCGCGAGATCCGGCGCATCGTGGCGCTCGACCTCTCCGACGAGAGCCACGGCAACGCCAACGGCGTGGGCATGGCCGACATCGTGACAGCGCGCCTGCGCGACAAAATTGACTGGCACGCCACCTACACCAACGCGCTGACGGCCGACTTCCTCCCCGGCGTCAAGCTGCCCATTGCCTGCGCGACGGAGCGCGCGGCCATGGAACTGGCGCTCTACCCGTTCGACCCCGAGGACGCGCGCGTCGTGCGCGTCGCGGACACGGCGCACCTGGAAGAGATGTGGGTCTCCGCGGCGCTGTTGCCCACGCTAGCGCGCTACCCTCTGGTCGAGCAAGTGAGTGAGTTGGAGGACATGATCTTCGAACCTGATGGATAGGTCAAGGCCCAGCCACTATAGCATCAGGCCGATCGCTACTTCTCCGTTCATAGACGCGCCCAATACGTTGTGCCCGCCTATGGCCGTATCAACCGGACGATCACGCCGACATCGAGCACGGTCCAAACCCGGTCGGCCGTGACGACGGGCCAGCCAAAGCGTAGGCCAGTGGACAGGCAGGCGCGGTCTCCCAAAGAAAGACCGCGGGGCTTTGTGGCGACCCGCAGCTTGGCAATGGAGACCGCATCCTCCTCGGTCATAGGTATCACCTCAAGCAATCCCCCGATGAGGCCCTGCTCGCTCAAACGCCGACTCGCCGTCTCCGGATCCTCTCCGGCGTCGCTAAGCCGTGATAACACCTCAGCATAGTTGACAATATTGATGACCGCCCCTGCCGCGAGAGCCTCCTGCACAACCGGGCTTCCCAACTCCCCTTGGAGATAGGCGAGGAGGGCGGACGCATCGAGAACAGAGCGCACAAGCGCCTCCTCGCGCATCAGTCGGCGCCCTCGCGCCGTCCCTCGTCCCGGCGCTCCGCCATGAGCTCAGCGGCGAGGGAACGGCCAGGTGCAAGGTCTCGGTAGAAGCCCAGAAGGCACCGCGCCTGTTCCTGCGCCGTAACTACTTGAAACCCCCCTTCCGAGTCGACGGTAAGGATGAGCCGATCTCCAGGGTGTAGGTCAAGTCGCCGACGCAGTTGGGACGGAAGGACGAGTCGGCCGCGCTCCCCCAACGCGACCGCATACCTTTCAGTGTGGATCATATGATAAATATACCACGAGCGAGAGGTTGCCCACGTTTTACTGTACGGAAACCCGGCTAGATTGCATCATTACGAGCGCTGTTAGTAGTACCAAGGGACTACCCCGGTCGATCAGCGATTAGCCGTCGCGGGTCTGCCGCCACGCGGCAACACACTCGCGCCCCCAGTCGACATCGGCCACGCGCAACGGTGGCGCGGGCGGCTCCGCGGTATAGTCGATCACCGTGTCGTACCGATAGCGGTCGTAGACCTGCCCCACAACCTCTTGTAAGTCCAGCGGGACATCCTCGAATGGCGGACGCAAGGGCACGGTGATATTCGGCAGCGGCTCGCGCAAGGACACGAACCATGCGTCCAGTCTGTCGAGGTCGTCCGCCCGGCGCAGCGCCGCATCGTAGTCGCCTCGGGGCGGTATGCCCGGTGGGCGTGTCCCGGCGCGTAAAAGATCAATCTCAAGCCAGTGCGTGCTTGAGTGGAGGATCTGTCTCCGTTTGCTCAAGAAATCGCGTTGCCCGCTCGATCCCGCGATCTTATTGACCGGCGAGAGTACCTCGATCGTCGTCACCACCCCCCGATCGACGGTATCGATGACCGTCAAGTAGGGCGTCCGGATCTCCATGGACGCGGGCAGGTCGAGGACCACCGGCGTGGCGATCCGCCCACGCGAACTCGCCGGGACACCAGCGCTCGCCGCCTCGACCATGGAGAGATCGGGCCGTATCAGCGAATGGGCAGGGTCATCCAGATCCAGGATAGACACGTTGTCCTCGCTGTCCACAAAGAAGCGCGGCGCGACCTGACGGGCCAGCAACTCGCCCATCACCGCGATGAGCCGGGTATGGACGCCGCTCCAACGATCCGGCCGCTCGAGGTAGGGGTCCATGCCGGGGAAGGGAGAGGGCATGCGCATATCCTCGCGTCTCTACAAACCGTCAACTTTTCCTACTGTACCATAAGCGTGGACTCTCCACGCCAGACTGAAAAAGACGACGGATCCCATGCAGGCGTCGTAGTCCCCTGGGACCGCCGGCATCTTACCGGCGGTCCCAGGGGACTACGGATCTTTTGCAGACCCTATCCCTTACCGTACGCTGACGCGGTCGCGCCGCGCCTCAAGCAGGGCAGGCCGCGCATCCCATGCGGTTCGCGCCACCGCTTCCACGTCATGTATCAACCGCGCTCGTACCCGTAGCGCCTTCCGTGTGAGCCCGATCTCGATAGGCAACCGTACGAGGACGATGACCAGCGTCACCACCCCGATTACACTGCTTGTGTACATCATGTTAAGAGCCATAGGACACATATCGTCCCCTTCAGTGCTTTCCGATTAGGTAATACAAATTCCTGTATTGGGCAAGAACATGTTGCACACTTCTCGCGGTGATCCCAGGGGGGCGACCCTTGGGAGGTAATAACACTGAAGCTGGAATTAGCCCGTTGACCGTCGAGTCGCCTGTCGCCTGCTTGTGCAACATCTTGTTGCCCAATACAGGTAATACAAATTCCATACCCATAATAGCGCGACGACCACCATGAGAGCAGTCGTCGCGCCTATCCAGACGAGATAGGTCCGTCGTTTGTCGAGAGGGACACGAGGGAGATACACCCACAGGGTGACGACGACCAGAATCACGACGACATAGGGCAGAATATCTATAAACAGGATACGCATGATTAGATGTTCTCCCTCGCGCCACCAACGCTACCTAACAGATGGAGGCGATCCAGGGCGGCCCAACCGTAGGGAGGTTGATGAAGATCCCTTGATTTCCACATTTGTTGTCCTGCGCCGAGATGTACCCTTGTTGGGCCATGGCTACGACAGCGGCAGCGCCAGCGACGGCACTACATTCCACCTGTGCGAAGGCGAGACACCCGAGCGCGATGGCCGCAGACACATAGGCAACGGTCGCGTCCGCGGCTTCGATGGTTAAGACGAGGCACTCGTTGATCTGTACCGATTGGCCCCAACAATCATGCGCTCAACTCGTGGCCGCTGCAGTCGGTCTCAAGCCGTCGCCCCCCTAGTAAATCACAAACGATGACGCTCACTTGTACGTAATTCTACGATTATTGGCTCCACGCGTGTACGTAATTCTACGACAAGCCTCCAAATCTTGTATTTTTGCGCATAAAGATGCTAGAGTAGGCGCAGGATATTGTTCCCCTCCAGATAACGCTTATGAGTTCACGCAAAGACGCATTGAGAGGGGATTCGCTAGTGCCTCATATAGACCTGGCTGTATTAGCCGCGCATGTGCGTGCGATCATCGCCAACCCGCATGGTGGCACGCCATCTTCGACCGGCCACCCCGCGCTGGATGATGCCCTTGCCGACCTGGCGTATCATTGCCGCTCAGCTGACCACCACTCCGAGGCACATGTACTCTCTGGCAACCCGCCATTCTGGCTCACGCCTGTGCCCGCCCATGTGCCTTGTCAGTGACATCGGCCATCGGACGCTCCGCGAAGCCGGCCTTCCTCGCGTCGTCGATATGACCTGCCGTGCGGCGCTGACGCAACCGGGACATCTGTTCGGCGCGTCCCCGCTGTGGTCGCGCCTGTTCCTGGCCTGGGTTGAGGCGCTGGCCGCACCGCCCTATGATGCGTTCCTGCCGGCCGCCGTCACCTGCGAGTTCATGGCCGCAGGCTACGATCTCCTGGACGCCGTGACCGACCACGACCTCTCGCCTGAGAAGCACGCGCATACCCTCGCGGCCAGCGCCGCTCTCCTGCGGCTGTCACACGGGCTGCTGGCGGGTCTCGATCTGCCACACGCGTGTTGTGTTAGTGCGGCTGCCGCCCTCGCGCGCACTGGACGGCTCACCGAAGCCGGGCACGCGCGGGACATTGACCTGCGCCGACAGTCGACCGTATCGCAAGACGCCGTGCTCGCGGTACTGCGCTGGCGCTCGGGCACGCTCGTCGCGGCGCCCTGCCAACTTGCCGCGCTCCTGGCCGGCACCCCCTGGCGCGCCGTCGCCGTGGCCGGCCGCTTCGGCGACGTCCTGGGCCGCGCCGCGCAACTCGAAGACGACCTCGCCGACATGGCGGAGGACGAGCGGAGCGGGCGCAAGACGGTCCCGCTGCTGCTTGCGCGACTCTACCCCATGCAATCCGAGGTGGCGGAGGCGGCGACGTGGGTGCTGATCCGCCGCTTTCAGCGCGAGGCGGCGCGCATGCTGACCCACCCATCTATCAACCAGACGAGGACCGAGGCGCTATGGACACTGCTGCCCCCTGCCCTACGCGCCGCCTAGCCCTGCTAGTGACGCTCGCCGCCGCGCTCGTCGTGGCCGCCGGGCTCTACGCGGCGCTCTGGACGCCTGGGAACTTCGGGCTCACGACGACGCGTGGCGTGGGCGACCGGCCCGTTGTCTCCTGGATCGCGCCGGATAGTCCCGCCTGGGCAACCGACATTGTGCCCGGAGACACGATCATGGCCGGCGCCCCCCGCACGACGAGGTCGTGCGGGGGGCGGGACACAAGCCTATCATCCTGCGCGCAAGCGCGCTGACGCCGTCACCGGCTAGTCTACTCGACGCCGGCCTGGGCCTCTGCCTGCTCGCGCTCGGCGCCGTCGTGCTCACGCGCGGGCGAGACCGCGCGGCCAGCCACGCCTATTGGCGCATGAGCCTGTGTGCCGGCACGGCGCTGGGGCTGGTCCCAGCCGGTATCCACGGCGTGACGTGGGCGCTCGCGCCGGATTTTATCGCCCTCATGCTCTTCGGGCCCGCGCTCCTGGACCTGACGCTGGCCTTTCCTGGCCCGCAGCCATCGGTGCAGCGCCGTGTCCTCTTGTGGTTACCGGCCCTCGCTCTCGTGTTGTTCTACCCCCTGTGCTGGTGGCGCCCCACCGCGCTATTTCCCCTCGCGCAAGTTGCCGGCGACCTCGCGCTTGGAATCTACATTCTGGCCGCTGGCGTACGCATTATCTACACGCTCGTCAGGCCACGGTCCATCCAGCAGCGAACGCAGGCCCAGGCCCTGGCGCTCGGCCTGGTAGGCGGGCTACTCCCCATCACCGTCCTAACCCTGCTACCCCAAATACTAATCGGGAGAATACTTGTCGCGGGCGAGTTCAGCCTCCTCGCGCTGGCGCTGCTGCCCCTGAGCGTCGGCGTATCCATCGTACGCGACGAGTTCCTCGGCGTGACCAGCCTGGTGCGCCGCCGCACCCTGCGCCTCGCGCTGGCGCTGGCCCTCCTCGGCGCCGTCGCCGCTATCGCCTGGGTGGCTGCGTCGGTCGGTCCCCGACGTTGGGGTTGGACGCCACAGCTCGTCGCCGCCGCTGCTGGCGTGCTGGCCGCCCTCGGCTACACGCCGCTGCGCCGCGTCCTCACGCGCCTAGCCGAGCGCGTCTTCCTGCGCGACGCCTACGACCCGGCGTCCGCCTTGCTCGCCTTGAGCGTCGACCTCTCGGAGGTACCACCGGGCGAGATCGGCTCTCTCATCGTGGCGCGCCTGAGCGCCGTGCTGGACCTCAGCTTCGCGCTGCTCGTGACGGACCAAGGGCAGGACTACCACACGCACCCCCGCGCCGCGATACCGTCCGCGCTCTATGCGGCCACAGTGCAACGCGCCCAGACCCTGCGCGTGGCCCCGCCGTGCGCGACAGCGTTCGTGGAGCGCGTGCGGCGCCTGCCCGTGCTGTTCCTGCTGGTGCGCGACGGCCGGGATGTCGTGGCCGTGCTCTGCCTGGGACCGAAACGTAGCGGCGACCGCTACACCGCGCAAGACCGCACGCTCCTGGGCGCGCTGGGCCGCCACCTCGCCGTGCTCATGCACAACGAGCGTTTACGCGCTCAGGTCGACCGGCAGGTCGCGCTCCTACGCAAGGTGGCGGAGGAAAAGGCGGACCTGGCCGAGCGCGCGCTCCACGCGGCCGAGGAGGAGCGCCAGCGCCTGGCCGGCGCGCTCCACGACGAGGCCATCCAGATGGGCGGCGAGGTGACGCGCCGGCTCGATGGCCTGCTGGCCCTGCCGCACCTGCCGCTAGATGTCCACCTGGGAATGACGGAGGCGGCGGGCCTGGGCGGCGACCTCGTGGCCCGCCTGCGCGCGCTGGCCGGCGAACTCTATCCCCCACCCTTGCAAACGGCGGGGCTGCCGCCGGCCCTGCGGGCGCTGCTGCGCGATAGCGAGCGGGAGGGTCGCGGTCGCCCCACCTGCCTCCTCGACGTCGACCCGGCGTTCGGGAACGCGCGCCTGCCCCACGAGCACGAAGTCATCCTGTATCGCGTCGCGCGGGAGGCCGTGGGCAACGCCGTGCGCCACGCGCGCGCCGCGACGATCCACGTCTCACTGCGCCTAGACGGCGGCGAGATGTGCCTATGCGTCCGCGACGATGGCGACGGGTTCACGATGCAACCGATTGGCGCGCTGCTGGCGTCCGGGCATCTCGGCCTGGCCCTGCTGCAGCAGCGCGCGCACGATCTGGGCGGGACACTGGAGCTGTCCACGGCGCCGGGTTCCGGCACATCGGTCACCGTCCGCGCGCCCGCGCTCTCAGCTATGATCCATAGGCAGGAGATGTGTTCATGAAGGCGCGCGTGGTTATCGCCGACGACCACCCGATCACGATCACCGGCACTGTCGCCATCCTACAGGGAGACGACTCGCTGGACGTGGTCGGTGAGGCCACGGATGGCGCGGGGGCGCTCGTCCTCTGCCGGGAACTACGGCCCGACCTGCTGCTGCTGGACGTACGCCTGCCCGACATGTCGGGCATCACGGTGGCGCGCGCCATCCGCGCGCTGCCCGATCCACCGCGCGTGCTGATGCTCAGCGCGTATCCCGATGGCGCCACGGTGCGGGCGGCGCTGGAGGCAGGGGCGGCCGGCTACGTCCTCAAGAGCGTGGCTGGCCCCGAGTTGCGCGCGGCGATCCAACGGGTGCTGGGGGGCGAGCAGGTCCTGCTCGGCGTGGACGGATCCCCGCGGGACATGCGCGCGCCGTTGAGCCCGCAGGAGTTGGCAGTCCTGGGTCTCGTCGCCAAAGGCCTCACCTCGCGGGCCATCGCCGCGCGCATCAGCACCCCCGACCACACCCTCACTACCCGCACCGTGGAGACCTATCTCAGCCGCCTCTACAAGAAAATGGGTGTGGGCAACCGCGCGGAGGCGGTGGCTCGCGCGCAGCGGGAAGGCTTGCTCACGCCGGAGCAGACGGGGGAAGCCGCCAAAGAAGACTAACCGTCGCGGCTATTCTTGCAGGACGGCTACAACCGGCGCGGAGTCCCAGTAGGCGCGCAGCGTTTGGGTCTTGCCGTCGTCATCGACCATCATGACGTCGATACCCTCGAAGCTCACGGCGCCGCCCTTGCCGGCGAGTGGGTGCACCACGAAATAGTGGACGCACGGGATCAGGCCGAGCGGGCACGCCCGATGGGCTGCCGCCGCCAGGGATGATCGGCGGCCCCGCGGCTGGTGGCCGCGCGGTTGGTGGCCGCGCGGCTGGTGGCCGCGCGGCTGGTGGCCCCGCGGCTGGTGGCCCCGCGGCTGGTGGCCCCGCGGCTGGTGGCCGCGCGGCTGGCGCGGGCGTCGGCGCCACAACGGGGGGCGCGTCCGGTGTCGGGAGGGCGGGCGGCGCGCGGCGCACGCGGGGGACCAGGTGGAGGCGGGCGCGCTGGGGCTGGCTCTGC
>JAABUJ010003213.1_pt1 | contig 18662 bp, 15 predicted proteins | sample 5559131 | NCBI WGS metagenome assembly JAABUJ01 (sample SAMN10711875, study PRJNA513366) | rock metagenome | isolation source: Antarctica rocks | place: Antarctica: Victoria Land, Mt New Zealand nord | collected 2016-01-07 | reverse complement strand
GCCGTTAGACTTCCCCGCGGTCGTCCGCCGCGACCCAACCGCCAGCCGCCCGCTCTGGCCCAAAGACCAGGAGAAGAAGTTGCCCGCACGCCTGTTCACGTCCGAGTCCGTCACGGAGGGTCACCCGGACAAGATCTGTGACCAGATCAGCGACGCGATCCTCGACGCACTCATCGACCAGGACCCGGGCAGCCGCGTCGCCGTCGAGACGATGGTCACCACCGGCCTGGTCCACGTCGCCGGTGAGGTGACGACCGAGGCGTACGTGGAGATCCCGAAGATCGTGCGGGACACCGTGCTCAAGATCGGCTACGACTCCTCGACGAAGGGCTTCGACGGTGCCTCCTGCGGCGTGGAGGTCTCCATCGGCCAGCAGTCACCCGACATCGCGCAGGGCGTCGACACGGCGTTCGAGAACCGGACCGGCGGTGTCGACCCGCTGGACAAGCAGGGCGCCGGCGACCAGGGCCTGATGTTCGGCTACGCCTGCGGCGACACCGCCGAGCTGATGCCGCTGCCGATCCATCTCGCGCACCGGCTGGCGGAGCGGCTGACCGCCGTCCGCAAGAGCAACGACGTCGCCTACCTGCGCCCCGACGGCAAGACCCAGGTCACCATCGCCTACGACGGCGACCGGGCGGTCAAGCTCGACACGGTCGTCCTCTCGACGCAGCACGCTGCGGACGTCTCCCTCGAGGGGCTGCTCCAGCCGGACATCCTCGAGCACGTCATCCGACCGGTCCTGGTCGAGCTGCAGGAGTCCGGCTCGGACCTCGACGTGTCCGACTACCGCACCCTGATCAACCCGACCGGTCGGTTCGAGATCGGCGGCCCGATGGGCGACGCGGGACTGACCGGGCGGAAGATCATCGTGGACACCTACGGCGGGATGGCACGCCACGGTGGCGGCGCCTTCTCCGGGAAGGACCCGAGCAAGGTCGACCGCTCGGCCGCCTACGCGATGCGCTGGGTCGCCAAGAACGTCGTCGCCGCCGGGCTGGCCGGCCGCTGCGAGATCCAGGTCGCCTACGCGATCGGCGCCTCCAAGCCGGTCGGCCTCTACGTCGAGACGTTCGGCACCGAGACGGCCCCGGTCGAGAAGATCCAGTCGGCCATCACGACGGTCTTCGACCTGCGCCCGGGCGCGATCGTCGAGGAGCTCGACCTGCTCCGCCCCATCTACAAGCCGACGGCGTCCTACGGCCACTTCGGGCGCACCGCCGTCGAGGGATACGTCAACCCCTTCACCTGGGAGCAGACGACCAGGGTGGAGGCCCTGCAGGCCGCCGTGCGCGGCTGACCGAGCAAGGCGTGCCGGGGGGGACGCCCACCCTCGCCACCTCGGCGTGGCGTCCGGTCCTCGCGGTCGGGCCGGCACCGGTCCACCGGTCGTCGTCGGACCGATGCGGTAGACCTTGCCTGTGACCCCCGACCAGGCCGACGAGGCCGCCGCCGCCCCGCTGCCGGTGGCTGCCGTCGTCGTCGACATCGGCCTGCCGCACCTCGACCGGGAGTTCGAGTACTCCGTGCCCGCCGAGATGGACGCCTCGGCGGCGCCCGGGGCGCGGGTCCGCGTCCGGTTCGCCGGGCGTGACCTCGACGGCTTCGTCGTCGATCGGCGGGCTCGAGCGCAGCACGGTGGCCGGCTCGAGCCGTTGCGCCGCGTCGTCAGCCCCGAACCGGTCCTGACCCCGGAGATCCTCGCCGTCGCCCGGGCCGTGGCCGACCGGTATGCCGGGGTGCTGGGTGACGTCCTGCGGCTCGCCGTCCCCAAGCGGCACGCCGCCGCGGAGAAGGCGCTCGCGACCGACGTCACCCCACGCGAGGTGCCGCCGGCCGACCCGGGGCCGTGGACGGCATACCCCGCGGGTGCCTCCTTTTTGCGGCGGCTGGCGGCAGGGGAGGCGCCGTCCGCCTCATGGCTGGCGCTGCCGGGGCAGCCCCCGGACCTGGACTGGCCGCGGGCGCTCGCGGTCGCTGCGGCGACGGCAGTCGCCGCGGGGCGCGGGGCGATCATCGTCGTGCCCGACCACCGCGACGTCGAGCGTGTCGACGCCCAGCTCGGCACGGTCCTCGGCAAGGGTCAGCACGTGCGGCTCACGGCCGACCAGGGGCCCCAGGCGCGCTACACCGCGTGGCTGAAGGTCCTGCGCGGGCAGGTGCGGTGCGTTCTGGGCAACCGCGCCGCGGTGTTCGCCCCGGTGCACAACCTCGGCCTCGTCGCCTGGTGGGACGACGGTGACGACCTGCTGACCGAGCCCCGGGCTCCCTACTCGCAGGTGCGCGAGGTCCTGTCCATCCGTGCCGCCCGGACCGGTGCGGCCCTGCTGTCCGGCGGCTTCGGCCGCAGTGTCGAGCTGCAGCTCGCGGTGGACAACGGGCTTCTCGCGCCGGTGCAGGCGGCGCCGGCCGACCTCCGCCGGGCCGCTCCACGGGTCGTCGTGGCGGGGGACGACGTCGAGGTCGAGCGCGATGGAGCGGCGGCACGTGCCCACCTGCCGTCCGTCGCCTGGCGCGCCGCGAAGGCAGCGCTCGAGACCGGGCCGGTGCTCATCCAGGTGCCGCGGCGCGGCTACCTGCCTTCGCTCTCGTGCCAGGACTGCCGCGCGCCGGCCCGGTGCCCGCGGTGCCACGGCCCGATGGGAGTGGCGAGCGGGGGAGCGGCGCCGGCGTGCAGCTGGTGCGGGACGACGTACGGGCCGCCGGGGTTCACCTGTCCCGAGTGCGAGGGCTGCACGCTGAGGTCCAGCACGGTCGGTGCCCGACGCACGGCGGAGGAGCTCGGCCGAGCCTTCCCGGGGGTGCCGGTGCGCACCTCGGGATCGGGCGAGGTGCTCGCTCAGGTCGGCGCCGAACCGGCCCTCGTCATCGCCACCCCGGGCGCGGAGCCGGTCGCCGACGGAGGGTATGCCGCGACGCTCCTCCTCGACGCGTGGGCCCTGCTCGACCGGCCGTCGCTCGACGCGTCGGTCGAGGCGCTGCGCCGCTGGCTGGGCGCGGCAGCACTGACCCGCGGCTCGGCCGCCGGGGGCGTCGTGGTCCTCGCCGGCGCGCCCACCCACACGACGCTCTCCCCGGTCGAGGCGCTCGTCCGATGGGACCCGGCGTGGCTCGCCGAGCGGGAGCTCGCCGACCGGGCCGAGCTCCTTCTGCCGCCGGTCGTGGCCATGGCCCAGGTCATCGGCCCCCGCGCCGCGGTCAGCGCGGCCCTCGACCACGGTGAGCTCGACCCGGCGACCGAGCGGCTCGGTCCGCTGCCGTTCCGCGCCGCCAGGCTCGGTCCGGATGCTGCGGAGCCCCTCGTCCAGGTGCTGCTGCGGACTCCCCTCAAGCACGGGCCGCAGCTCGCGGCGTCCTTGGCCGCCATGCGCGCCGGCCGGAGCGCGCGCAAGGAGAAGGACAGCGTGGCCGTGCGGATGGACCCGGTCGAGGCGGCCGGGTAGCGGGCCCGCACCGTCGTTTCGTCGTCGGGCGATGTCGTCGGGCGATGGGGTTGCAGCGGTCGTCGCGCGCGGTCCGGGGTGGTGCTCAGTCGTCTGGAGACACCGGTCCGCGGGCCGACTTCGTCCGACCCCGCTGGTGCTTGGTCTCCAACCGGCGGCGCTGAGATCCGGGTGTGCGCCTCGTCGCCCGGCGTGGCGGCGGGGGCGGGGCCGCCCCCTCGCGGAGGAGCTCGACGAGGCGCGTCCGGGCGGCCACCCGGTTCTGGCGCTGGGAGCGGTGCTCCGACGCGACGAGGACGAGCTGGTCGCCGACGAGACGGTCGGAGAGGCGCTCAAGGACCCGGTCGCGCGTCGTAGGAGACAGCGCTGCCACGGCGGTCGACGTGGCGGGACGGAAGACGAGCTCGACGCGGCTGTCCGTCGTGTTGACGCCCTGACCGCCGGGACCCGAGGCCCGGGAGAAACGTTCCACGAGCTCTCCGGCCGGGATGACCATCCCGCTGCGCAGCCCCGGACCGGCGGGGACGACCAGGTCACTCCCGGGATGGGTCCGTGGGCTCACGACGTCGACGCTACTCGCGGCTCGCGGCGAGATGGAAGCCGCGGAACATTTGCTCCTGCTGGTCATGCGGATGAGCGTGGTGAGCCACTGCTTCCTTTCTGGCGTGGCACTTCGAAGAGTTTTGCGAGGACGTCGTGGAGGTCGGGGTCGGCGAGCACGACGATCTCGTCGCCGGCCTCGAGCTTGGTGTCGTCGCGGACCGCGACGAGGATGCGGTCCCGCACGACGATGCTGATCCACATGTCGTCGACCTTGTCGGCGGCATCAGCGATGGTCGCTCCGTCCGCGGGCGCGCCGGCCGTGACTCGAAGTCGGTGCACACCGTCGGGCTCGTCCCGCAGCCGGACACCGAGCGACCATGGTTCCGGCTGGATCGTGCGGGTCGGCAGCCGAAGCAGCCGCACTGCCGCCGGCACCAGGCTTCCCTGGACGAGTACGGAGAAGACGACGACCACGATGACGATGCCGTAGAGCCGTTCGGCCTGGGGAACGCGGGCGGCGCGGAGCAGCTCGCCGAGGAGGATGGGAACGGCGCCCTTGAGCCCGGCGAAGAGGACGAAGGTGAGCTCGTTGGGCCGCAGACGCGCCGGCACCAGACACAGACCCGCGAAGAGCGGGCGGATGACCACGGCCAAGCCGACGCCGAGGACGAGTCCAGGCACCCAGACGTCGGTGCGTACCAGGACCGCCAGGTCGACGGTGAGCCCCAGCACGAGGAACGCGACGATCTCGCCGAGGCTGGCAAGGGCAGAATGGAACCGCTCGACCTCCCGCTTGTAGGGGACCCCGGGATCACTGATGACGATGCCGGCGACGAAGACCGCCAGGAATCCCGACCCGTGCGCCAGGGTGCCCACGCCGTAGAGCGCGAGGGCAGAAAAGACCGTTCGCAGCGGGTACAAGGCCTCGTTGGGCAGCGGGACGCGACGAGTGAACCACAACAGGGCTCGGCCGCCGACGACGCCGACCGCAAGCCCGATGAGCATCTGCAGGGCGAACTCGCCAGCCACCTGACCCGCCGCGACCCACGTCAGGGCACCCGCCGCAAGAAGACTGGCCATGAGCGCGATGCCCACCGGGTCGTTTGCCCCGGACTCGCCCTCGAGGATGGTGCTGCTGCGCCCGCGGATCTCGCGCTGGCCCAGCACCGAGAAGACGACGGCGGGGTCGGTGGGCGCCACGGCGGTGGCGACCAGCAGGGCCAGGTACCAGTCCAGCCCGAATGCGACGTGAAGCAACAGCGAACCGGCACCCGCGGTGAGGAAGGTGCCGATCACACCGACGACCCCGATCGGCACGGCGGCCGCCCGGAACCGGCGCCAGCCGATGTGGATCCCCCCTTCGAACAGGATGAGGACGAGCGCGATGGTCACCACGTGTTCGACAGTGAGGACGTCCAGCATCCGGAACGCCGGGATGACGTGCGCAACCACCGCGGCACCGACGAGCATCAGCAGCGGGGTCGGGACCTTGATGCGCTCGGTGAGCCGGTTCAGCAGCACCGCCGCCAGCGCAGCGATGCTGGCCAGCATCACCGCCAGTGCGTAGTGCTCGGTTTCGGACACGGGTCTCCTGAAGAAGCGCGGGTGGATGTCCGGATGGACAATTGTGACTGCCGCCGATCGGTCGTGCTGACTCGGCCAAGACCTTGGCCGAGCTCTCCACTATCGGCGCCCTCGATGAATGCTCAGGTCACCTGCGTCGTTCGATCCGGTCCGTCAGACTGTCTGCATGACGGCAGCGATAGATCTGGCTGGGGTGTTGGCGACATTCGAGGAGTCGTGGTCTCCGCGGACGGTGACGACCCTGAACGACTACGACGTGCGAGTCGTGAAGGCCAAGGGCGAGTTCACCAGGCACAGCCATCCCGAGACGGATGAGTTCTTCCTCGTCCTGCGCGGACGGGTGACGATTCGGATGGATGACGGCGATGTCCAGCTGGGGCCGGGGCAGATCTACGTCGTGCCGCGGGGAGTGGACCACCAGCCGGTTTCCGTCGAGGGCGCCGAGGTGCTGCTGGTTGAGCCGAGTGCCACCGTCAACACCGGTGACTCGCCCAGCTCCCTGACCGCCGAACGCCGGGTCGGGTAGGGACGGCCGGACAGGCATCAGCGTCTGGTGAGAAGCAAGACCGGGATGGTGCGGGTGGTCTGCTGCTCATAGTCTGCGAACCCCGGGAACCGACGCTTCTGCTCCTCCCAGACGGCTGTGCGCTCGTCCCCGCTCAGTTCGAGCGCTCGAACCCGGATGGTGTCGGTGCGGATTCCGCTCTTGGCACCCGTGCTGTGGAGCAGGACCAGCGGCGAGCCCTCGAAGTTGCCTCCGACGTGGCCGTCGTTGTCGCGGAACTCGGCGATGATCTTCTCGTTCCAGCTCTCGCTCATGCGTGCCACCATATCTCCGTCCCGGCGGGCGCCCTTGTCCTCAGGTGCATCCGCCAGCCGTAGGTGTGGTCGCTTCCGGGATGTGTTCGGTGGGACGCAGCCGAAGGTAGAGCAGCGCCGTAGGCGAGAGGATGACCGCGGAGGCGACCAGAGCGGTCGCCAAGGATGTGCGGTTGGCGAGCACGCCGAGCGGCGGTCCACCCACGACTTGTCCGATGGCGTCAGCCTGACCGTTCATCGACAGCACCGTGGCCCGTGACGAAGAGTCGACGTTACGGTTCAGCCAGGCCGCCTGAATGGGCCGCGCGAGCGCGAGGGCCGCATCACGGACCCACATGGCGGCCAAGGCGACCCACAGGTTTCCGAACAGCGCCAGCCCGATTATGCCTGCGACCTGTAGGACGGTGAGCGCGGCCAGCAACTGGTTCGGGTGAAGGGCGTTGACGCGCTCAGGCGAAACCTTGTTCGCGACCAGTGAGGTGGTCAGGGCCAGCACCGTGCCGATCAGCGCGAACAGGGCGAACCACGCTGCAGGGTCGTTCGTCCCGAGGAGCGTTGGCATCGCGAAGTCGTGGAGAATGCGCACGGTCCACAGTCGGTCGAATGCCTCGCTGGACAGGCCCACGAAGACGCTGATGAAGAAGAAGTAGCGGACCACCTGGCGACGACGTGCGACTTTGAGACCTTCTATCAGGGTCGACGTGAGATGCGTGAACGTGTCGCGCTGTCCCTTGGGAAGCGGGTGAAAGTGGTCCTCGGGCATCACGACGAGCAGCGCGACCGAGAGAACGAGAAACCCGCAGCCTGAGATGACCATCGGCAGACGCAGGCTGAGCAGTCCGAGACCACCCGCCGCCACCGTACCGAGCACGGTCGCGGCAAGGTGGATCTGCTGCTCTCGCATGAACACGGGCGCGACACGGTCTGCACCGATCTCGTCGGTGATCCACGCCTCCCACGCACCCGAGGTGAACGTGTAGCCGAGCCCCCACAGCACCTGGGCCGCAATGACGGCTATGAACGTCGGGATGGTTGCCTGCAAGAGGAATGCCGGACCGATGAGGAGCAGGCCGATGATGATTGACAGGCGACGGCTGGACAGGTCTGCCACCAAGCCAGTGGGAATCTCGGCCAGGAACACGGTGGCTTCGAGAACCGTCCCCACCAGCACCATCTCCAGCGGGCTCAGTCCGACGTCCTTGACGTAATAGACCAGGCTGAGCGTGAAGGTCAGGACGTAGAAGAACGAGCTGGAACCATTGACGACGTAGTAGGTGCGGACCGGGTCGGCGGGCCGCAGCGGGCGTTGCGGAAACAAGGCAGGCATGGAGGCTCGCTCCTGAGGGCGTCACGTTTGTCCGGGGCTGGAGGCAGCGCAACCGCAATGGCTCACGGTTCGGCGCGAACGTGACGTGCGACGGCACGGGCGAGGACCATCGACCCTGGTTCTCCGCGCAGAACTCACGGAGAGTGCGGTGCACGCTTTCAGGAGTTGAGCAAGAACATGCACAAACCGTAGCAGCGTCGCGCCGCCCTGCGCCGCACTGGCTTTTGGAGCCTCGACGGGTCCACCGGCATACTCGCCGCCCTGCAGTCGCCTGCCCCGTCCCGGGCCGGTCTCCAGGACCCGGCTGCCAACCGATGCCCGGGCTCAGTCGGTCAGGACGAGCCACTGCTTGCCGTCGATCAGCTCACGCGCTGCGTCGAGGTGACCAGCGTGGCAGGCCGTCTCGGTGATGACGTGCAGGAGGATCTCCCGCAGGTCGTCCATGCGCCAGTCGCCGAAGAAGTCGGGCCACCAGCCTGGAGCCGCGTCGATCGGCGTGGCCTCGATGATGACGTTGGCGCGCTCGATCTCATCTCGGTAGCGTTCGAGCACTGCCTCGACCGAGACGTCGGGCCCTGCGTGCCAGGCATCCTCCTGGCTGACGGCCAGGTCGTCGATGACGGCTTGCTCGGCGGCGACTGCCGCCCGGAACCAGAACCGCTCGACGTCGAGCGCGAGATGGTTGACCAGACCCAGACAGGTCCAGCCCGATGGGAGGACCGGGCGCCGCATGGCCTGCTCGTCGAGGCCCTCGATGATGCCGAGGACATGCTTGCGCTGGCTGTTGAGGTAGTCGCGGAGCAGGGTGGCTCCACCGGCGTCGGTCGGTTCGGTCATGGTGGCCTTTGCAGTCTCGGTGATGGGTCGCGCGTGGTTCCGGGGGAGCGGCCATCCCGGAGCCGCGGGCGCCTCGGTTCAGTGCCGCTGGCGGCGCCAGATCGCGGCTGCCGCCGCCAGAAGGCCGGTTCCGGCCAGTGCCCATCGACCCTCGTGGCGGGAGACGGCCGCCTGGACGCTGGACGAGTGGGCGCGCTCGGTGAAGGCGCCGCGCAGGCCGAAGTCGTGGCCCTCCGGACCGTCCGCCGGAGACCAGAGGTTGGCCGGTCGATCTGGTGCCGTCGGCGTCTTGGTCTGTTGGGAGTCGAAGCCGGTGCGGGCCAGGTACCTGTCGAGCAGCCCCGGCACGATGGCGTTCGCTACCAGGGTGCCGACCGTACTCGAACCGACCCAGTACTCGCGACGCTGAGGATGATCAGCGGCGTGAACAATGGCCCGGGCGGCCACCTCCGGTTGATAGATCGGAGGAACTGGCTGCGGGTGACGCGGCAGCCTGGTGAGGACCCAGGAGAACTGCGGGCTGTTGACGGCGGGCAGCTGCACCATGGTGGTGCGCACCCTGCTCCTGTCGTGCAACAGCTCGCACCGCAGGGACTCGTTGAACCCCTGGATGGCATGCTTGGCGCCGCAATAGCTGGTCTGCAAGGGAATTCCTCGGTACGCCAGGGCCGAGCCCACCTGGACGATGGTGCCGCGGTCTCGGGGCCGCATGTACCGCAGCGCGGCCATGGTTCCGTACACGAAACCGAGATAGCTCACTTCGGTCACGCGCCGGAACTCATCGGGCTCAATGTCTCGGAACGGCGCGAAGACGGAGGTGAAAGCCGCGTTGACCCAGACGTCGATCGGCCCGAGCTCGGACTCAACCCTGGCGGCGGCGGCCATCACCTGTTCCGGATCGGCGACATCCGTGGGGATCCCCAGCGGGCGTCCACCCCGCGCCAGGACATCCTCGGCTGCCGCCTCAAGACCGCGTTCCCCGCGCGCCAACAGAGCGACCCGAGCGTGTCTTTGAGCGAAGGCACAAGCCACCGCCCGGCCCACGCCAGCGCTGGCGCCCGTCACCACGACCACTTGATCAGTGCCAACAGCCATGAGATTCCTCCTCGGTCGGCGGCACCGGTTGCCTACCCGCCGCACCCTGGTTCACACGGGTCCGTCCCCGAGGGCTTTTCAGGCAGCGAGGTATGCCGGTTGTGCCGATCTCACCCGGCGACGCCCATAGCCGATCCGTCGCTGAACACGACAGCCAGCACAGCCCTGGCCGCTCAGCACAGCCCTGGCTGCTCAGCGCGCGGGTCTCAGGAGTGCTTACCGGCCGCCTCGCAGGCCTGCCCCCCGTGGCAGCTCTGGAGTCCGACGAGGATCGTGGGCAGCTGCGCGAGGCGCTCTGTGCCCAGCGTGCCGGCCAGGTTGTGCAGCTCGCTCGGATCCGCCGTGAGGTCGTAGTACTCCCGTTCTCCGTTCTCGTACTCCACGTAGGTCGCCGTGGGCGTCCGGACCGCCTCGTAGGTTGGTGGGTTGCCGGACATGGGACCGGGAGCATCCGGGTCGGCCACCGTCCCATCGGGCCCGTGGTGCTCCACCAGCACCGCCTGGCGCCAGTCGGGCGCCGAGCCGCCGCCGAGTAGCGGCACCAGACTGTGGCCGTCGACCTCGGATGGCACCGCGGCTGCGCCCAGCTGGAGGAATGTCGGGTTCAGGTCGATGTTGCTGGCCAGTGCGTCCGAGTGCTGGCCGGCCGCGACCTGAGGTCCGACGACAACCAGGGGCACCTTGATGTCGGTCTCGAACGCCGTCTGCTTGCCGGACCGCAGGTCGTGCTCGCCCATGTGGTAGCCGTTGTCCGAGCCGAAGACGAGGTAGGTGTTGTCCGCGAGGCCCTTGGCCGCCAGCTCGGCGCGCAACCGGCCGATCATCTGGTCGACCGCCTGGACCGAGCGGACGCGCTTGGCGAACTCCTCGTCGATGTTCTTGCTGTTCCCGGCTGTCAGCGCCGGGATGCGTTTCAGCCACTCAGGCCCGTCGGTCGCCGCAACTCCGTATGCCGGGTCGTGCGGCGCCGCGAGCCCCGGAAAGGCCGGCTCGTCCCGAGGCGCCGGTGTGGAGGGCTTGTGCGGTGCGAACGTCGCGATCTCCATGAGAAAGGGCGCGCCGGTGCCGGCCGACGCGTCGATGAACGCCGTGCCTTTCGCAGCCATGACATCGGTGAGGTAGTCCTTCGGGTCATGCCCGTAGTGACGCACGGTGCCGTTCTCGTTGAGGTCGTAGTCGAACTCCTTGTAGGCGGAGCCGGCGCCGTCCCACTCGGTCCAGCCCGGCGGCACGTACGGCGTCGACCCGCCGTTCGTCGCGGTCGGTTCGTAGCCGTTGAGGTACTTCCCCATGAACGCCGTGCGATAGCCGACCTGCTGCAGTGCCGGGGCGAACGACTTCGCCTCGTTCCCGCGTTGGTTGAACACGGCATACCCGCCGTCGTCCTGGCCCTTGGAGTTCTTGCCGTTGGTGAACACCCCCGTGTCGTGGGGGTAGAGGCCGGTGAAGACGGAGGAGCGCGATGGGCAGCACAGCGAGTCCGTCACGATGAACTGGTTGAACGTCAGGCCGTCCTTCTGCATCTGCTGCACCTGCGGCATGTACTACACGAGGTTCCATGACAGGTCATCGGTGAGCACATAGATGATGTTCGGCGCCGACCGGCTCAGCCCCTGCCCCGGGGCGACGGTGGCCGAGGGTGCAGTCACCGGAGCGGTGCCGGCGGTCGTGGAGGCAGCCGCTCCGGTCGTGGAGGCAGACCCCGCCGGAGGTCCCGCTGCGCATCCGGCGAGGAGGCCCAGCAGCGACAGCAGGGTGATGGCGAGCGGACGCTGCTTGGACCCGTGTGTCGACATGCCTGAAGGTTAGGTGTGGCGAGTCAGCCTCGTGCACGAGCGGTGTTCGGGTCGTGCAAAGGCCAGGGGCCCGAAGGCGCAGGCCGCCACCCATCACCCGCCGCGGCCAGCTTGGACTGGTGTCAAGGAATCACCCTTCCGTGCCTGAAATGGGCGATTCTTTGATACCAGTCTTCGGGGTCGGGGTGGTCGGTGGTGTTCCGGGCGGCCCTGTGGCCGCGCGGTCCAACGTCGTGCGGCGGCATGTTGCGCCTGCCGCACCTACAGTGGAGAACGTGGTCAGAGTCAGCTGCCTCCGGGTTGGTGTGGTGGGGACCGGCGTCATGGGGACCGACCATGCCGAGCGCCTCGCCGGGCGGATCGCCGGAGCAAGCCTGGTGGCCGTCTCGGACCCCGATACAGCGCGGGCGGCCGCCCTGGCCGCGGCGGTCGAGGGGTGCCGGGCGCTCGAGGACCCGCTCGAGCTCATCGCCGACCCGGAGGTCGATGCGGTCCTGATCGCGTCGCCCGGCTTCGCGCACGAGCAGCAGGTGATGGCCTGCATCGAGCATCGCAAGCCCACACTCTGTGAGAAGCCCTTGGCCATGGACAGCGAGTCGGCCCTGCGCCTCGTAGAGGCCGAGAGACGAGCCGGCCAGGCGCTGGTGCAGGTGGGGTTCATGCGCCGCTTCGACCCTGAGTATGCCGCGATGAAGAGACTGCTGGACTCCGGCCGGCTGGGGCGGACGCTGCTCCTGCACAACGTCCATCGCAACAAGACCGTTGCCGGCACCTTCAGGTCCGAGATGATCGTCCTGGACTCCATGGTCCACGAGGTGGACATCTGCCGCTGGCTCTTCGCCGACGAGGTCGCCGCCGTCACCGTGCTGACTCCGGCGGCCACGAGATGGGCACCTTCGGGCGTGGCGGACCCCCAGATGGCGGTCTTCCAGATGAGCCGAGGTGGCCTGGCGACCACTGAGGTCTTCGTCAACTCCCAGGTCGGGTACGACGTGCGCTGCGAGGCCGTGGCCGAGCTGGGCAGCGTCGCGATCGGCCAAGATCCTGGTCCAGTCGTGCGCCACGACAACCATTCTGGCCACGATGTCCCCGACGACTTCCGGGTGCGCTTCGCCCAGGCGTACGACGTCGAGGTCCAAGGGTGGGTGGACGCCTGTCGAAAGGGTGAGATCGTGGGTGCCACCGCGTGGGACGGGTACGCTGCTGCAGCCGTCTGTACCGCTGGGGTGGAGTCCCTTCACTCCGGCGCCACCGTGACGGTCGAGCTGGCCGACGTGGACACATCGACCACGCCGACGTCTTGACCACGTCGGCCTTCCGGCTCAAGGGTTCGCGATGACGCTCAGCCAGTCACTGGACGTGCTGAGGGACCGGCGGTTCGCGTGGTACTTCAGTGCCCGCTCCATCTCGACCGCCGGGTCGTCGATGGCGCCCGTGGCGCTGGCGTTTGCCGTCCTGCACCTCACCGGGTCCGCGGGCGCGCTGGCCCAGGTACTCGCCGCCCGGATGCTGTGCATGGTCCTGTTCCTCCTCGTCGGCGGCGTCATCTCGGACCGGATGTCGCGCACCGCCGTGATGCAGGTGTCGCACGCCCTCACCGCCCTGACCCAGGGCGTCGCCGCGGCGCTGTTCATCACCGGGCACGCGCAGCTGTGGATGATCGTGACCATCGAGGCCCTCAACGGCGCCGTCTCGGCCTTCACCATGCCGGCGATGATGGGTGTCGTCCCGCTCGTCGTGCACCGGGACCGCCTCCAGCAGGCCAACGCCCTCCTCTCCTTCAGCCGGAGCGGGCTCTACATCCTCGGGCCGTCCATCGCCGGCGGGCTCGTCGTCACGGTCGGTCCGGGCTGGGCGCTCGCCGTCGACGCGTTGACCTACCTGCTGGCGATCTTCTGCCTGCTGAAGGTGCCGCTGCCGCCACGGTCGGCCGGGGCCGCCCTGCCCCGCTCGACGATGCTCACCGACTTGCGGGAGGGGTGGTCGGAGTTCACCTCAAGGACCTGGCTGTGGCTCATCGTCGTCGTCTTCGGCGTCCTCAACGCCATCAGCGTCGGCGTCCTCGGTGTGCTCGGACCGCTCCTCGCCACCCGCACCCCGGCGGTCGGGGAGTCCGGTTGGGGACTCGTCCTGAGCGCCGAGGCGGTCGGCACCGTCGTGATGACCCTGGTCATGCTGCGGGTGAGCTTCCGCTCCCCCCTGCGCGCCGGGATGCTGGCCGTCAGCGCGATCGCCATCCCCGTGGCCATGCTCGGCCTGGCGCCGGCCACCTGGCCCCTCGTCGCAGCCACCTTCGTCGCCGGCGCGGGCACGGAGGTCTTCGGCGTCGGCTGGAGCACCGCGCTGCACGAGCACATCCCCGAGGCGGTCCTCTCCCGGGTGTCGAGCTACGACGCGCTCGGTTCGTTCGTCGCCATGCCCGTCGGATCCCTGGTCTACGGCGGGCTGGCGGCCCGCTTCGAGCCGGCGCCGGTGCTCGTTGTCAGCGCGGTCGCGTATGCCGTGCTGTCCCTCGGGACGCTCGCCTCACGGTCCGTGCGCCACCTCGAGCACCTCGCCGGACCGCCGCGGTGACTCCGACCTAGACTGACCTGTCACCCGTTGTCGTCGTGCTGAGGACCCGCCCCCGTGTCGATCAAGGACATCCGCCTCTTCGGAGACCCGATCCTGCGCACCCCTGCGGTCGAGGTCGTCGACTTCGACAAGGAGCTGCACCAGCTCGTCAGCGATCTCACCGAGACGATGGTCAACGCCCCGGGGGCCGGTCTGGCGGCGCCCCAGATCGGGGTGGGCCTGCGGGTCTTCACCTACGTCGTCGACGACCAGCTCGGACACCTCGTCAACCCGAGCCTCGACCTGTCGACGGAGACGCAGGAGGGTCCCGAGGGGTGCCTCTCCTTCCCCGGCATGACCTACGACTGCCGGCGGGCCCTGCGGGTCGTCGCCAAGGGCCAGGACATGTTCGGGGAGCCGGTCCTGCTCGAAGGGTCCGAGCGCCTGGCCCGCTGCATCCAGCACGAGACCGACCACCTCGACGGCATCCTCTTCGTCGACCGGATGGACCCCGAGCAGCGCAAGCTCGCCATGAAGGCGGTCCGCGAGGCGGAGTGGGCCGGCGGCGGCGCCCCCACCGTCAGGGTCAGCCCGCACGCCACCTTCGGTCGGGCCACGTAGTGCGGCTCGTCCTCGCCGGGACGCCCGCAGTCGCCCTGCCCAGCCTGGCCGCCCTGGCCGCCTCCACCCACGAGGTCGTCGCCGTGCTGACCCGACCGGACGCCCCCGCGGGACGCGGGCGCTCCCTGGTGCCGTCGCCGGTCCGCGTCTGGGCCGAAGAGCTCGGTATGCCGGTCCTCACCCCCTCCAGCCCCCGGGACCCGGCCTTCCAGGAGCAGCTGCGCGACCTGGCCCCGGACGCCTGTCCCGTCGTGGCCTACGGGTCCCTGCTCCCTCGCTCGGTGCTCGACATCCCGGTCCACGGCTGGGTCAACCTGCACTTCTCGCTCCTGCCTGCCTGGCGCGGGGCTGCGCCCGTCCAGCGGGCCATCATGGCGGGAGACGAGGTCACCGGCGCGTGCACCTTCCTCATCGAGGAGGGTCTCGACACCGGCCCGGTCTTCGGCGTGACGACCGAGACCATCCGGCCGACCGACACCAGCGGTGACCTTCTGAGCCGGCTGGCCACGGGCGGTGCCAGCCTGCTCGTGGCGACGATGGACGGCATCGAGTCCGGTCGGCTCGTCGCGAGGCCCCAAGCGTCCCAAGGGGTTTCGCTCGCACCGAAGCTCACCGTCGACGAGGCCCGGATCGACTGGACCCGGCCGGCGCCGGCCGTGGACCGGCACGTGCGCGGATGCACGCCGAGCCCCGGCGCGTGGACCACCTTCCGGGGTGAGCGGCTCAAGGTGCTCCCGGTGACGCGGGTCGCGGACCTCGACCTGCCCATGCGGGTCGCGGACCTCGACCTGCCGACGCAGGCGCAGCTCGCGCCCGGGGAGCTCGTGGTGACGAAGAGCGCCGTCCTCGTCGCGACGGGTTCTGCACCCGTCAGACTCGGCACGGTGCAGGCCCGCGGCAGGAAGCCCATGTCGGCCGCAGACTGGGCGCGTGGCGTGCGGGCCGAGCCGGGGGAGCGGTTCGACGATGGCTGAGCAGCCCGGCGAGCGCCGCGGTGGTGCGGAGCGGCGGCGGCCGGCCCGGTCGGTGCAGCGTCCGGCCGAGCGGACCCGACGGACCGACCCGGCCCGGCTCGCGGCATACACGGTCATGCGAGCCGTCGCCGAGGGCGCGCATGCGAACCTCGAGCTGCCGAGGGTGTTGCGCGAGAAGGGGATCAGCGGCCGTGACGCAGGCTTCACCACCGAGCTGGTCTATGGCGCGACCCGGATGCGCGGCCTCTACGACCCGGTCATCGCGATGGCCGCCGGCCGGGACCTGACCTCCATCGACGACAACGTCCTCGACACCCTGCGCCTCGGGGCGCACCAGCTGCTCGGCATGCGGGTGGCCACCCACGCCGCCGTCGACGAGACCGTGGCCTTGGCCCGCCAGGTCAACGGCATCGGGGCCTCGGGGTTCGTCAACGCGGTGATGCACCGGATCTCCGAGCGGACGCGGGAGCAGTGGGTCGACGCGGTCGCGCCGGGCTCGATGGACCCGTTCGCGGCCACGGCGGTCCGGACCAGCCACCCGCAGTGGGTCGTGCGGGCGCTGCGGGCGGCGCTGGTCGGCCACGGCGCCGCCACGGCCGAGACGATCGACACCGAGCTCGAGGCCCTCCTCGAGATTGACAACGCCCCGGCCAAGGTGACGCTCGTCGCCCGTCCGGGCCTGGCAACCGTCGAGGAGCTCCTCGGCGACGGCGTCGAACCGGCTCGGCTGGCCCGGACGGCCGCGGTGCTCGACTCCGGCGACCCCGGTGCCTTTCGGGCCGTCCGAGAGGGACGGGCGGCCGTCCAGGACGAGGGTTCGCAGCTGGTCGCCCTGGCGCTCGCCGCCGCCGACGTCGAGCGGGCGCCGGGTCAGGCGTCCGAGCGCTGGCTCGACCTCTGCGCGGGACCGGGGGGCAAGGCCGGACTCCTCGCCGGCCTCGCCCTCGAGTCGGGCGCCTCCCTGACCGCCAACGAACTGAGCACCCACCGGACCGACCTCGTCCGCAAGACCCTCGCGGCGGCCGTCGCGAGGGGCGCGAGCGGGCAGATCACGGTCCGCACCGGCGACGGCCGCCAGATCGGCGCGGACCAGCCCGAGTCCTTCGACCGGGTCCTTCTCGACGCCCCGTGCACCGGGCTGGGGGCACTGCGCCGTCGGCCCGAGGCGCGCTGGCGGCGGTCGCAGACCGACCTCGCGGGTCTCGCCTCTTTGCAGCGGGAGCTGCTCGTCAGCGGGATCGACGCCACGCGACCCGGTGGCGTCATCGGCTACGCCACCTGCAGCCCGCACCTCGGCGAGACCCGCTTCGTGGTGTCCGACGTCGTCAAGAAGCGGGGCGATGTCGAGATCCTCGACGCCCGTGGGCTCTTCGTCGACGTTGCCCGTGAGCCGATCGAGGGCCTGGTCGACGGGCCCTTCGTGCAGCTGTGGCCGCACCGCCACGGCACCGACGGGATGTTCTTCGCCCTGCTGCGCAAGCTCTGACGTCGCCGGCGGCTCGTTAGGCTCTCCCCGTGCAGATCTGCCCGAGCATCCTCTCCGCCGACTTCGCCAACCTCGAGGCGGAGCTCGTGGCCGTCCACAACGCCGACTGGGCCCACGTCGACGTCATGGACAACCACTTCGTGCCCAACCTCACCCTCGGGCTGCCGGTCGTCGAGGCGCTGCTGAAGGTCAGCCCGATCCCGATCGACTGCCATCTCATGATCGAGGACCCCGACCGCTGGGCTCCGGCGTATGCCGAGGCCGGCATCCAGTCGGTGACCTTCCACGTCGAGGCGGCGGACGACCCCCGGGCGCTGGCCCGGACGCTGCGCGCCGCCGGCGCCCGGGCGGGGATGGCCCTGAAGCCGAGGACCCCGTGGCAGCCCTACGAGGACCTGCTGCCGGAGCTCGATATGGTCCTCGTCATGACCGTCGAGCCGGGCTTCGGCGGGCAGTCGTTTCTGGCCGACCAGCTCCCCAAGGTGCGGGCCGTCCGGGAGTCGGTGCGCCGACACGGTGGGCAGATCTGGGTCCAGGTCGACGGGGGAGTCAGCGGCCGGACGATCGAGCAGTGTGCCGAGGCGGGCGCGGACGTCTTCGTCGCAGGCTCCGCCGTCTACGGCGCGCAGGACGCGGCGCACGCCGTCGACGAGCTGCGCGAGCTGGCCACCCGGCATACCCACGCCTGAGTGACCACGGCGTGGTGACCGTCACGCCGGGCCGTCTGCGCCGGACTGGGCCACCGGTGGCATAATCAACAGACGTGCTCCGGGGTCGGTGCAACTCCGAACCGGCGGTGACAGTCCGCGACCCGGCCGCAGCCAGCGGCCGGTTGACCTGGTGAAACTCCGGGACCGACGGTGAAAGTCCGGATGGTAGGCAGCACGCGCGGGGCCCTCACCGGTCCCGTCGGCGCTCGCGTCGTGACTGGGCCCGTGCCGGGTGCTCCTGATTGTCAGGAGGGCTCTCGCGTATGCCGTCTCGTCACCTCGCGCTCGCCGCAGACATCCCGGGGCTCGCCCGTCAGGCTCGAGCAGGAGGGATGTCGACATGCAGCACGGCCACACCGAAGGCGACCTCGCTGCGATGCGTGCCGCCCTCACGCTCGCCGCGCGTGGCCCGGTCGCGAACCCCAACCCTCGCGTCGGGGCCGTCGTCGTCGACCGGTCCGGGCAGACGGCCGGCGCCGGCTTCCATGCCGGCGCCGGGACACCCCATGCGGAGGTCGTCGCCCTCGACGAGGCCGGGGACGCCGCCCTCGGCGGCACGGCATACGTGACCCTCGAGCCGTGCTCGCACACCGGGCGCACCGGACCGTGCAGCGAGGCGCTCGTCGCCGCCGGCGTGACGCGGGTGGTCTTTGCCCAGACCGACCCCGACCCCCGGGCGGGCGGAGGCGCCGACCGGCTGCGTGCGGCCGGGGTGGAGGTCGTCGCGGGTCTTCTCGAGGGCGATGCCGAGTCCCTCAACCGGTCCTGGACGTTCGCCGTCACCCATGGCCGCCCCATGGTCACCTGGAAGGTCGCGACGACCCTCGACGGCCGCTCTGCGGCGGTGGACGGGACGAGCCGGTGGATCACCGGC
>JAABUJ010003211.1_pt1 | contig 18665 bp, 26 predicted proteins | sample 5559131 | NCBI WGS metagenome assembly JAABUJ01 (sample SAMN10711875, study PRJNA513366) | rock metagenome | isolation source: Antarctica rocks | place: Antarctica: Victoria Land, Mt New Zealand nord | collected 2016-01-07 | reverse complement strand
TAGCATTCCTATCCCCCGCTTCCCCGTGATCGTCTCGATCCGAGGGTAGCGGGATTGGGCTCACAGTGGGGCCAGTTTAGAGCGCCGTTATCGCTCCAAGTGGGGCCAGTTTAGGCCGCCGTATACAACTGTCTGGGTGCGCGCGGCTCGTCCCGTCGGCAACTGGCACCGAACCGGAGTGACTCAGGATGCTGAGATTGTCTCGTTGATGTGCTCGTCGCTGCTTGTGCCGCAACTACGCTTGCATCTTCCCAGGCCGATCGAGGACTTGGGAAGGGCCACGATCGATGGCCGCTCTACCATTCACCTCCAGAGTTCCTTCGACGGTCAGGGGAGTGGCGCAACGGACGATCTGTACATCGATCCGATGACGTTTCGCTGGGTACGTGTAGCTCTGAGCGGATGGGGAGCTGGATGCTGCCATGCCTTCAGCGCCACATTCGATTTTTCGCAATACAACATGGTCAGAAGGGTTGGATTGCCCCGGCCAGCTGCCGGCTCGATGTCAGCAAGGCCCATCTGCCCCCAAGGGCGCCAGTTCGATAGTTCGTCAAGACGTGATCGGCGAGTTTTTCAACACGCTCAGAAGAGTATCGGTAGCTAGAATTGCTTGAACCTAGACTGCTGAGGGTGATTCGCTAGGATTACCTGACACATCTTTCAAGGAGCCATTTCTGAGCGATCCCGTCGTGGCGTCCGTCTCCTTCCAAGCGAATACCGTGAAAGGGTTCCGATTCTGGGACGAGGCGGGGCTTATTGCGAACAAATACGTTGACCGGTTTCGTGCCATCAACTATGGCAATATTCCGCAGACTCTCGTGTGTGCTGCCCCGAGCGATCCTGGGGATTACATGATGGAGCTTCGGGTTAGCCCGTACAACATCTGGATTGCCTACAGAGCTATGGTTTCTTGGGTGACGGTCCGGCAAGAGACATCCCGCGATGTGGCGTGGATCGCGCGAGCAATAGATGTGACGCAATTCTCGAGACTCGGCCTCCGTGTATCCTTGTTGTGGCACGGGCAGGATCGGGAGCATGTTGTGAACACGCTGCTCTCACAGGCGCTTAATGTGCATGAACAGGATTGGGCCCAAGTGGGCCGAGCTACTGGTGGAGAGCTCGTCGTCCACCTTGAGCATGACAAGCTAGCCGTGCGGCTGTGGATGAGTCCTGTTGTGAATGTCCGTCGGGAACAACATGTGACCATACCTGGCAGTGAGCCTCCTCCGCATATGGAGGAGGAGATTCTTCCCGACTTCGCCATCAGTGTTGACGCCGATTTGGCCGACACCCGCATTACAGAGTCAGTGGACGTAATGCCGCACTTAAACCGGTCAGTCAAGTATCTCCAGGAATCTCTCATCCCATTCATTTCGCGTATGCTTGAACAGGAGCACTGATGGAACAACTTCTTCCACGTCCGACGCCGGCGCGAGTAGATCTAGGGCCGGTGGAACCTTCCCAGAGCGGTACGTCGGCCGAGCAGACAGCTGTTACTTTGTCTAACGAATCGGTGCCACTCCAACCAATCAACGAGTGGGCTGAAACTCTTAGTATGCCTGCCTCGAAGGGCGTTGCACAGTCGAACGGTACGGCTTACGGCGCGAGCCCTCACGCGTTGTGGCGTGAAGCCGCAGCCGACTTGCCACGCATCCGCATTGACCCGGCCGTGCTGCGGGGCATTCCTCTTCTGCGAGATACCCGCATTAGCGTTGCGCAGCTGCTCGACATGCTAGCGGACGGTGAGAATCTCGACCAACTTCTTGAGGAATTTCCGGGCCAGTTGGAACTAGCGGATCTGCGCGAGGCACTCATATTCGCCTCCCGGTTGGCACGTTAGCCATCTGTGTCTTCCGGGCACCGACGACGGAAGAGGGGAGGCCGGCGCCCTGACGCGAAACGTCCGCAGGAACTTCGGCTCGAGTTCCTATGCGATGAGCAACTGCCACTCCGGTTGTGTCGCGAGGTAGGCAAGCTGAAAGGCTATCGCACGCGCCACATTCAGGGACTTGGCCTCTCCTCGATAAAAGACCCGGGAGTCAAAGAAGAAGCTGTCAAGCAGAAGACGCTTATCTTGACCTTTGACGCTGACTTCCTTGATCCTATCAATTTCAAAGTCTGCACACACCCTGGTGTCCTGCACCTTCAGATGACTTCACAGGCCGTTTCCCATGTGCTCCCCCGAATCGAAGCTTGGTTGCGATCCGCCAACTACCACCGCTCGAAGCATGCCGTGGTTCAACTACGGGACGGAATTGCCCTGGTGACATCCAAGAAAGGACGTGAACCAGAGATCCGGTACTACCCACCGCCAAGCTAACGTCGGTAAATGGGCATTCTCCGACACGCCATTGAGGCATTAAATATGCATTCAAGTGGTAAATGAAGAGCGATATAAACCACACCAGGTAGACATCGTAGCAACTCCACTTCCAACCTATAGGGGTGCTGTGTTCGAGTTCGCTTATCGCGGCTCACTGTACAAAGCCAGCTCGAGGAGCGATAGTGAAACCGGCCCCAGGATCAGCATGACGTCTCTCACCAATTACCCAGGAAAAAGGCGTTGTTGCCCGGGCTCTGGCCGTGGGCCCGAAACGGGCGTGCCCTGTTCACTGCGATGTGCCCAGCCAGCAATCTCCAACCGGACCATCATCGCGGTTGGAGTCATTTCGAAGGCTCCTGCGAGCCGGTATACAGCGGCCCAACCGGACCAAGGTGCTTTCGGTATCTTCTGTCTCAATAAGTCGGTTGGTGAGAGCAGGTACGAGGCGTATGCCTCTGCTTGAACTTCAATAGGATCCTTCGACTGCTCTCTGCACAGCACACGCTCGATCCCGTCCAGAAAGGCCATCTGACCGAGCTTGGGTTGCACGTGGAGAAGCCAATGCGCGATCGTAAATCGCCGTAATCCCGGCTTCTCCTCGAGTAGGTCTTTGTGTCGCTGGTTCAGGACAACCGTGTGCTCCCAGGGAATCAGGGCCCCAAACACCTTTCCGCCCTCGCCGTCATCAAGCGCCTCCCACAGCAATCTCAAGCCAAGGCTGTCAACGAGTGCTTCAGCATCGAACCTGGGGGCTAGAGCGAAGCGGCGCCACAACTCCGATGCCAGCACTTCCAGCTCATTCCGCGAAATGTAGGTCATTCTCCATCTGGCTCCGCAGGAACGCCAGCCTGTCTATACACGTCGTTAAGCTTGTCGCTTGGCAAGTCTGGAAGCCTCCGAAGGAGCATCGCGAATCGGGGATCTTCGGTCGCTCGCCGCTTGAGCTCCGGGGGCATTTTCCCTGCAGCGGCCATCAGTTGCTCAGTATCGGCATGCAGCACGCTCGCAAGTTTCCGGATCGTCTCCTCTCCGGGTGGAGCATCCCGATCGTTTTCCAACTTCGACAGGTACGTGAAATCGATGCCGACCTTAGCAGCGACATCTCGCTGTGTAAGCTGCGCCCCTCGACGAAGTTGGCGAAGCATGTCCCCAAACGTGGTCAGTGGTCGGTCTTGACCACTCGACATACAGGCCTCCTCAGGTGGTACAGTTGTAGTGAACTACCCAACCCAAGTTGGGGGTGATTCCCAGTAACACTATCACGATTACGAGAGGGGGTGGGAGACCGTTGACGCACAAGCCAGGCGAGATCGTTCCGCGGGACGGAACTGTGCAATGTACCCAGCATCCCGAAACCCGTGACCAGGTGAAGAAGGGCACCCGCTTCGCGCCGTGTGATCACTGGGGTGATCATGACCGCAAAGACTGCACGTGGCAATACATCGACTGACGGTGAGCCCGGGTACCTGACACCATTCGGGTGCCCGGGAGCCATCGAGCCATGGTGACTGGTTCTACCCACCGTGTCCCTTGATACTCCTGGTGCAACGAGAAGAGGAGACGTGATGGCGCGTAAAGTGTTCTTTAGCTTTCACTACAAGCCCGACTGTTGGCGGGCCTCTACGGTGCGCAATATTGGCACTGTCGAAGGTAATCGGCCAGTGTCAGATAACGACTGGGAAGAGATCACGAAAGGTGGAGACGCGGCGATCGAACGCTGGATTGATGGCCAAATGAGCGGCAAGTCGTGCGCCGTCGTGCTGATCGGGAACGCTACGGCCAACCGCAAGTGGATCAACTACGAGATCACGACGGCATGGAACGCCGGCAAAGGACTTGTTGGAATCTACGTCCACAATCTGAAGGACAGCGCGGGGAGCCAAGCGGTTAAAGGACAGAATCCCTTTGACCATGTCGTTCTGGGATCTGGAGCCCCGAAGCTGTCAACTGTCGTCAAGGCATACGATCCCCCGTACGTCACGAGCCAGTACGTTTACGATTACATTTGCAAGAACATGGAGGCGTGGGTCGAGGAGGCGATCACATCGCGAAGCGACTACAAGAACTTCTGATCTCCCGACTCTCTCGCGGATTGCCGAGCACTGAGCTGAGCGATGCGCGCATCAAACACCTCGAGTTTCTTCAGGCCATCATTGCGAGGCAAGCAACCAACTCGTTCTTATTGAAGGGCTGGGCTCTCACGGTCGCTGCTGCATTCTTTGGCTTTGTCGCATCGCAGCTACATTGGCGTATCGCGCTGGTCGCGCTGCTGCCGATCGTTGCCTTCTGGTTCTTAGATACGTATTTCCTCCGCCAGGAGCGTCTTTTTCGATGCCTATACGAGGCGTCGAGACATTCAGAATCGATCGTGCCCTTGTTCTCCATGAATACACAGCCATACCGCAAGGAGTCCTCAATGCCTTGGCGCAAGGTCGCCTTCTCATTCACGCTATCTGTCTTCTACGGGATGCTCATGGGCGTCGGACTCGCACTGCTTATCGCCGGTATCATTCATGACGCCAAGCCAGCACACGCGGTTCGCACCCGAACTGCGACCTCAGCAGCAACTTCCTCAGCCCATGGCTCGCGCGGGGGCCAGATATCGCCGATATGGTCACCGTCCCAGCGGGGAACCAAATGGATATGCATGTGGAAGATCGTCTGAGAGGCGGCTTGCCCCGCAGAAGAAATGACATTGAGGCCATCTGGATGCAGCGCGCTGCGTAGACAGTGGCTCACGTCCACCACAGACTGGATTACTGTGCAAGCCAAGTTCTTGTCAAGCTCCCAGATGTCCCGAACGTGTTGTTTCGGGATTACGAGGGTGTGCCCAAGGGCGGCCGGGTGGAGAGGAAAGAACGCCAATACGTCGGTAGCTTCATACACCACCTCGGCTGGTTCTTTTCGCGCCACAATTTTGCAAAACTCGCAGTCTTCCAAATCACTTTCCTCAGTCAAGCTCATCGTGCCCTCGCGCAATGGCTCACAGCCCACCACTCCACTTTTACAGAACATACCGGACATCACTAAGCAAATGCCTCTCCCCGCTAACAAGAAGCGACAATTGTCGCGAATACTCATCGCAACCGGACGCAGTAAGACGATGATTTAGAAGCTGTCTGAAAAGGAGGCGAGATGCGAGTCTACAGGTACTACCTACCAGGAGTCCTCACATGGTCTCGCCTCCCCGCCTCTATCCTACCGACCTGTCCGATGCCGAGTGGATGATTCTGGAACCGCTGATCCCGGCAGCCAAGTCCGGTGGTCGTCCGCCAAAGTGGACCCGGCGCCAGATCCTCGATGGCATCTTCTACCTCGTGCGCTCAGGCTGTCACTGGCGCTTGCTGCCGCGCGAGTTCCCGCCCTGGAAGACGGTCTACCACTACTTCCGCGCGTGGCGCATCGACGGGACCTGGGAGCGCCTGAACACCATCTTGCGGGAACGGGAGCGCAGTCGCCAGGGCCGGGACCCGCAGCCGAGCGGGTGCATCATGGACAGTCAGTCAGCCAGGACCACCAGTGTAGGCGGCATCCGCGGGTACGATGGCGGCAAGAAGCTCAGCGGCCGCAAGCGGCATCTCTTGGTCGATACGTTGGGGTTGGTGCTCACCGCGACGGTGCACGCTGCGGACATTCAGGATCGGGCCGCAGTGCCACAGGTGCTCCAGGGTGTGAAGGACGTGTTCGGGCGTCTGGCCCACATCTGGCTGGATCAGGGCTATACCGGCGCAGGCAAGGCCTGGATCGAGCAGGAACTGGGGTGGAGCGTCGAGATTGTCAAGCATGCACCACGTCCACGGGGGATGTGGGTGTTTCCCGGGCAGGAGGTTGATCCCACCATCTTCCAGCGTCCCAAGGGGTTCCGGCATCTCCCTCGCCGATGGGTCGTGGAGCGAACGTTCTCGTGGTTCGGCCAAGCACGCCGGCTGTCCAAAGACTACGAGCGGCTCCCCGAGACCGAGGAAGCCATGATCTACATCACGATGAGCCGGCTCATGCTTCGCCGCCTTGCGCGGGCTGCCTGACCCTTTTCAGACAGCTTCTAGCTAGTCTCGAGCATCCGCTCCGCTGGTACACGGGTGGAGTCCTTTGACTATCGCGGGAATGGGCACCTCTTCACCGACGCCAGTTTGCTCGAAGAATACGACGCTGACCAGGCGGCCGTGCAGTGGTACGGCGTTCGCATCTTCACAGATCACCTTGGAGGCCAGCCCGCCGGTAGGAACGTCAACGAGGTAGTGGAATTCGAGTCGTATGTAGGGCAGAGGGATCCTTATCGGCGCATCGCCCGACTCATCCATGTCATTGGTGCACGCCAGAATACATAACCAACGCATCACATACGATCTGCCTACGAGTTTGGGGCGCATAGGCTGCGTGGGATCGGTGGCGGTGATCCGGTGAGTGTCTCATGCCGCTGCCTTCGTTGTCAGGTGCTGGCCAATGCGGCGGAGATTTCTGGCGATGTCACCCCAGCCAACGTGTCGGGTGAAGCCGTCCTCCCCATGATCGCCACAGCGCCGGAGTCTATAGTCCCGGCGAAAACTGTTCGCCGGCCATAGCGACGGCGCCAGGAGCAAGAGCACGCTATCGCCCGTTGACCGCTGCTTGCCACGCCCGATCGTGGAATGACCAGGTGATTAACTCTCGCGTCCCGGACACCGTCAAAGTGATCCTGCACCAGGGGTTTGCTGCGTCGGATCACCCGACTCAGGACACGGCCCGCGTCTGCCAGGAGACTGCTGTCAGTGGGATGGTGGATGGTCGTCTGTACCACCTTCCCATCGATGCGCAGCTTCCGCCCTTTGGTGATTTTCGCCTGTCGAGCGAGCACGACGACGGGATCGTTAAGGGTGCGCAGGGTCTCCGGCTGGATGATCTCGACCCAGCGTTGGAGCGTACTGTAATGAGGAACGGCCCGGAAGTAGACCCGACAGAACCAGCGCAAGACGAGGCTACCCGCCAAGCACTTCTCGGTCTCGCGATAACTCCATTTGTGCAGCTGTTTCGTCACCATCAGGCGGAGAATGGCATCCCCAGGCGTGGAATGGCGACCAGCAACCAGCGCCAGCGGATACCGTCTGCCGAGATCGGCGCGGATCTGCTGGTAGAGCCGACCATCGTTCAGGAGGGCATCGATCTGACGGAGGACAGGATCGGTGTGATGAGCTAATTCAGACACACGGGCGAAGACATCTTCCGAGGGGTATGAGTCGATGGGCATGGCCGACCTGCGCCCAAATGACCGCCTGACCGGCAACTGTCGTGGCACCCCTGAACTCCTGCGACGGCATCATGGTCCTGCCATCGGCTCTGAGCACCACGTCGGGATCGAGCACGGCGAGGAGCGTGTCGAAGTTCCCGTTCCGCGTGGCCGTGAGGCAGGCGTCGAACGCTTCCCACTGCGCGCTCAGATCAGCGTCGGGTCGGTACCTCCTCCGCTCGCTCCAGCCGCCCTCGTGGCACGGTGTGACCCCGCTCCTATCAACGCGTTAGTTGGGGGAGGTCGACGGCGCGCCGGTTGTCACGGTGTCCGCCACAAGTTCTTGGAGAGCACGCGCCTGGGTCTCATGCTGAGGGTGGCTGCGGTCGCTGAAGGAAATCAGTGCCTTCCAGAGGGCCCAACCGCGCGCCCTGCTCCAGGCGTCGTCTGGCAGCTCGACGGCTTCCCGGAAGATCTGCCGTTCCTCGCGCCCGAAGAAGGTCCAGGCGATCACGAGGTCGCAGGCCGGGTCCCCCACTCCACACGTTCCGAAGTCAATGACGGCGGCGAGGTTCCCGTTAACCGTCAGCAGGTTCCCAACTGCAACGTCGCCGTGAAACCACACGGGAGCGGTCTCCCACGTGGATTGCAGGGCGTCGTGCCAAATTGCGGTGCACGTCGGCACGTCTACCTGGTCTCCGAGTTCGCGCAGTGCTGCCTGAACCTGATCTCCGTAAACTCCGGGATGACACCCGCGGTAGAAGGAGTGAGCGCCGGCCGGTGGGCCGTCGTGTGCGGGTACAGTGCGCAACTCGCGCAAGAATAGCCCCAGGTCGCGGGCGAAGCGGGCGCGGTCCAGTTTGGAGTCGCGGTCGGGCGTGCTGCCTGGTAGCCAGTGCCGGACCGACCACGGATATGGGTATTGTGCCGTCGGACGACCGGTCGCCACCGGGGCCGGAACGGCGACGCTCAGGCGCTCTGCCAGTAGAGGCAGGAACCTATCCTCTTTGGTTATTCCCGCGACATAGCTCTGGTGACTCGGCAGGCGCACAGACAAACGGTCGCCAAGCCGGAACGTCCGGTTATCGTTTCCCTGCTCGGCCACGGGTGTGATCGGCAGCCCAGACCACTGCGGAAACTGCTCGTCCACCAGGCGACGGACGAGGTCCATGTTCAACTCCATACCGCCCAGTTTATCTGAGCCTCTTCCTTATGCGCCGTCCGACTACCGGAGCCGTCACTTCTCCCACTATTGGTGCCTCTCAGAAGCCGACCGCATTAAACGGCGGCGGGTCGGAGCGGAATACCCGGGCGAGTGTCGCAATCGATCCAGTCTTGTGCTCCGTGACGCGACCGGCGGCCGAGAGCACAGCCGGCGACATGCCACCGAGGTACAGGGAGGCGAGCGCGCTAATATCAAAGCTGCAGTTCGGCTCTGCACCGCGAGCCGGAACACAGGTGGCGCCATCCGGGCTCGCCTCAAGACGCCAGACGCCCGCATTCCACGGGCACAATGGATCGTCAACAAGGCCGAAGACAAGCGACTCCGCGACATCATAAGACCGCGACTCGAGAGCCCTCGGTACATCAAGGATCCGCAGCCAGAGGTTATCGGAGGATCTCGTCACCCGCAACGCGCGAGGGCTCTGGAGCATCCACCGAAGTGGCTCGTCGGATGGCCGGGACGCCGCCACCACCCGGCGAGTCAGATCGAAGTCGGTAAGCAGCCGCCATATAGCCGCATATGCAACAGAATTCGTGGCCTCGAGCCCCTCCACTACCAACGTACCAATCTTCACCGGATCAGGGGACCACGGGAGTCGGTAGTTAGCGATTCCGTCAATGGTGCCGTCACTGCCGCGGTGGATCAGGAAGTGAAGCGGCCCATCAGTGCCTCGTGCGACGCCACTCAAACCATTCCAACGATCGGGAGCTGCCTGTACCTCCCCGACACGCCGGCGCCGCACCGTCTCGTGAATCGCCGGCCACACGGCCTTCGCGACCTCCGCGTCGGCGATCTCCAGTTGCCCGTCTGATTGCGGCGCTTGCTTTCGGAAACCTGCCTCGGCGCGCTCAAGTTCCCACCGCGTCCGCATGGTGGCCGGAGAGAAACCGAAGCGACCGTAAATGCCGCCCTCGCTGGCACTCAAACCAGCAAGAAACTCGCCTCGTTCGCAAGCATCAGCCAGCATCGCCGTCATCATCCCACGTAGCAACCCACGTCGCCGATGGGTCGCGATCACGCCGGTCGACGTCACCCCTCCCATCGGAACGCACTTCGGGCCCGGAATAGTCACCTCGAGTGACAGCATCGCAGAGCCGCCAACGATCCGCCCATCGACGAACACCGCTTGCGGGCGGAAGCCTTCCGCCATCATTTCGTCGGCGAGCGTCTCCAACTCCGCTTCCGCGAGGCGGGTCGGAGGAGGTCCCCACGCGCCCTCTCCCCCGTACCACGCAGCAGGCGCCGGTTCCCAGTTCGGTAGACCGACAGCGAATGGGAGCACGCGCAGATAATCGATGGCTTCTGCTCGCGTTATGGGACGAATCTCCGTCCCGGTGTGCGGTGTGTTGCCGTCCATCCATGTTCCTTTCCTGTTGGTTCTGCAATCGGGATTGTCCTGTCACAGACAGATGAGGTCAACCACCATGGCGCCCACTCATACGTCGACCGAGCGTCGCCACAATCGATATTGCAGCACAGCCTCAGTCCGATGACAGGTCTGTCAGTATGAGGGCGTGCGACCAGCGCCTCTTGCGGCGAGGCTGCTTCCTTTCATCCTTCGGGTCATCTCCACACAGTACCCCGCCGCTCATATTCTATCTCCCGCTCAACCTCCAGGGCGGCATTGGACCCGAGCTAGCACTCCACAAGCCAAAGAGCGAGGTCCAGGCCCGAGGTCACTCCGTCTGCTGTGATCAACGTGCCGTCATCAGCGACTCGTGCCCGGACAACGCGGGCACGCGACGAACTCAACTCTTTAATAGCGGAGTGATGGGTGATCGCCGGACGGCCCGTCATGACGCCGGCCGATGCCAGAATCATCGCGCCCGCACAGACTGACGCCAGGACGACTCCGGCCGCGTTGAGGCTGCGGAGCACGGTGGTCAGTTCACCACGCTGCGACTCGGCCCACGCTCCCTCCGGTGCCCGGCTATTCCACTGGCCGCCAGGCACGATCAGAACGTCTGGCGGGTTACTGCTATCAATCTATCGGTCCGGTACCACCCGGAGCCCGTGTGAGCCGGCCACCGCATTCAGAGAGTCGATCGTGACCAGTTTGACCTGCCAGTCGCCTTGATTCGACGCACCCCGGAGCACCTCGAATGGCGCACGCGCATCCATCTCATCAAAGCCGGGATAGATCAGAATCTCAACCCGTACGGTGGTGACTCCGTACTGCGGTTTCGACACCAATCTCCCAACTCGGCTCCGCCTCGACGGCGGTCTTCACCGAGTTGGCAAGATAGCACTGCTCGTGCGCCTCGTGATGCATCTCGTGGATCACCTCGGTCGCCGGGTGCTCCGTGCCGGAAAACACCGTGTGCGGGGCGAGCCTGACTCTCGTGATGACGAGGTGGCCATCCGCATCCTCTTCCATCTCGCCAACTGCATCATCCGGGTATGAATCCACCGTGAACCTTCCCGAGTCGCTCCGACTGCAGACCTCCACTAATATCAAACTGTACAGTATGGTGCGCAAGGGGTAATCGGTGGTCGCTGCACGGGAAGCCCGCCAAGAGGCGAAGCGAGCTCAGATCCGGGATGCCGCCCAGCGACTCTTTCTCGACCAGGGCTATGCTGCGACGAGCATGGACGCAGTGACCGCGGCAGCCGGGGTCTCCAAACAGACGGTCTATGTGTACTATCCGAGCAAGCGGGCGCTCTTTGCCGACGTCCTGGAGCAGGCATCGGTCGGTCATCCTGAATTCCAGGCACTCGACTATCTGCGCACCGCCCACCCAGCCAGCCGAGCCGAACTACAGGAGGTTCTCACCCAGCTCGCCCAACGCGTTCTGCAGACCATGCTTCAGCCCGAGTACATCTCCCTCCTGCGCGCTCTGATCCCCGAGGTCAGGTCGCACCCTGAGCTGGGTGAGCTGTTCCGTGAGGTCGTTGCACGGCGAAGTCTCCAGAGCGTGGGGCAGCTTCTTGAGGACGCGGCCCACCGAGGAATCATCGGGCAGGTCGATACGGATGCGGCGGCGCGACTCTTCGTTGGTCCAATCCTGACGTATTTGATCCTCGATGGGTTACTGTCAGCCCGCGAGCCGGCCCAGCAGCCGGATGCAGCGAGCATCGAGAGCATAGTGGCGCTCGTGGTGGCTGCGCTCCCTCCACTACAACCACCGACCGATCGCTGATCGTGTAAGCCTGGGAGAGCCGAAGAGACGGCCCCTCCCAGGGTTGGACGTGCGACCTTCCAATAAAGGCACAGCAACAGTGCTGACCAGTGGCACGCTCCTCGAGCAGATCATGATCCCCTCCTCAAAGCCTCATCGACCATTGCCTGCCCTATGCCGCGATTGGCCCCGGTCACCAGAAGTGATTGGCCTGCGATTGTCGTACTGCTGTTCATCGACGTCTCCTTGTCGTTTATTGATGTAGATACAGGGAGGCAGCGAAATCCATCGCTCGCGTCTTGAACTCGTGCAGCACGACATAGAGCTCTCCCGTCCCTGGGGGCGGCATCAGGTCGACACCGGCAGGCAAGCAATCTTGAGCCTGCGTCCGACTCTTCGTCATCTCGATCCTCACGCTCTGATCGGAACTGGCTACGTGGGTGTGACTGTTGGGAACCGCTCGTGCGTGCTTGTCCGGGGCGAGCGACGGAGGTACGGACCTCCAGTGTTCAACAGAACGGCAAGTATGGTCGCCGGACCGCGGCCAGGACCCCTCCTGCCTCATCGAGCAGGTAGTGGTTCGGTGCTCACCACCGTGAAGAACATCAGGAGGGGATAGAGCCTCGTCAGCAAACGTGCCAGTCGATGGTGGGCGAGGAGATCAATTCCCTAATTGGCGATGCCGATAGTGTGGTGGATCGTCTCGGGTTGCTCGAGTACGCGTAGCATGAGCTGGGCGACATCGGCACGGGACACGGAAAAGCCGCCCCGGAGGTTGCGATCGACCGCTGTCCGGTAGGTGCCTGTCAGTGGTTTGTCGGTGAGCTGTGGTGGTCGCACGATCGTCCAGTCCAGGCCGCCGTCCCGCAGGATGTCCTCCATCTGCGTAAGATCGTTGTAGACCTTGCCGAACATCGCTGCCGCGACGCGGCTGAAGAGGTACCGCATGAAAAACCCGTCGCCGGGATCGTGCTTGTGCGGGTTGGGGTTGCCGGGTGAGGCGACGGTGCCGACCGGTGCGGCACTGACGACGACGATACGCCGGACGCCCGTTGCCTGCATCGTGGCCACGATGGACCGGGTGCCCGCTGCTGCTATGCCAGCGTCGGCGTTCGAGTGTGGGCCGAGGTCGGACAATATCGCGTCGGCACCAGCTATTGCATGCTCCAGCGCGACGGGGTCGGCCGCTGCGAGGTTAGCGGTAACGGTGCGAACTTGCCGGGTCAGCCTCCCCGGGTTTCGTGCGACTGCGGTGACATCATGGTCGGCGGCGACGCCCTGCTCGAGGAGTTGCCGACCAACCCCTCCAGTTGCTGCAACAATTGTCAGTTTCATTTCTTGCTCCGTGACTGGTGACCGTGTATACGTTGACCTTGTCGTTTATTGATGGAGATACGAGGAGACGGCCAAATCCATCGCAGGATCGCCGGCCACCTTCCTGGCGGCCAGGCCTCGAAAAGCGTCTCTGCGATGGCACTATCGCAGAGACGTGTATGCGTCGCGGCCTCCACTCCATCGTGCTGCAGTACATCAGCGACGAGGGGCGCGACCGACTGCGCCGGGTGATTCGGGAGACCGGCGATCAAGCGATGCGTACGGCTCTCCTGGCGTGGCTGCGTATGGAGCCTGCCGGGAACCACGCTGACGTGCGCCTCGCGGTGTGACCGGAGGGAGAGGACCGCTTGTTGGCGCAGGCCGGATATCACGGTGAGACCGTCCGCTGGCTCTCCGACCAAGCGTGAGCGGGAAAGCCGCACTATCCCGCTGCAACCCTCTGAATGGTGGCCCGGCGTCTATCGGTCACGGCGCCTCGACGGAGGATGGCGGCGACCACCAGACCGCTCAGGCCAGCCAGCGCCCAGCAGACCAACACCATCACGGGCTGCGTCATCGACTCACCGGCAAAGTAGACGGCATGGCGCACGCTCGTGACCCCGGCACCAGAGGGGAAGAACTGTGAGACCTGGCGGAAGCCGTCCGGCAGAAAGCGGTACGGCACTGGCCCTCCGGACGAACTGTTTCCCAGGATGATGAGCAGCAGCGCCGCCAGGCCGATGCCAGGCGGACCGAGAAGCTGAGCAAGAGCCCCTGTGACCGCGCTCACCGCCAGGGCCACCAGCGCTGTCAGCAGGGCGACCTGCCAGAAGTGCCCGGTTAGCGCACCGAGCAGCGGGTCCACGATCAGTCCAGTCGCGAGTCCCGCCAGGATGACGTACACCCCCAGCGCTCCCAGGCGAACACCAAGTGGCAGGCTCCTGCCCAGCGCGTACAACACGGTGGCAAACAGAAAGCTTGCCAGCACCAGTCCGAAGATCACGAAGAAGGCGGAGATCCCCTGAGGATCGTGCGGAGGCAGGGGCCGAACGTCCCGCACCGTCACCGGGAGGTGTGCTTGCTGTGCCATCGCCGTGAGCGCGGACACAATGACCATCTTGGCGGGCTCACCTCCGGCGCCAGCCACGACCACCAGCGCCCTCCCCGGCCCCACCACCAAGGCGCCGCTCAAGCTGTCGCGGCTGACGGCAGCTACGGCGTCGGCGGCCGACGAGTACCTCTCGACGTGTAGGACGCCGTTAGCGTGGACGGCAAGGGCTGCCTGGATCTGTGCGCCCTGAGTCGGCGGAGCGACGACGCCAAGTGGGAGATCGTGCGGCTGCGGTTGATGGTAGGCGGCCACGAACGCCCACACGAAGGCAAGCAGGAGGGCGAGGGAGATACCAAGGGCTGCACTGACTGGAACGAATGATGAGCGCGTAGTCGAATCTGATGTGCTCATGGGAAACCTCTCTACGAGCGGAACTTGGAGAATCGGAGGTATGTTATCTTGTGGAACTGTACAGTACAGTATGATTATGAAGCAGAACAACCCTGTCCGTCAACAGCGCTCAGCGACGCATCGCGCCATCGCCTAGGCGGCACCAACTCTCCTGACGAGAGGCCCTTCACCATGTATCAGGCACAGATGATCGCGTTCGGCGGTCCCGAGGTTTTGCGTTTGATCGAGAAACTTGATCCCCAACCAGGACCCGATCAGGTAGTTGTGGCGACGGAGGCGTCAGGAGTGACGTTTGTCGATACGCAGATCAGAGCAGGTAGGCCACCACAAGGCGTTGCACGACCCACGCTCCCGCTTGTCCTCGGCAACGCCGTTGAGGGACGGGTCACTGTCGTCGGGTCCACTCTGGATAACCGCTTGCTCGGATCGCGCGTCGTGATTGCTACGGGCGGGTCTGGCGGCTACGCAGACCGGGTTGTCGTGTCGGCTGATGGCCTCACTCCTGTGCCGAAAGATCTTCCGCTGGGTGCCGCAGTCGCCGTGCTCGCTGACGGCAGAACGGCACTGGCACTCATGCGTGCCACACATGTCACTGCTGGGGACACCGTACTTGTCCTGGCGGCTGCAGGTGGCGTGGGAAGCCTCATCCTGCAACTCGCTAGAAGCGCGGGGGTGGCACACCTTGTGGCCGCAGCCCGTGGTGCAGAGAAGCTAAGTCTTGCCACCGATCTGGGCGCCGACATAGCCATCGATTACGACCGTGAAGGGTGGGAGAGGCAGATCCTTGAGCACACGGCAGGCGTGGATGTCGTGTTTGACGGCGTAGGCGGAGAACTGGGCGCACGCGCTCTTGACCTCATTCGACCGGGTGCTCGCTTCGCCGTCTACGGTGCTGCGAGTGGACAGACAACAGACGCCAACCTCGTGGCTGCGAAGGGCGCACACCTCATTCAGACTCGCGACCTTGTGCGTTCTCTGGAGGACAACCGCGAGCTGGTCCAGGAAGCCCTTCGCCGCGCAGCGATAGGCGAACTCCGACCGGTCGTTGGCCAGACGTACCCACTCTCTCGTGCGTCAGACGCCCATCTAGCGATCGAAATGCGTCAGACCATCGGCAAGACCATCCTCGTGCCGGACGGCTGACAGGGGCTTCCCCGCAGATGCCCGTCAGGATTATTCGGACCGTAACCCGGCCTAATGCAGGCGTCGGCTCACAAGAAAGATCTCTACCCCAAGTGCGTTGGAAAAACTCAACTGCACTACACAGTTCGTAGTGCAATGAAAGGAGGAAGGCCAGGACTCCATCAGCCACGCCTGCTTTCGGGTACAAGGGTGCTCACAGGTGTCACAGCCAGGCCCGCTGTCTTGTCTCAGTTATTGACGTGCAAAAGAGTTCTCGACCAAGGAGGTTGATGATGAGAGTGTTTGTGGCAGGTGCGACAGGAGCGATTGGACGGGAGCTGGTGCCGCGTTTGGTTGCCGCGGGTCACGAGGTTCATGGCATGACGCGGAGCGAGAGGAAGCAGGCGATGCTCTACGAGATGGGCGCTGTGCCGGTGGTCGCGGATGCGCTCGATCCCGATGGGGTCGCGAGGGCCGTAGCCAGGACGGAGCCGGACGTGATCGTCCACCAGCTGACTGCGATCGGAGCGTTGGACATGCGTCACTTCGATCGCTCATTCGCGCTCACCAATAGTCTGCGGACCGAGGGCACGGACTACCTGCTGTCGGCCGGGCAGGCTCTAGGAGTACGGCGGTTCGTGGCGCAGAGCTACTTCGGCGCCTACGCTCGCACCGGTGGACCAGTCAAGACCGAGGACGACCCGCTCGACCCCGCGCCCCCCAGCGGAATGCGCGAGACCGCGGCGGCGATCCGTCACCTTGAGGAAGCGGTCCTCGGTGCACGGTGGACGGAAGGGATCGTGCTGCGCTACGGCGGCTTCTACGGACCCGGAACATCCTTGGCGCCCGACGGGGAGCAATCCCAGCTGGTCCGCGAGCGCAAGTACCCGCTGGTCGGTGACGCTGGCGGGGTATGGTCATTCATCCATGTTGCCGACGCCGCGGAGGCGACGGTGGCGGCGATTGAGCACGCCAGACGCGGTATCTACAATGTTGTCGACGACGACCCTGCCCCGGTTGCCGAGTGGCTGCCGGCGCTGGCGCAGGAGCTGGGCGCGAAAAGACCGATGCGCGTTCCGCGTTTCGTCGGGCGGCTGTTCGCCGGGGAGGCCGGTGTGGCGATGATGACCGAGCTGCGCGGTGCCTCCAATGCCAAGGCCAAGCGCGAGCTCGGGTGGAGCCCGGCGCATGCGAGCTGGCGGCAGGGGTTCGCGGCTCCCAGCCGGCGTGAGGGACTTACAGCGGCATGATCGATCGCGAGCAGCTGCTTGACGAGCTGCGGCCGGTCGCCTTCGCGATCGCCTACCGCATGCTCGGCAGCGTATCCGAGGCCGAGGACGTGGTGCAGGAAGCGCTGCTGCGAGTCCATCAGACGCTCGAGGCGGGTGAGCAGATCGCGTCGCCACGCGCCTTCGTCGCCACCGTGACCACCCGGCTCGCGATCAACGAGCTCCGGTCTGCGCGAGCCCGCCGCGAGCGCTATGTTGGTGAGTGGCTGCCGGAGCCGATCATGACCGACGGCCGCGATGATCCGGCCCAGCACGCTGAGATGGCGGATTCGCTCTCGCTGGCCGTACTGGTCATGCTCGAGAGTCTGTCGCCCGAGCAGCGAGCCGCGCTGCTGCTACACGATGTATTCGAGTACGAGTACCCGGAGATAGCACGGATCGTCGGCAAGAGCCAGGACAACGTGCGCCAGCTCGCGACCCGCGCCAGACGCCACGTCGAGCAGCGCCAGCCACGCTTCCAGACAACGCGCCGGCAGCGCGACGAGTTGGCACGGCGGTTTTTCGCAGCCGCCGAGCACGGCGATCTCGCCGGGCTCGAGGCGTTGCTTGCTCAGGATGTGGTGCTGACCGGCGACGGCGGCGGCAAGGCTCCGGCGCTGGCGCGGCCGCTGCGTGGGCGTGAGCGGGTCGCTCGCACGCTGATCAACTGGATCCGCCTCGGCAAACGGCTTCCTGGCGTGTCGATGAGACACGTTGAGCTCAACGGTGAGCCGGGAGCGCTCATTCTCGACCCACAGCAGCGGTTGATCGGTGTGTGGGCAATCGACATCGACGGCGATCAGATCGCCGGAATCAGTTCGATCGTCAACCCTGAGAAGCTGACGCACCTCGGGCCAGTCGGCGACTTCGGATCGCTCTTGAGGTCGGCGAGATGAACTCCGGCGGCTTGGGAGCGCGGTCCCGTGCTGCTGGTTGGGGCCGTGCTCCTAGCGGCACTCGTTGTCTCGACCAGCGGGATCACGAGCCCCCAGCGCCGTTCGATGCGGCGCCAAACTTGCACGAACCAGGATCAAGGCCCATGCCCTCGCGACGTGAATGGTCACCATAGTCCCTGTGACCGTGAACTGGACCCAGCAGCACGAACGAGAAGTAGCCGGAAAGTAGTTGAAAAGTAGCTGGCGAGTAGCTCGACCGAGTTGGGCTTGATCTCTCGTGTTTGGGCACGTCCAGCCGCTTTATTAGGGAGGCGATTCGAACACATCTTCGCCCCGTCCGCAAGGAGACATCGACTGGCACGTTTGCTGACGAGGCTCTATCCCCTACTGATTCTCTTCACGGTGGTGAGCACCAAACCACTACCTGCTCGATGCGCAGGAGGGGTCCTGGGATTGGCACTCCTCGGTGGAGTGATGGCGGGTGATCGTCGCGCTCACACGCCGTAGCATGGACCGTGACCTACTTGTGCCACGACGACCTACAGCGAGTATCCGGGGCGAATCACGACTGGGTGGGGAGGGGCCGCCGAGGTGCTCCTGCATCAGCTAGTGGGTCATGCTGCATTTGAATGGGGATGAGCCAGGATGGCAGGTGAACCACCCAGGCGGCGCTGTCGTGCTCGGTCCCGTCGGTCCTTGCGCGTGCCACCCCAGGTAAACGGCGTTGGATCCT
>JAABUJ010003208.1_pt1 | contig 18701 bp, 10 predicted proteins | sample 5559131 | NCBI WGS metagenome assembly JAABUJ01 (sample SAMN10711875, study PRJNA513366) | rock metagenome | isolation source: Antarctica rocks | place: Antarctica: Victoria Land, Mt New Zealand nord | collected 2016-01-07 | reverse complement strand
CGGCAAGTGCGTGGTCGGCGACCCTCGTACCCGCCGGAGGAGGAGCGACCCCAGCGCCTGCTCGCCCCCGGCGCGCACGTGGTGGTGCCCGCTCCCGGCTGGCCCCGGGACGCCACGCCGCGAACCCGGTGGCGCATGACTTCACCGCCGCTGCTCCCAGTGCGGCTGATGCGCCACCTGCAACTCCCCCATCGATCAATTCATAGCGCGTGTCATCGAGTGGATTGGGAAACGACTCGAGATCGACATTGGTGAAGCGGAATGTGCTTGCCATCGATCTGGTCCTGTGCCGAGTATGAGGACTGCGCCAAGTATAACGCGGCGGGGGCGGCACATACTGTGTGCCGCCCCCGCCGCGTCGCCTGTCCTATGGGGCTGTTCGCTCGTTACCGCACCGAGGCGTTGTAGAGATCGAGCGCCTGGTTGATGTCGGCGGTGGCCTTATCGAGCGCCGCCTGCGGGGTCGCTTTGCCGAGTAAGGCTTCTTCGACCGCTGTGTTGATGATCGCGCGGGCCTGGGTGAACGGCCCCATCACCGTCCCGGCGGTGGCGGGGGTCTGCTTGCTGGCGCGGAGCTGGTCGATCGCCGTGGTGAACTGCGGGTACTTCTTGGTGTTGTCCTGCACCACCGGGAGGTTGTACGATTCCTTGCGCACCGGGTAGTAGCCGGTGGCGACGTGCCAGGCCGCCTGCTGCTCCGGCTGCACCAGCCACTGCACGAACTTCCAGGTCGCCTCTTTCTCCCGGTCGGCCTTGTCCTTCATGATGTAGACCGCCGCGCCACCGATCGCCACCCCGCCTTGATCGAGGGTCGCGGCGGGCCGCAGCAGATAACCGGCTCCCACCTCGAACTTGTCACCAACCCCGTTGACGATCCCGCGCATTGCGGCGGTCGAGTCGAAGGTCATCGCGATCTGGCTGGCGGCGAATGCCTTCTGCGTCTCCGAGCCGCTCCGACCGAGGTTCGTGCCGACGCCCTTGTCGATCGTGCTCTTCCACCACTCCAGGATCTTAACACCATTCTCGCCGTTGAGGAAGGTCTTGGTCGCGCGATTCGCCCGTCCGTTCTCGTTGTCGACGAGCAACGCGTTCTGCGCGTACATCCACTGCTCGAAGTACCAGCTGTCGATCGGTATGGCCAGCCCATACTGGCTGACTTTCCCGGTCGCGTCTTTCTTGATCAGCTTCTCGCCGACGGTCAGCGCGTCCTCCCAGGTCTTCGGCGGCGCGCTCGGGTCGAGGCCCGCCTCGCTGAAGAGTTTCTTGTTGTAGTAGAGGAGCGGCGCCGAGGAGTTGAACGGCATCCCCACCAGTTTTTTGTCGATCGAGTAGTAGTTGAGCAGCGCGGGCTCGAAATTCGACGTGTCGAACTTGCTGGCATCGATCAGGGTCTGCATCGGCTCGACCGACTTGGAGTCGAGCATGAAGCGTAACCCGACGTCGTAGACCTGGAGGAGATTCGGCGTTTGCTTCCCCGGCAGCCCGGCCTTGTACTTGTTCAGCGTGTCGTCGTAGTTGCCCTGGTAGATCGCTTCGACGTAGATCTCGCTCTGGCTGTCGTTGAACTGCTCCGTCAGCGTCTCGATCGCCTTGCCCAGCACCCCGCCCAACCCAAACCACCAGGAGATCTTGATGGCATTCGGATTCTTCGGGGGCTTGAGGTTGGAAACGCCGACCGGTGTGCCCTGCGCTGCCGCCGTCGAGCCGGCGGCAGCGCCGCCACCCGCAGGCACGCCGCTGCCTGACGGGGCGACACTCCCCGCCGCTGCGGTGGTACCCGCCGGGCGGGCGGTGGGGGCTGTTGTCGCCGCGCCGCTGCCACCAGATCCGCTCGCCGTTGTCGCGGTACCCGACGCCCCGCAGGCGTTCAGGAACGCGGCGAGCGCGCCGGTGCCGATGGCCGCGCCGCCGGTCTTGAAGAACAATCGTCGGGTGATCGGTGTCTGCCGTACCATCGCTACACTTTCCCTTTCGCCTCGTGCGAGCGCGACCCGTCGCCGCGCCTGGCGCACTGTTAGCCCTTTACCGCGCCGGCGGTTAGCCCGCGCACCAACTGGCGCTGTCCGATGATCAGCAGCGCCACCGTCGGGATGATGGCGAGGACGACCCCGGCCATCGTGTTGTTGAACGAGATCGTCTCCTCGTTGAGGAGATAGTTCAGTCCGATCTGAATGGTGCGCATCTCCTTGTGATTGGTGACCAACAGCGGCCAGAGGAACTGATTCCAGGTCTGGAGGAATCCGTAGATCGCCAGCGTCCCGAGGGCGGGACGCGAGAGCGGCAGGACGATTTGGAGGAGGTAGCGCAAGCTGCCGCAGCCGTCGATGGTCGCCGCGTCGTGCAACTCCTGCGGGATCGTCAGGAAGAATTGCCGCAGCATGAAGGTGCCGAAGGCGGTAGCGATGAACGGGGCGATCATCCCGAGGTAGTTATCGGTCCAGCCCCAGGATTGCACCGTCTGGAAGTTGGGGATCATGGTCACTTCCCAGGGGATCATCAGCGTCGAGAGGAAGAGACCGAAGATCGGCCCCCGACCCCGAAAGCGGCGAATCGCGAAGGCGTAGGCTGCCAGGCTCGCCGTGATCAGTTGCCCGAGCATCACCGTTGTCGAGATCAGCAATGAATTGAAGAGGTAGCGCGGGATCGGCAACCGATTGAGCACTGTCTGGTAGCTCGTCAGGTTCAGGCCGTTCGGCAGGAATTTAGGCGGATAGACGGTGATCTCATTGGCCGTCATGAAGCTGATCGCCAGGCCGTACAGCAAGGGAAAGAGGAGGAAAAGAGCGGTCGCGATCAGGAGCGCGTAGATGATCGTCAGCTGGAAGGCGCGTCGCCCGAACGTCTGTGGCCCGTTCATGCGTAATGTACCCTCCGCTCGACCACCAGGAATTGGATGGCGGTGAGGATGAGAATGATGACGAACAGGATGACCGCCTGTGCCGAGGCGTAGCCGGTCTGGAAGTTGAAGAAGGCCTCGCGGTAGATCGAGTAGACGACGACACTCGTCGCGTTCGCCGGGCCACCTTGCGTCAAGATGTGGATCTGGGCAAACGATTGGAAGGCGCTGATCGTCGAGACGATCAGAACGAAGAAGAAGGTCGGCATCAGCATCGGCAGCGTGACGCTGCGAAAGATTCGGAGATTGGTCGCGCCGTCGATCCGTGCGCTCTCGTAGAGCTCTTCGGGGATCCCCTGGAGGCCGCTGAGGAGGACGATGAAGTTGAAACCGATCCCCGCCCAGATCGAGAGGATCGCGACCGCCCAGAGGGCGGCGCGCGGCTCGGTGAGCCATTCGATGGCAGGCAGGCCGAGCGAGGTCAGGAAATAATTGAGCACCCCCGCCCGGCTGTTATAGAGGAGCAGGAAGACGATCGAGGTGGCCCCGACCGAGACGCCGATCGGCAGGGCATAGACAGTACGGAAGAAACCGATGCCGCGTACGCGGAGGTTCGCCAGCACCGCCAGCCCGAGGGCGATCAGGATGCCGAGCGGCACCGTGTAGAGGGTGTAGAGGAGCGTCACCCCGAGGCCGTCGCGATACGACTGCGAGCGCAGCGCGATCTGGTACTGCTTGAGCCCCACGAACGGCGTGCTGCCGAGGCCAAATGGGTCGCTGGCGAAGAGGCTGAGGTAGATCGACTTGAACAGCGGGTAGAAGATGAAGACCCCGAAGACGACCAGCGAGGGGACCAGATAGAGGAGCGAGACCGCCGTCTCGCGCCGTGCTCTGGCCCGCGCGCTGCTCGCGACCGTTCGCGCTGTCGCCCTCGCCGTGCCTTGCTCACTGACCAAACTTTCGCCATTGGCTAGCCGCATCGCATCCTCCTTTCACTCACGGCGTTCGTTGTTGGCTTCCCGGAGCGGTCTTGCGAGGCACGGCCGCACCCCGCCGGCTGCTCCGACGGTTTCGCCCTCCGATCGTTCAGGCTCGCGCGTCTTGGGTCGGCACACCCCGCCGCACGTCGATATGCACACGCCCCCCAGCGGTCGCATCGAGCGAGCGGGTTGCCCTTCGCCATACCGGGGTAACTGTAGCCGGGTCGCTTTAAGGGGGTGTTAACCGCGCGTTAGGGGGCGGTAAAATCTCGGGCCGAATCTGCACCGCCGTTCGCGGCGGATGGCTGGTCGGTTCGTCGGCGCGGTCGCGGGCTGCATACGCCCCGCTACCCCTTGACCCCCGCCGAGGCCAGGCCTTCGGTGAAGTGGCGCTGCGCGAACAGGTAGAGGACGACGCCGGGGAGCGCGACCAGGGTCGCGGCGGCCATGAGGTACTGGAAATTCGGCCCTTCCTCGCTGCGGAAGTAGAGCATCGCCACCTGCACCGGGCGCAACTCCTCGCTGGAGGTGATGATCAGCGGCCAGAGGACCGCCTTCCAGCGGGCCAGCAGCGCGAAGAGCGTCGCGGTGAGGACCGTCGGCAGGGTCAGCGGCACCGCCACCCGCCAGAGGAACAGCCAGCGGCTCGCGCCGTCGATCTGGGCGGCATCCCAGAAGTCGCGCGGCAGCTGCAAGAAGGCCTGACGCAGCAGGAAGACCGAGAAAGCGTTGGCGAGTCCCGGCAGGAGGATCCCGCCATACGAGTCGTAGAGCCCGCGTCCGCCAGCCCCGGTGATGTCGTTGCCACCGAGCAGCGACAGATGCCGGATCGTCACGAAGTTCGGGATCAAGGTGACCTCGAACGGGATCATCAGCGTGGCCAAGAACAGCAGGAAGAGGGGTCCTTTGAGGGGGAAGTCCATCCGCGCGAAGGCGTAGGCGGCCAGGATCGCGCAGAACATCTGGAGCGCGGTGCCGCCGATCGCGATGATCGCCGAGTTGAGGAAGTAGCGCCCGAAGGTCGATTCCGGCTTGTTCCAGGCCGTGACGTAGTTCTGCGGGTGCCAGGTCTGCGGCAGTAACGTCGGCGGGATGCGGTTGATCTCGGTAAGATCCTTGAAGGAGGTCGTCACCATCCAGAAGAACGGGAACAACATCACCAGCGCCCCGACGATCAGCACCAGATAGACGGCGGCCATCACCGGCCGTGGGAGGCGGGACAGGGGGCGCGAGGCGACGCTGCGCAGCCCTTCGCTCATCGTGTCTGCCTTTCGTGCTTGGTGTTCCGCGCCACAACGCCGCCCTACTCGTAGAAGACCCGGCGCTCGACGAAGCGGAATTGCAGCGCCGTCAAGCCGATCAGGAAGGCGAAGAGGAGGAATGACGCGGCGGCGGCATAGCCGACCGCGCTCGGCCGCTGGTAGAAGTTATCGAAGATGTAGAGCGTCAGGGTGGTCGTGGTGCGCAGCGGCCCGCCCGCCTGACTGCCGGAACCGCCGCCGCCGCTGAGGATATAGACCGCCTCGAAGTTCTGGAACGCGCCGATCACCGAGATCGTCAGCAGGAAGAAGAGCGTCGGCGAGAGGAGCGGGAGGGTGATCCGCCGCAGCAGTTGCCAGGCGGTGGCTCCGTCGAGCCGCGCCGCCTCGTACAGCTCGGGCGGGACCGCCGATAACCCGGCCAGGAGGATCACCGTATTGAAGCCGAGCGCCGACCAGATACTGAAGAGGATCACGCAGAAGAGCGCCAGACTCGGCCCCGCCAGCGTATCGGAGAGCCCTGTCGGCCAGCCGAGGCCGAGGCCGACGACGATCTTCTTGAGGACCGGGTCGGGGTCCTGGAGCCAGCTTTGCGCCGGGAGCCCGAGCCAGCGGAGCAGGGCGTTGGCGACGCCGACCTGCGGGTTGAAGATCCAGAGGAAGACCATCCCGACCGCGACGGTCGAGGTGACGTGCGGCAGGAAGAACGCGGCACGGAAGAAGGCTCGCCCGCGGATCTGCTGATACAGCAGGTTCGCGACGAGGAACGACAGGGTGAGGGTCGCCGGGATCGTGCCGATGACGAAGTAGAGCGTCACCAGGAAGCTCTGCCCCAGGTCGCCGACGCGGGTCGTTCCCCCCTCGACACGCACGGTCTCCTCCCAGAGTCGCCGGTAGTTCGCCAGCCCGACGAACCGCTCCGGGGCCACCCCCCAACGCCAGAGGCTGATCCAGAAGCCGAGGAGGATCGGCCACACATCGAACACGGTCAGGAGGATCAGCGTCGGCAGCACATAGAGGAACGGCGTCAGCCGCTCGCGCGAGAACGGGCGACCGCTGGCGCGGCGTGCCAGCAGTCCGCCGGGGTGGCGTGCCGCGCGCAGGTGTTTGGTCAGTTGCATACGCCCCTCCTACGCGACGAAGATCGGGTTGGTGAGCGCGAGTAACGCGGCGGGCTGGCGGTAGACCCGCGGCTCCTGCGGGTTCGCCGCGTAGATCTCCGCCCGATAGTAGCCCGGCGCGGTCGGTGTGTCAGTGAACTCGACGATCCGCGACTCGCCCGAGCAGGTGGGCTCGACCGCGACCGACTCCTGGAAGTAGCCATTCTTGAGCAGGAAAATCTGTGCGGGGAAGCGCAGATCGCGCAGTTCGATCGCCAGGCGCAACGGCGCACCGGGCGACACCGTCCCGCCCATCACCGCCCGTTCGCCGGTGGTGGCGGCGGCCCAGAAGTCGAGGCGCGGCCCCAGGCTGGCGTAGGCGCGCCCCGAGCGCAGCCCGGCGATGATCCCGGCCTCGCTGAGTGCCGGGGCGTGGACATAGGTGAAGCACTGCCCGAGGCGATGCCGGGCATCGCGCGGATGGTGCGAGTCGGTGCCGGCCACGCCGACGATCCGTCGCCCCTGGCGCAGTTGCTCGTCCCATAGCCCGAGCTGGAAGGCGTTGTGCGGCCCCTCCAGATGGTGGTAAATCTCCAGCAGGTCGGCGAGGTCCCAGTCGAAGTCGTGGTAACGCCAGCCGAGGTCGCCGGCGAAGGCGTGGTTGATGCAGAAGAGGCCGCCCTGCTCCCGCGCGGCACGTGCCACAGCGTTGATGTCCCAGCGCTCCATACCGGGTTGGACCGGCAGCGCGTGCCCTGCGGCGTCGAGCGCGGGGCCATCCGGGTAGACGTTCACCCAGCGCCCGAGGCCGTGCAGGTTCGCGTGTCCCGCGTGACCGGTCAATTCGAGCCCGCACAGGATCGCGAGATCGGCGTCACCCAGCGCGACCGCCTCGCGCCACCCCGCGTTGGTGAAGTGGTCGGTCAGGGCGAGGAAGTCGAGGCCGTAGGCGCGCGCCGCCTCGACCACCTGCGCGACCGGCACCTTGCCATCGCTGTGCCAGCTGTGCGCGTGCAACTCGCCGCGATACCAGCCCGCGCCGCGTGGGCTGGCGGGGGCAGCCGCAATTGTCGTCGCGGTCCCGACGGTGTCCGGGGTGGGGCCATGCCCCTCATCCGGCGGCGGCGTCTGGCCGGCGCCCGTCTCTGCTCCCGCAGGCGCACCAGCGGCGATGGCGATGACTTCCAGCTCGTACCCTGCGGCTTCGGTGGTGCGCTCGATGTCGATCATCGCGCGCCAGCGCCCGGGGCGCAGGGGGCCGACCACGGCACCGGGTCCGGCCTCCTGCGCGCCCAGGCGCAGTTCGAGCACGATATCGCCGTATCCACCGGGATTCATGCGGGTACCGCGGTACTCCCGGGGATCGAAGAGGGCCAGGAAGAGCTGGCAGAGCTGGCGCTTGTGGTAGCGCAGCGTCACCGTCAACTCCGCGCTACCGGGTGCCAGATCGAATTCGTGGAGCAGGTAATGGACCCGTGGCGCGGGGCTGACCCGCCCGCTGAAGCGCACCGACTCGCCTCCGGGGCGGGCGACCGGGATGTCCACCACCCCTCGCTCACCGGCCAACCCCGGCGTTTGTGCTGGGTCGGCCACGGGGGAGAGTGCCGCCTGCTCGGTGGCGAAGAACGGGCGGGCGACGGCGTGGCTTTGTGCGATATGCGCCTCGTCGAACACCTCCAGGGTCACCACCCCCCGGTAGTTCGCCTCGCCCAACGCGCGCCAGAGTGCGGCGAGGTCGAGCGCGCCCGCCGGATCGCCAAGCGGGCGGTGGTCCAGCCCGGCGACCACGTCGTGCAGATGGACATGGGCCAGGCGCGCCGCGTAGCGTCGGACGAACGCGGCGGGGTCACCGCCGCGCGCCAGCAGATGGCCGACATCGCAGCAGACGCCGAGATCGTGCCGTTCCAGGACGTCATCGAGGATCGCGAACGGATAATTGAGGTTCTCGACCGCGATGCGCCGCGACGAGACGCCGGTACGCGCGAGCAACTCCCCCAGCGCCTCGTCGGCGAGCGCGACGTTGCGGGACTGCTGCGCCTGCGCGCGCTCCCGACTGGTGATGCTCCGCTCGACGCCGAAGAGCGGCGTGACATGCAGCACCCACGCCACCGGTTCCAAGGGAGCGCAGCGGACAAAGACATCGACCAACGTGTCGAGGCTGGCCCGGCGCAACGCCGGATTCGGCGAGGCGAGCTGGATCGTCAGCGGCAGATGGACGGCGTAGCGCAGCCCCCGCTCCTGCCGCAGCGCGACCAGATCGTCGATGAGCCCCGGACGCGGTGGCAAGCTGACGCCGTGATCGAAGGTCAACTCGATCGCGCCGAACCGGTCGGCCAGGTGCGCGGCGGCGGCGGCGAGGTCGCGGTCGGGATAGGCGATCGTGCAGGCGGCGGGGATCATCGCAAAGTCGGGGGCACCTGCGGTATGCCGTGCTGTTTCCGTCCGGCTCATGAGGCGAGTTCCTTGAGCTGGCGGTCAGCCTCCCGCTTCATCGCGGCGGCGGCCTCGGCCGGGCTCGCCTTGCCGAGGATTACCTCGGTGGTCTTGTCGGACACCATGGTGTCGATGCTGTTGCCCGCCGCGCTGGGCAGGAAGATGCGCGCGGCGGGGAAGACCTCGTCGAAGGCCTGCTGCTTCTGCGGGAACTGCTGGTAGTTCTGCTTGAGCAGGTCGGTGTTCTTCGCGGACAGGACACCGGGGAAGTAGCCGGTGCGCGCGGCGTAGATGGACTGCGCCTCCGCCCCCCCGAAGTAGCGCATGAAGAGCCAGCCAGCGAGGTTGCGCTTCGCGTCTTTCTTGTCGAAGAGAACCTGGTTACCGCCATAGAGCGTGGTGATCGGCCGAGGAGCCTTGCCCTGCGGGGTCAGCGTGATCCCCCACGGGAACGTGTTCTTAATCAGGTCGATCTTGCTGCTCGTCCGGGCGGTCGTGGCGATCTCGAAGGCGGCACGCCCGTTGGTGAACTCCTGCTCGGTGTCCGCTGCCGTGTAGGCCAGCCCCTCGTCGAACAGGCGCTTGATCAACTCCAGCGCGGCGACGGCCTCCGGCTTGTCGTAATTGCTCGACTTGCCGTCGTCGGCCAGCGGCGCGACGCCGCTGGAACGCATGATATTGGTCAGCAGGCCCCCCGGCGCGGTGCCGATCGGCAAGGCGGGGAGCTTGGCTTGGGCCTTGATCTGGCGGGCCTGCCCCAGGAATTCATCCCAGGTCTTCGCCGGTGCCGCGATGCCGACCTGCTTGAGGATGTCCTTGTTGACATACATCCCCTGCGAGCTGTTGCCGTGGATCCAGCTCATCGTCTTGCCCTCATAGGCGGGGATGCGCTGGCGCTCCAGGACACCGGGCGACACGTCCTGGAGCTGCTCGGTCGTCAGGCCGTACTGCTTGCTGGCGAGGTAGTCGTCCAGCGGCAGGACGGCCTTCGCCTTCATGTACTCCAGCGTGTCGCTCTCGTAGGCCATGCTGACCTCCGGCAGCCCGCCCCCCTGGAGCGCCGCGCGGAGTTTCTGGTTCAGCGCGGCGTAGTCGCCCTGGAAGACCTCCTTCACGGTGATCTTGTAGGTGTTCTCGGCGTTGAACTTGCCGACAATTTCCTTGATCGCCTCGCCGTACAGCGTCGCCTGGATGTGCCAGAAGGCGATCTCGAGCGGCTGATCGAAGGCGAGCGCGTCGATCCCGCCGCTGCTCCCGACGGCGCTGCCCGCGTTCCCCCCGGTGCCGCAGGCGGCCAGCAGGCCCGTGCCGACCAACCCGAGCGCCCCCACGCCGGTCAGGTGCAGGAACTGTCGCCTGCCGATGCCCATTGGCACGGCACCGGAGTCTCTCGTCGTCGAGCGATCGTCCATGCGCTTGTTCCCCCTCCAGCTTCTGTGGGTGTTCCCTCTCGCCACTCATCGTCCGAGGCCAAGGATACGTCGCCCGGTCGCGCGCCAGGTTAGCGCCCCGTTAAGGGAACGATAAATTCTTGTTAAATCTGGCTTGACCCCGCAGAGTTGCTGCCCGAGTCGGTGGCCGACTGCGGTATAGGGTGCGGAAACATCGTTCTTCCGGGGGCATGAGGCTATGCCGCTTCGCGGTCATACTCATGGATGAGCCCGCTGAGCACACCCGCCGAGAACGACACAACGCGCGTAGGATATCGACGTCTGCTGACCCGGCCCCCGGTGCGGGCGCATCTGGTGGTGCGCGACATAGTCGATCAGGACCGGGCGTGGGGGATCCTCGTTACCAACTCATGAGGGACTTGTCGAGGTACGCCGCACGGATCGACCTGGTCCGGCTGCTCGGCATGCACATTCACCCTCGAGGCCGGTAGGGTGTGCGCACGACCGCGACTAAACCGAAACGCCGATGAAAACTACACGGTAGTCGGTTATGCTCCCGCAGATGCGCGGATGGGGTGCGGGAGGGGCGGGTATGTCCGACATTGCGGGAGTGCTGACGCGCTGGGAGTTGGACCCGCGACAGGTGCGGGAGCGGAGGTATCGCGCCCCGACGCCGCGTGAGCGCGAGCGCTGGCACGCCCTGTGGCTGCTGGCGCAGGGCTGGTCGGCGAGCAAGGTGGCGGAAATGCTGGAGCGCGATGCCCACGCCGTCGGGGGCTGGCTCGCCACCTTCGAGCGTGACGGCCCCGCCGCCCTGGCCTTCGCGCAGACGGGTGGCCCCCCCCGCCCTCGACGCCGAGGCCCAGGCGGGGCTGAAGGTCGCGGTGCAGGCCGCCCCGGCGGAGGTCGGCATCGCCCTGGCGAACTGGAACTGGAAGGTGGTGCGCCAATTCGTCGCGGTGCGCTGCGGGGTCCGGCTCTGTCGCAGCGCCTGCAAGCGCTACCTCCATCGGCTGGGCTTCGTCTACAAGCGCCCCAAGAAGCGTCTGCTCAAGGCCGACGAGGCGAAGCGCGCCGCCTTCGTGGCGGAGTATGCCGCCCTGCTGGCGGAGGCCCAGCAGATCGGGGCGACAATCTTCTTCGCGGATGAGGCGCACTTCCGGGCCGATGCGGACCTGCACGGGCAGTGGGTGCTCAAAGGGAAAGCGGCGCTGGTGGACTCGACCTGCCCACGCTGGGGCGAGAAGGCCAGCTACTCCTCGGCGGTCTGCCTGGAGACGGGGGCGACGGAGCACATGGAACTGACCGGGACCAGCTCGTCGGCGACCAGCGCCGCCTTCCTGCGGCAGTTGCGTGCCAACCACCCCGGGCCGCCGGTCGTGATCTGGGACAACGGCCCGGCCCATGGCGGCGACGCGGTGCGCGACTACCTGGCCACGCCCGACCTGGGCCTGCGGGTGCTGCGCCTGCCCGCCTACAGCCCCGACTTCAACCCGGACGAGGCGATCCGGGCCTGGGCGCGCGAGGAGGTGACCGCCAACACCTGCCTCGGCACCAAGACGGCGGTGCAGGAGCAGATGGCCCGGTTCTTCGCCGGGCTCGCAAGCCGCACCGCCGAGGTGCAGTCCCGCTGCCGCCGCAAGCTGCAAGCCCTGGCCGAGGAGGTGACCGCCACGCCGCCCGAGGCCCCTCCGCACGCTCCCTATGTAGATCCCATCGGCGCTTTGGTTTAGGGTTGCCTCCATGGCACGGCTCTCCCGCCATCTCGCTGCTTGGCGCGAATCTTGGGTGGATCGGCGCGAGGAGAGGTTGTGTTGCGCTGTGCAGGAGAGGCCCGATGCAGAACCAGGAAGCTGTCCTCTTGCCGCGGCCGCTGCGGGTGGAGGCGATCGCCGAGACGGACGATGTGGTGGTGGTACGCGCCTGTTTGGCGGAGGCGGGTGCCAGTTGCCCCGACTGCGGCCATCGGGCGACGCGCGTGCAAAGCAAGTACGTGCGCACGCTCGACGACGTGCCGTGGGCCGGACGCCGCGTCCGCTTGCGCGTGACCATCCGGCGGTTCCACTGCGCCGACACCCGCTGCTCGCGGCGGATCTTCGCCGAGCGCCTGGGCGACTTCGCGCTGCCCTTTGCGCGGCGGACGGCGCGGGCGGATACCGCGCTGGAAGCGGTCGCCTTCGCGCTCGGCGGCGAGGCGGGGGCGCGCCTCGCCGCCGACCTTGGCCAGCCGCCGAGCCCGGACACCCTGCTGCGCCTGATCCGCCGCGCGCCCGAGCCGGCGGTCCCCGCCGTCCGTGTCTGCGGCGTGGACGACTTCGCCTGGCGCAAACGCCGCCGCTACGGCACGGCCCTCGTCGACCTGGAGCGGCACCGGCTGATCGACCTGCTGCCCGAGCGGTCGGCGGCGGGCGTGGCCGCGTGGTTACGCCGGCATCCCGCGCTCACGGTCGTCAGCCGCGACCGGGGCGGGGAATACGCCGATGGCGCGCGCCGGGGGGCGCCGCAGGCGACCCAGGTGGCGGACCGCTTCCACCTGCTGCGCAATCTCGGCGACGTGACCCGGCGCGTGCTGCTGCGCCACGCGGACTGCGTCCGTCGCGTCCGTACGCCGGGGAGCGGCCCGTCGCTGACCAGCTTGCGGCCCGAGCGCGCCGCGGCGCGGGCGCGCTCGCGGGCGCAGATAGCCGACTGCCACACCGCGATCCATGCCGCCGCGGCCCAGGGACTGAGCAAGTCGGCCATCGCCCGGGCGCTCGGCGTCCACCGCCACACCGTCCAGAAATATCTGGCGCTGGACGCCGCCCCCGCGCGTCGCCACGCCAACCGCACCGTCAGCATCCTCGCGCCCTACGAGGCCTATCTCCGCGAGCGCTGGCGGCAGGGCTGCCGGGACGCGCGGGCGCTGTGGCGCGAGCTCCAGGGGCAGGGCTATCCCGGCTCGTACCGCCCGGTCGCGCGGGCCGTCCGGCAATTGCGCCTCGCGGCGGCGGCCGGGCGACCGGTGCCCCCGCCGGGCGACGGCCTCACCCCGCCCCAGGCAGTCGGGCTGCTGCTGACGCGGCGGGGGGATCGCACCCGCGAGCAAGCGGAGGCCACGGACCAACTCCGCGCACTCCACCCGGATATCGGGATTGCTGTCGCGCTCCTCGACCGCTTCGCCGCCCTGATCCGCACGCGGGATGACGCGGGGCAGGAAGTGCGGCTGGACCGCTGGCTGGTGGACGCTGCCGAGAGCGGTATCCCCGAGCTCATCGCCTTCGTCGTCAAGCTGCGCCAGGACCTCGCGGCGGTACGCGCGGGCCTGACGCTCCCGTGGAGCCAGGGCCAGACCGAGGGGCAAATCCTGAAGCTGAAATTGCTCCGACGGCAGATGTACGGGCGCGGCACCTTCGACCTCGTGCGCAAGCGCGCGCTCAGAGCAGCGTAGCCAATCGCAGCGAGATAGCGGGAGAGCCCATGGCACGGACACTCGATCGTTGGGTTTGACCGACGAAGTGCGCCATGCCCCGTACCCATTCCCCTCTCTGTTTCCTCGTCGTCATTGCCGTCGCAGCTGTTGCGCTCCTCATCAGGTTAGTTCCGTCGGCGGGCCTCCATGCGTACAGCGGCGGGTAGGGATCGTATCCTCGCGTCCCGCCGCCGCTGGAAGTTCGCCCTGGCGGCGGCCGAGGTCAAGACCCGGTCGACGTCATCCAGGAGGGGTAGGCCCTGCTGCTGGCGCACGACATCGTCCGCGCCGTGCTGGCTACTGCAGCGCGTCCGATCGATCTCGCGCCGACGCGCCTGCGCTTGCTGGACACCCTGCGCCTGGTCCGCGACGTGCTGCCCGATTTCCAGCGCGCCGCCTCAGCCGAACAGCTGTGTCGCTACCGGCAGCTCCTCGCCGACGTGGCGGTGACACGCCTCCCGGCACGCACTAACCACGGCACGCCGCGCGTCGTCAAGCGGCAGACGAGCAACTTCCGCGTCAAAGGCCCGCAGCATCACGACTGGTCGCGGCCCCGTACGCCGTTCTGGGAGGCCGTCGTGCTCCATATTTCAATGATATCCGCACTACGAGACCTTGACGAAGATCGGGTTGGCGTAGAACCACAGGCTGTCCCAGGGGGAGTTGGGCTCGACGATCTGGCCCCGCTGGTCGGCATCCATCGCCGGCGTGGCACCGCGGTCGTCGGTGTTGGTGCCCCGCAGGCGGATGTAGAAGTCGCCGGTGACCCGCTCGAAGCGGTAGTAGATGGTGATCGTCAGGCCGTCCGGGCCGAATTGCTCGTCCCAATAGCCCTGCTGGAAGGTTTCCACGACCCGCGTGCTGGGGTTGACGAAATTGTCCTGACCGGCGGTCCGGCTGAGATTGTTGATGTCGCCGGCGATCAGGTCGATGTGGTCGACCGCCGGGCGGTCGTGGTGGGCGTTGGCGGCGGCGGGGACACGCGCCTTGATCGTCACCAGGACGTCGGCCCCGGCCGCGACCTCCAGCGTGCCGCCGAGCATCACCTCGGCCCCGTCCGAGGCGGCGGTGAACTTGAGGGCGTCGATCAGGTCGCCCTGGACGACGAACATTTGACCGGCCCGCAGGCTGTCCATCACCGCAGCGTAGCTGCGCTCCTGGGTGACGGCGTAGGTGCGGCTGTACTCGCCCGGGCGGAAGTCCCCGTAGGTGGGCTGCTGGAAGTAGCGGTCCACCTCCTTGACGTAGCCGAGGGTGTTGAACTCCTTGTTGTCGACGTCCTGCAGGTCGTTGAAGTACTTGTGCGCGTCGCTGTTGGCGGTGATCCACCAGCGAATGCCGTCGCCGAGCAGCGCGTCCCACAGCCCACCGAGGGTCGCGGTCATCCAGTCGAAACCGCCGTAGGTGAAGTAGGCCTCCAACGGGTAGCCGGGCCACGCGCCCGCCTCTGGGGTGTTGCCGTAGAAGCCGCGATAGGAGACGATCTTGCCCTCGCGGTCGCGGATCAGCCCGGCGGCCTGGTGGCCGGGGGCACCCTCGAAGCCGTAGGCGACATCCGGCCCGGCGGCCTTCCAGGCGCGGATCTCGTGGGGCGAGTCCAGTCCGCGCCGCGCGGGGTGGTTGGCGAAGAAGAGCGGTCGCGGGTCGAGACCCTGGAGGTAGCGCAGCCCCTCCTGGGCCTGCTCTTCGGTGCTGGTGACGATCGCGCCATCATAGGCCAACTCGAAGGCCTTGATCTGGTCGCGCTCCTTGGCAGTAGGGAGCATCATCACGGTGCCGTGCTCGGCACCGGGGATGTTCATCTCCAGCCCGGTGAAGAGCAGCATCTCCTTGAAGGCATCGCGCGCGCCGACGACATCGGGGTAGGTGAGGTCGACGCTGATCTTGTTGTGGGCCGCGCTGCCGTGATCGGTGATCACCATCCAGTCGAGGCCGTGGTAGTGCGCCTCGGCGACCTGCCGCTGGACCGCGTATTTGGCGTCCGAGCTATAGCGCGTGTGGATATGGTGGTCGCCAGAGAGGAAATAGTAGCCGTCGAACTCATCCGCGCCCTGGGGGCGATAGGCACGCACCGCGAGTGGCCGACCGGTGCGCGGGTCGGCGGCGAACGCCCCCCCCGCCGAGATGCCCCCCCCCGGCGATCAGCAGCCCTGCGGCGCCGATCCCACGGAGCACCTGTCGGCGGGTCACGTTGCCGCGCCGTGCGTGGGCGCACGCCTCGGCGAGGTTGCGCTCGTAGTCCTCGCCGTAGGAGCAGCACTGGTGCCCGTGGTCGTCGCCATGCTCATGATCGTGGGTATGGTCATGGCCCTGCCGATCGGTCCCGCACATCGCTCGTCCCCCTTCACCGTCCTCGTCATGCTGTCGCCGACAGGATGCCGACGACGATACGCGACCCCAACGTAGTGTATGCCCGCCGCGTTAAGAGCCCCTTAACGGGATTTAAAAGGAATGTTAACGACCGGCATCGCCGCCGCTACCAGCGGCGGCGGGAGGCGGGCGACGCCCGATGGGCATGAGCGCACGCCGACGACGCGGAACCCCTGCACGTCGCGCGCAGGAACCGCCCATGCCCTGCCGCCACCATGCCGCCACCGCCGAACAGCCGCAGCGCGCCGTGCCGGGCGACCGTACCTCCCGGTACCGGACCGGTATGCCCTTCGACCGCTCGCAGGTGTCGACCGACCTCGCGCCACCATCCGGTCGCGCCCGTCATCCCGACCCCGGCCCAGCCCATGCGCGTCGGGGCCGCCGTTGCCCCACACCTCGCTGGCCCCGCGCCCCGCGCCCAGTCGGTATCAGGAGCGCGGATAGCCCACAACTGGAACAAGGCCACGCCGGGGTTGCTCCATAGCGACCGTCGCATCACCGTCAGGACAGGGTCTGAGCAACTCCTTCGCGCAGCATCGTGGTAGCTAGGTTGCGGTGTGCTGCGCCGTACATCACAAATCGCTTGGCAAGGACTTCGCGGTCTCCTGCCGTCCACCGCCGCTTTGACGGGTCGGCCCACCGCCACGCCGGCGAAGAACATGAGGAACCCGCATGCGGATCTACGTCATCATTGCCCCCGCCATCGGGATGCGCTCCGGAGCAGACGCGCCCACTTGGCGACCTCCCACCAGGAGGGGAGGAGCAGGGCGGCGGCGAGCACGACCGCCCAGGTGGTCGGCGGGAGGGAGGCCAGGTGCAGGCGCGCCCGCAGGAACGGCAGGGTCAGCCCGAGGGCGAGGGTCGCCAGCGCCGCGCCCGCCCAGACCAGGAACGCCCGGTTGGCGAGCGGCGGGGTCCGCAGGAGCGGCTGCCGCTCCGCGCGCATGTGCGCGGCCAGGACGATGTGCCCGACCATCCAGGCCGCGAAGGCTGCGGTCTGGGCCGCCACCACGCTCGCCCCGTGCCCCAGCGCCCACCAATAAGCGAGGAAGACCGCCGCCGCCAGCGACAGGCCCCCGCCGAGGATGCCGAGCTGCATCGCCCGGTCCATGAAGGGGTGGCGCGGATCGCGCGGCGGGCGAGCCATGACGTCCCCCTCCGGCGGCTCGGCCAGGAAGGTCAGCGAGGCACCCAGGTCCATGAACAGCTCGGTGACGATGATCTGGATGGGCGTGAACGGGACCGGCAGGCCGGCCAGCACCGCGACGAGCGAGGCGGTGACGAGGGCGACCTTGGCGGCCAGGTAGTAGCGGATCGCCTTGTGCAGGTTCGCATAGAGCGCCCGCCCGCCGCGCACCGCCTCGACCACGGTGGCGAAGTTGTCGTCGGCCAGCACCAGGTCGGCCGCCTCACGCGCCACGTCGGTGCCGACGCGGCCCATCGCCACGCCGATCGCCGCCTCCCGCAGCGCGGGCGCGTCGTTGATGCCGTCGCCCGTCACCGCCACGACCGCGCCGCGCTGCTGGAGGGCGCGCACCAGGCGCAGCTTGTGCTCCGGGGCGATCCGCGCAAAGACCGACGCCTCGGCGGCCAGCGCGCCGAGCGCCTCGTCATCGAGGCCCGCCAATTCGCCCCCGGTGACGACCCGTTCGGCGGCGATCCCGACCCGCGCCGCGATCGCCCGGGCGGTCGCCGGATGATCGCCGGTGAGCATCACCACGCGGATGCCCGCGCCCCGCAGCGCGGCGATCGCCGCCGCAGCCTCGGGGCGGGGCGGATCCTCCAGCCCGGCCAGGCCGACGAAGGTGAGGTCCGTCTCCACCGTCTCGACGGCGTCCGCCTTATCCGGCCCGAGGCACCGCTCGGCGAAGGCCAACGTGCGCAGCCCGCGCGCCGCCAACCCCTCGACCGCCAGCTGAAGGCCGGCCCGGTCCGCAGGGGCGAGCGGGAGGCGTAGCCCCCCGACGAGCGCGTGCGTACAGGCGGCGAGGACGGACTCGGGCGCGCCCTTCAGCGCCAGCCGGCGCTCACCCGCCCGCCCGTAGATCACCGAGAGTCGTTTGCGGGCGTCGTCGAAGGGATACTCCGCCACGAGCGGGCTGGCGGCACGCAGCGCGGCGAGGTCGAGGCCGGCGTCGCGCGCGGCGGCGAGCAGCGCGGTCTCGGTCGGGTCGCCGACGAACCCCGGTGCCCCGTCGACCTGGTCGGGCTGCGCGTCGTTGGCGAGGGTGCCGATCTCGAGGAGGTGCCGCCCCGTCCCCGTCGCGCCCCAGGACAGCGGATCGCGGACGGCGCCGTCGGCGAAGAGCGCCGCGACGCGCATGCGGTTCGCGGTCAGCGTGCCGGTCTTGTCGGTGGCGACGACCGAGACGCTGCCGAGGGTCTCGGCCGCCTGGAGCCGTCGGACAATCGCCCGGCGGCGGGCCAGCCGATAGGCACCGAGGCCGAGGATGATGGTGATCAGGATGGGGAGTTCCTCGGGGATCGTCGCGAAGGCGAGGGTCAGCCCGGTGAGGAGCATCTCCTGGAAGGGACGGTGGGCGACGAGGACGCCGAGGAGCGGCACGAGGGCGCTGAAGCCGAGCGCGACCCAGACGAGCCAGCGGGAGAGCTGGCGCAGGTGCCGCTGGAGGGGCGTGCGCGGCTCGCGGGCCGTCTCGGCCAGGTCGGCGATCCGCCCGAGCTCGGTGTCCGGCCCGGTGGCGACGACAACACCCCGGCCCTTGCCGGCCGTGACGACCGTGCCGGCGAAGGCCTGGTTGGTCCGGTCGCCGAGGGTGGCGTCGGCCGGCACGGGCCGGTCGGGCGCTTTCAGCACCGGCACCGACTCGCCGGTCAGGCTCGCCTCGTCGACGCGCAGCGCCTCCGTCGCCACGAGGCGCAG
>JAABUJ010003206.1_pt1 | contig 18703 bp, 18 predicted proteins | sample 5559131 | NCBI WGS metagenome assembly JAABUJ01 (sample SAMN10711875, study PRJNA513366) | rock metagenome | isolation source: Antarctica rocks | place: Antarctica: Victoria Land, Mt New Zealand nord | collected 2016-01-07 | reverse complement strand
GGTCAGGGTCACGATATACTTCTTATTCATGGCGCATCCTCCTCGCCTGTGTCCACGCACAACCCTTGTTAAGAGGATGCCCCATGCAACGATCAACTGTCAAAAAGACGGATGACGGACTACTAGCGCCCCTCACAACGCGTCTGGGACGATGGTTCGCCGCTATCTACGCGCGCTCCATCAGGCTCCGGTACACGGCGGCCGCTAACGCCGCTACGCGCCAACGATAATCCGCCGGCACTCGCCGCGCTGCCTGCCGGCGGTTCCGGGAGACGCCTACTTCGCGACGGTGAGCGGCGCTGTGGCCCCCGCGCGGGCCGGCGAGCCGGAACCGGCCAGCGACCACAACAACAACTGCGGCCCCGGCGAGACCCATGCAGGGACGTCGAAGGACATGGCGAAGGTGACGCGCGCGCCGCGCGCGATGGACCGGACGCCGCCGCAGTTGAGCAGATACTGCCGCTGCACGACGGTATGCGGCTGCACGTTGCGCAGCCCCGAGGGGATGGCCAGCGTCTCGCGGTACGCTGGGCAGCCCGCGCCGAAGCGCACCGTCCCCGACGATGTGTTGGTCAACACGACCGCGTAGCTCAACGTATGCCCGATCGCGGCGGTCGTCGCGCGCGGCAGCGTCAGCCGCGCCGCGAACGGATAGGGCGCGGGCCGGCGCGACGACGGTGGCGCGGCGATGGCCTTCCACGGCACGGCCCCAGCTATACGAACAGGGGTGGCCGTCATCTTGGCGGGGGTGGCCGTGGGCTGGGGCGTGGGGCGGCCGATGGGGGTCGGCGCGGCGGGCGGCGGCCACACGGCGGACGACGACGTGATGTCGGTCGTCGCGCTTACCGTTGTCGTAGCGGTCGCCGGCGCCGTGGCCGTCAGCGCGGTCGTGTCACCGATCGCCGGCGTGGCCAACTGCACGCCGCTAAACAGTTCGCTCTGTAGCGCGGGGATGCTGGTGTCGGTCCAGGACGTGTTGAGCAGCCCGTACGGCTCAGGGTCGCCGGCGCGCCGCGCCCAGGCGTGCTGGATGAAGTCGTAGGCGTCGGGCGAGGTGCCGTTGAGGGGCCAGACGCTCCAGCCGTAGGGCGGCGCGTCGGCGTAGGTCGGCGTATTGAGGTAGCGCACGAGCGCGTCGAACCAGTAGCCAGCCTGGCCGGGACGCGGGTCGCTGACGCAGGAGGGATCGTAGACGCAGGTACCGAATTCGCCGATCCACACCGGAGTGGCGTAGGGGGCGGCGGGGTTGGTCAGATAGCCAAACAGGTGCGTCCAGCGGTCCTGCATCGTGGCCGCGTCGACGTCCGGCTCGTGCCACACGTATTCGTGTACCGAGTAGACAAGGCGGCCGGGCGTCGTCAGCGTGACGGGCTGCGCGCCCGCCGCAGCCAGGCTGGTACCCCAATCGCTGGGGTCGACCCCGCCTGCGCTGTCGGGGGCCAGCGTCGTACCCTCCACGATGACGAGCAGGTTGGGGTTCATCTGCAAGATCATGTTGCCGGCGAGCGTCGCCGCCGCGCGCCAATCGGTGTCGGGGTTGCTCTGTCCGCCACACGAGCCCCACGAGGAGCCGTGCCCCGCCAGATAGGCGGCGCAGGCGGTGGGATGGCCGAAGGAGTGCGGTTCGTTGAACAGGTCGACGCCGGTGAGGGCGGGATCGCCGGTGAACAGCAGGGCCATATGTTGCCAGTCCGCGATGAAAGACGACTGTGGGAAACCATTGGCCGCGTCGTACCACAGGCCGTTGTCCTGACCGGCCCAGCCCGCGCGCGAGCGGTGGTCATCCAGGATCACATAGAGGCCCTGCGCGCCGGCGTAATCGACGACCTTCTTCAGGATCTGCAACGACGTCAGGCCATAGAGGTCACTGTTGGGGCCGAGCAGCGCCTGCCCATTGATGGAGCGGCAGGCTTGCTGCGGCTCGCCATTGGGGCAGCTACGCGTGAGCGCGCTGACGACCGGGTTCGTCTCGACCATCTCGTTGGAGAACGGAATGCGCAGCGTGTTGTAGCCCAGCGCCTTGACTGTGGCGATAATATCCGCGTACGTGCGGCGATCGAGACCAGCGGCCACGAAGTCGTTAGCCTCGAAGCCGTACCAGTTGACGGAGAGCAGCCGCACCGGATGGCCGGCGTAGTCCTCGATGTAGGAGCTACACGTATGCAGGTAGCCAAATTGCCCGCGGCTGGAGCACGGCGCGCTCGTGGCAGTGGAGGTCCGGGTCTGAGCGTGAGCGGACGCCGGGATAAAAGGCAGGGCGGCGACAACCACGGCGCAGAGGACGGAGAGAAGAGGCAGGGGGGATAAGGGGGAACGGCGGGTTCGGACACGGCGTGTCACATCAAACTCCTCGTTGGGCGTGGTGGGACGCGCACCAAAGGGACTACCTTGCTTGACCTACACTTGTAGGCAAAAGGGATTCGCCGGCGTGCGGGAAAACACGGCGACAGAGCCAGTATAGCGGCAGGGAGGGATATAGGGCAACAAGCTCAAAGCCGTCAGCTATCAGCCGTCAGCTGACGGCTGATAGCTGACGGCTCAAAGGCTCGTCAGCGCCTCGACATCGATGTCGTAGCGGCGCTCCTCGCCGGGCTTGAGAATCGGCAGCGTGCCGCGCTTGACGGCCTCGGCGCGCCCCTCGATGGTCGGGCAGTTGGACGGCTCGAGGCCCAGCACGTAGGCGCCCTCGCCCAACTGGCGCCACTTCATCATCCACGGCAACTGATCCTTACGGAAGCGCAGCCGCAGCCCCAGGCCGCCGTCGAGCCGCTCGTTGACGATCGCGGCCGAGGTGTAGCCCTCGGCGTCGGGGCGCAGATCGAGGATGAAGACCTGCTCACGGAAGTCGGGGTGTGGCGCATCGAACCTGTCGTAGACATCCAGGCCTTTCTGGGCCTCGGTGTCGCGCGGGCGCACGTCGAGCGGGTCGACGCACAGGCGCGCGCCGTCGTCGAGCAGTGGAAAGCCGGGGTTCATGTGGAAGAGGATCATGTGGCCCTCATCGCTCCAGCCCTCGTTGCGCACCGTATTCTCGATGCGCAGACTCGTCGCGCCAAGGCTCGTCGTGATGCGGCGGCGCAGGGTCATGTTCTCACCGAAAAGGCGCGTCTCGCGCACCGTCCCCTCGATCCAGAGCACATACTCGTCGCCCTGCCACGTCGCGCCGTATGACACCTCGGAGGCGGGCAGGTTGCCGATGCGCCCGTGCATCGGGTAGTACTCGCCGTCGACCGTGCAGGGCGAGCCGGAGTTACGCAGGCCGCACGTCGTGACGAGCCCGCCAAAGAACGAGCGCAGGAAACCATTCCCCTCGGGCTCGTAGAACTGTGGGCCCACGACCCCCGGCGAATCATGCCAGCACAGCGAGCGGCCATTGTAGCTAGCGCGTGGGATATCGAGGCAGCGGTCGGGCAGCACCGTAAAGTCGAGGCCCGCGCCCGTCGACACACGCAGGGCGCGCGTCCCCCGCGCCAACCCATCGTCCAGCACACACGGCTCAATCCCCGCCACCTGGTCGAGCCGCCCCACGCGCCGCAGTAGATCTTCGCGAGTATAATGGCGTCCGTATAATTCCGGCATAGTCTTAGTCCTCTTTCTAACGTACACGTTTCAGGATTTGGGCAACCGATAGGCCGTGTAGATCGCGTCGATGCGGTGCTTGAGCGCCACCTCCTCCGGCGCTGGTGGCGTCGGCTGGTCGTGTCCTGATCTGCGTCGGGTGGACCTCATACTCGCTGACCACCTGCGCGAGTGTCTTTTCCTCGCGCAGCGCCGCCCGGACCACCTACGCCTTGAACTGTGCCGCATGATGCTTTCCCCTATCCTTGAGTCTACCTCTTTACGTTTTCAGACCCCTTTCCCTGTCCAGGTTCCTGGGTCCACTATACCTTGGCCGGCTCCTCGGAAAGAGATGATGCCCAGACGGGACGGGAACGCCCTATGGGCGGTTACGTCGCCGTCCCCTCCCCGCCGGCCGGCGCCAGCGCGTAGCAGACATGCTCCCCACGTATCCCGCGCAGCCGCGCCGTCCCCGCGAAATGGTAGGCCGGGACGAGGTAGGTCCGCCCATCGGCCCCCGTACTCAGGACGTGTGTGAGCGTGACGTCGCGCATCACGCCGGCGCCTGGAGCCCGTGTGTGCGGTGGGACGCCCTCGACAGCCAGCGGGACCCGCCGGCCGCGCACGGCGGTCCACGCCGCGACGATGCTCCCCGCGGGGAGCGAGCGGAGGCTCTCCACTGGCGGCCACACGTCCGCCTCGACAACGCGCCCCCCCGGCATGACCCAGAGCGTCGCCGCGTCGGTCGCCGCCGCGCCGGCGCCGGCCCATGAGAACTCGACCGCGCGCAGACCAGCCGGAATGCCGCTATGCTCGATTGCCGCGAGCGGCGCCCGCGCGCCCGGCCAGCCTAGCCGCGTCAGCCAGGCGCGCGCGGCGGCGAGGGAGGACGGATTGTCCACCCAGGGCTCCCGCGGCGCCTTTCGCGTATATGACCCATCGTGATACACGAGTTCACCTGTCACGCGCGAGACGGCGACGCTGCGCAGGGGACGGCGCGGCGATCCGCCGCCCTCCGTCGCGACGAGCCATGCCGCGCCGCTCTCTCCCGCCGTGCGCTGGACTGGCGTGTGGATACCCAGAGAGCGGGCGATGCGCGCGACGCGCGCGGGGGACGCGATGGTAGCCGGAGCGGCCAGGCGGAAAGCTTGTACGTGCGCGACGCGCGTCGGCAATGGGGCCGTCGTGAGACTAACGCGCCCCGCGTAGGCTACGTCGTGCGGCGGAGCGGCCAGACTCACGGTCGGGCCCGGCTGCCCCGACGCATGGGCGACGGCCGGCGCGGGGAAGCCGCGCGTGAGGTCCGTCAGGCTGGGTACCGGAGGACGCCAGGCCACGACCGGCCCGCGCGATGGTCGATGCGGACGCACGACCACGATCACCGCGATCAGCACGGCCACGACGAGGACGGCGGCCGCTAACCCCGCCACGACGCCACGCATGCCTCCAAGCAGACGGCGTCGACGTGACGCGGGTGACGAAACCACGACAGGCTCCGCGACGGGGTATGACACCGCCGCCGCGCCGGACGTGAGCCGCGCGCGCGTCCGGGCGACGAAGGCGGGGTCGGGCGCGCCCACGGCCGCGCGCCGCCGCAGCAGCGGACCTAGCCGCGCCAGTTCCCGCTCCAACGTCTCCTCGCTGTCCATCTCGTCGCCCCCGTCAGGCGTCCACTCAGACATGCTCCCGACGCCTCCTCATCTATGCGCTTAACTATACGACCGCCCGCTGTCCTCGCTCATCGACGCAGGCGCCCGACGACCACGGCAATGAGCGCCACCGCGACGAGCGCAACCACCGCGAGGTCCAGCCACACCAGGGTGACGGCGGCGACCGCCAGCAGCGCCAGGAGGGCGACGGCAAGCGCGATCCCCGCGGCAACGCGCCGCCACCGCCATGCCCTGCTGGCGCCTCGGCCGCGCGCCGTCCTCGTGGAGTGACCGCGCGGGGACGGCGCGAACGTGGGGTCCAGCGTTGTCCCCGTCTCCAGCAGGCGTGCCCGCAGCGCCCACACGAAAGCGGGGTCGGGTGCGCCCACATCAGCGCGCCGCCGCAGCAGCGGCCCCACCGCCGTCAGCATCCGCTCCAACGCCTCTTCGGTGGGGGGCGCGCCGTGCTCACCCGTCGCCATCACGTCGACCCTCCTCCTGCTGGATGCGCCCGCGCAACGCCGTGAGCGTCCGCCGCAGCAACTGCTTGACCGCCCCCTCGCTGCGGCCCATTTGCGCGGCCACAGCGTCGAAGCTGAGGTCGTCGTAGAAGCGCAGGCGGACCACCTGCTGCCCGTCGGCAGAGAGCGCCGCCAGGTGTTCCTCGATCCAGTCCGCGCGCTCCCACTCGTCGACCCACCCCGCGGCCCGTGTGTCCTCCACTTCCGGCGCGGCCGCGGCATCGCCATCGCCGGCCGTCCCCGCCCTAGACAGGGGGACGGCGGCCCACCGCCGTCCGCGATTGACCGCGGCGTTGGCGGCGATGCGCAGCAGCCACGCCGAGAAGGGCGCGCCGCGCTCCTCGTAGCGGCCGATCGCGCCGAGCGCGCGCTCGAACGTCTGCGCCGTCAGGTCCTCGGCTTCCTCGCGGCTCGCGCTGTGGACGGCGCAGAACGCGTAGACCCGCGCCACGTAGAGGTCGTAGAGGGCGGCGAAGGCGGCGTGGTCGTGGCGCGCCCGCGCGATCAACTCTGGCCCGGCTTCCTGGCGCGTCGCTCCTCCTCTCCACCCCACACTCCGCGCGGCATGCCCCTAGTATAGAGAACCCGCGCACGGCGTGAAAAGGTATGGTCAGCCGCCGCGTCACTTTTTAGGGGAGTGTCGTGTTTACCTCACAGAAGGCAAAACGATCAGGGGGAGAGAAAAACAGCATATGGCGCGTACATCCACCAATCAGGGGCGCGGCGCACGGATCACGGCCGGCCAGAGGGCCATGGTCCCGGCGGCCGCCGCGCGCACGCTGGTGTCGCCGCGCGCCGCACGGGAGGCTCTGCCGTGCGCATCCTCGTGGTAGAAGACGACCCGCACATCGCCGCGATCGTGGGCGAGGGCCTGGAGGATGCGGGCTACAGCGTCACCATGACCGGCGATGGGGAGGAAGGCTTCCTCGACGCGCGCCTGAACGACTACAACCTGGTCGTGCTTGACCTGATGCTGCCCACGACCGATGGGATCGAGGTCGCTCGCCGCCTGCGCGCCGAGGGCAAAGCGATGCCCATCCTCATGCTCACGGCGCGCGACCGTGAGCGCGACGTGATCGGGGGCCTCGACGCCGGTGCCGACGACTACCTGACCAAGCCTTTCCAGCTCGGCGAGTTGCTGGCCCGTGTCCGCGCGCTGCTGCGGCGCGAGGGCGCGACGCGCGCACGCGTGCTGCGCATCGGCGACCTGGAGCTGGACACGGTGACGCGGGAGGTACGGCGCGCGGCGCGCGTCGTGGACCTTTCGGCGCGCGAATATGTGCTGCTAGAATACCTGGCGCATCACGCGGGGCAGGCGCTCACGCGCGCGCAACTGGAAGCCGCGGTCTGGAGTGGAAGCGAGATCGGGAGCAACGTCGTCGAGGTCTACATCGGCTACCTGCGCCACAAGCTCGACGCCCCCTTCGCGACGCCGCTGATCCACACCGTCCGCGGCGTTGGCTACGTCCTACGCGCGCCGGAATCCCCCTAGACGCGATACAGTTTAGATAACGGACATTAGCCGCAAATACACGCAAATAATCAGCCATAGACGCGTGTATTTGCGTTCATTTGCGGCTAATTAAACCATATTGCCCCTAGATGTCTAATCCGGGCGAACGTAGCGCCATGGCGTCAAGGTTTCGCGGCACGTCTCGTCGGAAGGCGTCACCCCCTCCGTTTTCTCAGGATCCTCTCAGGAACGAGTCCTAGACTAGACCATGTATCCGCTTCCAGCGGGCGCATCACCCGAACGACAGGCGGCGAAAGAAGCAATGAAGCAGTCGAGGCTGCGAAGGAGTGTTGAGGATGACACCGATACGAAGCGCGAGCGACGCGTTCTTACAATTGTGGGGCGAGGCCATCGTCTACCTGCACAACATCATCGGCGCCCTGATCTGGCTGGTCATCGGCTACATCGTGGCCCGCGTCGTCAGGACCATCCTGACCAAGGGGTTGCGCGCCATCCACTTTGACCAGATCACCGACCGCGCCGGCGTCGGACGGGCCTTGCAAGCGGCGGGGACGCGGCTGGACGCGGCGGCGGTGCTGGCTGCGGTCGCCTTCTGGTGGATTTTCCTCTACTTCATCGAGAACGCGTTCACCGTGCTTGGCTTCGCGCAGGCGACGCTGTTCATCAACCAGGTGCTCGGCTACCTGCCCAACGTGTTCGCGGCCATCCTCATCCTCATCGTGGGCGGGTTGATCGCCAACGTGGCGGCGGGGATCGTGCGCGGCGCGGCCAGTGAGGCCCACCTCTCGACGGGCGGGCTGCTAGGGGGGATCACGCGCTGGGCGATCATCCTGTTCGCGGTCCTCTCGGCGCTGGCACAGCTCAACATCGCGCAGAACATGATCTTCATCCTATTCGCGGGCATCGTCAGCATGCTCGCCATCGCGGGCGGGATCGCCTTCGGGTTGGGCGGCGTCGACGCCGCGCGTACCCTTGTAAACAGCCAGTCGTCGCAGGCGGCGGGCGCGCTCTCCGCGCCGAGCGATTCACGCCACCCCCGCGCGGGGCAGTAACCATAGCGCACGACACAGAGGGGGAGGCCGGGACGACCATCGTCGGCGACAGTGTATTGCCCGAGGTAGGCGAAGGTGGGGCGATCGAGCCGGTCGCCCCGTACGCGGAGGTCGTGGACGTCGAGAGCGCGGCGGAGGCCGCCGCGCCTGGGGCCCTGCTGGACACGGCCATCGCCTGGCTGTTCCGCGCGAGACAGGAGCCGGTCAGCGACCGAACTCGACCTGTTCGTTGGGCACAACTACATGGTGAGCGCCCACAAACAGCCGCTGCCCTTCGCCGACCACCTGGTGGCGCGGGCGCGCTCCAGCCCCGCACTGGTGACGCTCGACGCGGCCTTCATGCTCTACGTCGTCCTCGACGAGACGCTGGCCTACTACGAGGCCTTGAACGAGCACATGCAGGTCGAGATTGAGCGCATGGAGGAGCGGGCACTGCGCGACACCTCCGACCACTACCTAGAGGACCTGATGCGCTTCAAGCGCTACGCCTTCGCCCTGGCGCAACTGGCCGAGCAGCACCGCGGGGTCGTCGCGGCCTACCTGCGCCCCGACTTCGCGTGGGTATCGGGGGAGGAGAAGGAGAGCGGGTGTCGCTCGTGCGCCGCGGCGATGGAGAGGAGAGGACCATGCCAACCATCAGGCACGACGGGAGCGCCCTCTACTACGAGGAGTATGGGGCGGGGCCGCCCCTCGTCTTCGTGCACGGTCAGGCCGGGAACACCCTGGTCTGGTGGCAGCAGATCCCGGCCTTCGCGCCGGACTACCGCTGCATCGTGCTCGACCTGCCCGGCTGGGGCCGGTCTCTGGACGCGCGCCCAGGGTCGGGGCCGCGGCTCCCGGACATCGTGGCCGCTCTCGGGCGCGTCCTGGACGCGGCTGGCGTCGGGACGTGCGCCATCGTCGCGCACTCACTGGGCGGCGTGGTCGCGAACGCCTTCTGCCTGGCGCATCCAGAGCGCGTCCGCGCCGCCGTCCTGAACGGGTCGACGGGCGGCGTCGTGCCGCCGTCCATGCAGGCGCTCAAGGGGGAGATCGACCGCGACGCCGGGGCGCTGACGGAGGCCTGGCGCGCCGGGCATGGCCCGCATCCCGGCGTCAGCGCCCGGCTGTACCGCGAGCAGCCCGCGCTCGCCCGGCTCTACGAGATGATCGCCGGACTCAACCGCCCGGACACGCTCGACCCGACGCGGATCCCCACGATGGACCGGCTCGCCGTCCCGGCGCACACCCTTTTCCTCTACGGCGACGAGGACCCGTTCTGCCCGCCGGGCTTCGTCGAGGCGGCCGCCGCCGCGCGGCCGGAGAGCACGGTCGCGGTGATCCCCGCGAGTGGGCATTCCCCCTACTTCGAGCACGCGGCTCCGTTCAACACGATCGTGCGTCACTTCCTCGACGTCCACTATGGGGAATCGCTTGACTAGGTCTCCCGAAGGCGCGAGGAGCACGCCGCCTTGCAGGAGGCGCGGCGACAACAGCGGAAGGGTCCTCTTCTCAGTCGGCGGAGAGCAGGATCGTGTTCCCATCGGGGTCATCGATCAGCGCGAAATACATCCCGAAGGAGGTCTCAAAGGGCTCGCGGCGGCTCTGATAGCCATAGCCCGTGAGTTCTGTGTACTTTGTCTCCACCTCGGCCCTGTTCACCAGGTAGAACTCGAGGATAACGCGGAGACCATCCGCTGCGTCAACGCGCCCTGGATCAGCCTTTGTGCCGGGCTTAGCGTCCCAGGCCGACGGTCGGGAGTCCAGGAAGAAGGTCAGCCCGCTCTCCATCTTGACCCCGACATGTGTCTTGTCGTCGCTCCCCGCGGGAATGGCAAGGCCGAGCCGTCGATAGAAGTCCAGTGACGTATCCATATCCCGCGCGATCAGGCCGACCATGTAGAGTTCGAGAGCCATGATTCCGTATCCTTTCGCGTTACACGCATACACGGCAGGGCGATGCGGAACTGCCGCCCCCGTCGTACTTTTACGATACAGCGGAAGGAAGGGGGTCATCTTGCACATTCGTGCGATTTTGTTAAAAGTCTGCTCAGGTTGAGCGAGCCCGCCGATAGGCGCGCGGGGTCAGGCCGAGCTGCCGCTTGAAGGCCCGGGTTAAGTGGCTCTGATCCGCGAATCCGCTCTCCACTGCGACGTGGGCAAGGGGCATGCCCCCCTCCGCGAGCAGGCGTTGCGCGCGCTCGATCCGCTGGCGTAGCACAAATTGGTGCGGGCTTTCTCCCGTCGTCTGGCGGAACAAGCGGGCGAAGTGATAGGGACTGAAGCCGATCTGTCGGGCCAACGCCTCGACGGAGAGATCCTGACTGAGTTGATCCTGGACGACGTCCAGCACCCGTTTCATCTGCTGATGCGTCAACCCTCGTGACGGTTCCTCGATGGCTGCTCCGACGGACGTATAATGGCGCAATAGATGGATGGCGAGCATTTGGGCGGCGGTGTGCGCATACAGTTTCCCGGCGGGGGAGCGCTGTTCCAGTTCTCGCCACAGTGCGAATCCGATTTGTGCCAGCAAGGGGTCCTGGAAGCCGGAGCGCTCGACCAACGACAGGCGCGTAGGCTCGTGGCCCGCCAACTCCTCGGTCGTGCGCGCGACCAGATCCATACTCAAACGGAGATGGAGGGTCCGTATGGGCGTGGAAGACAGGCTCTTCCAGCGCACTTCATAAGGCGTGCCCGTGCCAGGGCGCAGAATCAGGTCCCCTTGATGCATGTGGATCGCTTCCCAGGGACCATGCGCGCGCTGGTGCTCCATGCGCATCGCGCCACCGCTAAACAATACCAGTGACACGTCGGACATAGCAGGCGTCATCCAGCCTTCTAGCTCCATTGGCTCGTGGAACGCCTGCGCCACCAGTCCGTCCCAACCCGCGTCGGCACTGGAGAGATAGAGGAGCGGAGCGGCAGGCTTGCCGTTGGGCGCTCTGGTCGCTTTCTGTTGAGGAACAGCCGCTTGTTCAGCCATGGTAATAGCTCACGTCCTCGGTCGGGAGATAGGGGAAGGCGGGCACCTTGTATACAGCATATTCTCACTCTTTCTATCTTTGCACATTCGGTTGCTAGTGTTCTTCCCCGTCGATCGGCCACGCCACGCCCCAGGCGGGTAGCTGGGCCAAGCCCTGGGGTGTGAGGGCGACGGCACGGCTGTGGTCATGGCGCGCGATCCACCCTTGTGCCTCCCAGTGCGCGAAGATCGCCGCGCCCAGCGCGCCGGCGAGGTGATCGCGCCGTTCGCTCCAATCCAGGCAGCGTCGCGCGAACGCCCGACGCCGCCCCGTCCCGGTGGCCGCCGGTACATCTACGCCGCGCTCCCGCAGGAAGGCCGCGCCCTGGGGTGTCAGCGCGAAGTCCGAGCCCTCCACCCGCAGCGCATCCTGTCGCAGCAGCGCCTCGGCCAGCGCGACCCCTAACTGGCCGGCCAGGTGGTCGTAGCAGGAGCGCGCCAGTCGTAGGGCCGCGGCCCGCTGCTGTCCCCGCAACGAGCGCGCCGGCACGCGCGGCGCCAGGCAGGCTACCTGCTCCAGCAGCGCCGCAACCTGTGATGATGCGAGGCGGTAGTAGCGATGCCGCCCGCGCCGCTCCACCGCCACCCACTCCGCCTTCAAGAGCCGGGCGAGGTGGGCGCTGGCCGTCGCCGGGGTGACGCCGGCGCGCCGCGCCAGGTCGCCGGCCGGTAAGGCGACCCCGCCCAGCAGGGCCAGCAGGATCGCCGCGCGCGCGGGATCGGCCAGGAGGGCGCCGACGGCGCTGAAGTCGATGTCTTGGACGGATACTGTTGTGTTCATATCGCCATGATACCCCCTCAACACTTTGATGCGCGTCGAAGCTTTCGCACGGTATAACAATGTAGTGGATAGGGCCACGACGTTAACCGGCCCGTACGCGCGAATGGACGACAGGAGACAAGGAGACAAGGAGACAGGATGACTCATGGAAGGAGACACGATGATGAAGACTGTTTCCGCGCGGATACCGGGCTATACCTATGGGACAGACGCGGTCGCGCCCTCTCCGGTCTCCCCGCGCGATCTGGACGTGTTAAAGCAAGCGGCCGGGCTCACGGAGGAGGATGAACACTATCTGCGGCTCGCGGGTGAGGTCCTGGCCGGCCAGACAGCGGAGCTCGTCGCGCGCTGGCGCGGCGTTCTCTCGGCCGAGCCGCGCCTGGCCCACTATTCCCTTCGCCCGGACGGTCAGCCCGACCCGCACTACGCCGGCGATAGCGGCCTGCGCTTCCAGCAGTGGATCCTCGACACCTGCCTGCGCCCCTACGACCAGGACTGGCTCAACTACCAGCAGGAGATCGCGCTGCGGCACACCAGCCTGAAGAAAAACACGACGGATGGGGTGGAGTCGGCCCCGTTCATTCCGCTGCGCTATATCCTGGCCTTCGCCGCCGTCATCAACGAGACCACCCGGCCCTTCCTCGCCGCGAAAGGGCACACGGACGACGAGGTGGCGAAGATGCACCGCGCGTGGTGCGCGTCGGTGCAACTCCAGGTCGCGCTGTGGAGCGAACCCTACACCGATCCCGCGCTCGCGCCCAATGAGTGGTGAGGCGGGCGACGAACTATGACTGATGGCCCGGCGCTTCCAAAAGCATATTGGCTGACCGCCCTCGTGACGATTCTCGCTCTCGTGCCCGAACTCATCAGCAGTACGGCCGCGCCCCACATCCAGCGTACGGTCGAGCACACCCTCCGCGCCACACCGCAGACGCTCACTTGGATCGGCCTCGTCGGCGCCGCCAGCTATGCGACCGGCTGCGTCCTGGCGGCGGAGCTGGCGCGACGGATCAGCCGGCGTCCGCTTCTCTGTACGTTGCTCGTGGTGTCCGTAGCCGCTGAATTGCTCGCGGCGGTCGCGCCAAACGCGCTAACGTTCGGCGTCGGTCGCGTTGTACAGGGGCTTTTGGGCGGCATGCTGATCATCGTCGCGCTCCCGCCGCTCCTCGTCGACTTCCCCGTCGAGCGCATCAAGCCAACCGTCAGCATCGCCGTCATCGTCTTGTTCGGAGCGGCAAGCGCGGGACCGCTCATCGGCGGATACGTCGCCCAGTTCGATATGTGGCGCGCGCTGTTCGTCGCCGAGGCGGGGATGTCGCTCAGCGGTCTCGTGCTCGCCTATCTGGGCGTCGCACAGCGCGACCCCGCCGGCGCAACCCAACGCGTCGATGCCGGCGCGTTGATCTACACGGTTGCCGGCGTGTGCGGGCTCTTCTTCGGGGTCGGCCAGATCGCGGCCGGCGCGGGCTTTGGCGCGCCCATCGTTGTCGTTCCCTTGGCCGCCGGTCTTATCGCGTTGGCAGTCCTGCTCGTGACGGAGTTCCGCGCGGAGGAGCCACTGCTCCCTGTGAAGCCGCTATCGACCGCATTTCCCCTGATGGGAACCATCACGGCGATGGTCTCCGGAGCCGCCTACGTCGCGATGCTCCAGCTCTCGTCGACATTTCTGACAATCGTCTCCGCGCTCACGCCGCTACAAAACGGGCTAGCGGTGTGGCCCAACGTGGTCACAACCGCCGTCGGGGGCGCGCTCTTCGTCGTGTGTCTGAACACGCGCTGGGCCATCGCGCTCATCGTCGTCGGCTTGGGGATTTTGGCGCTGGGGGCGTACGTGCTGCAAGGGCTGACCGTGACCGCGGGCTTCGACGATGTCGCGCTCCGCTCGGCGATCGTCGGCCTGGGCGCCGGCCTGACAGTCGCGCCCGGACGCTTGATCGCGTCGTTTTCGGCCAAGCTCCACCTGGTTGGCCGGGCCATCGCCCTCGTCGAGCTGTTCCGTTTGTCGGCGACGTATCTCGGCGCACCGGTGGCGCTCCGGGCCGTCGGCGTGTCGGCGGCTCGCTATTATGGGACACTCGCGAAGGTCGCGCCGGCGCGCGCGACGGGCACGGTGCAGACCTTTTTACAGAGCGGAGCGGCGCCCGGACTGACGCCAGCCCAGCGCGCGCTGCTACGGCAGGCGACCGTCAGGGCGGCCCACGACGCGTTTGTCGTGCTCTGCTATCTGCTCCTGCTCGGGATGCTGTTGATCGCGGGGATTTTCATGTTCAGCCGCGCGCGGTTGAACGCGCCGGATTTCAAACGGTATCTGCACGGCGACGAACCGGCCTTCGCATCGCCGCCGGTCATCCCCGGGGCACGCTCCGATTAGCGTCTGCTTGTCTCGCCCAGACATCGTTGCAGTTTTCCACCCGTCTCTCCAAGGGGAGTGTAGACCATGATCCGCACATCGGGATCGCTGGGCGTTTGCAAGGTCAGATACTCGAACTCCAGATGTCCCAGCGTCGGATGCTCCACGACTTTGCGCGCCTCCAGCGAGTGGGGCGCCTCATGCTGGGGCCACCACTGGCAAAACGCGGGGCTGACCCGTTTGAGATCCTCAATCAATTCCGCGAACCAGGCATCCCCGAGATAGCGAGCGCTGGCCGTGTGAAACTCCGCGACGACGCGGCGCGCCACCTGTGCCCACATGGGGTAGCATTCCTGGCTAACTGGATCGGTAAAGAATCGCCAGACCATATTGCGTTGATAGGGAGGCGCTGCGGGAGCCAGGGCAAAGACCTGCGCGGCAGCGTTGTTCCAGGCCAGAAAGTCCCACCGTCGCCCCAGCACATACGCGGGCGCGGGATGGAACTCATCGAGCATCCGCTGGAGCGCTGGGCTGACGTGTTCCTCCACGGGAAAGGCCCGCGGAGGGAGTGATTGTCCAGCGAGCGCGAAGAGGTGCCGGCGTTCATTGAGGGTGAGCCGGAGCGCGTGCGCCAGACTTTCCAGGACGTGCGCCGAGGGATGCACGTCACGTCCTTGTTCCAGCCAGATGTACCAGGAAGCGCCGATGTTGGCCAGCTGCGCGACCTCTTCGCGGCGCAATCCGGGCGTGCGCCGGCGCACGCCAGCGGGCAATCCCACCTCACTGGGCGACAGGCGCGACCGCCGCGCGCGTAAAAACTCGGCAAGGGCCTGACGACGTTCGCTCTCCTGCATGGCGTCTTCTCCTTCTCCTGGTAGTCGGAGACCTATGATCATGAAACCCTGGTACCAGTAACCGCCACGCGGCATACTCAAGTCGAGCAGCGGGGTCGCGATGACCTGAACACACGCGTGTATTCCCGGTATGCCAGGAACGGGACACGTCGTGTACCAACGACCGGACGCTCCTATCTACAACTCTACGACAAGGGACGACAAGGGGAAAACAATGGACCGAAACGATGATAATACGGCTGTCTCCATCGGGCTCCTCACGCACAAGGTGGCCCTGGTCACGGGCGCCGGTCGCGGCATTGGCGCGGCCGCGGCTCGACTCTTCGCCCGGGAGGGCGCCCTGGTAATGCTGGCATCCCGCACCGAGCCTGAACTGCGTACAGTGGTCGAGGAGATCAGGGCGGCGGCCGGGACGGCCGACTATGTGGTCACCGACCTTGCTGACCCTATGAGCATCGGGCGGGCCGTCGACACGACGGTGCGGCGGCATAGCCGCCTTGACGTTGCCTTCAACAACGCGGGGGTTTCGATCCCCGTAACGCCGCTGACCGACCTGACAGAGGAGGGCTTCGATCTGATCAACTCCGTGAACTTCAAGGGCGTCTGGCGCGCCATGGTCGCGGAGATCCGCGCTATCCGCGCCACGGCCGGCGCCGGCGCCATCGTCAACAACAGCAGCGTGGGCAGCTTGGCGGGGGCGGCGGGGCATGGAGTGTACGGCGCCGCCAAACGCGCGGTCAACAGCCTCACCGAGACCGCCGCAGTCGAGTACGGGCCGGAGGGTATTCGAGTCAACGCGGTTGCCCCGGGGACGACCATGACCGCGATGATCCAGAGATGGGCCGCCCAGGAGCCGGCCATTATCGAGCAGCTCAACGCCCGGACACCCCTCCACCGCGCGGCCAGCCCCGACGAGGTGGCCGAGGCCGCCGCGTGGCTCCTGAGCGATCGCGCCTCCTACGTGACCGGGGTCGTCTTACCCGTTGACGGAGGCATGCTGCGGGCCTAATCCGCGCGACGTAGCGGCGTGAAGGAAAATATCCAAGCGATCAGCACTATCAAGGTGCCAATCACCGCATAGACAAGCGTCACTTGCTTCGTCCGCGCAACCAGGAAACCACCTACCATGGTCCCAAGCGGGATTGTTGACCAGGCGAGGACCCGCGACACGCTCGTCACGCGTCCCATCAGCGCGCCGGGTGTCCTCGCTTGGGTCAGGCTCCCCGTCGCGATGTCGCCCAAGGCCGTGAGACCAGAGATAGCCGCCCACAGCAGGAGGGCCAGATCATACCAGCGCGTGAGGGCCAGGGCCACGGTCAGGACGCCGTTGAGCATCAACGCACCCAGGACAATGATGCCGTAGGGGTAGCGACGATGTACGCGCCCTGCTCCAAGCGCCAGGACGGCGACGCCGAGGCTGCCGGCCCCATAGAAGATGCCGACGTGCGCGTTGTCGGCCCGCAAGTCTCGCTTCACGAACAGCACCAGCTGCGCTGAGACCGTCGGCGCGAACGCGTTCACCGCGACGAATAGCGCGACGATACTCCGCAGCACCGGCTGATCCCACACGTAGCGCAGCCCCTTGCGTAGACCCGTGCGCAGGTTCGTGGACGCAGGCTCACGCACTGCATGTACGTTGTTGAAACTGCTCGTAATGAGAGCCAGTGAGCCTGCTGATACGAGGAACGAGGCGGCGTCGATGACGAGAAGTGCGGGTAGCGCGATCACCGCGAGGGCAGCGCCACCCAAGACGGAGCCGGTGATCGTCGCCATGGCGTAGCTGGCTTGGAGGCGTCCGTTTGCTCGCATGAGGTCGTCCGCGCTGACCAAACTCGCCACAGCCGCGAATTGGCCGGTCTCGAAGCACATCGCGAGCACGGAACTGAGGAAGGCGACGATATAAATCCATCCGACGGAGAGCAGATGGACGCCGGCTAGGACGGGAAGCGCCGCAATGATGACCGCCCGCCCCATGTTCGCACCGATCATCAGACGTTTGCGATCAACCAGGTCGACCCAGACGCCAATGAGTAAGCCGAAGAGCACCACGGGCAGGAAGGTTAGAGCCGTCGTAAGAGCCAACGAGAGGGGCGACCCCGTTAGCTCATAGACAAGGAGCGGCAGTGCGAAGCGGGTGAAGGATGTTCCGAAACTGGAGATAGTCTGTCCGACGAAGAACAGCCAAAAGTTTCGCTCCCTATTGAAAGGCACGGCGGCCCTCGTTACTGAACTAGCCCGTAAAGCCCAGGCGCCTGGCGCCCTGGGATAGCAGGGCTTCATCCGCTGTAGCGGCTGTAGCCTCGGCGCGATTGCCCCCCCGCATGGTAAAATGGAGAGGACAGCGCCGGATGGTCCGGGTCGTTGTCACCCCGGATGGTCCGGGTCGTTGTCACCCCGGATGGTCCGGGTGTTCCGGGCATGGATAGCGGTCTGAGGTGATCCGCTATCTGGAGACCGGCCTCAGCGGAGGCAACGGTCCTTCCCCGTCGTGCTTGAGAGGGGCGTCGGTGTCATGGCGGCGTTCGTGCGGCGGGGAACGGTGCATGGCACTCCGCTCTCCCTGCGGGGAGACCGACCGCGCGGACACGCGTGGCCGGAAGCTCCGTGACGACCCACAAAGAGTGGAGGCTACACGCGAGAATCCCACAGGCTGTAGCCGTGGGAGTGTCAAAGTAACCGCCTTGATTCTGCACTATCCCAGCGGATCGGCGAACACGGCGGCGACGGAATGCGCGAAGCCGGGTACCACGTCCTCCCCGTCGAGCGTATCATCGACCGTGAGCACGGCGACTGGCCCGACGCTGCGACCCGCATGCCACACATCGACCTGGCGCCGGTCGGGCCACACCACCCATACCAGGCGCGTGCCGCCGTCAAGGTAGGTCCGCGCCTTCGCGGCCATGTCGTCGGCGTCTTGGGAGGGGGACGCCACTTCGACGGCCAGATCGGGCGCAAAGGGCACGGGCTTCCGGCGATCCGGGATTTGCGCGACCTTGGCCGCCTCCACAAAGCCCACGTCCGGGAGGAGGCCGGTTTCCGCGCCCGGAAATTTGTAGACGCCATCGGACGGCGTGACGAGGCCGAGACGATGCGCGTAGACGAAAGACCCCAGGGCAATGACGAGCAGCCCGCCGATGGTCGTCGCGTCTAATCCGCTACCGGCCATGCGGACCAAGACCCCCTCGACCACTTCGTACCGATAGCCGTCGTCCGGCACGGTCAGTAGAAAATCGACCGTGACCGGCCCATAGCCGGGGACGATCTCCGCCCAGGGCACGAACGGCGCCGGGGGTAACTTCAGCATCGTGCTCATAGGTCCATTGTCCTCCGTTCATCAGTACTAACGAGGCTCCGCCTCAGACCGACGAGGCATGGACGGTTTCGGAGAGAGAAAGCCCCTGGTTGCGGGCACAAACGGAGGACGGTATACCGTCTCCAGATAGGACCGTCAAGCGGTCGAGTT
>JAABUJ010003203.1_pt1 | contig 18715 bp, 21 predicted proteins | sample 5559131 | NCBI WGS metagenome assembly JAABUJ01 (sample SAMN10711875, study PRJNA513366) | rock metagenome | isolation source: Antarctica rocks | place: Antarctica: Victoria Land, Mt New Zealand nord | collected 2016-01-07 | reverse complement strand
TCCTGCCGGCGGTGCTATTCCGACCAATGCTGTCCTCTCCGTGGGTGATGCGGCACTTGGCAAGCGTACACGGTGTGATCAAGCCTGAGTTCGTGCCTTTTTACATGCTGAGCCTTTTCTCCTGCGTGATCATAGCCGTGTACACGCAAAAGCTCTATAACATGCTCACCGTGAGCAGTTCGTTGCGAGCGCTGGTATTCCCGATCCTGCTGTTCACTCTGATCTGGACCTATGCGCTTCACCTGGAAGCGAACTACTCCTACCCCTACGACCTGCCCAGTGTGGCATTCTTTGCGGCCGGCGTGTACTTCATCTACGCCCGCCGGTTTTCCGCCCTGTTTCTGGTCATTCTGATCGGCTCTTTTAACCGCGAGACTACACTCTTTCTGATCGGGATTTACATTCTGGATGCCGCGTCGGCTCACTCAACCTTGGACGATGAGATGAACTCTGAGATGCCGCGGGGCTTCGCCGCTCTGCGCAGCCGCTTCAATGTCCGCGCGATCCCCTGGGCACGCGTGGCTCTACTGAGTGCCATATGGTTGGCAATCAAGATTGGATTGGGCCATTACTTCGAACACAACGACGCGTCAGAAGATTTCTTACGCGTAAGCTACAATTTGAATCTTTTGGGACTGCGTCTCTTGCCTGCCCTTTTGAATCTTTGTGGTTACTCGGTCCCGCTGGTGGTGCTGTTCTGGTCGTCCCTGCGGCCGCGACGCTTCGCCAATTATTTCTTTATCCTCATTCCGTGGTTCGCCATTATGTTCTGCGCGGGAGTCCTGGTCGAGACACGAATTTACGGCGAGCTATGCCCGCTATCAGCCGTTGCGCTGATCCTTCTACTGGAGAATCGCATGGTGATCGAGCAAGTAGCCGAATTTCCGGGTGGGCAAAATCGCACACATGTGCCTTTCGATGCAACAGACGACGTGGGAGTGGCCGCTGACTACTAGTCCTTAATGCTGTTGGGCTCGTGCAGGCGCGTTCCGCACGGGAACAAATCGCGTCAAATGTCCCGGAGCAACTCAGAGAGGCTCATGTGCAGGCCGAGGGCGATCACTTCGAGCAGCGGCAGAGAGATCGACTTGCGTCCACGCTCCACGTCGGAGATAAAGGTGCGATCGATCCCGAAATCAGCCGCCATCCTCGATTGAGTCAGATTGTTCTGCTGGCGCAACTGCCGAAGCCTGACACCAAAGCGGCTGCTGACATCCATGGGGAGATAGTAGTTGTGAGGGTTACGGAGTGCCGCCGAGTTCACGGATCGCTCAACGACGAAGTTCTGGGAACGAGCCGGAAGAGTATTGTTGAGCATGCCTGAATCAGCTCCTGAATAGGGATCGTTCTTGGTATTGATGCTGCGCAGGATCGAGCCGGTGTATGACACATCAAACCAGCGTTCGCGCGACTTGACAATAAGGCTGTACATCCAAGGTAGCTGGCTTCTCGATGCTCCAATGTCGGTTAGCTTACTTAGTTGCGTCTACCCTGAAGGGTTCAGCAGGTTGGTAGGTGCGAGCTCGAATCACCAACTAACCAGTCCTGATCGCCTCGTTCAACTAGGACGAAAGCCAAATGCAAAAGGAGGACTATTTAGGAATGCGCTTCATACGGTGAAGCGCCTCAACCATGGTCTGTGCTCGTGCTTCCCATGTCTCGGATTGGCTTGCCAGACGTCGAGTCTCCTCGTGTCCGTCTTGGGGCTCCTTCCGTAATCGTTCGAGTTCCCGCACGAGTTCGGCCCAGCCGTCCACAAGATGTAGAAGCGGTTGCTTATGCAGCAATTCCTCCACACTCCGGGTTGCAAGAATAGGTCGTCCCGCAGCAAGATGTTCATAGAACCGAGTTGCGCTACCCGAGTACGTAGGCTCCAGCTTACGATACGGCATGACGGCTACGTCGAGTGCACGCGCATAGCGAAAGAGATCCTGGTAAGGTTTAGGGCCTATGAAGCACGCACGCCCGGAGCGCATCACCGTGGTGCGAGCCTCCCTCTCACGGCGGTCGCGAATAGCCATAGAAGTTGGACCCACGAATAACCATGAGTACTTGGGTGAGTGCTCGATCGTGTTACGCACTAGCGTCCAATCCACATTGCCCGCCATGTTGCCGATTACACCAGCGATGGGTCTGGGCAAAGGTGGTACATCGTCAGGCAGTGGGTCCGGGAAACTGCATGGTAACGAACGGATATTTGCGGCCCGGGTGGCATTGGGGAGCACAACTATTCGATCCGGCGGACAATAGCATTGATCCAAGAAATACGAAGCCAGGTTCGCCGAGTTCGGACAGACGAGGTCGGCTATGCGGCAAAGGGCGCGGTCAGCCGAGCGGACGCGTCCTGAACGCAGCCCCTCATAGGCGAACGTGAAGTCGGTAGCATAGTAGATGATCGGTCCAGGCCACAGCTGCGCAACCGGAGCCCAGAATGAAGTAGTGCAGACGAGTGCCGATCGCTCGGGGGCCCGTGATTCCAGAGAAAGCAGGCCTTCTATTTTGTTGAAGCTTTGAAAGAGAGGCCCGGAAGAAAAGCGACTATAACCGCGTTGCAGCGGAAAGTGAACCTTGCGCAACCTGCTGCTCTCTTCGGAGACGCTGGATTGCGTCCCCTTCCTCAGAATTCCAAACAGAGACATGGATGGAAGCCAGGACACCACATCGGTAGATCGGCTTAATGCTAAAGCAAATTCCGCGACCGGCACACTTGATTCAGTAAGGATATGCCACATCTCGGGCGAAGCTTGTTGGCTGTCGATGGCTGGTATCCTGTCATGAAGCTGCAATGTACGGTCCTCGGCCTGCTCCACTTCAGATATCGCCGTGTACTATCTCGGGGTAGAAGCAGCTGCCCAGAGAAGCGTTTCCAGGTTCGCCTTGCTCGAGAGCCGGCACAAACGCAGTCTGCTGCTGTACTCAGATGCTCAGCCTTCGGACACGCACCTCAATCAATAAGGCATTTGATTGAAGTATCCGGTCGCAACAGATCGCTCACCGTCTCGAACACATACCCCTTGTCTCGCAAACGGGGAACAATTTGGCGGACCGCCGCGATGGTCTGAGATATGTCAGGGTCAGGCTGGATGTCCCGGCCATCGTGTAGACAAATGATACCGCCTGGAGTCGCCCCTTGCAGCACTATATCTGTGATTGCGGGGGTGGGCGCGATCCAGTCACGCCCTATAACCGTCCACAGGATGGATTTGAGGCCAAGTTGCCTTTGCACCGCTCGCATACCAAACCAGCTGAGGCCATAAGGTACCCGTAATAGGCGAGGGCTTACTCCCACCTCGGTCTCAAGCACTTTCTGTGTACGCGCAAATTCGTTGTATATCGTGTGCGGAGAAAGGAGGTTCGGAGACCAACTCAGCCTCGGACAAAGCCGTGCATGTGAAAAAGTGTGATTGCCAATCTCGTGGCCGGCAAGATGCACAGCCCGGGCTATTCCTGGATCGCGTAGAACATTGTTTCCGCACTGGAAAAATGTCGCTTGGACGTTCTGAGATTGAAGGTAATCCACCAGCGCCGCTGTTCCCGGGCTGGGACCATCGTCAAATGTGAGGGCGATTGATTTACGCTGCCCGGGCCCTTGGTAGATACAGGGAGCAAACAACCAAGAAGAACGTCGTTGATCCCGGTGGCCGGTTGTAAGCATCAGGGCCCTTTATCTCCGCTGGACTGGCGGAATTATACCAAGAGGATGCAACTGTTTATCAGCTAAAGCGCGTTATTGGCTTTTTGCTGAAGATTCCTGTCGCCCTTACATCCACTCGGCCCCGTACTGCACCGGAATCTGCGTAAACGCAATCCGCGTCGGGGCGGACTCGCGCGCCGGCAGCATCCCCGCAAAGTGCAGCGTGCTATGCCCATACTTCAGGTTCAGCTTATCCATGGTGGCTGAAAGCTCCCTGCGATTATCCGGATCGCCAAACAGCGTCTCCTGGTGCTCGTTCTCAGGCACAAGCTCGCGCAACGTTACTCCGACAAAGAACGGACGCGCATACGCCTCACCCTGCGGCCTCTGCGCCCACACCTTGCGCAGCACATCGAGCAGCGTCAGCGTGTCCTGGCAATCAGGAAAGCGCGCCTCCATCGCCCACCCGGTGTGCACGATGCCGCTTGAATGTTTCCTGGTCCGCGAACCCGCGCCCGCAGCCCGCGCCGCCTCTTCCCGTCCGAGTGCATACTTCACGGTCACACCCATCGCCCCCGCAAAAAAGTGTTCCATGCGCAGGCGCATCGACGCTTTGTGCAGCAGCTTATGTGCGACCGACCACACGCCTTCGTCCGACCGGAACTCCGGCCCCAGCACATGCGAGTGGCCCAGCGACTTCTGCACTTCGCTCGCCACCGGCGCGCCGTCATCGCCCGTATCGCCGCCACGCAGCCAGTGATACAGGCGGTCGCCCCACACGGAATCCCACAGCGTATGCATGGCCGGCCGGTCGAGCGCCAGCAGCTGCTCCATCGTCGTAACGCCCTTCGCGTTCAGACGCGCTTCGGTCCGCTTACCCACCCCCGGCAGATCGCGCAGCGCAAGATGAGCAATCGCACGCGGCAACTGGCTGGGCAGCAGGCCGATCAGGCCGTCCGGCTTTTGCATGTCGCTGGCGATCTTCGCGAGGTAGCGATTCGGCGCCATCCCGATCGAGCAACGCAGCGTCTCGCCCACGTCCTCCCGAATCGCCTGCTTGATGTTCAAAGCAATCCTGCGTGCGGCTGGCGGCTCCTGTTCGCGCCCCATCAGCTGGCATACCATCTCGTCGATCGAAGGCGTATGCGCCACCGGGCAGCAACGCTCCACTGCCACCGCAATCCTGTGCGAGAACCGCGAATATTCCGTGTGCGAACCGCCGACCAGGATGATCTCCGGACAGATACGCTTCGCGTCGCCCACTTTGGTCAGCGTGTTAATGCCCAGCGCCTTGGCCTCATAGCTGGCGGCAATCAGCGCGCCCGTCTCGGCCATCGTGGCGCACACGCCCACCGGTTTACCGCGATACTCGGGATGCAGTTGTTGCTCCACCGACGCAAAAAAGCTGTTCAGGTCGATGTGCAGAAAGCCGAAGCGGTCGGGTTGAATGAGGGCAGCCAAGGCATGTTCCAGCAGCCAGTATATTCGCTACCTATTCGCTTTGAGCAGCAATGGGAAGTGACAGTTCGTGTTGCGAACCGAAGAGATCTGCTTATACTTGGCTTCAATAGCAAGCTGGAAAAGTAGCTAAAGCGACAGACGGCAGATCTTTAAAGATAATGATAAGAACTAACCATGACAGGATGCGAGACGCGGTACTTTACGTTTTGATCAGCTCGGTCGTTATCATAATCCTTGTAGCAGCGGCTTTGAACCGCGTATCGGAATACACCACTCTAAAGTGGTTTGCATTCTCAATGTTTACCGGTGTAATTTTTGGCCTTTTCATCAGTCACAGTCGGCCACTGTGGAGAAAGCGCCAGTTTTGGGCGTTTGTCGGCTCACTGATGAGCTTGCATACGGTAGGTTTCCTGTTACTCACGCGCCGGGGCGCTCAGATCAAACCGATTCATTGGGCAGCAGCGACGTTTGTCGAACTGGTTTTGCTCAGGGTGCTGAGATCAGCAGTATTTGGGACAGTTCACCAGGGAAGTCACGCCACAGAACATCTCAGTTGACCCTTCATCATGGGCCAGGAGCTTTCTACCGACGCCATCAATATTCAACGCGAGAAAAATGCTTTCAGATATCCACCTTGCCGTCGGATGTAGGGTGCGACCAAACTGCGCCGTTCGGCACGATGACTTGAGCGCTCTTCCAGAAATCGCCGCCGAGAGATTCGGCCTCTGGCGCATCCGCACTTGTCTTATCCTCGCCGCGTTCGCGCATAGATTCGACCTCCCTAAGAGAATGTCGCACGATCGGCACGGTTTCATTCCGCAGCGCTAACCGTCTCAGCAGTCTCAGGAGCAACCGCCTGCGGAGCCGCCACAGTCGCGACCTTCTTTGGCGCGGACGGCTGCTGCACTTCCGCCTTCTTCAGCGGTGCCAGAATCGCATGCAGCGTCGTCCCTTCCATGCGCGGCATAAACTCCACCGTCCCGGCATCGCCGATATCCAGGATCAGGCGATTGATGATCTTGTAACCCAGATCGCGGTGTGCCATCTGCCGCCCTTTGAAGCGCAGCGAAGCCTTCACCTTGTCGCCTTCACCCAGAAAGCGAACGGCGCGGTCCTTCTTGGTCTGGTAGTCGTGCTCGTCCACCGTGACCGAAAACTTTACTTCCTTGATGACGATGATCTTCTGGCGCTTGCGTGCGGCGCGGTCGCTCTTATCTTTTTCGTACAGAAACTTGCCGTAGTCCTGAATTTTGCAGACCGGCGGCACCGCATTCGGCGAAATCTCTACCAGATCGAGCGAGCGTTCGCGCGCCATCTTCAGAGCTTCAAACGGAACCATCACGCCCAACTGTTCGCCGTTCTCGTCGATGACGCGAACTTCGCGTGCGCGAATGCGCTCGTTGGTGCGGATAAAAGACTTAGCGGAACGTTTATCAATCGGTGGAATAAGTAGCCTCCACGGCGGCTCCGAAAAAACCTGGGAGAGGGTTCGCCATGCTTGTTGGGGTTGTCGTTCAAGGTGCACGGCGCGAAAGCTAGGACGCACCGAAGACGCAACCCGAAGTATAGCATCGTACCGCAGCGGCACTTCAACCTGACGAGCCCGCGAAGACGTACACGGTCCCTCCGTGTCAGAAACCCGCAACCACAACCGTCTCCTGCGCTTGAAAACGGGGCCTACGCGCTTGGAAGAAATATTTGTTTACCGGATTCGCTTGTGGGTTTGCCCGTAGTCATGGATGATGAGAGGCGTCATGTTGACGCCCACTGCGAAACCGCGCACCAGGCGCAATCGGAAGATTGAAGGGGAGAAACAATGAAACGCCGCATCCTGCTGGTGGACGATGAAGTTGCTGTGCTGCTGACCATGAGGGCCGTGCTCGAAATCTCCGGCTACGACGTGGAGACTGCCGCCAGCGCGCGCGAGGGCAAGGCGCGCCTGAAGACGCGTGAGTACGACATGGTCATCACGGACATGCGCATGGAATCTGACCAGGCGGGACGCGAAGTAATCGTCGCGGCACGCACCGCGCCCTACCATCCCGCAGTCGCGCTGCTCACCGCCTATCCGCTGGATGAGGCCGACGCGCTCAGTATGGGTGCCGACAAGATGCTCGTCAAAGCCACCCACACGCGCGTTTTGTTGGAGCAGCTCGAGCGCCTTTTCACTTCGCATGACGCCAAGCTGAAGAAGCTCGAGTCAGCCGGTGCAGCCGCTGGTCTGGCGGCAGGCTTTGCAGCCGGAATGGCCGCAGCCGGGCAGCCGGTTGAATCATCCAATGGCGCGTCCCCGAAAGCTGCCGGCAAGCGCACCTCTTTGAAATCCGCCAAAGCGCCCATCGCCGCGCAGAAATCAGGCTCAAAGAAACCTTCCGCGAAGAAGGCCATTGCGAAGAAGCCTGCCGCCCGCAAGCACTGAGCAAAAAGCCCGCAGCAGGAAAGTCGAAGTCTTCCGCGCGCTATTAGCCGAGCCCACGCAGATCTCGTCAGCTCCAGCGGGCGCGGCCTAACGCGGGGTATGGTCTTTGATGTACAGGCGCAGAGCGGCGTTCGTCTCAAGCGCCTTGCTGACGCCGGAATCCAGCATCTCCAGCCAGTCCGAAGCCGGCTCCTTCAGGCCCGCCGTCGAGAGCAGAAAGCTCGTCTGCACAATGATTTCGAGCGCGTTTGAAAGATCGTGTGCAAGCTGCCGAACCTCGATAGCCAGCTCTTCAGGAATCAACTCAGACGACGCGGTGGACTTCTCAGGTTTGCTCATGCAGGTCTAAACGGCCTCTCCGGGTTCGCGTGCCTCGCGACTCCACGGCCAAGTGTAAGCGAACCGCGCAATCAATTGACAGCCGCCAGCGATTTTGCGAGACTCAGGATTCAGGGCTGCGGTTAATTTTCAGCTCTCTGCCGTAGTGCCGTAGTGGCGGAATTGGCAGACGCGCATGGTTCAGGTCCATGTACTCGCAAGGGTGTGGGGGTTCGAGTCCCCCCTTCGGCACCAGATTTTCTAACTTCAGCACGAAAGCCGTGGCCCCTCAACTTCCCAGTGAAGGAGGGGCTTATGTGTTCTAGGCACCGAATCGGCATTCCGTGGTCCAGCTCGATTCACCGCTGCTTCAGAGCCTACCCACCGCAAACGTCATTCTGGCGGAGCCAGAATCTCGGTATTTGCACTTGAATCCGTATCACGCCTTCAGGGCTGACTCTAGGCTTTGTCATGCCGCAGCAAAGCGATTGTCATTCCGTAGCAAAGCGGAGGAATCTGCTTTCCGCTCTCCGCACAACAATCCCGTAAACTTATCGAAGCTCCCATGTCCACATCCCTGACCCAAATCATGTCGCGCACCCAGGCCCTCGTCGAACAGCGCAAAGCGCAAGCCGACCTGGCCGAACTAGACCGCCGCGCCGAGTCGCATACTCCCCGGGGTTTCGCGGCTGCTCTCCGCGCCGCAGCAAAAACCCGCCCCCCAATCATCGCCGAATGCAAGAAAGCCTCGCCCTCCAAAGGCATCCTCCGCGAACAATACAGCCCCGAACAAATCGCGTTCGAATATGAAAGCGCCGGCGCAGCGGCCATCTCCGTCCTTACCGAACCCGAATTCTTCCAGGGTTCGCTCGGCCACCTCTCCGCCGTCTCCCAAGCCGTACAGATTCCCGTGCTGCGCAAGGACTTCATGCTCGACGAGTTTCAAATCATCGAAGCTCGTGCCGCTGGAGCCGACGCAATTCTGCTCATCGTCGCCGCGCTCGAAGACGATCAGCTGCGCGATCTGAAGCATGCCGCCCACCTGGCGCAACTGGACGTTCTCTGCGAGGTGCACAGCAGCCAAGAACTCGCCCGCGCACTCGACCTCGGCTTCGCAATCATCGGCGTAAACTGCCGCAATCTGAAGACCTTGGCTGTCGACCGCAACGTCCATGACGAACTCGCCGGGCTGATGCCCTTTGACATCCTGCGTGTGGCAGAGAGCGGCATCAGCTCTGCTGCCGACATCCAGCGCCTGCGCGGCATTGGTTACGACGCCTTCCTCGTCGGCGAAGCGCTCGTAAAGCAGCCCAGCCCCGGTGCCGCCCTCGCCGACCTGATCGGCGGCTGATCGATGTGGGTCAAAATCTGCGCCAACACATGCCTTGAGGACGCCCTCGCCGCCATAGACTCTAAAGCCGACGCCCTGGGCTTCGTCTTCGCCCCCAGTCCCCGCCAGGTGGACGCGGCCCAGGTCCGCGCAATTATCAGCCAGTTTCCCACGTCAATCGAAACCGTAGGTGTCTTCACGTCCGAAGACCTCAACACCATCGCCGAATCCATGCAGCAGTCCGGTCTGCACACGGCCCAACTGCATGGTGGCTTCAATCTTCCTCTCGCGTCTGCATTTCGCGAGCGCCTCGGCCCACAACTCGCCATCATCCACACCACGCACTGGAACGTCGATGAACAGGCCGCATCCGCCCAGCGCGTCACCGCAGTCATCGAACAACTCGCCGCAGTCGAGAACTCGCCGCGCCTGCTGATTGACGCAAAGCTCGGCACAGCCGCAGGCGGTCTCGGCGTCAGCTTCAACTGGCAGAGCGCGCAGCCCGCATTCGCCCGCGCACACGAGATCGGCGTACGTCTCATCCTCGCGGGCGGTCTGAGCCCCGGCAACGTGGCCGAAGCAATCGACACGCTGCACCCCTGGGGCGTAGACGTAGCCAGCGGGGTCGAGCGCGAGCCCGGCCGCAAGAGCAACGTACTGCTCCGTTCCTTCATCGCCGCCGCAAACTCCGCAGCCTCCGGACCAGACCAGCGCGTTCGCTAGAATGAAGTCGATGCGCACGTTCAAACTTTTCGCGCCCGCTCTGCTGATCACCGCGCTCGGCTGCCACTCTGTCCCGCCGCCCACGCCCATCGCGCAGCTGAATCCGCAGCAAGCGGCCGGCCACGACGTCTTCCGCACCAAATGCGCGGTCTGCCACTATGACCGCCAGACCGGCTCGCTGCACGGCCCATCCCTGCTCAGCATCTTCAAAAAGCCCGAACTGCCCAGCGGAGCCGCTGCAACCGATGAGCGCGTCTCTGCCACCGTCCTGCACGGACGCAATAACATGCCCGCCATGGCCAACCAGCTTGCCCCCGGCGATCTCGACGATCTGCTCGCCTACCTCCATACCCTATGAGCGACCCGCCCCAAACCGCACCCTCTGCCCCACAGCCGCCCAACCCGGAGCGTGGACGCATGCTCCCCGGCATTGCCGGAATCGCCATGTTCCTGCTGCTGCTGACGCTGCTGAACGTCTTTGCCGCGCTCAGGAACGCCTTCGGAACCACCGCAGTGAAATACGGTGTCCTCACGCTCTGCACCATGCTGGTCGCCGGCATCTTCGGTCTGCTCAAGATGCGCACCTGGGGCCACGCCATCGTGCTGGCCGGATGCCTGCTGCTCTCCTCCAGCTACTTCTACCTCTTCAGCCGCGTGCACGGCCCCTTCCTGCTAGTGCAGGGTGCCTTTATGCTCGTCTTCTTCCTCTACCTAGTCCGCCCCGAAGTCCGCAACCGCCTGCTGTAGAGTTCCGGACGTCTTCAACGTATCTCGCTTTATAGATGTCATTCCCGAAGCGAATCTGCGTTTTCCCTGCCTCCCATCATCTACCCGGACCACCGGATACAATGAACAGGATGGCCTCCACAGCCCCCATCTACGCTGGAACCGCAGGCGACCTGATCCAGATCGACCTGTCCCCGCGCACCCCCACGCGCAAGCCCGAGTGGCTCAAGGCAAAAGCACCCGGCGGCGAGACCTTCCACGCGCTCAAAAAGATGGCCCGCGACCTCAATCTCCACACTGTGTGCGAGAGCGCCCACTGCCCCAACATCGGCGAGTGCTGGAACCAGAAGGCCGCCACCTTCATGATGCTCGGTAACCTGTGTACACGCCGCTGCGGCTTCTGCGCCGTGCCCAAAGGCAAGCCCGAACCCATCGACTTCGACGAGCCCCGCCGGGTAGCCTATGCGGTTGCGCAGCTTGGCCTTGCCCACGCCGTCATCACCAGCGTCAATCGTGACGACGACAACCTCGGCGCTGCCCAGGCTTTCGTTCAAGTCATCCGCGAGATTCGCCTGCAATCCCCCGCCACGCGCATTGAAGTCCTCACACCCGACTTCCAGGGCAGCGAGCAGGCTCTGCGCCTCGTAGTCGCCGCCGCACCCGAGATCCTGAATCACAACATCGAGACCGTCCCGCGCCTCTATCGCGTCGCAAAATCCGGCGGTCGCTACACCCGCTCGCTGCGCTTTCTCGAGCAGAGCAAAGAGATCGCCGCCGAGTCCGGCCAGCGCCAGGTCACCAAGACCGGAATCATCGTAGGGATGGGCGAGGAGATGCACGAGCTCCTCGCCGTCTTCCGCGATTTAGCCGCCCGCAAGGTAGACATCCTCACCATCGGCCAGTACCTGCGCCCATCGCGCGACCACCTCGTCATGAGCCGCTTCTACACGCCCGAGGAGTTCGCCTTTCTCAAGCACGAGGCCCTCGCGATGGGCTTCGCGCATGTCGAGTCCGGCCCCCTAGTCCGCTCCAGCTACCACGCCCAGGAGCAGGCCGAATCCACCGGCCTTGCGCCGCTTACCAGCGTGACCGCGAGCTGAACGGGTATGGCACTTCCGAGCGAACTCCGCCGCGTCCAGGCCGCCATCGACAATAACAATCACAAGGAGCTCGAGTGGAGCCTCTGGTACGCGCGCATGCGCCAGACCACACCGTCCGCCCGGCCCGCTGACGTAAAGTACTGGCGCGCGGTCGAAGAACAGGTTGACGCCATCCTCAACCCACCCGCCCCTAAGGTCTACCCAAGCCGCAAGAAGAAGAGGGAAGCCCGCGGTCTAGGCTCCATCGACCCGCCCAAATCAGCCGAAGACACATCCGGAACCGAATAGAGCAGGCGCGGGACTTACTAGCCTTGTTGTTGCATCTAGTTTATTGCTGTCATTCCCGAAGGGAAGCTGCGTTTGTCCTTCGACCGCCAGCCACCCTTTACCGTTCGACACCATCATCAGCAATCGCCGCCACAATCGCATCCAGCGCCGCATGATGCGCCGAGGTCATCGGCGTGTGGTTATCCACCATAATTGCAAACACCCGGGTAGCACCCGCATCCGTCACCACGTACCCAGCCAGCGCACTCGACTCCTCCAGTGTCCCTGTCTTCGCAAAAACGCGCTCCTTAAGCGCACCTTTGAACCGCCCATGCAAGGTCCCATCGACACCACCCACCGGCAGCGCCGCACGCCAGCTCGCAAACCACGGCTGCCGCATCGCGTACACAAGAAACGTAGAGAGCGCACGCGGCGCAACGAGATCATGTCCGCTCAACCCGGAGCCGTCGTACAGCACAAAGTCATCGCCCTCCACGCCCGCGTGCAGCAGAAACTCGCGCACCACATGCAAGCTGCCGCGCTCGGTCCGGTCGCAGTTGTACGCCGCACCCAGGTTCCGCAGCAGCAACTCCGCATGCAGATTCTGGCTCGTCTTCAACGTGTAGACCTCATCCGCCAGCAGCGTGGAGGAAACATGCGTCACCAGCACCATGCCTTTCGGCGCAACATACGGAAGCACCTCAGGCGCGGAGCACACCACCGGCTGCGGCCTGGCCGCGTTCATGTCCGCGCGCAGAAAGTCATCCGCATCGTTCTGCCCGGAGAACACACCGCCAGCCTGGGCTGCATCCCAGTGCTGCGCCCGCGCCTTGCCTTGAATCTTCACGCCGCGTTGTTCAAGCGCGAGCTTCAAAGCAAGCGCCGCATACTCGGCCGGATCATCGATCGCCAGCGAACCCCCGCAGCCCTCCGACCCACGCGGAACCGCACCCGCAACCTTCAGGGTCCGCGATCCCAGTGCGCGTTCCATTACCAGCGTCCGGCCGCAGCTCTGGCTGGCTGCACCCACCACGGCAGTGTTCTCGATAGAAAACCAAGGCACCGTCGGCGTAAACTCCACCGCAACCGCAGGGGTCGTGGTCTGTTCTGCCAACGCGCGCACCCGTACCGCATTATCATGCACACTCAACGCCGAAACCGGAGCGCCGTACCCATACATCACATCGCCCACAGTCCACTCGGGCGGATAAGGCTGCCACGCAAAGTAAGTATCATCACCCACCACATCGCCAGTAACGCGCCGCACCCCGCGCGCCACCACCTGGTCCGCCAGCGCGTCAACATCCGCAATATCCGGCAGCTCCGGGACCGGCTCTTTAGGCCTGCCGGCAGGCTCAACATACGGCAGATCTTCCGCCCCAAAATTCGCATCCCCGCCGCCCACCAGCCGCAGATCGCCTGTCAGCGTGCCGCCCCGCAGATCTCCATCCGTATTTACCGTGGTGGCGAACGTCTTGTCCGCGCCAAGCAGCGCCAGCGCCGCCGCCGAGGTAAAAATCTTGTTCGTCGAAGCCGGACGAAACAGCTTCAGCGCGTTTAGGGAGCACAGCGGCGTGCCATCCGCCGCGGTCACCGAAACACCCCAGTGAGCCCGCGCCACCTCCGGCGAACTCACCAGCATCTCAATCCGTTCGCACAGCGCATCGCCGGGATGAACCGCCCCATTCGAAGCATCTGCATCCACCTGCTGAAGCATAGCCAGCGCAAGCACCAGACCAACCATAGGGAGAGTGTAGAAGACTGCTCACCCGCTTACACACCGAACGCCTCGTGGCAAATCTTCACCCGTACAGGCTGCTCTCCACAGGAACCCCATGTGCAAGCTTCCGCACAAAGGCGACCCCGCGCAGCCTTTCAACATCCCACTCCCTGTACGCGAACGATCCGTACGCGCGACCCTTAAGAGCGCCCCGACCCTGAGGCTCGCCTAACATCTCTACCCGCACCGCCCGGGTGCTGCGCGGGTCTTTGCCCGACTCAAACAATTCAGCCCGTCGAAAGGACTTCCATGGCAGACCACATCGAAAGGCCAAAGAACACGGCCCGGCAGGAGTTCACCACCTTCCCTGAGGCCGCACAGCCCGGCGAGCCTTACATCCCGCTCCCCAAAGGCCGGCTAGGGGACTGGCTTGCCGCCCACGCCCGCCAGACCATCCAGGCCGAACCCCAGGAACTCTACAGCCTCTGGCACGACCTCACACGCATTCCGCTCTGGCAGGAGAACGTAGTCTCCGTCACCAAAACGGGTGAAAAATCCAGTCACTGGGTCATGGGTGATCCCTCCGATGACAAAGCCAAGCGTATCGAGTTCGAGAGCGAACTGACCGAAGATATTCCGGGTGAAACAATCGCCTGGCAGTCCGTCGCGGGCGACCTCGAACAGCGCGGAGAAGTTCACTTCGCCAAACGCGCCGACGGCCGCGGCACCGTGGTCACGCTGATTCAGCGCTTCAAAATTGGCAAGCTGGCCAACGCCGCAGCCTCGACCGCCGACCGTGGACCCGAGCAGGCCACAATCGAAGATCTTCGCCACTTCAAACAGCTCGCCGAAACCGGCGAGATCCCCAACGTCGATGGCCAGCCCCACGGTCCGCGCGGCGTTATCGGCCGCGCCAAACGCTGGATGTATGGCGAGACCGTCATGACTCCGCCCGGCACCAGCGTCGGGACCACAGGTTACGCCACAGCAACAGAAGGAGGTTCGCGATGAAGGCAGTCTGCTGGATGGGAGCAGGGAAGGCGGAGGTCCACACCACGTCCGACCCACAGATCATCAACCCGAAAGACGTAATCCTGCGCATCACCCGCACCGCTATCTGCGGCAGCGACCTGCATCTCTTCGACGGCTATATCCCAACCATGGAGGCCGGCGACATCCTGGGCCATGAGTTCATGGGCATCGTCGAAGAGGTCGGTCCCGAGGTCAAAAAGCTCAAGCGCGGCGACCGCGTCGTCGTCCCATTCACCATTGCCTGCGGCTCCTGCCTGTTCTGTAAAAGCAACCAGTTCTCTTGTTGCGATAACTCCAACCCCAACGCGCATCTGGCCGAAGCTGCCTACGGCTACTCGCCCTCCGGCCTGTTCGGTTTCTCACACATGCTGGGCGGCTACGCCGGGGGCCAGGCCCAATACGTGCGCGTGCCCTTCGCCGACGTCGGGCCCATCAAAATCGAAAGCGATCTGCCCGATGAAAAGGTGCTGTTTCTTTCAGACATCTTTCCCACCGGCTATCAGGCCGCGGATAACTGCAACATCCAGCCGGGCGACACGGTCGCGGTCTGGGGCTGTGGTCCTGTGGGCCTCTTCGCCATCGCCAGCGCCTACCTGCAGGGCGCAGGCAAGGTGATCGCGATCGACCGCTTTCCCGAGCGCCTCGAACTCGCCCGCAAGTACTGTGGCGCAACCACGATCGACTACTCCGAAGACGACGTCATTGTTGTAGAAGCCCTGCGCGACCTGACGGGCGGCGTGGGCCCGGACTCCTGCATCGACGCGGTCGGGATGGAAGCCCACTCGGACACGGCAATCGGCCTCTACGATAAAGTCGAGCAGGCCCTGATGATGGAAACCGATCGTCCGTTCGTGCTGCGTCAGGCCATTCAGGCCGTGCGCAAATGCGGCACGCTTTCCATCCCCGGCGTCTACGGCGGCGTACTCAACAAGATGAACTTCGGTGCCGCGTTCAACAAGGGTGTCAAGATGGGCATGGGACAGACTCACATGCAGTTCTACATGCCCAAGCTGCTCAAGTTCATCGAGGAAGGCAAGATCGATCCATCCTTCCTGATCTCGCACCGCATCGGCATCGAGCAGGCACCCGAGATGTACAAAACCTGGCGCGACAAGCAGGACCGCGTCACCAAAATCGTCATCGACCCCTGGCAGGACGTAATCGCCTAAACACCTACTTGCCGGGTGCCCCATCCATCGCGGCCCTTGCGATGGGTGGATGTAAACCGCCCAACGTTTGTCATTCCGCAGCGCAGCGGAGGAATTTGCTTTCCTCCGTTGCGCTGCGAGAGCTAGACCAGCTTTACCACTGCAATCAAGCCGTCATCCTGAACATAGTGAAGGATCCCTGTATTCTTCGTGCGTGCCAACTGTAGACCCTCACGCAATCGGCTCTAGCCATCGCCAGCCTCACCGCCCAAACGTATACCGCACCCCAACCGATGCAATCGGATAAAACCGCAGGGGCTGCAAGTCCTTCTCCAGCTTGATTGCTTCCAGCTCTGCGGCCAGCAAAAATACAGGCGTGGAAACTTTGGCGCAACCCTGCTGATAGCATGCCGTCCCGAACAGCGCCAGCGTCACCACGGGCGCGTGGCTGTACTGAAAGCCGAACTCTACCGGCAGGCTGAAGTGTCCGGCCTTGTGGCGCAGAATATCTTCCCACCCGAGCGTGAATCGCGGGGCCACCTTGTCCCCCAGCCGGATCCTCGCGGCTCCCCCCACCGGGTCCAGCGGCGAACTCAGAAAATCCGTGTCCCCAAGCGAGAACGTCTGCCCGCCCGGCACATTCACCGTGCCCGTGATGTAGTTGTCATTGTTCAGCGTCACACCGGGCGAGAGGTGAAATCCGTTATGGAACGGAAACACGTCGAGCATCAGCGCCACATTGCGCAGATGCAGCGAAGCCTTCGCGTTCAGACCGTCGGTCGTAAACCCAAAATCCTGGCTGTAAAATTGCGCGCCCGCACGCACCTTCAACCGTGCCGCAATCGGCGTCGCCACATCGAAGCCGATTCCGCCCGTTCCCACATTCGCCGTCAGCGAGAGGGACCGGAAGGGCCTGTTCAACGGCGCTTCTCCTACAGGACGGGCCCTGTCTGGTTGCCCACCAAATCGAGCAGAGGTAACCCGGCCATCGGACGCGTTCGCGAAGCCGCTTGCAACCTCTGCGCTGCTGGATGAACCCTCGGCTGAGGAGGTGCTTCCGGACAACAGGTCACCTGAGAGGAACGTCGAGGCTGGCGTGGAGAGCGAACTTTGCGCGACGGCAGGACTTGCCGCAGCAAAGAATGAAGCAAGAATCGAAACCTCGAAAAGCAGCGCGAATCTCATGGCCCAGTATTCCTTATAGGAGGGAGTAAGTTACTTTCGTTTCATGGGTAACAAGGCCAGCTTACCAAACCTTACTGTACCTGCGATCCGCCGTTAGTGACACACCTGACACTCCCCCAAATGCCAGTTCTGTGTTCCTGAGTCTTTACCCTCGGCACCCCCCATCGGCCTTATTTCCTAGTTGTCATTCCCGAGCCATTGACCCTGCTTCTTTGTTGTCATTCCCGAAGCCATCGACCCTGCTTCTTAGTTGTCATTCCGAAGGGAATCTGCGTTTCCTTTCCGGAGCCGCCACGCTGCCCCGCTGCGCCGACCTGTCACTCGCGAACAATCCGCAAGCGGCGCAAATCCTCAGCCCCGCATCACACTCCGTGGAGGTATTGACGATGGGCTTTCTCGATTCGATAGAAAACATGGCCGGGCAGCACGCGCAGGAAGGCAGTGGTCAGAGCACCAATGCGAGCGTCGCGGGCGGTTTGATGCAGGCACTGGACCAGCACCCGGGCGGCCTGAACGGCGTGCTCCAGAATTTTCAGCAGAACGGCATGGGTCAGCACGTGCAGAACTGGGCCAGCGGACAGCAGCCGACCGCGACCCCCGAACAGATGCAGCAGGGCCTCCAGGGCACCGGCCTGATCGACAACATCGCCGGCAGGGCTGGCATCTCGCCCGAAATGACCAAAGTGGCGCTGGCCACCGTCCTGCCGATGGTGATCTCGCATTTCACCAATGGAGGACAGCAGCAAGCGCCCTCAAGCGGCTTCGGCGGCATGGCCTCGCAGATCCTCGGCAAATTCATGTAGGCTCGGCGGTCGCGCCGCATGGCAATCCGTTGTCATTCCGCAGCAGAGCGTAGGGCTTGTCATACCCATTTCTTTTTGTCATTCCGCAGCAAAGCGGAGGAATCTGCTTCTGCCTCGCGCAGCACGAACCCTGCCGCACCCCACAACTCAGGAGAACCCCATGGCCGATTTTCAGGCATTGCAGCAGAAGTATGCACCTGTCGTAGACACCATCAAACAGTTCGAACCTCACGGCGCTAAGTTCGTCGGTTCAGAACTGGTCGGTGAGCAGTACCACCTCGTCGCCCAGGTCCCATCGCAGGTAGTTGAGAACCGCGTCTGGGACTCCATCAAACAGGTCGACCCGCAGTTCGCCGACCTCAAGCACGAGATCACCAACACCGGCGGTCAGGACCAGACTTACACCATCCAGCCCGGCGACAACTTGAGCAAGGTCAGCAAGCTTTTTTACGGCAATCCTAACCACTACGGGGCGATCGCCGAAGCCAGCAACCTCGACAACCCGGACAAGATCCAGGCCGGCCAGCAAGTCACCGTCCCGGTCCTCAGCTGAAGCCAGATCCTCCAGTGCATCAAACTCGTCATCCGGAACGAAGTGGAGGAGCCCTGTATTTCCCGGACGGCAGATGCGGCAGGATGCAGGATGAAGCGGTTGTCCCGCCGCATCCTGCATTCTGCTTCCTGCTCGGACTTTGCGCAGATCACGGGTGGCTCTCGGGTCTTCTAGATGTTTGGTCCCGGGGTTAGATGGTGCATACTTTTCTGAGCGTCAGAAGGAGGCACTATGGGACAGATTCTTCACGGGAGCGCCCGCACGACAGCGGCAGTGCGTCGAGCGATACAGCATAG
>JAABUJ010003202.1_pt1 | contig 18719 bp, 21 predicted proteins | sample 5559131 | NCBI WGS metagenome assembly JAABUJ01 (sample SAMN10711875, study PRJNA513366) | rock metagenome | isolation source: Antarctica rocks | place: Antarctica: Victoria Land, Mt New Zealand nord | collected 2016-01-07 | reverse complement strand
TCGGCCTCTTCACCGACGAGGACGGCGAGGACAAGCTGGTGCCGGTCGGCGGGATCGCCGCGTTCAGCAACGCCCGGCGGCTCGAGCTCGTCGAGGAGCTGGCGCCGCTCGTCCTGCGCGACGACGACGGCAACGCCCTCGACGCCGCGACGGACCGGTCGCGGTTCTCATCGAGCAAGGACATCTCCTTCGTGCCGGTGCGGGCCGAACGCGTCGTCGAGGTGGCCTTCGACCAGATGGAGGGCCGGCGCTTCCGGCATGCCGTGACGTTCCTGCGGTGGCGTCCGGACCGGGAGCCGACGTCCTGCCGGCTCGGCCAGGTCGAGCGGGCTCCGGCCTACGACCTCGCCGAGGTGCTGGCGACACCCTGACCCGCCTACCTCGGTGCGCCAAGAAGGGTGGCCATCTCCGGGAGCTCGAAGAACGTGGCGACGGCGACGGCGTCCGGGTCGCCCAGCTGGGGGTCGCCCCCAGCATCGAGCAGGTCGCGGACGATCTCCGCAGAGCTGCGGAACACCGCCGCGGCGAGGGCGGTCTGCCCCCGGTCGTTGACGCGGGCCGTGTCGGCGCCGCGCTCGAGCAGGGCCCGGACGAGCTCGGCGTGCTTGTGGTAGGCGGCGAGGATGAGCAGCGTGTCGCCCTTGCTGTTCGTCAGGTTCACCGGCAGCCTGCGGTCGAGCAGGCCGAGCACCGTTGCCGTCTCGCCCTCTCGGACGAGGTCGAACACGGAGGCGAGGAAGTCCAGCTGTGCCGCGGTCAGCTGCTCGCCGTCGTCGGTGCGGGGCTGCGGGGCGTCGTCCATCCGATCATCGTAGGTGGGTCAGCCCGCCGTCCGGCGCGGCCTGCGGGGGCCTGCGCCGGGTGGCTGCTCGGGGTCGTCCCGCAGGTATCCGCCCTCCGACTGATGGTAGTCATCGTCGTCGTAGCGCTTCCTCGAGGGCTGCACCCGTGGCGGCTCCCCCGGCATCTTCGGGTAGTCCGGAGGAAAGCTCAGCTCGGGCAGGCCGTCGGCCGCGTCGCGCTCCCACCACCCGAGCGCCGGCCCGAGGTCGCCCGCGGTCCTCGCGATGTCCGCCCACGGGTCGGGGTCCGAGGCCACGAGGCGGGGCACCGTCCGGACGGTGAAGTCCCCCGGCGTGACGCCCGCCAGCTGCTCCCAGCTGCACGGCATACTCACGGGTGCTCCGGCCAGGGGACGCGGGCTGTAGGCGGAGGCGATGGTCCGGTCACGGTTGGCCTGGTTGAAGTCGACGAAGATCTTGTCGCCGCGCTCCTCCTTCCACCACGCGGTCGTCACGAGGTCGGGCAGGCGTCGTTCGAGCTCACGCGCGATGGCGATGACCCCGTGCCGCACGTCGAGGAACTCGTGGTCGGGCCGGATCCGGCTGTAGACGTGGACCCCCCTGCTGCCCGACGTCTTCGGGTATGCCGCGAGCCCGGCGTCCGCAAGCACCTCCCGGAGCGTCGTGGCCGCGGTGACCACCTCGGCAAAGCTGCGCCCGGGCTGCGGGTCGAGGTCGATCCGCAGCTCGTCGGGGTTGTCCAGGGCGTCGGGGCTCGGGCCCACACTCACCGGCCACGGGTGGAAGGTGATCGTGTTCATCTGCACCGCCCAGACGGCCGTCGCGAGCTCGTCGAGGACGAGCTGCGGGTGCCGGCGGCCGGACGGGTAGGTCACCGTGACGGTGCTGGCGTAGTCGGGGACGCCCTTGGGTGGGTTCTTGGAGTAGAACTCCTCACCGCCCACGCCGGTAGGGAACCGTTGCAGGGTGACCGGGCGGTAACCGGCCAGGGCCAGAAACCGGTCGCCGACGGCGAGGAGGTAGGTGGCCAGGTCGAGCTTGGTGATCCCGGCGTCCGGCCAGAGCACCCGGGTCGGGCTGGAGACCCGGACCGCCCGGACGCCGTCGGGTCCGGGGACGTCGAGGGTGGTCGCGTCGGCTGCCATCGCGCCAGCGTAGAGGCTGGGCAACCCGGAGGCCACGGATCCTTGACCTGCTGTTCACCTGGGCAACCGGTCGATCGCTGCGTGGCGCGCCTATCTTCGGTCGAGCCCACGAGGCCCCGGCCATCGCCTCAGGACTACCGGCATCAGCCACCCGGCAACCACGCCTGCGCACCTACCTCGCCGGCTACGCCAACACCCCCACGGGCCGTCTGCTCGTCTCCCCGGCTCAACGGCGTCGTGCCGCCGGCCAACGTCGGTGACCGGCTCAGCGGGGTCGCCCGCGGACCGGTCGATGGTCGAGGTTCGGTGGTTACGACATCGCGGCAACCCAGCTGGGGGCCTACCAGGACAACCACCTGACCGGCACCGTGGCGACGCCACAGGCCGCCGACCAGCTCGCCATCGGCACCTACAACGTGGAGAACCTCGCCCCGAAGGATCCGGCGGACAAGTACGCCCGCCTCGGCGACGGCGTCGTGACGAACCTCAGGTCGCCCGACGTCATCTCGGTCGAGGCGATCCAGGACAAACCGGATCCGTCAACGACGGCGTCGTCGCGGCAGGCCAGACCCTCGGCAGGCTCGTCGCCGCCATCTCGGCTGCCGGCGGCCCGGCATACACCCCTGCCTCCATCGACCCGGTCAACAACCAGGACGGCGGCCAGCCGGGCGGCAACATCCGGTCGGTGTTCCTCGACAACGCCGAGCGGGTGACCTTCGTCGCCAAGCCGGCCGGCGGCTCCACCACGGCCGTGACCGTGGCACTTGGCGCGGACGTCACGGCCGAGCTGTCGACCAACCCCGGAGGTCAGGTAGGTCAGATGGGGCAGGTACCCGAGAAGGAACAGCCCCGGCGCCCTTGACGGCGTCTTACACCGTGGGAGGCCGGGGAAGCATTCCCCGGCCTCCCACTGTTGACTGGGGTGACCGATACACGAGGAGATGCCCATGTTCAGTAACAAGACCAAGGACCAGGCCAAGACCGAGTCCACGTATGCCGTGACGAAGACCGACGCGGAGTGGCGCGCCGAGCTGTCCCCCGCCGAGTACGACGTCCTGCGAAAGGCGGGCACCGAGGCTCCCTTCGTCGGCGAGTACACCGACACGACGACCGAAGGGGTCTACTCCTGCCGGGCGTGCGGCGCTGAGCTGTTCCGCAGCGACACGAAGTTCGAGTCGCACTGCGGGTGGCCGTCGTTCTACGCCCCGCTCGCGGGAGACAGCGTGGAGTACGTCGAGGACCGCAGCTTCGGCTCCAAGCGGGTGGAGGTGCGCTGCGCGAACTGCGGCTCGCACATGGGTCACGTCTTCGAGGGCGAGGGCTACGGCACCCCGACCGACCAGCGTTACTGCATCAACTCGATCAGCGTCACGCTGCAGCCCAAGGCTTGACCCACGAGGCAGGCTCCCGACGGCGCCCATCCCACCGATAGCGCCGTCCGACGTCGTCAGCGCAGGGATGCCACCAGGTCGGCCACCTCGACACGGGGCCCTGTGTAGAACGGGACCTCCTCACGGACGTGCAGCCGTGCCTTGGCGGCCCGAAGCTCGCGCATGAGGTCGACGATCCGGTGCAGCTCGTCGGCCTCGAAGGCGAGGATCCACTCGTAGTCGCCCAGTGCGAACGCCGAGATGGTGTTGGCACGCACGTCAGGGAAGTCGCGGGCCAGCCGGCCGTGCTCGACGAGCATGTCACGGCGCTCGGTGCCGTCGATGAGGTACCAGTCGTAGGACCGGTTGAACGGGTAGACGCAGACGTAGGCCTTGGGCTGCTCACCCGCAAGGAACGCGGGCACATGGCTCTTGTTGAACTCGGCGGGCCGGTGCAGCGCCGCCACCGACCACACCGGATCGAGCGCCTGCCCGAGAGCGGTGCGAAGGAACCGGTGGTAGGCCGACTGCAGCTGCTCGATCGTCTCGGCGTGCCACCAGATCATGACGTCGGCGTCGGCCCGTAGGCCCGCCACGTCGTAAACCCCCCGGATGGCGACTCCTTCGCCCTCGAGCTCGCCGAAGAGGGCGGTGACCTCGGTGGCGATCTTGTCGCGGTCCTCGTCGAGCGGCTCGGCCGTCGCGAAGACCGACCACATCGCGTAACGGACGGTGTCGTTGATCTCGCGGACCTGGCTCGGAGAGGGCTTGCGGCTCATGCGCTCATTCTCGCAAGCCACGGCTGCGGCCGAGCAGGTGGGTGGCGACGGACTGCGCCGCCCGTCGCCCCGAGGAGATGCACGCCGGGACGCCCACCCCTTCGTATGCCGCCCCGGCCAGCTCCAGCCCGGGCAGGGCTTGCGCGGCGAGCAGGATCGCCTCGACGCGGTCCACGTGGCCCACGGCATACTGCGGCAGGGCGCCGCCCCACCGCTGGACGTGCGCGTCGACCGGACGGGGGAGCTCGGCGCGAAGGACCATCCCGAGATCCGCGAGGGCGATGTCGACGAGCTCGGCGTCGTCACGCTGCAGTGTCGCGCTCTCCCCCGCGCGGCCGACCGAGGCCCGTAGATGGACGACGTCGGGGTCGAGCCGGTCGACCCAGTCCCATTTCGAGGCACTGAAGGTCGCGGCCTTGATCGTGACCGGCTCGGTCGGTGGGACGAGGAACCCCGACCCAGAGAGGTCCATCTGCTCGATCCCCCGGACATCGTTCTGCGACAGCGCAATCGTCACGATGGCGATCGAGGCGTACTCGACGCCGCCGAGCTGATCGGAGGCCCGCGGCGACACGACGCGGAGCAGTCGCGCCGTGGGTGCTCCGGGCGTCGCCAGGACGACGGCGTCGACCTCCAGGCGCTCCGCCGCCGTCGTCGGTCCCACGATCAGGGCCCAGCCCTCGGCGGTCCGCTCCAGGTGGCGGACGGTGGCAGAGGTCCGGAGGTCAACACCCCTCTCCCGCAGCCGGACCGACAGCTCCTCGACGAGGTAACCAAGGCCGCCTCGGTAGCCGGCGAACATCGGCGCCGGCCCAGCTGAGCCGTCGGTGTCCGAGGCTCGCCGGGCCGCTTTGGCGGCGGTGTCGACGAGGCCGGCCCCGGTGCAGGCAGCGGCCCACAGGGCCGGCACCGTGGCGCGGAGCGAGAGTCGGCGGGCGTGGCCGGCATACACGCCGGCGAGCAGCGGCTCGACGAGCCGGTCGACGACCGCTGCGCCGACGCGCGACTCGACGAAGTCGCCGACCGAGACGTCCGAGGTCACGGGTGGCAGCTCGGGCTCGGAGCGCAGCCGGGCGACTTCCTCCGGGCTGAGCAGGCCGAGGGCAGAACCGGTTTCGGCGGGAACGCCCATCAACGTCCGCGGTGGCAGCGGCCATCGCCGGCCCCGCGACCAGATCGTTGCCGAGGCGGCAGTGGGGTGGACCACCGACGCCGACAGCCCCGCCTCGGTGATGAGCTCGAGCGCCTCCGGGCGACGCGCCAGCATCGACTCGGCGCCGACGTCGATCCGGCGGCCCGCCACCTCGGCCGTGCGCAGCTTGCCGCCCAGGACCGGGCTGGCCTCGAGGACGACGATGCGGGCCGGCTCCGGCAGGTGGGCCAGTCGACGGGTCAGCTCCCAGGCCGCGGCGAGGCCGGTGACCCCCCCGCCGACCACGGCAATCGTCAGCGGAGGCATGACCCCACGATCCCAGACGGCAAGGCGGCTGCGGGGCCCGGGCGATGCCGAACCGAGACCGGGCGGCGTGCACCGTTCGTCGTGGTCACGGTTTCTTCTCGACTTTCGCACTTCCCGGGCGGTCGACCAGCCGTGGCGTGGGACTTCGCTGAGGGCTGAGGTCGTCAGTTAGGTCGCTTCGGCGCGCCTGCGATGTGTGTGGGGTTCAAGTGACGAGGGTGGCGGGATGGCTTCCTCGCTGCGGCATCAACCCGCCTCTTGAGTCGATCCGCGAAACAAGAACCGACCATCAGCGCAGGAGAGAAGGAGCATCGGCGCGGCTCGATGGCTTCCTCAAGCTTCGAGCGCGCCGATCCTCCGGGAGCCGAGCCTAGGCGCTGGCCCGCGCCGTCGCTGATGGCGCTGCTGGTGGCCTGCCGGCCCTGTTTCGCCGAGCCGACGTTCCGTACGTTCTGCGCCCTGGGTGGGGGGTTCCTGGCACAGACCGGTCCGCGCACGGTCTGCGGCATGCTTGGTCGGGGCCCACCCTGAGCCCGACCTCGATCTTGTGCCGTAGCGGGATCCCGCTGTGGGACGCGCGCGAGGGCCGCGATCCAGGACAAGCGCGCTTCACCTCGGCAACTACCTACTACGTCCGGACGTTGTCCGGACGTAGTAGGCTTACCGTATGAGCGATGCTGCCGTCCGCCCCTCGAAGCGTCATCGGCTGGAGATGCGGGTGAGCCCCGAGCAGGAAGCCCTCATCCGGCACGCGGCAGAACTCAAGGGCACGACGGTGACCACGTTCGTGCTCGACACGGTGACCGCGCAGGCAAGCAGCGTAATCGAAGCCCACCGCGATCTCGTGCTGTCAAACGAGACCTTCGACCGCTTCCTCGCTGAACTGGACAGGCCGGCAGCGCCGGTTCCCGAGCTGGTTGAGCTGTTCGGCAGTCACCCCAAGCTGCTCGAGACGTGAGCGGTCGCCGCCTTGAGCGGCTCGGCCCCAACCATCAGCTCGGCGGGTTTCAGTCCGGCAACGAGAGCCTCAGATCGCTGGGCGCAGGTCCACGCCTTGGCCTCACAGCAAATGGACGTTGCTCGCACCTTCGTGCTCGTCGGTGGTGAACGTGTCCTCGGCTATTTCAGCCTACCATGGCTTCGGTCCACCGAGCCGAGGCGCCACCGGCGCTGGTCCGCGGCCTGCCGGGTTATCCCGTCGGCATGGTGCTGCTTGCGCGACTGGCCGTCGACGCTCGCGTCCAGGGCCAGAGTCTCGGTGCCCTGCTCCTCGCCGAGGCGCTCCGCAAGACCGTCGCTGCCGGCGAGGCCGCTGCCGCCCGGCTCATCGTGGTGGACGCCATCAACGAGGCCGCGGCCCGCTTCTACCTCCATCACGGCTTCGTCTTCGTCCCCGAGCATCCCCTTCGGCTCTACCGTCGGATGAAGGACATCCGAGCGTCTCAGTAGTGGATGACTGAGCGCGACAGCCAAGGGTGATCAGGATCGCGATGCCGGCGGCGTTCCCGATCTGGTTGACGGTAGTCAAGACGCCCCACGCGGCCCCGGCGTCCCGGCCGGGCACGCCGGCGGGAATGACGTTGGCGGCGACGGTGCTGGCGCGTCCGTCCAGTACGGCTCGGGCCTTGTCGTTGACCCAGGCTTCGGCGGCCGGGTCACCTTCGTCGTAGAAGCTCCACGCTGCTCGCCACAGGTAGTCCAGCACGTGCACGAAGTCGAGCAGGATGGTCACCTCGACGGTGCGTGCGCTGGCTTTGGCGTGGATGCGGTCGATCTGGTGGTTGTTGCCTTCAGGAGAGCCGCACCCACATGCTTTCTAGTTGTTCTTCTCGAGCCCCGCGAAGAACGTGAACGACTCGGGGGGAAACCGCGGAAGCCGCTCATCGTGGCCGCTCCTGCTGACGGCCACGCTGGCCGGTCTCCTTGTCGTTGTACTCCAACGCCATATCGATCCAGAAGTCGAAGGCTTCGTCAGTCGCTATGGCCTCTTCGGCGACGGCGATCCAGCCCCTGCTCATCGCTCGACAGGCCCCCATCTCGGCCGGCCGTGCTCCCTTGGCGGTGAGCAGTTCGTCGGCCTGTTCGGGATCGGCGCGTACCAGCAGACCGCCGTCGCCTCTTACGCTCACGACCATTTTCTCGTTCACCATGAACGACAGACCGCCGAACATCTTCACCTCGCGAACCGACGGCTTTCCTGCCAGCGCGTCTCGGACGCGATCCACCAGTTCTCCGTTGTAGGCCACAGCAACCAACCCGGCTACTGCTGCTGCAGCGGGGTGAACGAGAGGCGATCGAAGACCAGCTGGCTTTCCACGATCTGCCCGTCGCGGATAGTGAAGTGTTCTGCGGCGGCCGCTGTACTGGTCGCTGCCGTGTGCGGGTAATAGAACAGCACCACATGCTCCTCGTCGCCGAATGCCGCAACATCCGTCAAGCCGGTCACGTTCGCGGCGAAGCCACCCAGAAAGCCGCGGTAGGCATCTTTCCCGGTGATGTCCCCGCCGGGCGCCCGGCAGACAATGTCATCGGCAACGTGCGCGATGGCGCCTTCGAGGTCTCCGCTCGTCCACGCCCGGTGGTATGCCAGGGCGGTCTCGAGTGCGGCGGACTGGGAAATGTCGGTCATGACGTGCTCCTTCGCAACGGTCGGCTATCTTCTGTTCCTGCGCCGACGGGCGTAGTCCGCGTCGGGTCTCGCGTGGCGCGGCCGACGCTAGGAAGGTCGAGCAACCGCCGGGCTCGGTTGTCCCTCACGTCGTCTGAGTCGACGCGAGCGGCACCCAGTAATCGTGGCCAGCGTCGCGGCCTTGCGCGACGATCAGCAGCCGGGGCAGGAAGTGCGCCCAGCCGTCGGCGTGCCCGGCCAGAAGCGGGTCCGGCAGACCAGAGTGCACGACGTCGACACGCGTGCCACGTGCCGTCGAGGTGAGCGTGAACGCCACCGTCGAGGCACCCGGCGGGAGGTCGCCGCTGCCGGTTACGCCCCATGACACGACGACCCGGCGCGGCCGTTCGACTTCCAGGTATCGGCCCCGGATGGGTGATCCGGCGATGTCGACCTCGAACACCCCGTTTGGCTGCGGCTCGAGCACGGCACGCTGTCCCATCCAGGCCGTCATCGCCTCAGGTGTCACCAGGTACTCGAACACGTCCGCGGGCTCGGCATCGATCTCGACCGACATCGTGTGCTCAGCCATCCACGCCACCCTTCTTGGATTCGACAGCGGCTTTCAGCGCCGTGAGCTTGGTCGGCCAGAATTCGTCCACATACGAGCGCACAGCCGCCAATCCGTCGGTGTTCACCGCGAACATGTGCCGAGTCCCGGCACGCTTGCTACTCACCAGACCCGCGGCGCGCAGCACGCCCAGATGGTGCGAGGTCGCCTGCTGGGACAGGCCCGTTTCCTCAGCGATCTGCCCGACCGGGTGCGGACCGGAGCGGATCACCGCCAAGATCGCCCGACGGTTGCCATCAGCCAAGGCACGCAGTGCTTGGTCAGGGCCAGGGGCTGGATCGGCCGACACGGGCGCTCCTCTCGTCGGACATCCTCACCCTAGCACAAGTGCTTACTTGTACTCATAGCTACTGGTGTTCCATCGAAGCGGGACGACTCGGACCTTGGAGTCGGACTCGCGATCCCGATGTCGAGAGGGGAACGCCCTACGGGCGCTCGAATGAGGCGCGGCGTCTGTCGAGGGACCAGATTCGTTCCGTTGCGAAGGAGATCCGTGGTCACCCTGACGGCGCGGGCGACGACGACCACGCTCGAGCAGACCGGCTTCCTGGCGGGAGTGGCCTTGGCGCAGTTCTTCGCCCGTCTGTTCACCGTCGTCGGCGCGATCCTGCCCTTCGTGGCCACCCTCGCCGTCCTGGCTCTGAGACCCCGCGGCGACGCAGCGCGGTCAGCGCACCACGTCAGCGCACCACCTCAGCGAACCGAGATCTCGTGCACCAGGGCGGTGACCCGGGTCAGGACCTCGGGATCGGCCTCGGGCAGGACGCCGTGACCGAGGTTGAAGATGTGGCCCGGTGCCTGCCGCCCCTCGGCGACGATCTCGCGGACCCGGCGCTCGACGACGTCCCAAGGCGCCAGGAGGAGCGCGGGGTCGAGGTTGCCCTGCACGGCATACGAGGGGCCGAGCCGGGCCACCGCGTCGGTGAGGGAGACGCGGAAGTCGACGCCGACCACCTCGGCTCCCGCAGCGCCCATGGGGGCGAGCAGCTCGCCCGTGCCGACCCCGAAGTGGATCCGGGGGATGCCGAGGTCGGCCACCGCGCCGAGTGCCGCAGCGGAGTGCGGCTGGACGAACCGCAGGTAGTCAGCAACCGGCAGGACGCCCACCCATGAGTCGAAGAGCTGGACGGCGCTGGCGCCGGCTTCGGCCTGGACCCGGAGGAACGCCCCGGAGATCTGGGCGAGGCGGGCACACAGGTCGTCCCACAGCTCGGGGTCGCCGTGCATCAGGGCCTTGGTGGCGGCGTGGTTGCGGCTCGGGCCGCCCTCGACGAGGTAGGAGGCCAACGTGAACGGCGCCCCGGCGAAGCCGATGAGCGGAGTGGCGCCGAGCTCGGCCACGAGTAGCCGCACCGACTCGGTGATGTCGGGGACGTGCCCCGAGGTGAGCTCGGGCAGCCGGTCGAGGTCGGCCCGGCGGCGAAACGGCTGGGCCACAACGGGTCCGGTCCCCGGGACGATGTCGAGATTGACGCCGACGGCGGCGAGCGGGACGACGATGTCGCTGAAGAAGATCGCCGCGTCGACCCCGTGACGGCGGACCGGCTGCAGGGTGATCTCCGTGACGAGCTCGGGACGCCGGCACGACTCGAGCATGGGGATGCCCTCGCGCAGCGCGCGGTACTCCGGCAGCGACCGCCCGGCCTGGCGCATGAACCACACCGGGGTGCGGGCAACGGGTTCACGACGGGCGGCGCGGACGAGGTCGCTCGTCGCGGGCGACAGGGCCGTCGCCGGGGCGTGGGGAGGTGCTGAGGTCACCGTCCCATCGTCCCACGTGGCCGGTGCGCCGGCATGACGCCCGCGGCCTGACGCCCGGCCTGACGCCCGGCCCGGGCCCAGCCTGACGCCCGGCCCGACGCCCGGCCCGACGCTCAGCCCGACGCTCAGCCCGAGGCGATGGCGACCACCCCGACGAGGGACAACACAACGCCGACGTTCTGGATGGCGCGCAGCCGCTCCCCGAGGACCCCCCGCGCCAGGAGGATGGTCACCACCGGGTAGAGCGAGCCGAGCACACTGGCGATGCTGACCATGCCCTGCGACGAGGCGAGGGCGAAGAGGGCGTTCGCCGACAGGTCGGCCAGTCCGACGAGGACGAGCGCGGGCCAGTCCCGGCGTCCCACCCCGCCGAACGAGCGACGGGTCAGGGCCAGCACGGCATACAGGAGGCTGCTCGTCAGCCGCATGCCCCACAGGGTCGAGACAAGGGACTCCCGCGCGCCGCGGGCGACGAGGAAGAGGACGAGCCCGAACCCAACGGCCGCGACGCAGGCGAGGGCGACCGGACGGACATGCAACCCGGCACGCAGCTCCGGCCCGCTCGCGAGCATCGTCCCGGCGACCGCAATGCCCATCCCGACCCAGGCCAGCGCGCTCGGCTGGTCTCCGGCAAGAACGCCAAGGATGACCGGGACCCCCGCGCCGAGGGCGGCGATCGGCGCGACGACGCCCATGGTGCCGACCGACAGCGCAGCGTAGAAGGCGGCGAGGGCGACGGCGCCCGAAGCCCCGGCACCGATCGCCCACGGAACCCAGGCGGTGCCGGACAGCGGATGACCGGCGAGCACGACGATGCTCAGGCTGCTCAGGCCGATGAGCTGCGACCAGCCGACGACGGCCGCGGGTGGCAGGGTCCTGGAGCGCAGACCTGCAACGAAGTCACTCGTACCCCACAGGAGCGAGGAGAGCAGGGCGAGGAGGGGCGACACCCGCGAAACGGTACCGGCGTGGCTAGCGCCCACGACGCCGCCCGGAGACTTACCCTCAACGAGTGCGTGGTCGAACCCTTCCCGGTGAGCAGTCCGCCGATTTCGCGCGGGCCACCTCGGCCCTGCGCGACGCCCGGTTGCGGCCCGAGGTCCGGATCACCGAGGTGCCCGCCCCGCAGCGCATTGCTCCGTATGCCGTGGCCCTCACTGCCGAGGTCGTCGGCTCCGCCGGGGACGACGAGGAGCTGGCCTCCGGACGGTTCGTCCTCTTGCACGACCCGTCCGCCCCGGGGCCGTGGGAAGGGCAGTGGCGGGCCGTCACCTTCGCCCGAGCTGAACTCGAGGCGGAGCTCGCCGGCGACCCGATGCTCGGCGCAGTCGGGTGGGCCTGGCTCATCGACGCCCTCGAGGCCCGGGGCGTCGACTACGGCGCCGAGGCCGGCACGGTGACCCGGGTCGTGTCCGAGAGCTTCGCCGGGCTGGCCGACCGGGCGCCGAGCGTCGAGATGGAGCTGCGGGCGTCGTGGACGCCCCATGACGCCGACCTCGGTGGCCACCTGCTCGCGTGGTCTGACCTGTTGTGCACGATCGCCGGGCTGCCCCCGCTCCCCGAGGGAGTCGTCGCGCTCCCCGGACAGCGGCGGTGACCCTCCCACGCGACGGCATAGGGTCGGTGTCGTGAGCGCGAACGCCGCCCGCTCCCGCGAGGGGAAGCCCGACGGGGCAGGGTCTGTCCAGCCCCGGGGCGGCTCCGTCCCTGGGGAGGTGACCGCCTCTGCGGAGGTGGCCGGCCAACGCTCCCCGGCGGCGGCTGCTGACCCGGACCCGGCCGAGGTCGCGGACCCGGCCGAGGTCGCTCCGGAGCGCGTTCTGATCCCCCTGCTCGCACCGGCCGAGGGCGTGCCCGCCGTCGTCGTCGACGAGCGCCGCCTGGTCAAGGCGGGCAGGGCGATCGCCTCCGGCACGGGTCCGGTCGCGATCGACGCCGAGCGGGCGTCGGGACACCGCTACGGCCAGAAGGCCTACCTGGTGCAGCTGCGGCGCAAGGGCTCCGGCACCTGGCTTCTCGACGCGATCGCCTGCCCCGACCTCGGCCCCGTCGCAGACGCGATCGGCGACGCCGAGTGGGTCCTCCACGCGGCGAGCCAGGACCTCGTCTGTCTCGCCGACGTGGGCCTGCGCCCGAAATACATCTTCGACACGGAGCTCGGCGCCCGCCTCGTCGGGCTCCCCCGGGTCGGGCTCGGCGCGGCCGTCGAGCACTACCTCGGCCTCTCGCTCGCCAAGGAGCACTCCGCGGTCGACTGGTCCACCAGACCCCTGCCCGAGCCGTGGCTGCGCTATGCGGCGCTCGACGTCGAGGTGCTCGTCGAGCTGCGCGACGCCATCGCGGCCGACCTCGAGAGCCAGGGCAAGACCGAGTGGGCGCGCCAGGAGTTCGAGGCCCTCACGTCGTTCGCCGGTCCGCCGGTGCGGATCGACCCGTGGCGTCGGACCTCCGGCATGCACAGGGTGCGCAAGCGCCGTGCGGTCGCCATCGTGCGCGAGCTCTGGCAGACCCGCGAGCGGCTGGCCGAGCAGCGGGACACCTCTCCCGGCCGGGTCCTGCCCGACGCCGTCCTCGTCGAGCTGGCCCTGGCCGCGCCGCGGTCGGCGGGCGACCTCGACGGGGTCCACGCGCTGCGCCCGGCGAGGCGCAACGTCCGGGCCTGGATCGACGCGATCCGGCGGGCTGCTGCCCTGCCGGAGTCGCAGCTGCCCGCGCTGACCCTGGCCGCCACCGGCCCACCGCCGCCGCGCACGTGGGCCGAGCGGGAGCCGGTCGCCGCGGCCCGACTGGTCCAGTGCCGCGCAGCACTGACCGCGTTCTCGCAGGAGCACGAGGTGCCGGTCGAGAACCTTCTCACTCCGGACATCCTGCGCCGTCTGCTCTGGAGTCCCCCGAAGGACCTGGGCGAGGACTCGATCCGTGCTGCGCTCGCCGAGCTCGGCGCCCGTCCCTGGCAGGTCGACATCGCTGCGCCCCTCATCGCGCAGGCCTGCGCCGAGCACGTCTGACGGCTCGCCGCCACGAGCGGCGGCGTATGCCGGGAGCTCGCCTGCCCCGGCATACGCCGCCTTGGCCTTGTCCCGGACGACTCCTATCTCATCTGTGAGATAAACTGCGAGCATGACGCAGACCTACCTCGCCCGGATCGGATCGCTGATCCGCGACGCCCGGCGCCACAAGCAGATGACCCAGGTCGACCTGGCGCAGGCTCTCGGCACGAGCCAGAGCGCCGTCGTGCGGATCGAGCAGGGGCAGCAGAACCTCAGCCTCGAGATGCTGGCCCGGATCGGTGAGAGCCTCGACTCCGAGTTCGTCTCCCTGGGCCACTCCGGTGCCCAGCACCTGCGGATCGTCGGTGGCACCAAGCTCCAGGGCTCGATCGACGTCAAGACCTCGAAGAACGCGGCCGTGGCACTGCTCTGTGCGTCCCTGCTCAACCGCGGCCGGACCACCCTGCGCAACCTCGCCCGGATCGAGGAGGTCAACCGGATCCTCGAGGTGCTGAGCTCCATCGGGGTCCGGACCCGATGGCTCCCCGACAGCTCGGACCTCGAGATCATCCCGCCGGCGCTCCTCGACCTCGACGGGATCGACGTCGAGGCCGCCCGGCGCACCCGGACCGTCATCATGTTCCTCGGTCCGCTCATGCACGACTACCCGAAGTTCAAGCTGCCGTATGCCGGTGGCTGCGACCTCGGCACCCGCACGGTCGAACCCCACATGTCGGCGCTGCGCTCCTTCGGGCTGGACGTCCAGGCGACACACGGCTTCTACGAGGCCACGGCCGACCGCACCGTCCACCCGACGCGTCCGATCGTCCTCACCGAGCGGGGCGACACGGTCACCGAGAACGTCCTGCTCGCCGCGGCCCGCGGCGACGGGGTCACGGTGATCCGCAACGCCAGTCCGAACTACATGGTCCAGGACCTGTGCTTCTTCCTGGAGAAGCTCGGGGTGCGGATCGAGGGGATCGGCACGACCACCCTGACGGTCCACGGCGTCACCCAGATCGACACCGACGTCGAGTACTCACCGTCCGAGGACCCCATCGAGGCGATGAGCCTGCTCGCCGCCGCGGTGGTGACCGACTCTACCATCACGATCCGCCGGGTGCCGATCGAGTTCATGGAGATCGAGCTGGCCACGCTCGAGGGGATGGGGATGACCTACCAGATCTCCGAGGAGTACCGCTCCGCCAACGGACACACCCGCCTCGTCGACCTGACGACCGTCCCCGGGCCGCTGCACGCCCCGATCGACAAGATCCACCCGCTGCCGTTCCCGGGCCTCAACATCGACAACCTCCCGTTCTTCGCCCTCATCGCGGCGCAGGCCCAGGGCACGACGATGCTGCACGACTGGGTCTACGAGAACCGCGCGATCTACCTCACCGAGCTGACCAAGCTCGGCGCGCGCGTCCAGCTGCTCGACCCGCACCGCGTCCTCATCGAGGGTCCGACCCGGTGGCGGGCGGCCGAGGTCATGTGCCCCCCGGCGCTGCGCCCCGGCGTCGTCGTCCTCCTCGCCATGCTCGGGGCGCCGGGCACCTCGGTGCTGCGCAACGTCTACGTCATCAACCGCGGCTACGAGGACCTCGCCGACCGGCTCAACGCCCTCGAGGCGACGATCGAGGTCTTCCGCGACATCTGAGCGGGGCGGGACATCCGTCACATCCGGGGAGCCCAAGTGTGGGTGCGCACCACATGAGCGCTGTGCTGGCTCCTCCCTATTGTCTGCCTCATGCCAGCGACGACGGGCCCCAGCGCGCTCGGCGCGCCGATCGACCTCACCGGCCGCACGGCTCTCGTGACCGGGGCAGCGAGCGGGATCGGTGCGGCGACGGTCGAGCGCTTCCTCGCCGCCGGAGCGAGGGTGTATGCCGTGGACCGCGACGAGGCGGCCCTGGCCGGGCTCGCGTCGCGGGCCGGGGTGACGACCGTCCTCGCCGACCTGGCCGATCTCGAGCGGCTGAGCGACCTCCCGACGGACGTCGACATCCTCGTCAACAACGCCGGGGTGCAGCACATCGCGCCTGTCGAGGAGTTCCCGCTCGAGCGGTTCGAGCAGATCCTCGACCTCATGCTCCACTCGCCGTTCCGGCTGATCCGCCAGGTCCTTCCCCACATGTACGACCGGGGCTGGGGCCGCGTGGTCAACATCTCCAGCGCCCACGGCCTGCGGGCCAGCGAGTTCAAGGCGGCCTACGTGGCGGCCAAGCACGGGCTCGAGGGGCTGTCCAAGGTGGTCGCCCTCGAGGGTGCGGCCAAGGGCGTGACGAGCAACTGCATCAACCCGGCATACGTGCGCACTCCCCTCGTCGAGAGGCAGATCGCCGACCAGGCGATCTCGCACGGCATTCCCGAGTCGGAGGTGATGGAGAAGGTCATGCTCGGCGCGGTCGCGGTCAAGCGGCTCATCGAGCCGGCCGAGGTCGCGGACCTCGCCGCCTTCCTCTGTGGCCCCTCGTCGGCGTCGATCACCGGGGCCTCGATGGTGATGGACGGCGGCTGGACGGCCCGATGACCCGATGTGGGGCCCCGACACATCCCGGCGCCACCTAGACTGCCGCACGATGGCTGCCACCCCCACTCCCGAGAGCGCCGCGCTCCAGCTCCTGCGTCTCCTCGCCAACAACGCCTCGGCCCGTGACCTCACCGCCGTCGGTGCTCCGGGGACCGAGCGTGACCTCGCGCTGCGGATCCGCGACGGCATCGACCGGCGGCGCCGCCGCGAGGCCGAGCTGTCCGCCCTCGTCGAGACGGCCCGCGACCTGGCGTCGCTGAGCGACCCCAACGGCGTCCTGGATGCCATCGTGCGTCGGGCCCGCATCCTGCTCGGGACGGACCTGGCCTACCTCACCCTCTACGACCCGGCGCGGGGGGACACCTTCATGAGGGCGACGGACGGCTCCATCTCCGGCGCCTTCCAGGTCGTGCGCCTCGCGCTGGGTGACGGCCTGGGCGGGCTGGCCGCGTCGACGCACAAGGCGTACTGGACCGCGGACTACTTTGCCGACCGCCGGTTCCAGCACACCGGCCCGATCGACAGCGCCGTGAGCGACGAGGGGATCGTCGCGATCTGCGGCACACCGCTCATCGTCGAGGACGACTTCGTGGGCGTCCTCTTCGCGGCCAACCGCTCTCCCCGCCCGTTCACCCACGACGAGGTGGCGCTGCTCAGCTCGCTCGCTGCACTGGCCGCGGTGACCATCGTCCAGGTGCGAGCGCTCAGCGAGACCGAGCAGGCCCTGCTGGCCCTGTCCGAGGCACATGACACGGTGCGGCGGCACACGGCCGGTGTCGAGCGTGCTGCTGCCGCGCACGACCGCTTCGCCGACCTGGTCCTCGCCGGTGGCGGGGCCGACGACATCACCCATGCCCTCGGCGAGCTGCTCGGCGGCTGGGTCGTCCTGCTCGACGACCATGGGGTCCGACGCAGCCAGTCGGGGAAGGCACCCAAGGCCAACCCCGACTCCTCGGAACGCGACCCGCTGTCGGGCGGCCCACTGGCCGCCGCTGCGAGAGGGTCCGGCCGGCTCGTGCGTGACGACACCGGGTATGCCGTGGGCGTTGTCGCTGCGCACCAGCCGCTCGGCCTGCTCGTACTGGGTGGCCCCGGCGAGCTGGACGAGCCGGACCAGCGCACCGTGGAACGGGCCGCCGTCGTCACGGCCCTCGTGCTGCTCTTCGAGCGCCAGGCACAGGACGCCCAGCAGCAGCTGCGCACCGACCTGGTCTCGGACCTCATCGCCGCGCGCGGAGACCGGGCCGACCGGGCCCAGGCCGCCCGCGCCCACGGACTGGAGACCCAGAAGCCCTACTGCCTGCTCGTGCTGTGCGCCGAGGAGAGGGTGAGCCGTCGTGCCCTCGTCCTCTCGGCCCATGCTGCCATCGGCGCCACGGGGGTCGTCGGCGAGCACGAGGGGGACGTCGTGGCACTCGTGCCGGGTGGGGACGCGGCGGCCCTGGCCAGGACGATGGCCTCGCGGCTGAGCCGCAGCGGCGTGGTGACCGTGGCCGGAGTGGGCCCGCTGGGCGACATCGACGCGGTCGGCGCGAGTCACGCCGAGGCTGTCCGCACGGTCGGCGCCCTCGTCGCCCTCGGACACGGCGGCACCGGGGCGGCCGCCGCCGACCTGGGGTTCGCGGGCCTGATCGTCGGTTCGGATCCCGACGTCTCGGCCTACGTCCAGCGGGTCCTCGGCGCGCTGCTCGACTACGACGACGCCCGCGGCACCAACCTGCTCGGCACCCTCGAGGCCTACTTCGCAGCCGGCTCGAGCCCCCGGCACGCCGCGACGGCACTCCACGTGCACGTCAACACGGTGGCCCAGCGGCTCGAGCGGGTCTGCGCCCTCCTGGGGGCCACCTGGCCACGACCCGACCGCGCCCTGGAGCTCCAGCTGGCCATCCGGCTGCGCCACCTCATGGCCGGCTGACCCAGTCCACCACGCACACTCCGGAAGTGCTCGTTCAGCGACAGGTTGGCCCGCGGGCTGGTTACGGCGTTGCGACGACGCAGCTCAGGTTGGGCGCCCGGCGGATTCGCCGATCGAGCGTGACCAGTGGCGCACCGGTCAGTTCCGCAACCGCGACATAGCTGGCGTCGTAGCTCGAAAGATTCGCGCGAAGCTCCCACACTCTGGAGCCCAGGAGCTCATATGGCCAGTGCTCGATCGCAAGCTCGAGCAGGTCGGCGTGGGCCTGCGCTGCCTGATCAGGGCTCACCAGACCCGCGAGCTCATGGCGCCGGATGATGTTGCTCGTCTCGAAGTCGACCAGACTCGGAGCGACGAGGCCGACGCCCAGCAGCCTGTCATTGGCCCACTGTCCGTCCGGACCGGCGTCGAGAAGCAACGCAACCAGAGCGGAGGCGTCGCAGACTGCGCGCTCCCTCACCGCCGCTCTGCATCTCGCGCAGCAAGGATCGACTCCGCGCCGACTCGTACACCAGTCGCCGCCACGCGCGATCGCGCTCGGGCGATGACGTCTTCGACCGGCGGCCGGGCGGCGATGTCCACGTACATGCCACGGAGGTACTCCTGCAACGACTTGCCGGCGCGTGCGGCACGAGCGGCAAGCTCGTCGCGCACGGCGTCTGGAACGTCTCGAACGGTGATGACCACTCCCATGCAGTCATTATAGCTGCACCGCAGGTGATATG
>JAABUJ010003201.1_pt1 | contig 18720 bp, 16 predicted proteins | sample 5559131 | NCBI WGS metagenome assembly JAABUJ01 (sample SAMN10711875, study PRJNA513366) | rock metagenome | isolation source: Antarctica rocks | place: Antarctica: Victoria Land, Mt New Zealand nord | collected 2016-01-07 | reverse complement strand
GCCAAGCGAACACCGCGCACCATCAACTCCTCAGGGTACTTCCTTGGTCGTGGCATGAACACGAAGTTCCTCTCCCGAAGGCAAAAACCCTCGTTTCAAGGTCTCCGCGAAACTCAGGGCAGCTCACCGGGCCGACGGGGTTCACGCTCGCCCGGGCGCTCGAGGTCGCCGGCGTTGGGTGCGTAATCGCGGCGCCGGGGAAGATCGAGCGTCCGGCGCAGGATCGGGTCAAGACCGATCGTCGCGACGCCGAGCGGCTCGTGAGGCTGTTGATGGTCGATGGTCTTCACCCGGTCAGGGTGCCCAGCAGCCAAGAGGAGGCGCTGCGCGACCTCGTGCGGGCGCGCGAGGACATCCGCGGCGATCTGATGCGCGCCCGTCATCGCATGAGCAAGTTGCTGCTGCGCCACGACATCGCGTTCGACGGCCCAGGCGCGAACTGGACGACCAACCACCGTGAGTGGCTCGGCCGGCTTGACCTCGCCGACCGCGGCGCGCAGGTCGCGCTGCTTGACTATCTCGGCGCGATCGACGCGCTGCTGGTGCGGCGAGAGACGCTTGAGTCCCAAATCAACCAGCTTGTGCCCGACTCGCCGTGGGCACAGACGATCGCCCGGTTGCGCTGCATGCGCGGGATCGACACGCTCAGCGGCGTTGGGCTGTGCGCGGAGATCGGCGACTGGGATCGCTTCGAGCGCCCCGCGCAGCTGATGAGCTACCTCGGCGTCGTCCCGTCGGAGAACAGCAGCGGGCAGCAGCGCCGCCAGGGCGCGATCACCAAGTCCGGATCCCGCCACGCCCGCCGACTGCTCGTCGAGGCGGCGTGGCACTACCGCACGGCGCCGCGCAACGGCCAGGCACTCAAACGACGACAACAAGATCAACCCGCTCACGTGATCGCGATCTCCTGGAAGGCCCAGCAGCGTCTGCACCGCACCTGGCGCCGGCTGGACACCGAACGCGGCAAGCGCCGCACGATCGTCGCGGTCGCCGTCGCCCGCGAACTCGCCGGGTTCTGCTGGGCGATCGCCAACGCCGACTAACCCCAGCCCACCCACCACGTCGGTTGAGGAGGCGGCGGGACCAACCTGGCCACCACGCGCGAGAGCATCCGCGACGTAGCTATGAGCAACCCCACATGGGCCACGCTCGATCCTAGACAGCGGGCTCTCACGACGAAACCCGGTCCTGCGGTAGCCAACCCGCGCATATCAGCCTGACCGCGCGTCGCGCACCCCGCGCCAGGCCCGCCGCCCCCTCAACCGACACGATGCCCGCCACCCGCCGCGGGCATCCGGTGCTGGGCACTTGACAAACGAGCGTCCATATCAGTGATTCATGCGCCCCTTGCGGGCGTACCCGGAATGGATGAAAATGGGTCAAGCAGCGCCTTGGGGAGCTGGCGAAGCGCGCGAGTCGTTGTGCTGGTTTGCTGGTGGTTTGCGCTGCTTGACAGCGCCGTCCGGCCGCGCTTTGGGGCAACGAGGTCGGGGCGGCAGGGTGGGCCGCCCGACTACTGGGCTGGTGGGTGCGCACGCCGCGGCGCTCCTAGGGTTCTGGCTTGCTGAAGGTCACACCGGCAACCGGGCGTCGCTGGGTCGAAGACGTTGCGTCCGCCATTTCGTCGTTTCGACCTCGACCCCAACTCGTCCTCGCGGCACACTGATCGGGCTCGGGGCATGGCCTCGACGGCAATGCGCCTGCTCGCATGAAGATCTCCCGAGATGAGTGGTGGGTGCTCAACTCGCCCGTCGCCCCCTTCGGGTCGTGGGCGCCGAGAAGTGTGGTGGACCCCCAGCGGGCGTCTGGTCCCCGACGGGCTGTCCGACGAGCTCGCCGTGACCATGGGCATCGCCGGACTGGCCGCCTGGTTGCCCCTGGTCGTTCACGCTCGGGTCGGCGCCGGTGAGCGCGTCCTGGTCCTCGGGGCCACGGGCGTCGTAGGACAGATCGCGGTGCAGGCAGCCAAGATCCTCGGGGCTGGACGGGTCGTCGGCGCCGGGCGCAACGCCGATGCGTTGGAGCGGGTGACCGCGCTGGGTGCCGATGCCACCGTGGTCATCGGTGGCGGCGACGATGCGCAGGCGTTGAAGGCGGAGGCACAGGACGGCTACGACGTGGTGATCGACACGGTCTACGGAGCGCCAGTGGTCGCGGCGTTCGACGCCACCGCGCCCGGCGCGCGCGTGGTGACCATCGGCACGGGCGCCGGAGACGCTACGATCCCGTTCCGAGCGCTCCAGGGCCGCTCACACTTTGGGCACGGCAACCAGTTCGCCAGCCCGGAGGTCCAGCGCCACGCCTACGCCAGGCTGATCGAGCACGCGGCGTCCGGCGAGATCGTCGTCGAGATCGAACGCTTCGCGCTGGATCGCGCCGAGCAGGCCTGGCACGCCCAGGCCGCCGGGCCTCACCACAAGCTCGTCGTCATCCCGTGAGTCCCGGCCGCGGCGACGCCCCGGCCGGACGGGCGGCACGCGCGGGGGGGCTAGACGGCGACGACGGGACGTCCGCGCTGAGGCGACTCCTACGAGCACCGCACTGGCCGCCGCGGGCGTCCCTTCGCGCTCGTAGGCTCGCCGCCGCCGCTCGCGGCCGTTCAGCCCGGCGTCAGCAGGTGCTCGAAGACGTCGTCGACCTGCTGCCAGCCGATGCGCAGCAGGAACTGCGAGTTGCGCCCGTAGGACTTGGCGCCGAGGATGAAGAAGTCGGGCTCGGGGTTGACGAGGGTCTCGGGGCCGTGGGCGACCTGGGCCAGGCAGTCGCCGCCGGACTCCGAGAGCAGGGCCGCGGCGAGCTTCATGGGTCCGGAGGTCGCGTAGCACTCGTGGACCTGAAGCTGGCGGTAGATCCCGGCGTCCCCCACACCGCCGTTGAGGGCGAGCACGCGGTCGACGACGACCTCCTCGGCGCTCCCGTTGCGCAGGGTGATGGCCATGGCCCCGTCACGACCGCGCAGCGCCTCGGTTACGCACGCCGTCCGGACGCTGATCGCCGGCGACGCACCGGCGGCAAGCTCCGACGCGCTGGCGTTGAGCCGCGCGCGGGCGGGCAGGGGGTCGGAGTCGACGGCACCCCAGTCCGGACGGGCGCTGCGCACCGCCCACACGACCTCGGTGCCCGGCGCCTGGCGAGCGAACTCGGCGAGCTCGCGCGCCGCGGTCTGGGCCGAGTGCCCGGCACCGGTGAGCAGAATGCGCTGGCCGGCCCATGCCTGGCGGTCGCGGTTCAGGGGCGGGAGGAAGCGTTCGATGCGCCCGTCGAAGGCGCGCTCGCCGATGGCGTCGATCCCCCCGTCGCCGAGGCGGTTGGGATTCCCGTAGGTCCCGGTGGCATCGATCACGACGTCGGCGCGCACGTTGTCCTCGCTGCCGTCGGCGCGCTCCACCAGCACGCGGAAGGCGTGCTCGCGCCGGCGCCCGGAGCCAATCTTCTCGTGCTTGAGCAGGCCGTCGCGCGAAACGGCCAGCACCCGGGCAGCGGTCTCGATGCGTCCGCTGAGCACCGGCAGGGACGCCAGCGGGTCCAGGAGCTGGTCGGCGAGCTCGGCCCCGGTGGGCAGGGCATCGCCGTCGGGAACTTCGCGACCCGCCGCCTGCAGGGCGCGCTGGGCACGAGGAGACACGTTCATCGCCCACGGCGTGAAGGTCTGAACGTGACCCCAGGATCTGACGTGGCCGCCGACGGCGGGGGCGGCGTCGTAGACGGTGAAGTCGAGGCCGTGCTCGGCGGCGGCGAGGCCCGCCTCCAGACCGATCGGGCCGGCCCCGAGAATGACGACGCGTGGGGAGGCGCTCATGCGCCAGGATCGTAGGGGAGCGGCCAGTGGTGTGCTGTGATTGGGCGCCGCCCCGCTCCGCCGGGCCGCCGAAACGCCCATGCCCCGGATCGCCGCCTTCGGAGGCGCCTACGCCAACCCCCATGCGCTCGGCGCGATGCTCGCCGATGCCCGGGCCCGCGGCTGCGAGCGGATCTACAACCTCGGCGACAACGGAGGCTTCGGCGCGGAGTGCGACGCCGTGTGGCCCCTGCTCCGCGCCGCCGACGTCGTCTCGATCGCTGGCAACTACGACGTGGCCATCGGTCGCGGAGATCCCGACTGCGGCTGCGGCTATTCCGACCCGCGCGACAACGAGTTCGCCCAGGTCATGTACGACTTCACACGGGAGCACACCTCGGCTGCGTTCGCGACCTGGATGCACGCGCTGGCCCCCAAGCTCGACGAGCGCATCGGCGACTGCCGGGTGGCCATGGCCCACGGCTCGCCTTTGGCCACCAACGACTTCTTGTGGGAGTCGCTGCCTGACGACGAGCTGCGCATCCGCATCGCCGCGGCCGGGCACCCTGACGTGCTTCTGTGCACGCACACCGGGATTCCCTGGCGGCGGAGGATCGACGCCACCCTGATCGTCAACGTCGGCTCGGTGGGACGGCCGGCCAACGACGGCCGGCGCGAGACCTGGTACGCCGTGGTGGACCTCGACGGCGCCCAGGCCCGAGCCGAGCTGGTGCCGGTCGCCTACCCGTGGCGGGCCCAGGCCGCCTCGATGCGCGCCGCCGGGCTCCCCGAGCCCTTCGTCGAGACGGTGGAGACCGGCTGGTGGACGACGTGCCTGGAGATCGTGCCTCCCACCGAGCGCGCACGCGGACGCTTCCACGTCTACCGCGAGGCGCTGCCCACCGGCGAGGCGAGCTCCGACACGGGTTGGGCCGACCCCGTGGCGCTGGCCGACGACGGACGGCCGGTCGTCGGGCTGTTCGCCACGCGCCTGTTTCCCCCGCGGTTGTGGGTCTACACCAACTTCCACTGCAACCTTGCCTGCGACTACTGCGTGGTGTCGTCCTCACCGCGCGCGTCGCCGCGCATGCTGGAGCCCGACCGCTTTGCCAAGCTGGTCGACGAGGCCCTGGACGAGGGCTTCTCCGAGCTCTATATCACCGGTGGCGAGCCCTTCGTCCATCCCGAGATCGTGGCCATGATCGAGTACGCGGCCGAGCGCATGGAGACGGTGGTGCTGACCAACGCCATGCTCTTCCGTGGGCGCCGGCGCGACGAGCTCGCCCGGCTCGCCGGTCACCCGCGCCTCACGCTGCAGAGCTCGGTCGACGGCGCCCGGGCCGCGACCCACGATCGCTGGCGCGGTGCGGGCTCCTGGCGGCGCGCCATGGACGGCATTGCCTACGCGCGGGAGCTGGGGCTGCCGCTGCGCGTGGCCATGACCGAGACGCCCGAGAATCGTGGCGAGGTGGAGGAGCTGCGCACCATGCTGGAGGGCCTGGGCATCCGGGGCGCGGACTTCGCCGTGCGGCCCCTGGTCGGGCGCGGCTTTGCCGCCGGACTCGACGACATAGGCGCGGTGCAGGTGTCCGACGCCGTGATGGTGCCCGAGCTGACGATCTCCCTCGATGGCGCCCACTGGCATCCGGTCGGCGGCGACATGGCCTCGAGCCCGGACTTCCTGGTGGCGGCGGGCGAGGTCTCGCTGGCGGCTGCCAAGCAGCGCATCATCGAGCGCTACCTGACCCTGCGCCAAGACGATGGAAGCCTGCCCACGGCGTTTCGGTGCGCGGTGTAGTGCGACGGTACCCTGGCCACGTGAGTGCTCGCCGCCTGCTCGCCCGCCTGCGCGAGGTCGAGCTGATCACCCGACCGCAGCACCCAGACCTTGTCGCCGCGCTGGCCCGTCGCTGGGCCGAGCTGCCCGCCCACGTAAAGACCGACCGGCAGATGCTCGGCCGGCGGACCGTCGGATGTGAGGGGACCCACGGCGTCTTTCCGCGCTGCAACCTGGCCTGCACCCCCTGCTACCACTCGCGCGAGGCCAACCGGGTGCGCATCGACGGCGCGCACACCGTGCGCGAGATCGATGAGCAGATGGCTCTGCTGCGCGAGCGCCGGGGCCCGGGCCAGAACGCCCAGCTCATCGGCGGCGAGGTCACGTTGCTGGCCCCCGACGACCACGCCGCCGCCCTGGAGGCCATGCGCCGCCACGGGCGCAAGCCGATGAGCATGTCCCACGGCGACTTCGACTACGACTACCTGGAGGCGCTCGCCCTGGATCCGGATACCGGGCGGGCGCGGTTCTCGCAGCTCTCCTTCGCCGGGCACTTCGACTCGATGATGTACGGGCGGCGCGGCATCAAGCGGGCTCGCAGCGAGGCCGAGCTCAACCCCTACCGCGAGCGCTTCTGCGCCATGTTCAACCGGTTGGAGCGCGAGCACGGCGTGCGTGCCTACCTGGCGCACAACATGACGGTCACGCCGCGCAACATCGACGAAGTGCCTGCGGTCATTCGCGACTGCCGCGAGATGGGGTTCAGGATGTTCTCCTTCCAGCCTGCGGCATTCGTCGGCAACCGGGCGCGTTGGAAGGACGACTACCGCGAGTTCTCCACCGACGAGGTCTGGGCCCGGGTCGAGCAGGGCGCCGGGGCCCGGCTGCACTTTCGCGCCCTGCAGATCGGTGACGAGCGCTGCAACCGCACGGCCTACGGCGGCTATGTCGGGGGCCGCTACGTCCCGCTGCTGCATGAGGACGACGACGGTGACCGGGCGTTCCTCAACGACTTCATCACCGCCTTCGGGGGGATGGACTTCGACGCGCCAGCAGCGGTGCTCGGAACGCGCCTGGCACGAGGCCTGGCCCGTCATCCGGCTGCGCTGCCGGGCGCCGTCGGATGGGCCCGGAGGCTCATTCGGCGCGCTGGCGGGCCGCGGGCGGTGCTGCGCTCCAGTCCGCAGGCGCTCACCTTCGTCATGCACGCGTTCATGGATGCCCGTGACGTCCGCCCGGCGTGGGAGGCACTGCAGCGCGGAGAGCGCAGCGACGACCCGCGGATCCGCGCCACCCAGGAGCGTCTGCAGGCGTGCTCCTACGCGATGGCCCACCCCGAGTCGGGAACCCTGGTGCCCGCCTGCGCCCAGCACTCCGTGCTGGACCCTGAGGAGAACCTGCGCCTCACCGAGCTGCTTCCGCTCACCGTCCAGGACGCGCCGGACTCCGCGGCTGCCCCGGGCCTGCCACCGCCGCGACCGGCGCCTGAGTTGGGGTCGGAGCGCTGACCCCGGTGCCCCCGTTTCCGGCCGTGCTGCGGCCTGGTGATCGCGCCCCGGTCCTGGACCTGCCGACGTGGGACGGCAGCGGCTTTCGCCTGGAGGACGCCCGGGGCCGCCCGCTTCTGCTGACCTTCCTGCGCCACGCCGGCTGACTGTTCTGTCGCACGCACCTCGTGAAGGTGCTGCACCACCGGGAGCGCATCGATGCCGTCGGCAGCCTGGCCGTGGTCATCCACGACACGCCCGATCGCGCGCGCCGGGGTTTTCTGCACGACCTCAAGGTCGACGCCCCGGTCCTTGTCGACCTGGACATGGCCGCCTACCGCGCCTGGGGACTGCGCCGCGCGGGGGTGCGCGAGGCCTACGGCTCACCGCGCGTCTGGTGGGGCTATGCGCGGCAGGCGATCGCCGAGGGCCAACGGCCAGGCGTGGGCTCGGATCCGCGTCAGCTGGGCGGCGACTTCGTCGTCGGCGCCGACGGGCGCGTCTTGTCTGCCCACCCCCAGCCATCGCTGGACGAGCGCCCGCCCGCCGGCATGCTCATCTCCGAGCTCGAAGCCGCGGGCGCCGCGTCCGTGCCGTGAGGACGCCGCCGTGCCCGGGGGCGTCGTGAGCGGCGCCCCCGGGCGTGGGCGCCGAGCTCACGAACCCGCGACCGCCGGTGAGCGCTGGGCCCGCTCCGAGCTGGAGCGTCTGCGCGCCCGCCGCTTTTCGCCCGCGGCGGTGGTCGCCTTCCTCGACGCCTCGTGCCGGCGCAGCGCCGAGGTGCGGACCACGCGCCCCCGGCTCGCGCGGCAGGCCCGCCGCTGGGAGCTCTTCGGTGCCCTGACCTGGGCGCTCCTGGCCGCCGGGCGGCGTGAGCCGTTTTGCCGTCGCCTGCGCTCCGGACTGTGCTGGTGGGCCGCCTGCGCGCTCATGCTCGAGTGGCATCTGGGCATGATGGAGACCGAGGGCGGCGAGCCGCTGGCCCTCAGCGCCGCCGACGCGCTCACCCTCATGCGAGCATGGCTGGTCCCCGTCGCGGCCGACGGACCGGACCCGCTGGTCTGCGCCACCGCGGCGATCACCGACATCTTCGACGGGGTCTGGGCCCGGCGTCGGGGGTCCACCCGGGCCGGACGGGACCTGGAGGGGCTGGTCGATGCATGCTTCGGGCTGGCCGCGCTGCGTGGGGCTCGGCGGCGGGGCATGCTCGGTGCGCTCCCCGCGCGGGCCGAGGGGCTGCGCTTGCTCACCGGGATCGCGCTGGCCACCCTGATCTACTTCGGCCGGGCGCGAGCACCGGATCCGGCCCTCGCCCGGGCGGCGCGGGCGACAACCGCGCTGCGCGCCGGGGGGCTGATCGTCGCCGGGACCGGACGCCGGCAGATCGCCGATGTCGCCGTGACCAGCGGCTCGGCGCTCAGCATCGCCCTGGCGGTAATTGCCGTCGGGCGGGCTCGTCGCGCCCGGTGAACTGCGACGTGGAGCGAGGGGCCGCAGGCGATCGGGTTGCGGCCATCGGGAGCAGGGCCACGCCGGCCGGCCGTCACCGGACCCGCCGGTACAGCCCGGCCAGGCGTTCGGGCGCGACGCCGGCCACGAACAGCCAGCGGATCACCACCCATGAGAGAACCGTGCGGACGACCCCCAGCTGGCGCCAGCGCCGCGACGAGGTGAGGGCCGGACCGGGCAGGCAGGCCGTTGGACCCAGGCGCTCAAGCCGCCGGACGAAGTCGTAGTCGTCCATGATCGGCAGGGGGCGAAAGCCGCCCAGGCGGCGGAAGGCCTCCCGCCGCACCCACACCGACGAGTCGCCGTAGTAGAAGCCGAGCCGGCGTTGCAGCGCATAGGTGCCCGAGAGCATGCGTGAGAAGCGGTCGTCGCCGTCGAAGCGCAGGGCGAAGTTGCCGCCGACCACCGCCGGGTCCCCGGCGGCGGCGACCAGCGAGGAATGAGCGTCGCCGGGCAGCCGGCTGTCGGCGTGCAGGAAGACGAGCAGGTCCCCGCGAGCGGCCTCCGCACCGGCGTTCAGCGCCGCCGCGCGTCCGCCCGCAGGGGTCACGACAACGCGTACGCCCGCCGGATGGGTGGCGGCCAGCTCCGGGGTGCCGTCGGTGGAGCCGTTGTCGGCCACCACCACCTCCCAGTGGCCCCCGAGCGTCGCCACGTGGTCGAGCGTGGCGGTGAGCCCGTCACGCTCGTCGAGGGTGGGGATGACCGCCGAGATCAGCGGTCCGGCGCCTATTTCGCCGTCGAGCGGACCAGCCACCGGTAGCGCTTGGCGTTCGTGTAGCTGGCCTCGCTGGCGAGCTGCTGGATGCCGATGGACAGGGTCGGGTAGACGTGGACGAGGCTGGCCACCTCGGTCAGCTTGAGCTTCTGGTGGATGGCCAGGGCCAGCTCGTGGATGAGCTCGCCGGCGTTGGGCGCCAGCGCGTGGGCACCGACGATGCGGCCCTTCACCGTGACGACCAGGATGGCGCCCTCCGACGCGGAGTCCGTGCGGGCGCGGTCGGAGTGGATGAGATCCTGGCGCCACACCTGGGCGTCCTCTCCATGCGCGTCGCGGGCCTGGCTTTCGGTGAGCCCGGCGTGGGCGAGCTCGGGGTCGGTGAAGGTGGCCCAGGGGACGAGGAAGTCCGAGCCCCGGCCGCCGGGGAAGAACATGTTGCGGATCGCTCGCGCCGCTTCGTAGCCCGCGGAGTGGGTGAACAGGTGGCGCCCGGCCAGGTCGCCCACGGCATAGACGCTCTTGACCGCGGTGCGGCGGCGCTCGTCGACAACGACGCCGCGAGGGCCGACCTCGATGCCCAGCTCCTCGAGGCCCAGGCCCTCGACGTTGGGCCGGCGTCCGATGCCGACGAGGATCTCCTCGGCTCGCCAGCTCTGCGGCCGGCCCTCCTCGGTGCCGTGCAGCACCTTCGTCTTGGCGGCGACCTCCACGCGCTCGACGTCGACGCCCGTGCGCAGGTCGACTCCGTCGGCCCGCAGGCGCTCCACCAGCACGGAGACTAGGGTCGGCTCGTCGCGCGGCAGGATCCCGGGCCCCTTCTGGAGCACCGTGGTGGCCACGCCCAGCCGCGCGCAGGCCTGGGAGAGCTCGATCGAGATCGGCCCCCCGCCGAGCACGGCCAGGCTCTCGGGCGCCTGGGCCATCTCGAAGAACGTCTCGCTGGTCTGGAACCCTGCCTCGGCCAGGCCCGGGATGACCGGCTCGATCGGCCGGCTGCCCGTGCAGAGCAGGACGAAGCGCGTCTGCAGTCGCTTGTCGTCACCGACCTGCACGGTCGTCGGGGAGACGAGGCGGGCCGGCCCCGTGTGCAGTTCGATGCCTGCGTCGACGAAGCGCTGCGGATTGTCGTTGGTGTCGGCGAGCTGCTGCTGGACGGCGCGGATGCGCTGCCAGATGCGGGCGGTGTCGATCTCGGGCTCGTGGGGAGTGAGTCCGTAGCGATCGGCGTGGCGCATGGTGTGGGCTGCCTTGGCCGAGGCCAGCAGCGCCTTGGAGGGCACGCAGCCGGTCCACAGGCAGTCGCCGCCCACCCGCGAGCGCTCCACCGCGGCCACCCTGATGCCCAGCGTCGCGGCGAACTCGGCGGCCACCATTCCGGCCGAGCCCATCCCGACGATGACCAGGTCGTACTGCGCGGCCATCAGCGCCTTCAGTCCTGGTTAGGCCGCGGCAGGCATGCGCTTGCTGCGCCTGGCGCCGGGCGCGATGATCGACGCCCAGTCGCCGTCGTCGATGCGGGCCGGTGAGGTCGTGGCCAGAAAGTCGGCCAGGACCTCGGCCAGCCCGGCCGGGTCCTCCAGGTGGGGGAAGTGGGCGGCGCGAGGAAGTGTCTCGAAGCGGCTGCCCGGAATGGCCCGATGGGCATCGGAGCCGTGGGAGAGCGGAATCGTGTGATCGCGCTCGCCCCAGACGATCAGCGTCGGTAGCGCGCCGAGGAGGTAGAGCCGATCGCAGGCGCTGACGCGCTGACCGTGGATGTCGATGACCGCCCGCAGCGTCTGCAGGAAGGCGGTACGCGAGCCCGGTTCTTGCAGCGGACCCAGCGCTCGGGCGATGGCCTGGAGGTAGACGCCCGTGTCGACACCCCGCGCTCGCAGCCGACCGCCCAGGCCGCCGAGCACGGCGAGCAGCCGCCGGTCGGCGGCCAGCGAGAGCAGGCCCGAGGCGCCGGGCAGCGCCGCGCTGCGCAGCAGCGGGCTCACATCGTGTCCCAGGCCGCCGCTGGAGATCAGGGCAAGGCGTTCGGTGCGTTGGGGGAACTGGTAGAAGAACTGCAACGCCACCCCACCGCCGAGGGAGTGCCCGACGATGCTGGCCCGCTCGACGCCGATGGCGACCAGCAGGTCGCGAATGCTCGCGGCGTGTGCTCCCAGCGAGTAATCGCCTCGCGGGGTGGCCGAGTCGCCGTGGCCAATGAGGTCGGGCGCGACGACGGTGTAGTGATCGGCGAGGCGCAGGGCGACCGCCTCCCAGTGCCGCGAGGAGTTGACCATCCCGTGGATGAGGACCACCGGCGGGCCGCTGCCGGCGATCCGGTAGATGACCCGGTGGCCGTGGAGCTCGACCTGCCACTCGTCGAAGGGGTTGGCCGGGCGCGTCACCGCGGCCGCCACCCTAGCTGGATGGGGCGGGGTGCCGCGAGTCTCGCCAGCATCCGGAGGTAGGCTGCACGGAGCCTGTCATGAGTGAACTCTCAGGCGGATTTCGCGGGCCGTGCCCCAAACTCGGACTCAGACCATGCGCACGCCAACCCCTAAGCTCGGCCCCCGCCCCGACTGGCTGCCGCCCTTCCCCTACGCGGGGGAGGTTCTCGCCTGGCCCGACGCCCTGGAAGGGCGCGCGCTGGCGCGTCACCGCACGCAGGCTCGCCGCGATCGCCACCGGGCCATCCGCCGGCGCGCCATCGGGATCACCCTCGCGCTGTTCCTCGCTGTGTGGCTGGCCATCTTCGGCCAGCTGATCACCGGGCACGACCCGGCCCTGGCCCGCAGCCAAGTACTGCGCAACGCGCCGGCCCTCGGAGTGTCGCCGGCCCTGCGTGCGCATCGTCTGCGCCTGGCCCGCGAGCGCGCGGCCCGTCGGCGGCGGCTCGCCGCCGACGCCGCTCAGGCTGCCGCTGCCCGCGCCGCGGCGGCGCGTGTGCAGGCCGCCCGCGCCGCGGCGGCCACCCGCTCGTCTTCTGCGACCGCGACGTCGGCGGGGGCTGGTGCCGGCTCAGGCTCGTCGCCGGCGACGTCGAGCTCGACCGGCTCGAGCTCCGCCGGGTCGGGCTCCTCGGGGTCGGGCTCCGGCTCGTCGGGCTCGTCGGGCTCCGGCTCGTCGGGCTCCGGCTCCTCCGGCTCGTCGGGCGCGGGTTCTTCGAACTCAGGGTCCTCCAGCGCCGGCGCCGCCGCCCCCGCTCCCGTCAGCACCCGCTCCTCCTGACCTTCGCCCGCTGGTAGGGCCGGCCGGTCGCGGTGGGAATCGCGGCGTGGGTATTTTTCACCGCCGTGGCCTGTACCTCGACTCCGGAGCCCGTCCACCATCCTGATCCCCGAGCTGATCGTGCGCCGGGCCTGGCATCGCCATGCTCCACGATCCTCGCGCCGGACGGCTGCGCCGCGCCCTGACGCGTTATCCCGGGATCGTGGTGCCCAGAATGCCCTTCCACCTGCCGCGCGATTCGTGAGCGCGCAGGCCGGCTGACCGGCGTCCGCGGCCCGCGTTCGGGTATCCGGCACCCTCATGCTCGTGCTCCTGCGCTTCGGCTTTCCCGGACAGCACCTGCTGCGGACGCTGCGCGACCACGTCCTGCACAACCACGTCTACGTGCCGTGGTCGGTCGTCCTGCTCTCGGTGGCCGGCGCCCTGTGCTTCGCGTTGTCGTCGGTGCTCGAGCAGCAGGCGGCCTCCGACCAGCCGCCCGAGCTGGCGCTGCGCCTCAGCCTGCTCGTGCGCCTGCTCCTCCACCCCCGGTGGCTGCTGGGCAACCTGGCCGGCGGCGCCGGGTTCTTCTTTCAGCTCCTGGCCCTGCGCACGGGATCGCTGGCCCTGGTGCAGCCCATCTTCGTCTGCGGGCTGGCCTTCGCCATCCCCGGCAGCGCGGCCATGGAGCGCCGCTGGCTGAGCCGGCGCGAGTGGGCCACCACCGGGCTGATCGTCGGCGGCCTTGTCCTGTTCATCGCCGCGGCCAGGCCGGGACGGGGCTCGCCGCATGCCTCCACCGCGGGCTGGCTGGTCCTCGGGGCGATAACCATCCTCTCCGTCGGCGTCCTGCTCGCGCTCGCCCGGGGCGCCTCGCAGCGACGCCAGGCTCTCGCCCTGGGCTCGGCTGCCGGCATCCTGCTCGGCTCCACCGCCGCGGTCATCGAGCGCACCGGCTACCTGCTGCACCACGGCGGACTCGGCCATGCGCTGTCCAGCTGGTCGCCCTACGTGCTCATCCTCGCCATGGTCGCTGCGCTTGTGCTCATCCAGACCGCCTTCCAGGTCGGCGACCTAAAGCACTCCCTGCCCGCCCTGACCGTCCTGGAGCCGCTGGTGGCGGTCCTCATCGGCCAGCTGCTCTTCGGCGAGCACATCGCCCTCCATGGCCTGGCGCCGCTGGGCGAGGCGCTCGGGCTCGTGCTGATGACCGTCGGGGTGGTGGGCCTGGCCGCGGCACCGAACCGCCAGGGCGGCCACCGGCCCGGCCGCGAGGCCGATCGGTCCACGGCGCCGGCCGCCGATCGAGGCCAAGGCTCGGCCGCGGCCCCCTGAGCGGGGCGCGACAGGCCTACCGGACCAGGGCCAGGGCCGCGTCGACGCACGCCGCGCGAACCTGCCCGTCCTCCAGGGCGAAGACCTCGGGCACGCCCCCCGCCCCCTCGCGAACCCCGACGCCGACCCGGGCCAGGTGCATGGCTCCGAGCACCTGGGCGTAGAGCAGGTTGGCGGCCAGGTCGGGGTCGGCGGCCCGGAAGTCGCCGGAGGCGATGCCCGCCGCGACCGTCCGCGACAGCGGCCCCAGGCAGGCGGCCATGCCCTGGCCGAGACGCAACAGGACGGCGTCGGAGACCCGCGCACCCAGCTCGGGCAGGGGGCGGCGCATCAGGCTCAGGGCGCAGTCGAGAAAGGCCGGGTAGCGCAGACAGAAGTCGGCGTAGTGCTCGCAGAGGGCGCGCAGGCTGGCCGGCGGGTCGCTCAGGTCGGGGTTCAGGCCGCCGGGTGGCTCGGCCAGCTCGTCGAGGTAGCGCGTGACCGTGAGGACGAACAACTCGTCCTTGGACGCCACGTGCCGGTAGATCAGCGCCTTGTTGATTCCCACCGCGCGAGCGATGTCCTCGATCCCGGCCTCCTGTACGCCGCGCTCGTCCCACAGGGCTCGGGTGGCGTCCACGATGTCGCGCTCGCGCTCCCGTCGGGCCGCGGCCGGCGCGGAGCGGCGATGGGGGAGGGAGGTGGACACGACAGGAGGCTACCGCAGGATTGAACGACAGTTTGAACCGCTTTTACACCTCCGCTAGCCTCACGCCAGGACTTCAGCCTGACGCTCGCCCATGGGGAGGAATCGATGAGCACCCACAGCACCGCCCAACAGTCCGGTGCGACGCCGACTGACGCCGCGGCCCTGACCGGCGCCAACGGCTCGGCCATGCACGCCGCCGCCGAGGCCCTGACCCAGGCCGGTTCGCAGGAGCTCACCTTCTCCCTCGAGCTCACCCAGGATCAGAAGGACATTCGCGACTGGGCTCACGGCTTCGCCGAGGGCGTCATGCGGCCCGCGGCCGCCGAGTGGGACGAGCGCGAGGAGACGCCGTGGCCGATCATCGCCGAGGCGGCCAAGATCGGGCTGTACTCCTATGAGTCCCTCGCCGAGTTCTTCGGCGACCCCTCGGGCCTGTTGCTGCCCATCGTCAACGAGGAGCTCTTCTGGGGCGACGCCGGCATCGGCATGGCCATCATGGGCTCGACGCTGGCCGTGGCCGGGATCTTCTCCTCCGGCACCCCCGAGCAGATGGGCGAGTGGGTCCCGCAGTGCTACGGGACCGTGGAGGACCCCAAGGTCGCCGCGTTCTGCGTCTCCGAGCCCGATGCCGGCTCCGACGTGTCCTCGCTGCGCACCCGCGCGCGCTACGACGAGGCCAAGGACGAGTGGGTGATCAACGGCCAGAAGGCGTGGGCGACCAACGGCGGCATCGCCAACGTCCACGTGGTCGTCGCCTCGGTCGATCCCGAGCTCAAGGCCCGCGGGCAGGCCGCCTTCGTCATCCCACCCGGCACCCCGGGGCTGGAGATGGGGACAAAGGTCTCCAAGCACGGCCTGCGCGCCTCGCACACGGCTGATGTCTTCTTCGACGACTGCCGGATCCCGGGATCGTGCCTGCTGGGCGGCAGGGACAAGCTCGACGAGCGCTTGGCCCGGGCCCGCGAGGGTACGAGCGGACGCTCGCAGGCGGCCATGCAGACCTTCGAGGCCTCCCGACCCACGGTCGGCGCCCAGGCCATCGGCATCGCCCGCGCGGCGTACGAGTTCGCCCTGGACTACGCCAAACAGCGCAGCCAGTTCGGCCGGCCGATCATCGAGAACCAGGCCATCGCCTTCACCCTGGCCGACATGAAGCTCGAGATCGATGCCGCCCGGCTGCTGGTCTGGCGGGCTTCGTGGATGGGGCGCAACCAGCACAAGTTCACCAACGCCGAGGGCTCGATGAGCAAGCTCAAGGCCGGCGAGGTCGCCGTCTGGGCCACCGAGCGCGCGATCCAGATCCTGGGCGGCAACGGGTACACGCGTGAGTTCCCCGTCGAGCGGATGCACCGCGACGCCAAGATCTACACGATCTTCGAGGGGACCTCGGAGATCCAGCGCCTGGTCATCGCCCGGGCGATCTCGGGGATGCACATCCGCTAGGCCCGATGGCGACCGACTGGGAGCAGGAGGGACTGCTCGAGGGACTAAAGGACAGCGCGCGTCAGCGGCGCGTCCGGCTCCTCGACGAGCTGGAGTCGACGGGCTGTGGGCGTGAGGAGATCCGCCGGGCGGCGGCCGACGAGCGCCTGTCGCTCCTGCTCGTCGACCGCACGCTCGGCGGTCAGCCCGAATATGACGCGCGGACCTTGGCCGAGCGCTCGGGAGCCGAGCTCGATTTCCTCGTCCGGGTTCAGCAGGCGATGGGAAGGGCGGTCCCCGACCTCGACGAGCCCGCCTTTGACCAGGGCGACCTCGAGGCGGCCGAGCTGCTTGCCCAGCTGCGCGCGGCGGGGATCGGGGAGGAGGGATTGCTCGAGGTGACGCGCGTCCTGGGGCGGGCGCTGCGCCAGGGGGCCGACGCTATCCGCGGGGTGTTCGAGCGGGCCTTCGTCGAGGCCGGGGTGCCTGAGGATCAGTTCGCCCAGCGCAACGCCCGGCTGGCCAAGGGGCTACTCGATCTGACCGGTCCCCTGCTCACCTACGTGTTGACCGTCCACCTGCGCGAGGGGATCCGGGCCGAGGCCGTCGGCGAGGCCGGTCGGGCGGCCAGCGGGGAGCTGGCGGGCGCCCGCCCGGTCGGCGTCGCCTTCGTCGACCTGGTGGGCTACACCCGGCTCGGTCAGGAGGTGGAGGCCGACGAAGTCGGCGCCGTGGCCCAGCGACTCGAGGCCCTGAGCACCGAGGTCGCCTGCTCGCCGGTCCGTGTCGTCAAGACCATCGGGGACGCGGTGATGCTCGTGGCGCCTGACGCGACCCGGCTGCTGGGCACCGTGCTCGAGCTGGTTGATCGGGTGGCCGCCGAGGGCGACGATTACCCCGAGGCGCACGCGGGAGTGGCGTTCGGTCCGGCCCTGGCTCGCGGGGGAGACTGGTACGGGCACCCGGTCAACCTGGCCAGCCGGATCACCGCGCTCGCCCGGCCGCGGAGCGTGCTCTGCGCGGAGGTCATGCGCGAGGTGGCGGGCGAGAAGCGCTTCCGCTGGTCCTCGGCCGGTTCGCGTCAACTCAAGGGGCTGCGCCGACCCGAGCGACTGCTGCGAGCCCGGCGGCGCGAGGACGGGGAGGACGGCTTGGGCTGAGCGGGCCGACACGGCGCTCCGGGGCTACCGCGTGGCCGACGAGAGCCGCGGCCGGCCTCGGGCCGCCGCGAGGACCACGATCGTCGCATCGTCTTCGAGCACGTCCTCTGAGGCTTGGTAGAGCAGGTGCTGGATGGCGCGCAGGGTGGCTGCGGCCGAGCCGCCCGGCACCTGATTGACCGCCCGGTGGATGCCGTCCACGCCGAGCGGTCCGCCATCTCCCTGGCGGTGGAGCACGCCGTCGGACAGCAGCAGCAGCCGGGCCCCGGGCCCGACCCGCGCCTGGTGCGGGGCGAGGTCGAGCTCGTCGGCGGCTGAACCGAGGGCCGGGCTCGACTCCTCGCCCAGCTGATGCAGACCGCCGTCGACGTCGATGAGCAGCGGTCGATGGTCGCCGGCGCTGATCCAGCGGAAGATCGAGCTGGGGGCGTGCCAGCGGCCGATCAGCGCGCGGACCTCTCGGTCGGCGACCTTGGTCTCGCGCATCGTCTGATGCATGGCGGCGATGGTCTCGGGCAGCGACGCGTCGATCCGGCGCTTGGCTCGGAAAGCGCCCAGGGCGACGGCGCTCAGCGCCGCGGCACTGGTACCCGTGCCGTGGGCGTCGCCGATGCCAATCCAGGCCCCGGTGCGGTTCTCGACGTAGTCAAACCAGTCTCCGCCGATCTCATAGCCGGGCAGCACGTTGCCGGCCAGCGATGCGCCGCTGATGCGCACTAGCCGGGGAGGAAGGAGATTCTGCTGGATCTCCGCGGCCGCGCTGGTCTCCCGATGCCGGCGGGTGGCGTCGAAGACATCGGTGTAGGCGCCCGCCAACTCGACGGCGGCGGCGGCCTCCCGAGCCAGGTCGATCAGGGCTCCCTCGGGAGCGTCGACGGCGATCAGGGCTCCCACCGCGCGCCCGCGCAGCAGGAGCGGAGCGACGACGCAGCCGGGCAGCTGGTCCTCGATGGTCTGAGCGAGATCGAGCAGCCCTTCGCGGGGGATCTCGGGGCCAACAGCCAGGGGCGCGGGGATCTCGGGCGGGAACTCCGCCGAGCCGGCCAGCCGCAGGAGGCACTCGCCCTCGAGGTCGACGAGGTAGACCGCGACGGAGGAGACCCCGGCCAGCCGTTGGGCCTCGGCGACGATCTGCTCGCCGAGCAGGTGAGGGGGCACCTTGTTGAGGACGTCGGCCACATCGAGCACGACAGCTCCGCCGAGCTGCCCGGGCGGGCGCAGGGCGTCGGACTGGTTGGCGTCGCTCGCCTCGCGCGTACGATGGTGAACCGCCTCGACCAGCCGCTGCCGGGAGGAGAAGTGGCGGTAGACCGTGACTCGAGCCACCCCGGCGGCAGCCGCGATCTCGTCGATGCTCGTGTTCGGGTCGCTGGCCAGCAGCTCGGTCGCGGCCGCGAGGATGCGGGCCACGTTCTTCTCGGCGTCGGCCCGGCGGCGGCGATCCCGCGTGCGCTCGCCCGGCGTTATGGCCGCGCCTCGGTCTGCGAGCTGGCGGCGGTCACCCGACGAGCGTAGTGCCACCACGTCCAATCGCCTAGTGGTTCATCCTGTTAGTCCGCGCTCTTATGCTTGGAGGGTCTTGCCGGTTCGCGGTAGGGACCGCCGTTGCTGACGGCCCCCCGCGCAGATCCCAGCGTGCACTGCTAGCGCACTGGGCTCC
>JAABUJ010003200.1_pt1 | contig 18730 bp, 16 predicted proteins | sample 5559131 | NCBI WGS metagenome assembly JAABUJ01 (sample SAMN10711875, study PRJNA513366) | rock metagenome | isolation source: Antarctica rocks | place: Antarctica: Victoria Land, Mt New Zealand nord | collected 2016-01-07 | reverse complement strand
TATCGCGCACTCCCTCCATGAGGGCACGTCAGGGCGTACCTCCATGCAGCACGCCAGCGAGTCCGCCCGCCCCCAGTACCCGACGGCCATTAAGGCTTGGCTGAGGGCTTCAGAATGCGTGGACGGTACCGCGATGTACACTGTCATCGGCCCGTGCGCGTGTGCCATCTCACGGTAGACAAGCGATTCACGCAGGCCACCATGGTCAGGTACTGCACCTTTACCCGCTGCCATCCCTTTATAGGCGCGCTGAGGTTGGTCGGAGATCGCTACCCTCTCCGGTGGCCGTACACGGATGTCCGCGCCGCTTATCATCGGCCACAAAACATCACGGGTATACTCCCTCCCGAACAGTTCAATCGCTGTCCGTACCAGCGCCAATCGCACCGTCGCCGGTCCCGGTGCTGGCAGCGCAAGCCCGCTGCTCATGCTGCTCATAGGCGTGCGCAACGAATACGTCGCCGGAATGTGGTAGTCGGCGGCCAACCATCTCGTGTCGCGCATATTCGAGGCTGCCATCATATCGTCTCGCCAGGTGTCACCCATAACTCACGTCCCTTCTCACGAACGTCCCGATGCCGGGAGGCATGGGTCGGAGGTATCAATCAGCCACTGCATGAGGGTGCTGAACTCGGCCGCCGTCTCGAACGAATACACCATATCCATCGCGCCCGCCATCCCGCGCAATTGTTCAACGAAACCGTCAATCAGCGGAGAGTAGATAGGTGCGCGCCCGACGCTGCTCCTCACCACTATGGCGCCTGTCAATCCTGTCAGGTGTGGCAGGGTCGTCGCGGTCTGCGCGCCATCAGGGCTGAGGATGCAGTCGCGTAGCGCGGACAGGATAGCCCGGTGCCGTCGCCTCCGCTCCTCCGGCCCCCCCTCGACGAGACGCCACGCGTCTGTATCGACGCCGACCCCAACTCCCCTATACCTGATGACAACGGCGTACTCTCCAGAGCGGATGGACGTTTGCATCAACATTTGACCGTCTTCCTTCGAGGCGCCCGACCGCGTCATCATTTGTAGAGACTCGGCATGGCGATCGGGGCGTGCAAGCGCGTAAGAAAACTCGATAAGGCTATGCTTACTGAGCCTCGGACGTGACCCCTTGGCCACTACCAGGAACCCATGCGCGTCACACAACGCACACCCCCGCAGGATGCGCTCCATAGACAACTCCTCATCGCCATCCCGTTCGGGAAGTGCGCCCGCACGACGCCCATCGCGCGCCGCACAGGCAGAGCATAGAGTGGAGCCAGTCTCCTCAAAATACTCCGCAAGCAGCACGGCGTGGTGGTGCTTGGCGATATTGCCACTGCACGCGTCGGTGATGGTGCCGTCGGCCAGGAATTGTCGGCGTGGCAGCATCCGGTTGGAGCCGTTGTTGCCGGCGTTGCTCAGGCTGTGCGCCTGCCATCCGACGCACATGCTGATAGACATTTCATAGACAGTCGTCCCGTTGTTGGCATCCATATTACCCTCCCTGTTACGCTCGTTCTTCTGCCCCTGACCGAGGGTGGTTCGCGGCCTGCGGGATGTCATCATCTACCGAAACGGCATTAGTCCCCGTCGATATCGGCTCTTGCTGTATGGGAGGAGCGGTATTCAATTCATCGTCCGACGCGCGCGGATAGCGGAGACTCGAGAGAATGATTAGTATGGATGCGACGGTCCGCACCCCGTGTCGGTCGATGTCATCGAGGAGGTCTTCGAGGTCTGTGTCCGATGGGATGATCATGAAGGGGGTTTTGGCGCTCGCCACCGCGCACCTCTGGACGGCTCCGGCCAAGGCGCGCACGAGGTGATCCCGCGTCGAAACGGAATCCAGGTCGTCCACAACATCGCGCAAAGCCGATGAGTTGTACATCCCGAGCTGCCGCAAAGCTCGGCCGAACCGCAGCGTTCCTTCTGGACGCCGCAGGATATCGCTTAACGGCACTATCGCTGATCCGATCATGGCAGCGGTTACTCCTTTGACTTCGTCAAGGGTATATGCAAGTATTTCATCTCTGACGCGGCGCATGGTTATGTCTCGAAGATGCGTCATCCAGGAGTCCGCGCGGCGGTCAAGCAAACAATCCAACAGACTGCCCATATCATACGGGCGGTGCGCGTCATCTAGTGTAAGCAGTGACCGCCAGTGGTCCCTCAACCTGCCCTCACGCCCTTCGCCACGCGGCTCAATCGCCGCGAGCCACAATAGATCGATACGGCCGCGGCCGAGCGAGATGGGCGACTGTACCCCTTGCGACTGCAATACCTGATACGCCAAGTCGTTCCAGCACGCGTCGCATGCGTCAATGTGGTGGGCATATGCTAACCATTGACATACGATGGCGTGCCTCGATGTATGTTCGACGGGTGCACTGGGCGGCAGCGTTGTGTCACATTCCACCATCATATGGTCCGCGAGGGGGAGGTACATGTTGACAAGATTGCCCGAGACGCACTGTGCGCGCAGGAACCTCGCCGCCCCGACGACCGCCAACGCCAGGGCATATCGCGTCCCCCCGACCCTGACCTTTGTCTTGCGCGCGACGAATCCGTCGCTGTGCGGTCTGCGCGACGAAAAACTGAATGAGGGGTCAATGCCCATGGGGATAGAGGGGTAACTCATCTTAGTTATCGCTGTTGGCAGCGGGATCGCGGGATGGTCGACGTCGTAATCTCGCAACACGTCATCCATGCGTCCCGTCGACCAGCGAGTCTGCCGCGTCGCATCCTTTGTCCACCGCGCTAGTGCAGCGCGGACCTTCGTCAAGGCATCCTGTACACACGATGGGAACTGATTATGCCTAGCCGCGAGGTCGGCCAGCGATACGCCACGGATGCCCGGTGTGGTATAGCCTGCCGCCAGCAAACCATCCATGTTAGCTGCGGCATTCCGCTGGCTCGCGCTTTGATCAGGCGCGAGGACATCGTCCACCTCCGGCAGCTTCAAGGCGACGGCCAGAATATCCGCCATGCGTGCAGGCTGTACGTCACTGGGGATGGAAAGGACGTAGCTGGCCCCCTCGTCGCACAGATCCACCGACGCGCCGCTCGCATAGGCCATAACAATGCCCAGCCCGTACGCATGCAGCCCATCGAACATATCGGAGCCCATCTTGACGACGCGCAGCTTCATAATTGCGCCTCGCCCACGATGTCGACGCGTACCGCCCCCATACCACGCGCCGTTTGGTAGCCGATACCACCCCAAAAGGCGAGCCGCGCCAGGGCATTCAGTGCGATCATATGCCGTGCCGTCCCGCCACGGCACTCGTAGCTTACGCACCCGACGAACCCGAGTTGCGTGCGGTCGGAGGTGCGAAACGTTTCTGTATGCAAATCGTGACCCGCCACCACGCACCCTCCACCCCGCACAAACTCCTCAAGATCGCTCGATAACGCGGGACCGTCCAGAGATTGCCAGCGTCGCGCTAGACCTCCGAACACGTCGGCGGGATCAGGATACAGGGCCGTGAACCGCTGCCCATTGGCGCCACGCTTCATCACAGCGGTTGGCGTGACGAACGTGATCTGGACGCGCGGCCCACGCGCCTTGGTCAGCAAGTCGGCCCATGTCGCGACTCCACACCAGCGAGGATCGTCCAGACTCAGTGCCGTGACCTCACAGGTCGTTCCCCCGAGACGCAGCGTGGGACGCACGGCCATAGCACTCATCAAGGTGGTCGCCAAGCCTATCCCTTCCGCGGACATGAATGTGAGCCGTAATGTGGCTCCGCGCCTATCCCCCGCAACGATCGCGATGGTGATGCGCTTGTGGATCCGCATATCGTGCAAAGCCTGCCCAGCCCGCGCATCCACGTCACTAATGGCGCGGAGGATAGCAGCATGCGCATACACCCCGTCCGCCACGGTTAGCGGAGCGCGTGGATGATCGAAACTAACCTGGATGGTCATGGCCACGAAGTACATTCTTACTTACCTCCGGGAAATTTGCTGCGACATCTGTCGCCTCGGCGCCATGTGTACACTTCTGCCCGGCACAACACCTCGTCGTCGAGGTACACCCATGCCACGGTTTCGGACCACCGCGATTGACGCAGGACGACGTCACGATCGGGCCAGTAGTCGAGGAGATCATGCCTATATCGCCTTCCCTCGCATACGACCGTCCCGTCGTCTGCCACGATGCCAGCCTGTCTCGGCAGGAGGCCCCGCAACGCGGGGAATTGCCAGGCCGGATCTCGGTTGTAGCCCACCAGGTGTGCGGAGACCCAGTCGTTGTCCTCGCGGCTACGTAGCGGACCGTACCCACGGATGTTGTGCAAGTAGGTGTCGAACAGGGTAGCAAAGCGGTCCGCCCCCAAGGTTCTCCCGGCCAGGTCGCGTGTCCAGTCTCCACCCAGCGAAGCCAACACAGACGCGCCCCCTCCGGAGAGGAAACCTTGATCCCCAAGTCAGCACAGACGGTAAGGCAATCCGGCGATATTACCGCCTCCGACACAAGGCCGCGCGGCAATGTCCAGCGCAAGCCCGCGCCCCCGTTCCGATCGGGTTGGCGTCCCGCGACGATGGCTTGGTAGATGACGGCCGCCACATCCCCCTCGCCCGCCCTCTCTCCCGCGACGGTAAATGCGATCACCCTACCCTCGCCGTGCTCCGGCCCACGGATCACGTCCACGACGCACGCGACGGACGGACGGTATGTCGCCCCGGCATCGTCACGGACGCGCACGTCGGGGATGATGACACCGACACACCAGGTGATGCCCGTGTGCTCTGTCATCACGGCGCAACTCTCGGCGCGGCGTCTGGCAAGGTACAGGCAAATGGCCCAGACCGCCTCATAGTCCACAACGGGGACGCAGGCGCGCTCCGCCATGGCTTGGAGGATGCGCCAGACCATGGCGATGCCGCGCCCGATGCGACGGCAATACAACGTTTCAATCGCACGATACACCTCCAACGTCACCCCTGCGAATATCCTTTCAATGTCCGCGGGATGGGCCAGATAGGCTGACGGTCCCTCCAAACGCGCGCGGAGGCGGTACTTGTCCGGCGACAAACTCGGTGGAAGGGCACCGGCTTCGGGCTCTCGCGCCACGGTCCGTAGGGCCGCAAAGTGGATTTCTTGGCAAAGCTCCGTGCCGAGGGGGGCATTGATCTGCGACGCTATCGCAAAGGGGTTAGCGCTCACAGCTCGTCCCCCCGGCCCTTGTCCTTGTCCTTCTCGTCGTGACGCTGCTCGGACTCCTTTTCGAGCGGCCCTCCCTGCCCACTTGCCCCGTCGGCAGCCGCGCTGCGCCTGGGACGATCCGGACCCTGAGACAGCGTGAAAGCTTCCCTGACGATGTCGCTCGTGATCCGCTTGGCGCCTCGCTGCACGGCAATCTGCGAGGAGACCTGGAGCACCGCGCGCAGCTTCCGGAACGACGGGTGGACTCTCTCCCAGATTGTGACGGCCATCGCGCGGTCCTCTTCGTTGCTCTTGTCGTAAATCAGGCGCGGAAAGACCAGACCAGGTATGACGACATCCAGGACCTCGTCCAGGGCGAGCGGGCGGAAGGTCATGCGGAGCCCGACGCGAGAAGCAAATTTTTCCTGTCTATCGATCACGTTCAGGATCGCCGGTAGACCCACCACAATAATGATGACCCCAGTTTCATCGAACAGGTAGCGCAGCACCTCGAAGCTCGCCTCGTTGAGGCGATCCCCCTCGTCGATGAGCAGAGACCGGATGTCGTTGCGCACGATGGCGACCGCGGCCATGTCCGCGACCTGATAGATGTTGCGGCCCCGCGGCGTCTCCTTCAAAGCGCGCATGATGTCGTCGCCCAGCGCGCGCGGCGTCGACGACGGCTTCACCACAATCCCGATGTCCGCCGGCAGGCCCGTATGGCTGAGCGGCGTTTGCGTATCCTGAAAATAGCGCCTGGCCACAGATTTGCCCTCGCCGGCGCCACCCGTGATGACGGCCATCTCGGGGTAGGCCTTATGCAGGTCCGTCGCCAGAGTGATGGTCTTGCGAACACGCTTCACGTTCCGTGTCTCGATCACAGGCTGCCCCTCGGGCAGCCGTCCGTCGTTGGAATCCTCCAGGAAAGGAATGGCCATAAACGATCCTTTGTCTCTCTCATCCGTTATCGAAATCGAACGCGCCCGACGCGTCCGTGTCGCCAGCGCCCCACTGACAGATACTGTTGGCGAAATCACTCACAGGTCAGTGCCCACGTGTGAAACCCGGCTCACGGTGTGCATAGGCACGCCGCATTTACGGGTGCGTCACCAATTCGCCAACAGTATCCTGACATGGGGCGCACCGCAAGGCGCCGCCCAACCATGAACCATGCTTGCTGACGTAGGTGAGCATCTCTGGAGGGGGGAGGGGATACTCGCACTCATGCACCCTAAAGGAGCGCGTCTCACCACGCCTCCTCGTCGAGGAAATCGGTCGTAGGCTTACTGGTGCTACGGGATTTGGCCGTATCCTTCTCGGACTCCGTGATCACCTGTTTGGGCTTCGACGCGCGTTCGGGGGACGGCGCCCTTTTCGCCGGCGCTTCCGGCGATACGCCCGACGCCTTGATCTCGCGGTCCGCATCTCGCAGCGCGGCACGGGCATCATCGATCTGCCGGCGGGCGGCCGCGCGTTGATCATGCTGGGCGCCGGCCACGACCTCTCGCGAAACACTCAACCCCGTCTCGGAGTCCATTGCGGAAGCTGTGCATACCCATTCCCCTCGATGGAACACTTCGATGTCCTGGGGGTTTGTGTAGGACGGGGCGGCACGAATCGCGACATCCTCGCCGACCAATGGCCCCAAGTCTGAGTGCCAGTACACTCCCCCCTCAAACTTGATACCCTCCTTGATGACGCGCCTGGTGCCCTCTTCCTTGAGAAGCATGTCCAACTCGCGCGGGTCCGGCCGCTCCGTGAAGCAGTGGTTGATCCAGTAGTCGATCGGTGTCTCGCCCGTTGCGCTGTGCACCTCGTGATGGTACATGTCGAGGAATTCTTTCAATGTGGCATCCAGTTCCTCCGGCGTCTTTGTCGCCCGAGCGTTGGGATTGCGATCCTTCGTGTTGGAATCGACGTAGCCCGGTTCACGCGACCATAAGCGCGTGTTGAGCACCCCGAAGAACCTTTCGCCGATGCCCCGCTCCTGCGGATTGTGCGGCAGGCAGGGCTCGAGGGTGACCCCCGCATCGCGTGCGAACGCCCGGACATGCCGTGCGATCAACTCCTTGCCGTTGTCTACCCGGATCACATCCCACTCCCCACCGAAAAGGTCGGCGAGGAGCCCGTCATGGATCACTCCTGCGACAATGTGACGGTCTGGGCGATCATGACAGAACCGATAGACTGGCACGCCCCGCGAGTTGGCCTCCATCGCAATGATCAGGGCCAGCCGCGTCTCTCCGCTCTTAGCCCGGACGCCAGGCCGACGCAGATCTTTGACGAGCACGTCGACCCACGTCCAGTCGATCTGCACCTCGATGTATGTGCCGTCGCGCCGCCTCCGGTAGGTGATGCGATATTTGCCCCGATAGTCATCCTCCCGTCCATCCGCGACGGCGAAGACGAAGTTCGGGATGTCGTCAAGGATAGAGCGCACCTGCCACTCCGTCGGCTCGGATTCCGCCAGAAGGCGTGCGCGCTTGCACGACTCCTCGAGTACGGCCCGCACGCGCCAGTCGCGATTGGTGAGGCGAATGCCGCGGACAATGTTCACCATGCGGTCGCTGATCCCGTGAAAGCTATCCTTGTCGGCGCGTAGACGGGGCGCGAGCCCGGCTAGCCCGTACCGCTGGTACTGCTGGTGGTACGTCCGGAGCGTACGCTCGGATACGCCCATGCTCCGAGCGTGCGCCTCCACCTCCTTGTTGGAAAGATGCGGTTTGGTGGCAAGGTCGCCCAGTGCGTCGCGTCGCTCGTAGACCTCCGTGAGCGCGGCCTCATCGAGCGTGGCGAGCGCGCGCGGCGGATTCCCTTTTGTCACCCTGCGCACAGGTTTCATCGGGTCGCGTCGTGGGGCCAGCCCCCACAGTCCACCGACCCTATAGCGACGCAGCCACCGCTCCGCTTTCTGGCGCGTCCACCCATTTCTGTTGGCGAGCATGCCGATGTCCTCGTCTGTGACGGTGTTCGCGCCCGCGCATTCGCCAAGTTCGCGGAAGCGCGCGACGACAACCTCCTTCTCCTCGCCCATAAGCTCAGTCCAGTTCGGTGTCAGCCCGTCGCTCCCCTTCACGTCGTAAGCACGCTTCCAGCCGTATAGGATGTCCATCGGTGCCAGGGTCGCGCTAGACCGCTCACGCAGCGCCTCGTAGTCATACGGCGCGTCCGCGAGTTCGCCCAGCAGTCCGAGGCGCCGCTTGACTTCGTAGGCGCATGCCGGTTTAAGATCCGTCACGTCAGCATGGTTGTCTTGCAACACCGTCCGACTCTCCGTTCGTACAGGTTCCATCTCTTCACCACAATGGGTTGACCGTTGGTGGTCCGCACCGAAGCTGTCATCTTGTATGGTGTTAGTCATCAATCTTGCCTCTACGCGCGACGACGCGGCTAATCAACGATGTGACGATTACACTCGCGGTAGATGACCAGGTCACAGGCGGCTTGCACCGCCTCCATGGTTACCGTACTGAGGCCGGCATGGACCGCATTGCTCAGCTTGAGGAGGGCGAGCCGCCCGAAAAGGCACTCGATCTTGCTCTTGATCAGCGGTTTGTCGACCGCAGCCATTTTGTACCCGATGCCGTGGTCCATCAGGTAATTCTGGAAGGCACGGCCACTCTGACCGTGCCACAAGTCGCTGTGTTCCGTGGTGACGGCATGAATAGCGCATCCTCGCGCTTGATAGTGTGGCAGGACGTGCTGCTCCAGCAGGGCCTGGACAGTATCTATTTCAGCATGGCCGTCTACCCGGCCGAAAACGTAACCGGTGTTCAGATCGGTAGCACTGTGCAACCACACGTAGCCAAGGCGATCTACAGGGCCAAGGCGCATCACGTCGAGGGCAAGGATCGTCTCGCGCATAGGCTTCGACGCCGACATAGACTGCTCTTGCGGCAGTTTTCTCGCCGGGGCAAGAGCCAATGACGCACGGGCATCGACGGATCGAGATTTGGAGTCGGGTTGGTTAGACGTAGACTTGTCCATGATACATATTCCTCCACTCAGTCGGCGTGCAGGGGAAACTGCGGCTATCGCCGGCTTGGTTGATTAGTCGTTGGTCCAGCAATGTGTGATGACTAGGGGCGATTTGCCCGTCGGTTGCGTCGGGCGACGGTATGGCAGCGCCAGCGCCCTTTCACGCATTCAGTAGGCGTATATCCTTTTCTCCTCTTTACGATTTGTGGTGCGCCGACGATCGGCTGGGCGAGAGCGGTGCACGTCCGCGGCTGTCGCACTGGCTTGAGACCAGCGGCATTCGGCATCTTCCGTAACATGGGCGCATCCCAACGGATGCGCTTGGGTCATATCCCTATTGTGAGCCGGAGGAACGGACCAAACCAGGAATAAACGACGATCAAACACCCACTCTTGCACGAACATTCTGTGTGAGCGAGCCAATAGGGCGAATTTGCTCGCCTTTTCCCGCCCGATGCTGAACGTTGGAACAAAGACAGCACTTTGATGCGGTTCATTACCCGCGGAACTGTCGTTTCTACCGACCTTAGGGCTGTGAGCGAATTTTCAAGGAACAAAGGTGGAACTTTCACCCTATTTTTCGGGCATGGTGTGCCCCAAAAGTTGTACAGTAGAGTCATGTTGCATATTGCTTTCGGCCATGTGCTGTTACATGCTGTTTTACGGACCGTAGGTTGAGCATGCCCGAACATCCCATGGCTTTCTCCCAACTGCTCAGAGACCTGCGCGAGCGAGCTGGGCTGAGCGTCGCGCAGTTGGCCGAGCGGAGTGGTGTGTCCGACCGCCAGGTCTCAAAATATGAGTCTGGGTGGAATGTCCGCCCTCGTCCTACCACGCTCGCTTTGCTTGCCGATGTGCTCGGACTTAAAGAGCAAAGGCGAGAAGATTTCATCGCCGTGGGACGTGGTCTCGAGCGTGCTGCCACCCAACAAAATGATCTCTCGATCGAAGGTAACTCGTCCACTGATCCTAGTTCGTCCGATAGCAACCATGATCCTGCAATCCTTGCGATGACGCGCCACAACCTACACCAACCACTTACCCGTCTAGTTGGCCGTGATCAAATGGTTCGCGCCGTGCAAAGCCGTCTATGCGATGGGGGCGTGCGGCTCCTCTCCTTGACCGGTCCTCCAGGTGTCGGAAAAACCCGACTCGCGACCGCGAGCGCGACGGCGCTCCTCGCTAACTTTCCCGGAGGCATTTGCCTGGTCCCGCTTGCCGAGTTGGATTCGCCCTCGCAGGTCTTACCAGAGATTGCGACCGCGATGATCGATGTCGCTGGCATCGAGGGCGAGAAGGGCAAGGCGCCGGTTGAGGTGATGAGAGCGGCACTGCGACGTGGAAGCGTTCTCCTGGTACTAGACGACTTCGAGCGGCTCGTATCTGCGGGCCCCGACGTGGTTGCCCTGCTCGGAGCGTGCCCGGGACTTACGGTGCTGGTCACGAGTCGGACGACGCTAAAAGTCGAGGGGGAGAGCGAAATAACTGTGGAACCTCTCGCTCTGCCACGCTTAACAGGCACGGCATCCATGGAAGAATACGCACAGTCCCCGGCGATGATGCTGTTTGTGGAGCGCGCACATGCTGTTAATCCGGCGTTCCACCTGGATTCTACGAACGCTGTACTGATCGCGGAGATTTGCATGCATGTGGACGGGTTACCTCTAGCGCTCGAATTGGCGGCGGCAAGGCTCAAGATCTTCCCGCTTGACCAATTATTGCGGCAAATGAAGCAGCGATTACAGGTTCTCACAGGTGGAAACCGCACGTTGCTGGAGCACCAGCGCGCCATGTGGACGACAATCGACTGGAGTTACACGCTGCTTGACGAGGGCGATCGGAGAAGCTTCCGCCGCCTGGCGGTTTTCACGGGTGGGTGGACAGTCAATGCAGCAACGGCAGTTCTCACGCCCTCCAAGCAATCTGCGATAACTATACTTGGAGCATTGCGGGACCAAAGCCTCATCGCGGCACAAACAGACCAGGAGAGCGGCGAGACCCGATTCGCCATGCTGGAAACGATCCGCGAGTACGCTCTGGCGCGTTTGAGCGAGACCGGTGACGTAGACGACGTTAGCCGTCGCCACCTCGACTATTATTTGCGCGTGGCTGAGCAGTTGGCACAGTCGCGCAGGGGTTGGGGCGCTGACCCAACCGATCGCCCCTTGAGTGCGGATGCGTCCAACGTGCGCACAGCATTGGAGTGGGCCTTGGATCACAGCGCGGTTGAGGAGGGTTTGCGCCTGTCCACAGCGCTCCGGTTGCATTGGATTACGCGTAACGACATCGACAGTGGACGACAATGGTTGGCAACTTTCATCCAACTTGCCGGGCAACGTATCCCCAATGCTGAACATCATGCCTGGTACGCGAGGGCGCTCGACGCCGCAGGTACCCTCGCGCTCGAAGGAGGCGACGCTGCGGCCGCACAGCCCCTGTTCGACCGTGCACTGGAGGCGTACAGGACCCATGGGGATCAACGCGGTGAGGCCTCGGCGCTGATGGGACGGGCGTCCGCGATCGGAGTCCTTAAAGGGGCGGCCGTGGCCGCCCCTCTGTACGTCGAAGCCTTGCATGCGTACAAGAAAATTGGGGGCGAAGAACAACGGAGAGGCGCATGGCTCGGCGCTGGGCTGACCATGGCGCGCATGGGAGATCGACGACGCGCTCTCCGCATACTCCGCAGTGTGATAGCCCTGACCCGTCGGCGCGGCGATAGGTGGGCACATGGGAATGCATTGACTCTCCTGGGTTTGGCCCATTGGGAGTGGCGCCAGTACGCAGACGCGGTGATCGCTTTTTCCGACGCAGTTGCCGTGTATGTAGATGGCCGCGCACCTGGCGTACCGATGATATCTGACGAGGAGCAGAAGGCTCGGATATTGTTGGCGCATGCGGCCGAACTGGCCGGGGATCCGAATCGGGCGGTACAGACGTATCGGGAGATCATCAAAATGGCGATCAACGCCCAAACGGTGCGTCGTCCCTCGCGCGATGACTTTGCTTTGGCGTCCTTCCACGGGTTGGCGCGGGTGATGCTGCAAGGAAGACAGCCGCTGGAGGCTGCGTTCTGGTACGGATTTCTTGCTAAAACGCATAGTGGACAGGGTGTGTGCGACCCATTGGACCACGACGCAACGACGATCCAACTCCCGTGCGCCATCAGTCAAATGGACAGTAGGGGAATCGAGACAGAGGACCGCTCCGCTACAGTAGGGGAATCGAGACAGAGGACCGCTCCGCTGCGGACACTTTCGCCTTGATCGCGTCGCGCTACACGGACAGAACCGGCGATCCGAAGCCAGATGCGGTCATTGCGGCATGAAGCGAAGGATGCACGCCATCCAATCTGCGTGCCAGGCGCCTGGCCGCCCTCCTGGAGAGCCCCGTTCTCCCGGTGGCGCATGGAGACGTCGAACCCGCAGAGAACGGGGAAGGGGGATAGTGGCGTGGACACTTTGCGGCGATCGCGCAAGATACGCTCGACCCTCAAGGGGTGTAAGGTTGATCGGCCGACGTTTGTAGCAAGGCATGCAATTGTTGTCATTGATCTCTCCTTCGATAAGGTCAGCCTGTGATCGCTATACAGCGCGGTGGTGACGTACACATGGAGCGGCGGGGTTGAGATGACCCGGTGCAGCGTGATTAAATTCAGGCACAAAAACGTGCGTTATCCTCTCGTCACGCATCAGTCGGTCGAGCCCCATTTGGAGAGGTTCCGGTCGCATCGAATGTCGCCTCTGTCACTCTATGGGGGGAGGCCGGCATCGCCCGGTTCAGCGTGGATGCACCCGTGCGCGTCGGGGTTGCGATAGGAGGCGTTTGCGATCCGGTGTTCGTGCTGGTTGACGCTGGATCGGGTGATTGCTCGATACGGCGATCATCCGAAGCACACGGAGGGATTGGGAATCGAAGGATGATTCCCTGCGAGAGCTTGGGCGCCCGAACATAGAGGGATCCTTGCGGTAGGGCTCGCAAACGCGCTTTGATTTCGTCTCCGAGCAATGCGTAGGCCGGCTGCGCGAGTTCCCTGTCCTCAGTGCGTCCCAGTAGATGCGTCGCGGCGTTGTCGATCACTTGCTGATCGACGGACGAGGCGAACTGTTCCCCGCCGAACAGGATGAGGCCGGTACTCCGGCCGCGCGCGGCGATGTCCACGAGGCGCGCGGCCAGGGGTGTCTGCTGCGGCGACCATGCGGGCGCCAACTTGGATAGCTCGTCCGCCACCACGATCGCGGCATCCAGCGCCGCGCCGGGCGCCGTGAGCACCTCAGTCAGAGCAGCGATAGTGCGCCCGAGCACGAGTCCCGTGCCGCGGTCATCGAGCATAGCCGCGTCTATGACGATTACGCTGCCTCCCGTGAGTGTGTGCCAGGGGACGTCGACCCCATGCGCATCCAGCGAGAGGAGCCCGCGATATACCTGGGGAAAGTGTCGCAGCCGCGCACGGAGCTTGCTCCATGTCGCGATGTGATGCCCTCGCACCCAGGAGTCGCGCCCCGACGCGACCAGTTCAGCGTCGATCCAATTGAGCATCGCTCGATACGAGGTGAGCGCCCCGCGCCGCACCTCGTCGGCGACAACCAACCAAGCGCCGGCGACCCTATCATCCCAATCGCTCTGCTCAAAGAGCGTTGGCAGGTCATCGAGCACCATTGGGAGAGACCAGGAAAGCGGCTCAGTCGGCAGACGGCGCCTGCTCTGCGTCCGCTGAGCATTCTCGGGTGAGCGCGGCGCGAAGAACCGGGCGTCGATGAAGGGCTCGGGCGGCACCCTGATGGCGTTGTAGGCGTCCTGCGACCAGACATCGCCGCGGAGTCGAGGGTTTGGCCGATCGAGATACAAGAAGTCTTGCCCTTTCACATTAAGGAGCACGATGGCGGTGCGCTTGCGGCCGTGAGCCAGGAGCGAACGGCAGAGGAACACGATAGCGGACGTCTTCGCCGCCAAGCCAGAGACGCCTGCTATATTGACGTGCGCCGCCTCTGGGCCGATGACGTAATCCTCGTCGATACAGACGGGGACCAGCGTTCCGTCAACGTTACGAAGTATGCCGACTGGGATCGCGCCGCCAGAGAACGCGCTGGCGCCCCGGGCATCAATTTGACCGAGCGCGAAGCGTAATCCGCGTGTCGTCGGGAGCATGATGGGCGAATGGCGGACCGGACGAGCGAGGCCTGTCAGAGAGCGCATAACCTGGCACGACACCAGAAGTACCTCCAACGCATCGGTCGGAGCCATGATGTCCGGGTCCGGGTCGCCGAAGTTGTGGCCGTAGATATCGGCCACGACCGTAGCGATGTCATCGTAGGCACGGAAGCGGTTGACAGTGCCGAAGACCGCATCGGAACCGTCATCGGCCACCGCCACGATAATGCTGCCCACCTCGATCGCTCCCGCCACGTCGGAATCGGCGCGCAGCCAGCAATGAAATGTGTGTGACGAGTGCGGCTCGTGGGCGGTCGCGACCGTCCGGCCAAGCGTCCCCACGCCCAGGTTGACAAGCTGGTCCATTGATTGGGTCATAGCGGATGGAGACGAGCCGTTCTGGGAGACTGGCTGCAAATGTTGGTCTTGACGATATATCGGCGGCATCATCGAGATCCAATCGTTGATGTGCGCATGACGCTCGCGAGATAGCGCTCACAGGCCCAGATTGGGTAGAGATGATTGTCCCAACGCGACGCGGGGTACGACGTCGGACAAGATTCAGCAAGCACACTGCGACTGAAGAGGTCGGCATAGAATGCTGGATGCTCCCCGAAGGCATCCGCATCGATCTCGATCCGGACGAGCCCGAACTCACGGCCAGCGGGGGACCCGCCGCGCAACCGCAGATACCAACTGAACCGGTCGCACGATGCTGTGGATACGGTCCCTATGCGGAAGGGGCAGGACCGATATCCTGCGGGCAGGGCGAAGGCGGCGCGGTGTGCATGTGGCTCGACGTAGCGTGTCGTGTGACTCTTCACGATGCCGACACACCGTGCCCGGTCGACGGTATCGGGCATGTCCGTGAGGGCGCCATCGACGGCGAGTAACCCGTCGTGCGCGGAAGCCGCGTACCACGCCTCTACCACGGCCCGTTCGACACCCTCGCGGCATGTACGTGTCCTATCGACAGCAGCTCGCCGCAAAGTTGCCGTGTCGGGGCCCCGACCATCCATGCAGGCGTCGATGACCCGCACCCCCCGTCGTCTGAACTCATCCAGGATCGACCGGTCGCGGACGAGCGACTCAGCGACGATAATGCCGCTCTCGATGACGGGCCGGCCGTATGGGCGCAACAACCGGCGCGATCGTTCCAGGACCGCCGCCCCCACGGTATAGAGATGCACCGGTATGTCGTCGCTCAGCCCTGGGAGCCACGCGATCAGGGCGGTCATCTGGCGGCCATCTGTGAAAAACTGAAAGTCGCTCTTGGCGGTGTCCCGTCGCGCGTCGAATGGGACGCGAACCTGCGACTGCCCCGCTTCGACCGATACGATCGCTGCGGAGACGGCGCCGCCCTCGATGAGCCCGGCCCGCTCCTCAAGGGTAATCGACGTGGTCAGGTAGCCTCGCCCATGATGTTCGGTCATGAGCGTGCGGGCAAGGTGGAGGACATTCCAGGTGCGCATGATATCCCTTCCAATTCCTTCTAGGCAGGTATTCAAGGCGGTACGCCGTCTATCACCGAGCTACGGTGGCCCTTATGTCAGTCATACTGACGGAGTGGACTTACACTTCGGACTATCTCGCCGTTGTGACGGCCCCGGTCGACGATTGTATGTAGGAGTAGAGTGCCCCAATGCGAACCGACCCGGCTTAACGGTAGGGCATGTCGTCTACTCGATGAGCATAACGTTGCGGTCGCGACTTTTATAACGCCGAGGCCGGCGTTATAAAGCGGGTACAGTTTACGTTATGCAAAAGAGGAGAGAGAAGCAGGATCGACGGAACGAGACCGGCGACCACGGGTTGGGATAGGAGGAGCGATGCGGACGGAAGTGAGCGCCGAATCGATCGCGCGAGCACAGCATGACCTTGCCGCTTTCGCGCCGATCTATCAGCAGTACGCGGATCGGATTTACGTCTTCTGCCTCCTGCATACGGGAAATCGCCAACAAGCCGAAGACCTCACCGCGGATACGTTCGAGCGCGCGCTCGCTACAATCGGCCGCTACGAGAATCGGGGGGTCCCGTTCTCCCACTGGCTCCTGCGCATCGCCGCCAACACGCTCGTCGCGCACATCCGACACGACGGACGTGCTATCTTAGTAGATGATGCGCGCCTGCGCGAAGGTGCTGGTGTAGGCCAGTGGGGGATGGATCCAGCCTGTCTCACGGAACGATGGGAGCGCGCTGACCAACTCATGGCGCATATCGCGGGATTGGGGTCCGACCAGCAGCGCGTCATTCGATTGCGCTTCTACGAGGACCGTTCCATCGCGGAAATTGCGACACTGATGGACCGCACCCTACCGGCGACACGACAGTTGTTGTATCGCGCGATCATCGCGCTCCGCCGTAATGTGCGGACGGAAGAGGATGGCCTAAACCATGGCGGATCACAGCGAGTGGGAGACGGATAATGGCCAGCCCGATGATGCATTCGTCCGAGAACTGGCTGACCTAGGACCGCTCATGCGCCGTAAGGCGGATGTCGAGACCCAGAGGCCAAATCAACAATTTCTCGAGGATCTCTGGGTTCGTCTGATGAAGGCCAGGCGGCAACGGGCGGGGAACATCGATGAACCCGACCGACATTCCGATGGGGATGGTCAACGATAGCGGCGTCACCTTGGGTCGCGTCGTTAAGCGCATACTGCCGGATATTTACCAACGTACGTCATAGGTCATCACGCAACGGTCCTACGTAGCACTGGCAGGCCGATGAGTCTGGGGAATCGAATGGGTTGAACAGCGATAAACAGTTGGCTTGTCAAGGGTCCGCTGAAGCATAGTAGACTAGCACCCCTGACCGTCGACAAACATAACTCTCCTCACGCGGCATTCCACGGACGCCAAAGATTATGGCAGATGTTCGTTACGCGACCATTCTCGGCGTGGCATCCTGGTGGACGTGACACGAGAGGACGTCACCATTAAGAATCGTGCCCACCGGCCTCTATTGTGAGTCGCAAGCCGTTCGCCTCAAGGCGACGCTAGTTGACTAACGAGGTGAGCAATGTCCCTCGTGCCGCCTTTAGTAGCGCTGGAGCCGATTTGCACCACTGGGTGATGCTGCCTTATAGCGGCAGAAGTTGTCACCAGACTGTGACCAAGGCGCCATTTGTTCGACTACCAGCGGGAGGAACTGGAGCATGGATCAGTTGGCAGAAGCCCCCCCATCGGCTGCAGCCAATCGTCGGCGTCGTACGAGGAGACTAGAGGTAACGTATAGGACGATCGAGGTGGTCGAGCGTGCTGGACACGGAGAAGAGGCGATTATTGTGGGTGAGTTCGACAGCGAGGAGGAGGCTGCCGGCCAAGCGATGGCGTTGCACGACGCACGAGGTGGCTACTTGCGCGTTGTGCGTGTCGAGACGCGTACAACGCGTGAGGTAGGGATGATCACTATACCTCGCATCGTCGCCTCGCGCTCTGTATACTATGCGACATCCCCGCGCAAGGATGGCATCTATCACCTAAAGTCCGATCGTAGCGATCTGCCCGAAAGGATCGTTTTCACATCCCGGAATCAAGCTAGCATAGTCATGCGCGCAATCGCAGAAGCCAGCGACAACATCGACATACCCTTTTAGACAAGGCAGGACCGATGGTTCATGCTACGTTGTGAGTGCCGGCGTCGAAGTGGCTCTTGGGCGCTTTTGATACTGATGGGTGCGCCCTTTAACGGGCGAAGGAGTTGTTCATAAAGGACCGTGCATGAGCAATGGCACGAGGGGTGAGCGGCCTGCGTCAGGGAGCGGCACTCTCTGGGGTGGGAAGCCCGCTGACAATGTATCCGTTGGGTCGAGCCGAACGAGCCAACAGGCTACCCCTGCAACCTATGCTGACGAAAAGCGCCTCGGCGCAGCAGAAACGTGCAACATGTCGTAAATCAAGACAGGTGAAACGGCTGAGACACCTGAACCAAAAGGTACGGCGGCTGTCCTGGGGGTGCCATCATCTCCCAGGAATTGCTCCTTCGTCCGCCCGGCAGAGAGCACGCAGCTACGGGTTGCTAGAACTTCTTCGTTTGGAACTGGGGAACTCTCATACCGCTTTGCCCTGCGAGGGGACGCGAGAATGCCAGCGTGCGGGAGAGAGGACGGAGGCGGCGTAGTAGCCAAACGCTGTCCTGTAATGGGACGGACAGGGTGAAGGTCCGCCAGGGGATGTCCTTAGAAAGCGGAGCGAACGGATGAAGGGAGGAAAGCAGATGACGGTAGGCTTGTCCTGCTGGTGCGCCTCCCCGTGGGCAACCACGAGTCTGCCCTTCGTGAGTATCGGGACCGACCTGGAAAGCGCAGTGCGGTGAAAGTCGCATGCTGCGTTTGGAACGGGGGAAAGGCTGTAAAGCCCGGTGCGCCGCTTCGGCGGCAGATGATGAGTGCAACGAGAGTTGTTGGAACTGATAGGAGGTTCCATGCACACCCCGCTTACCCCTTCCCCGAAAGGGACGGGCGACCATAGCAT
>JAABUJ010003199.1_pt1 | contig 18732 bp, 18 predicted proteins | sample 5559131 | NCBI WGS metagenome assembly JAABUJ01 (sample SAMN10711875, study PRJNA513366) | rock metagenome | isolation source: Antarctica rocks | place: Antarctica: Victoria Land, Mt New Zealand nord | collected 2016-01-07 | reverse complement strand
CATGTCCCCCCTGTCCCTCCTGCGCACGCCCCTCAGGCGCACCCGTTAGGGACAGCATACCCCATCCCCACGCGCTGTGGCATCCCCACCGCCTCACCCCAGGACTTCTGCGCGCTAACGAATTATCCGTGATGCCAAGGCTCCCGGCGTTGTGTAGGGGCGTATGGCATACGCCCGTGGTCTCGAACGCACGGACGTATGCCATACGCCCCTACAATAATTCACGAACCCTGCCAAGGGGAACCTGGGAAGACGCCTCCCCCCGGATCCCCGCCAACCAGAGGCGCATGGGGATCGACGGGCACGGCCATATCGAACGATTCACAGACCATGCTTTGTGTGCGGTTCCGCTTGCCCGCTTTAGACGTTGGTCTGCGGCGGCCTGGTTTCCGTCACAATCGCCGCGATGCGGGTGCGCGCGTCGGCGAGGACGGCGCGGATCTCATCCAACTGGCGAGCGTCGGGCGCGCCCTGACGCCAGGCGCCGCGCACGAGCCCGATCAGCGCGCCGACCTCGGATCGCAGGGCGCCAATCGTCGCGCGACCCTGATCGGGTCCATGGTCGTGATCGCCGCCGCGCCAACCGCGGCCACCGCGTCGCCATGGAGGGCCGTATCCACGGCCGCCGCGCGCATCAGGACGGTACTGGTACTGGTCGTCCCAACCACCGCGTCCGCGATGCGGCGCGTTCCATGGGCCGCGTGGGCTGCGTGCGCCCGCTCCGTCAAAGGCGTATCGTAGCGCCAGTCGCGCGAGGAACGCAGCCGCGAGGTACGGCGCGATCCGTGCGTGGCCTGGTCCATACCCGCCCCATGAGTCTTGCCCATGCCCGCCCCAGGGGCCGCGTCCCCGTCCGCGTCCACCCCATGGGCCTTGTCCTGACGCGCCCCATTGACCATAATGACCGCGACCAAAGGGCGGTTGATCGTCGTGGTACGGCGCGTCGAAATGTTGTCTGTACATGTTGTTCCTCCTAAAGAACACTTACTATATCGCGATCTATCACGATATATCGTTATTGTAGGCCGGCGGCGCCGCGTATGTAACTCCACGTTCGGCCAGGGACGAGCGCATGGCGCCCAACCTTTTGGCTAGGTTGCCTGGCTATCCGTTACCCACTTTCTCTGTCCATACTTCTGGCGCGACCGGAAGAGGCATAACGCACGGCGGAGGCGTATACTCACGAGGACCGCACGATCAGTAAGTAGTGAAAGGAACGAACGATGATATGGTTTAGAGGGATAGTTGGGGTTATCGCCGTCTTGCTTGGGTTGGTCTGGATCGGGCAGGGGCTCGGCGCGTTGCGCGGCTCTATGATGTCGGGCCATCCCGGCTATGCTCTCCTCGGGGTGGTCGTGGCGCTGGTCGGCGTTTGGTTGCTCTGGGCCACAGTACGCCTACGCGCTCGTGCGCGGCTGTAACAGCAGTACAGGACTTTTCACCGCCATGAGCAAAGTGGTGACGCTCGAACCGCTCGCACAAAGCGTCTTGGGAGCGTCAACGCGTCGTCGCGACGAAGGTGGTGACGCTGCGCGCCGGTAGTGTCGCGCTAAAGCCCTCGCCGGTCGCGACGATGGCATGCCCTTGGGCCAGGTTTTGCGTGGCCGAGGTGACGTACGGCGTTACGCGCCGGACAGGCGCGCCGTCCGCACGTACGTCAATAGTTCGCGCTGAACCTGTGTCGTCGATAGCGACGACCACGAGCGTATGACCGGAGGGGTCTCGGTAGGCCGAGGTGTAGATCCCCGCGGCTGGGTGGTCGGTGGCGGCGAGTCGTACGTAGCCCGGCCGGATGAAGCGGCTGTAGTTGCCGATGGTGTACAGGCGTTTACTAATGAAGTAGGATCGCCGGGCTGGCGTCAGGTAGATGATGCCCTCGCCGTCGCCCTTCGTACCGTCGGAGTTGACGGCCCACCACCACAACCAGGCGTTGGCTCCCGCGCGGGTCATGAAGGCGTGGATGTTCTCAGCCCAGTGCAGGCCATCGCCCATCCCAGGGTTCTCGTGCGTCAGATAGGAGACCTCGGTCTGCCACGTCCGCTTGTGATGGACGTTGGCGATGGACCAGGGAGCGGTGTTGTGGTGGTAGCCGTGGCCGGCGATGATCGTGACGGCGGCCGCGCTGGCGGGGTCGTCGAGCGTTGGCGTGATGAGATCGTCGTGCGTGTGCCAGGACTGCTCTGGCATCGCGACCGCGGCGCGCACGCCGTCGCGCGTGAAGACCGGCCGCAGGGCATGGGCGATGAAGTCGTGGAACTGGCGCCCCGTCCATTGCGACGACTGGAAGGGGTAGACGCCGTTGGGCTCGTTGGCCGGCGAGATCGCGCTGATGGTGATGCCATGGTACTTTTTGTAGCCGCGCACATAGGCGGAGAGGTAGCGCGCGTAGTCGAGGTAGTGGGCGGGGCTCAGGTAGCCGCCGCGTGAGCAGTCGTGGTTCGTCTTCATCCAGGCCGGCGGGCTCCACACGGTGCTCAGGATGGTGATGGGCCCGCGCCGCGCCGCCTGCTTCATCAGCCAAACCTGGCCCCGGTCGCCGGCGAAGGTGAACACACCCGGCCGCGGCTCGATCGTGCCCAGTTCGGGCGCGTTACCACAGCCGATCTCCTCGCGCAGCATGGACAAGCCGATGCCGTTGGTCGGCGAGAACAGCAGGTCGACGATGTGTGAACGGCCCGGCTCGGGGAAGCGCATCAGGTTGGCCGCCTGCGCGTCCGCCCCGAACCCGTCGATGCGCTGGCGCATGTCGCGCCAGCGCACGACGACCCGCGCCGCCAGGGGAGCGGTGGCCGGACTGCTAACGGGGCGCATCGGCATGGCGCAGGCGGTCACGACGAGGGCCAATGCGGTGAACAGGGAGAGTAGGAGGAGTACGCGTAGGATCATGGTGCGCCTCCGTTGTCATCCGTGTGCATAGGGTCATCATACCCTATACCTCCGCGCGCGTTTGCCTGTTCAATGATGACTACTCGTTCTCGTCACTCGCTGTTTCACCAATTGCGGTCGCTCTCTCGCGGACCGAGGTGGTCCGAGCGGTTCGCGAAGAGGACGTACCGGCGCACGCTCTCGATGCGCCATAGATGGATGCCGGTGTCGCCCGTGACTAGCCGCACGTCCGTCTGCATCGGGAGGTTCAGGAAGCACTGATAGAGGCGGGAGATAATGCCGCCGTGGGCCACGATGCCGATGCGCCGCCCATCCGTGGCCTCGTCGACTAGGCGCGACCAGACGAGTTCGGCGCGCGCCCGGAAGCTAATGTCACACTCGCCACCCGGCGCCGGCATATGCGGCTTGTGGCCGCCCGCGGGCTCGGGGTAGCGCTCCGCCGCCTCCGCGAACGGGAGGCCCGCCAGGGCGCCGTTGTTGAACTCCATGAGATCATCGTCGTAGCGGACCGACACACCGACATGCTGAGACAGAATCTCCGCAGTCTCGGCCGCGCGGCGCAGCGGGCTGGCGTAGAGCGCGTCGGGCGGAAGCTGTGCGGCGATCCACGCGGCGACATGGCGCGCCTGTTCCCGGCCCCGATCGGTCAGGGGCGTGTCGTATCTCCCTTCGTGCCGGCCCTCCAAGTCCCCCGCCGACTGACCGTGGCCGAGTACCAGGAACTCGATCATGTGCGCCTCCATACTTTCAACGGTTTGCTCCGAGGATTCCCCCGCCTTCAGGCGTGGGGTCACTGACTGCGGGGAGTGGTTAGCCGCGTGGCGGCGCGCCAAAGCGGTCGTTGTATTTCTTCAACACATCGTCCAGGGCCTCACGCAGCAGGCTGGCCTCGTTGCGCTTGAGCATTTTGGCGAGTTGGGACAAGCGCTCCAACTGCGTGGCGGTGTAGTAGCTGGTCTTGGTGACCATTCTGCTATCTGATAGGGGCAGCGACACCTTGTTGCGCCCTGAAACCTTGGCCACGTAGACGGCCTGATCGGCCTCCCTGCTCAACTCGACGTCGTTCTTGCCGTGTGTAGGATAGGCGGCTAACCCGATCGAGGCGGTGACGTGTACCTCCGGATGCTCATCAAAAGAGAGCGCCGCGACGCGCCGGCGGAACTCCTCGAACAGCGTGAACGCCTCGTCCAGTCGCGTGTCGGGTAGCGCCACGGCGAACTCGTCTCCGCCATAGCGGGCGATGAGCGCCGTTTCGGGCAGGACTTCCCGCAATACCTCGGCCACGGCCTTGAGCAGCACGTCGCCGAATGAGTGCCCGTAGGTCTCATTCACCTCCAAAAAGTTGTCGATGTCGATGTTGATCAGCGTGAGCGGATCGCCGCTCTGGTGGGCCTGGGGTAGCAGCGCCCCCTCCAACAGACGGCGAAACTGGCGCTGGTTGGTCAAACCCGTTAGGTGGTCGGTCGTCTCTTCCTCGACGGTCGCCGGTCGATCCATATACCTATTGCCCCCTTGATACAAACCTTAACGTACATATGTATATTAAAGGACATATGTACGTTTGGCAAGAGCCCAAAAGTACTGCCCAGCCAGAGGTTGGCTTTCACAAAAGCGTGGCCTTGACGCGGACGCCGATGATGAATACAGTTAAATGTACAGGGAAGCTGTACGGATATAGTTGTAAGGGATATGTGGTGTCGACGGAAACCGTGAGTTATTCCGAGGCGCGTGACCACTTCGCGGAGTTGTGGGACCGGGCGGTCGAGAACAAGGAGACGATACGCCTCACCCGGCGCGGCGCTGAGCCGGTGGTGCTGCTGGCCGCCGCCGAGTACGAGGGGCTGCTGGAGACCGCGCACCTGCTGCGTTCACCGGAGAACGCCGCGCGCCTGCTAAACGCGCTGGGGCGTGCGCGGGCCGGCGAGGATACCCCACGGCCGTTGGACGAGTTGCGCGCCGGGTTCGAACGTGGCGAAGGGGCGTAAGGGTCGAGACCGGCCTGTCCCCACTGAAGATCGGCTGGCGGTCTTTCAGTCAGAGTTCAGAGAGGATCTGCGCTGGTGGACGCGAGAGCAGCCGAGAGTGGCGGAGCGCGTCTGGGCGCTGATCGAGGAGGTGATGAGGACGCCCTTCACCGGTACAGGTAAGCCAGAGCCCCTGCGCTACCTCGGCTCGAATGTGTGGTCGCGGCGTATCACACAAGAGCACCGACTGGTGTATCTGGTACGGGATGATCGAATAGATTTCCTCCAGGGGCGTTATCACTACTAGCGCATCGTTCCGGCGCCCTCCCGCTAATTGACGCTCGTCGCCCGCGTGTGGTCACGGACGTTGGCGTAGGACTGCGGTACAATGGGGTGGGGGTGCAAAGACACATGACAACGATGACCAGGGAGAGCGACACTCGCGCTCAGACCGTTAATCCTTTTCTTTACCGGCGCCGGCGGACGCGCGTGGTGATGGTCGGCGACGTCGCCGTCGGTGGAAATAATCCGATCCGCGTGCAGTCGATGACCACGACGCGCACGCAAGACGTGGAGGCGACCGCCGCGCAGGCCGAGCGCCTGGTCCGCGCGGGCTGCGAGATCGTGCGCATCACCGCGCCGACCGTACGCGACGCCAAGGCTATCGGCGAGATACGCGCCATGCTGCGCGCGAAGGGTATCACGGTCCCGCTCGTGGCCGATATCCACTTCTCGCCTGAGGCGGCCCTGGCCGCCGCCGACGTCGTGGAGAAGGTGCGCATCAACCCCGGCAACTACGCCGACTCGCGTAAGTTCGCCGTGCGTGAGTACACCGACGCCGAGTATGTCGCCGAACTCACGCGTATCGAGGAGCGCGTCACCCCCCTCATCCTCAAACTCAAGGAGCGCGGCGTCGCCCTGCGCATCGGCACGAATCACGGCTCGCTCTCCGACCGCATTACCAACCGCTACGGCGACACGCCGCGCGGCATGGTCGAGTCTGCGCTCGAGTTCGTACGCATCGGCGAAAAGAACGATTTCCACGACATCATCCTGTCGATGAAGGCCTCCAACCCCAAGGTCATGATCGAGGCCTACCGTCTGCTGGCCGCCGCGATGGCGCGTGAGGGCATGGACTATCCCTTTCACCTAGGTGTAACCGAGGCCGGCAACGGCGAGGACGCACGTATCAAGTCGGCCGCCGGCATCGGCGCGCTGCTGCTCGATGGCATCGGTGACACCATCCGTGTCTCGCTGGCCGAGGAGCCCGAAGAGGAGATCCCCGTGGCGCGTGCCCTGGCCGCGCTGCTGCCCGCGGCCCTGGTCGAGCGCGGCGGCACGGCCGGCATAGACGACCCGACGCTCGTGCCCTCGTGGGACCCACTCTCGTATGCGCGCCGCCGCGCGCGCGCCATCACGTTGGGCGGCACAGCCATCGGCGGCGCCGAGCCGGCCGCCGTGCTCGTGCCGGCCCCATCTGGGAGCACAGCCAGCGGTACCGGCGGCCGCACGTTGCCGATGGCCGGCGGCATGGGCGGGCTGCGCCGCGCCCCCCGCGCCGACGCCGTCCTCTTTGATGTCCGCGACGAGGGCGACCTGGAGCGTATTGCCGGACTAGCCTGGAAGGGCGTCGGGAAGATGCGCACTGCGCTCGTGGCGCGCGGGGGCGATCCGGCCCTGCTAGCCCGCGCGTTGGAGCACGCCGAGGCCGCCTACCTGTGCGGAGTTAGCGAACTCAGCGCCAGCCCTCTCGCGCCAATTATCGAGGCCGCCCGCGCCACCGGCAAGCCGCTTTTCCTGGAGTCGCGGTCGGTCGACCGGCTCGTCGAGGCGGCGCGGACGGTCGCGGACGCCGGTCTACGCGACATGGTCGTGGCCCTCTCCTCTGATCCCCATGACCCCTACTCTACCCCACTGATGACGCTGCACCGCTATCGTCTGCTCGTGGCGCGGCTCGACGCCGCCGGCCTGGACGCGCCCATTTACCTGCGCTATGTTGGAGACCACGACGCGGCCAAGACGCTCATCCACGCCTCCGCCGCGCTTGGCGCGCTGTTGTGCGACGGCCTGGGCGACGTGGCAGGCGTGCAGGATAGCGAGGGTCAGCCCTTGACGTCCCTGACCTTCAACTTGTTGCAGGCGACGGGGCGGCGCATCACCAAAACCGACTACGTGGCTTGTCCTTCCTGCGGGCGTACGCTCTTCGACCTACAGAGCACCACCGACAAGATCAAGGAGCGCACGGCGCACCTCGTCGGCGTCAAGATCGCCGTGATGGGCTGTGTCGTCAACGGACCCGGCGAGATGGCCGACGCCGACTTCGGCTATGTCGGCGGCGCGCCCGGCAAGGTCAACCTCTACGTCGGCAAGGAGACCGTCGAGCGCAACGTACCCGAGGCGGAGGCGGCCGACCGCCTCGTCGCTTTAATTAAGGCGCGCGGCCGTTGGGTCGAAGCCACGGACGACGCGGACGAGGACGACGAGAGACAACTTCGCTAGCTGGACTAGGGGGAGATGGAATATGGAAGCTGTCACGATCCCAGTAATAGTGGACGAGAATCGGCGGGTAGTTCTTAAGTTGCCGGACTCGACCCCGATCGGGCTGGCGGACCTGGAGATCGTCGTCCACCCGAAGGCAGATACCGCCAATGGGGCTAATGAGACAAGAACAAGAGGACCGAACGCGGCGACCGAAGCGGCGCGCATTAAGCTCACGGCGGCCGGGATCCTCAGCACTGGTATCCAGGCTCCCATCGGGACAGCCCCACCAACCGACGAGGAAATTGAACGCCTTGGCCAACTTCCTGCGGGCGCGCGTCCATCGGAGGAGTTGATTGACGAGGACCGAGGGCTTTATTGAGCGCGATCTTCGTCGATACGAGCGCCCTCGCCAAGAGGTATGTCGACGAGGCAGGTTCGGCGTGGGTCAAAACAGTAACGCCCCCCGCGTCGGGCAACGTCGTTATCATCAGCAATGTGACGACCGTCGAATTATCCTCGCTTCTTGCTCGACGAGTTCGTGAGGGTACACTTACACGTAGCAGCGCCGCGCGCTTACGCAACATATTTCTGTGGCATGTCGAGCGGGAATACTTAGTCGTAGCCCTCGATAACGATGTGCAGGGCCGGGCTCGCACTCTTGTAGATAGGCATCCATTGCGTGCGCTAGACGCGATCCAGTTGGCGGGCGCACAGAGGGTAGAGGCTATGTTTGGAGGGCCAATAATCTTTATCAGCAGTGATCGGAACCTGCTGGCTGCCGCCAACGCCGAAGGCTTCACGACGGATGATCCTTTAGCTCATCCCTGAGTTGCATAACGCCGAAAGTATCTATGGCTCTATCCACCGATCCACCATCCGTAGCGACCGGCACGGGGCTGGCGCGCTTCCTCGCTGCATGCCGCCATCGTACCCCGGACGCGACGCCGGTCTGGTTCATGCGCCAGGCCGGGCGCTGCCTGCCGGCCTACCGCGCCCTGCGCGAGCGCCATGCGTTCCTTGAGATGTGCAAGACGCCCCAACTTGCCGCCGAGGTCACGCTGATGCCGGTCCACGCCTTTGACGTCGACGCCGCCGTCATCTTCGCCGACATCATGCTGCCGGTCGAGCCGATGGGCATCGACCTGGAGATGCGCGAGGGGGTCGGTCCCGTCATCCACAACCCCATCCGCACCATGGCCGACGTGGCGCGGCTGCGCGCGATCGAGCCGGCCGAAGGCGTGCCCTTCGTCCTCGACGCGATCCGCCTGGTCCACGATGAGTTGGCGGGCAAGCGGGCCGTGCTCGGTTTCGCGGGCGCGCCCTTCACCCTGGCCTGCTACCTGGTCGAGGGCAAACCGTCGCGCGACTATGGCCTCGCCAAGGGCCTGATGTACCGTGAGCCCGAGGTGTGGCATGCCCTGATGTCCAAGCTCTCCGCAATGACAGCCACATACCTGCGCGCGCAGATCGCCGCTGGCGCCGACGCGGTGCAACTCTTCGACTCGTGGATCGGCGCGCTGAATCCCGCCGACTACCGCCGGTACGTGCAGCCGCATGTGCGCGCGATCTTCGACGCGGTCCGGGAAACTGGCGCCCCGGCCATCCACTTCGGCACGGGCACGTCCGGCTTACTTGAGGACATGGCGGCGGCCGGCGGCGACGTCATCTCGGTCGACGCGCGCGTCATGCTCGACGACGCCTGGGCGCGTATCGGCCACGACCGCGGCATCCAGGGCAACCTCGACCCCACACGGCTGCTCGCCGGATGGGAAGCCACCGAGGAGGGCGCGCGCGATGTGCTGCAACGAGCAGAGGGGCGCCCCGGCCACGTCTTCAACCTCGGCCACGGCGTCCTGCCCTCGACGGACCCCGACCTGCTGGCGCGCCTGGTCGCGCTCGTCCACGAAACGACAATGACATGAGGAGACATTGATGAACAACACAGCGCCGGTCGGCGTGCTGCTGATGACCTATGGCTCACCGGAGACCCTGGAGGATGTCCAGGGCTATATGACCAACGTCTACGGTGGCCGCGAGCCTGATCCCGAGTTGGTCACGGAGTTCAAGCGCCGCTACGACCTCATCGGCGGCTCGCCGTTAGTGCGTATTACCAAAGAGCAGGCCGCCGCCTTGCAGGACGAGTTGCGCCGCCGCCATCCCGACGGCCCGACCTTTCACGTCGAGGTGGGCATGCGCTTCTTCCCGCCCTTCGTTCCCGACGGCCTCAGGGCGCTGGCCGCCAGGGGCGTCGACCGCGCCGTCGGCGTTATCATGTCGCCGCAATACTCGCCGATCCTGATGAGCGGCTACCTCAAGGCGGTCGACGAGGGGCTCAAGAGCCTGGATCGTCCGCTGCCCATGACCGTGGCCGGCTCGTGGAACGAACAACCCCTGTTTTTGCAAGCCATCGCCGAGCGGGTGCGCGAGGCATTGGATAGCGCTCCCGCCGAGGCGCGCGATAAGACGCAGGTGCTACTCTCGGCGCACAGCATGCCCCTGCGCGTCGTCGAGAAGGAGCCCGACTACATCGACCAACTCAAGGATACCGCCGCGCGCGTGGCCGAACTGGCGGGGCTGCCGGCCGACCGTTGGGGCTTTTGCTACCAGAGCGCGGGCCATACGCCGGAGGAATGGCTCAAGCCCGACTTCGCCGACGTGATGCCCGAACTGGCCGCACAGGGCAAGCGCCATGTGCTCATCGCGCCGGTGCAGTTCCTGGCCGACCATCTGGAGATCCTCTACGATATCGAGGTCGGCGCGCGCGAGCAGGCCGAGGAGCATGGTATCGCGTTCATGCGCACCGCCTCGCTCAACACCAGCCCTCTCTTCATCGGCGCCCTGGCCGACGTGGTGGAGGAGCAGCTCGCGCGGCAGGAGCGCGAGGCGGCCGTCCCCGCGCTGGCCTAACGTAGTGACGAGTGGCGAGTGGCGAGTTTTAGCCACTCGCCACCCATCACCGGCTCAGAGTGAGCCAACGTCAATAATTGTGCGGTTTTTAATCGAGGACGTAGCGTTCGACGGCTTCACGCACAAGCGCGCTCATGGGGCGGCCCTCCGCGGCGGCCCGCTTTCGCGTCGCTTCGTATAGCTCCGTTGTCGCGCGGACGCTGACGCGCGGTGACATCCCTCATCGAGCGATGGCCAGCCCATCCGGCGACGCTGTGCTAGCGACAGGTCGTAGCCAGCTTCGGCCTCAACGGCCAGGGCTGCCGCCATCTCAGGGGTAATAGCCCTCCCCAACTTTTTTGCCTTTAGATCCGCCATTGTTTCGCCTCCCGGTATTGCTTGCGATACTTCTTGCGTAGCTTCATTGCATGGATAACGAGGGGACACGGTTAGGGTAGTGGAAATTGGGCGACTTCGGTTGGCTCCAGCAGCAGAACCTGCGGCGTATGCAAATCCAGGAACAAGGCTAACTCAGCCAACACATCTCGGCCTAATAGGGACGGTATGGCCGGAGGCTCGCCCGAAGAAACGAGGACCGTAAGCGATAGTGTCGTGGAGTAGGTGTCCAGCGTTAACACTGCGTCGACGCTGCGAGTCGCCGTTTGCCCGCCAATTCCCCTAGTCGGCGCGCCATCTGACAAAGTCGACAGATCAACCCCGAGCCGAAGGGCATCCGTAGGCGATAGGACCGTGCGGTCGGCCCCTGTGTCAATTAACAGCCTCACCGCCAGTTGTTGATTGCCCAGGCTTGGGAATGCGAAGACGGCCTGCACAAACGGTCGACGTTGCGGACCGGACAGATAACCGTGGATCACGAGGGCAGTAGAGGCAGGATTAGCAAGTCATCATCGCGCGAAAGGCGCTCGACGAGGGCGTGTTCAGGCGGCACGCCGCGTTGCCGGAGCGCGATTAAAAGATCGTCGAACTTCTCGGCCGTATCGACTACGGCCTGGTTGTAGATGGCAATCCACTGCTCAGGATAGCGCGCCAGCAGATCCTGATAATGGGCTTCGTAATAGGCCACGTCGCGCTTAAACCGCGCGAGGTTTGCAAGGTTATTTTGCCGCGATGGGATCGTCTGCATGCCGCTTCACCCTTTTGACCAGACTGCTTTATAGCTAGTATGATGCCAGATTGTAGCCCCAGCTGTCTAGCTCCGCTCGACGGCGCAACAGAGCTGCCAGCCGTCCTGTTATATGGTAACCTGTACGTATACGTACACGTTCAGATAAGGGGCTTAATAGCTGATGCGCATTAGTGAAGCCGCTACGCGGCTGGGGGTAACACCACGGACCATCAAGTACTACGAGGAATTGGGTCTGCTGACCCCGGACCGCTCCGGCGGGAACTACCGCGACTACGACGCGGAGGATCTGGAGCGCGTAGAGCGCGTCCGCAACATGCAGCAACTGGGCTACTCGCTCACGGCCATTCGGGAACTCATCAAGTATCGCCGGCAGGCGGACGCGAATGGGCGCCGGCGCGTGCGTACGGCCGATTTGGAGGCGGCCACGCGCGCGCTGGAAGCCCAACTGGCCGGCGTGCGCGAACGCCTGGCGCGGGCGCGCGCCGAGGTGGAGCAAGGGGAGAAACTCGCGGCTGATCTCGCGGCCGATATCGCCCGCTGCCAGGACAGCCTGGCGCAACGCCTGACCGGCGCCGGCAGTGGACGGAAGGCGCGCTAGCATGAAAAGACTTGCCCTGCCGACGCCCATCACGACAATGCTGGGAGCCGTCGCCGTGCCCCGCGTGACGCCCGCGCGCCGCCCGCGTCCGGCGGCGCGGTCCTTCGCCCTTGACGACCAGCATTTGTTCCGCAGCGTCAACAGCATGGCCATCCCTATCATCACCGAGAACCTCTTTCAGACGATGCTCGGCATCGTCGACCTGATCATGGTGGGTCGGCTCGGCGCCGTCGCCATCGCCGGCGTCGGGACGGCGCTGCAGATCATGTTTATCGTCCTCGGCGCGCTCTCCGCCATTACGATCGGGACCACGGTATTGGTGGCCCGTTTCGCCGGCGCGGAGGACCCCGCGCAGGCCGCGCGCGTCGTCAAACAGTCCCTGCTCCTGGGCGTGGCCTGCTCCGCCATCATCGCGGTGGTCGGGCACATCGTCGCCCACCCCGTTATCGCCCTACTCGGCGCGCCGCCCGCCGTGACGCGAGCGGGCGGCGATTATCTGGACATCGTCTGCGTCACGTCGGTGACCCTCGTGGTCCAGTTCGTCTGCGCCAGCGCGCTACGTGGAGCGGGCGATACGCGCACGTCTATGATCGTGACCGGCCTGGTCAACATCGTGAACATCGTGGTGGCCTACGCCCTCATCTTCGGTCACTTCGGACTACCGGCCCTGGGTGTGGTGGGATCGGCCTGGGGCGCCAGCGCCGCGCGCGCCGTCGGCGCCCTGGTCCTGCTCGCGCTCCTGGCGAGCGGCTGGCGTCGCGTGAGCATCGCTGGCCGTGGCGGCTGGAGGCCCGACGCCGGTCTCATGCGCCGCGTCATGAGGATCGGTCTGCCCTCGATGATGGAGCAGACGTTCATGAACAGCGGCATGCTGCTCTACTCCATTATCGTCATCGGCATGGGCACGGCGGCGTACGCCGCCCAGCGCATCACATTCAACGCGCTCAACATCTCGTTTATGCCGGGCCTGGGTTTCGGTCTGGCCGCTACCACGATGACCAGCCAGGCGCTTGGGGCGGGGCGCGTCGACCTCGCGCGACGCTCGACCAACATCTCGTTCTATCTGGCGGCGCTCTGGATGTGTACGATGGGCGCCGCCCTGTTCCTGTTCGGCAACCCGATCATGCATCTCTTCAGCAACGACCCCACGATCGACCGCATAGGCACGGACGCATTGCGTGTGATCGCCCTCTCCCAGCCGTTCCAGGCCCTGGGGCAGGTCATGGCGGGCAGCTTGCGCGGCGCGGGCGATACGCGCTTCCCTATGGTCGCGACAGGGCTGGCGATTTGGTTGGTCCGTCTGCCGTTCGGTTGGCTCTTCGGTGTGCCGTTGCATGGGGGCTTACCCGGGGTGTACATCTCCAATGTCATGGATGCGGTCGTGCGCGCCGCGGCCAACTATCTGCGCTTCCGCCGGGGTCTCTGGCACAAGATGCGCGTCTAGACGCGCGCGGCTTGGTTTCGAGAAAAGGGCAAAGTGGGCGGGCAGAGATAAGGGGATTAGAGATGGCTCTGGAAATACCTGCTCAGGCGTTGCTCCAAGTACTCCAGGCCCTTGGCGTCGCGCGGCATGTGGCGCTCCTCAGGGAATAGCGCCGCGTCGTAGGGCCGCCCCGCCGCCGTGAGCGCCGCGATGAGCCGCGCGGTGTGCCGGAAGTGCACGTTCTCGTCCACCATGCCGTGAATGAGCAGCAGCCGGCCGCGTAGCGCCGCGACGTGGCCCAGGACCGCGCTCGTGCGGTAGCCGGCCGCGTTTGAGTCGGGGAGTCCCATGTAGCGCTCGGTGTAGTGCGTGTCGTAGCCCTCCCAGAAGGTGACCGGCGCGCCCGCGACGCCCACCGTGAACACATCCGGCGCGCGCAGCAGCGTCATGAGGGTCATGTAGCCGCCGTAGCTCCAGCCATAGACGCCGGCGCGCGCGCCGTCGACGTAGGGGCGCGCGGCCAGGAAGCGCACGCCGTCCGCCTGGTCGTCGACCTCGACGTGGCCCAGGTCGCGCGCGAGCGCCGCCTCGAAGGTCAGACCGCGGTTGGCGCTGCCGCGGTTGTCGACTTTTAGCACGACAAACCCCTGCTGGGCCAGATACTGCGCGCGCAGGTCGACCGTCAGGTCCCAGCGGTTGGCCACGGTCTGCGTGTGTGGGCCGCCGTACACCGACACGATCAGGGGCGCGGGCCAGTCGGACGCGCGCGTCGCCTCCGTCGCGTAGACCGCCGCGTATAGCTCGACCCCCTCGCGGTTGCGGAAACTCGTGAGTTCGGGGACGCATAGCCCCAAGCCGGTCGCGTCCACCCCGTCGTTCGCGTGCAGCATGGCCTCTTCAGCGCCGTCTGGCAGTCGCCGCAGCGTCACCACAGGTGCTCTCCCCACGGTGCTCCAGGTGTCGACGAAATAGCGAAAGTCGGGTGATACGACCGTGTCGTGCCAACCCGCCGCGTCCGTCACGCGGCGGAGTGGTCCCCCGTCGAGCGGCACGGCGTAGAGGCGGCGTTCGCGCACGCCGTCGCGCGTGCCCTCAACGTAGACGGTCCGCCGCGCTTCGTCCACGGCCACGAGGCGCGTCACCATCCATGGTCCCTCGGTCAGGGCGCGCGACGCGTGTCCGTCGCCGTCATACAGATAGAGGTGGCGGAAGCCGCCGCGCTCGCTCGACCACATGAACTCGCCCGACTTCAGGAAGCGGGTGTCGTCGTTCAGGTTAAGCCAGGGTTCGCCGCGCTCCTCGATCAGCGTCGTCGCCGTCCCTGTGCGCCCATCGAAAGCGACCAAGCGCAGGCGCCTCTGATCGCGCGACTCGATCTGTGCGGTCAGGACGCCATCGAGACGCCAGGCCACGCGTGCCAGGTAGATATCGTCATCCGGCCCCAGGTTCATCCACGTCGTCGCTGCCTCTTCGTTCCCCTCCGCGATGACGCCCAGCCGTACCGCCGCGTTGCGCGACCCCGCGAACGGATAGCGGTGCTCCTCGACGGTGAGCGTATCGGCGCCTTGGTGCACGATGGGGTACTGAGGGATATGGCTGCTGTCGGCACGCACGTAGGCCAGGCGCGTACCGTCGGGACTCCACCAGTAGCCTTCGGCGCGGCCCATCTCCTCCTGCGCGATGTACTCGGCGAGGCCGTTGGTCGCGCCGTCCCCCGCCCCGCTGGTCAGACAACGTGGCGGCGCGGAGCCATCGGTGGGCGCGACATAGAGCTCGTCCGCGCGGACGAAAGCCACGCGCGAACCGTCGGGACTGAGCCGCGCGTCGAGCGCGCCCTCGCTATCGTCGAGGCGGGTCAGGGGCGCGTCGCCGCGCGCGACGTGCAGGCTGCCGTCGAGGGGAACGAGCAGGACCAGCGGACCGTCCGTCCCCTCTTGAATGAACTGGAAGTCCGTGACGCCCACCTCGCGCACGCGGGCGCGTTCGCGGCGCAGGTCCTCTTCGAGTGAGCGCGCTGGCGCGGGCGTCGCGGCCCCGGCGGGCTCTCCGACCACCTGGCGGCGCTTGCCCGTGGCGATATCGTAGAGCCATAATCCCTGGGCGAGTGACCCCTCGGCGCTGAAGAGATAGGCTACTGTCCTGCCATCGGGCGTGAACTCTACATGGCGCGGCACGGTCATGCCTGGGCGCGGATAGCGCGCGACATCCTCGAGCGATAGCTTCTGCTCCATCATCCTCCCCCGCGAACCTTCGCATGACCCCCACGCCAGTATACGCCGGCCCGTGACATCACGGGCCGGCGTATATCTCTTATGCGGAATGCGGAGCGACGCGCTACGATTGATTCTCACGGAACGATTGGCGCACGCGCCAGGTGCTCTCGGGATGGTCGCGGCGCAGGCGGTCCCAGTTGCCCATCAAGTCGCTGGGCTCGTGGCTGTGCTTATACGTGGACACGGCGTAATAGTACTCTGCCTCGGGCGCGGCGGCGCTGGTGGGGAACTCGCGGATCACGCGCTCGAACGTGGCGGCCGCTCTTGGCTCATCATGCTTGCGTAAATGCGCCTGACCAAGGCCGACCAGGAGTTGGGGTAGGTACTCGAAGGGGGGCAGATAGCCGTTCCAGCGGTACAACTCGAAGCCATCGCTGTCGAGAACGCGGATGTCGGGCGTCCAGGCCTGCCGGTAGCGCTCCACGAGCGCGGCGCCCGAGCCGTCCTGTGTATTGACCTGGACGGGCACGAAGTTGTCATTGATCGTGTCGGCGACCGCCTGCGTCGGATACGTCACGGTATCCAGAGTTTTGCAGCCGCCTCAGACGGGCGAGAAGAAATCGAGCAACACGAGTTTGCCCTCGCCTTGCGCCCGTGTGAGCGCCGCGTCGAAATCGTGGACCCAGTTGACCGTACTCATGCTTGATTGCCCTCCAAAGCGTCATCCCAGAGGCGGAGACAACGCGGTGAAAGTTATGCTACCCTATGGGCTACGCGCCTCTGCACGGATACGTAGCATGGACGGGGCCAGGTCTTATTTTAGTACGCCTATGGCGCCGCTGTTTCTTTAAGATCACGATTGAGGTTGCCGGACCGCCACTCACACAGCCCGATTTTCGGACCGACCCGACAGAAGCGTTTGTCGGCGCCAACCATAACGCCTACGGAAGTCAGCTTAACACGACGATATTCGAGTACACGCGCGGTCAGTTCGCGCATCGGCAACGGTTGTCCGCCCTCCGACAGGATGCGATACGCCGTATCGGCGATCGTCCGCTCCTTGGCGATTCCCCACTCGGCCAATCCATATACACCTATTCCTGTTCGCACGAAAAGATCATCACGCCGCTGCATCATCGTATGCACGTTGCGCACATATACCTGGCGATCGGGAGGCAGCAACGCATTGGTAGCTTCAGCAATGCGGGTAAAGTGAGATGGCCGCTTTAATTCGCGAAGGGCGCGGACCACCTCATCGGTCCAGCGCCACTCGCGCCAGCGCAGGTCGAGACGGCTACTTTCGCACACGACTCGATCGTCGCTCCGAATAGCCACTGTAATAAGGCGATCGATGACGGCGTCGGAGTAGGCGTTTAGCGCACGCCTCACTCCCGCGTCACCGATTAGCTCGGCAAACTCGATGGAGATTACCTCGCTTTCCAACCGCGCTATCACGGCTTGCCGAACTATGTCCAAAAGAGTGCTTGAGATGCCCGATTGTGGCAGCGCATAGACGTCGTCGCCGAGCGGTGCGAGCGCCTTTGTACGCTCGAGGAGGAAGCGCAAGGCGTGCGGGGCCGAGACCGGCCCCACCAGCCCGTGATGCGCCACGTCCTCGACGATCTCGTCGAGCGTTGCCACGCTAGAGCGCTGAGTCATGAACGGCTCGACGAGAGCCAGCAGCAATTGTCCCACAACATCTATAGAGATAGCGCGTTTGCGCCATGTAAAGTCGAGACCGCGTGACTCCACTTGATGGATGCGCCCGCGGGACAATCCTTTGGCGACAGCAATATCCTGTAGCGTGTGCGTTTGCCCATCGCGAAGCCCATAATGGAGGGAAACGACGTCTATGGCACGCCCCGGCGCATTAAGCAGCAGTACGGCGAGAATGTCGCATAGACGTAATCCAGAGGGCGTGTCGTTTTTGCCGCGGTCGTGGTACAGCACCGTCGTCGCGGCCAGCATGTCTTGCAGAAATACCTGGCAGGTTCCGCGTAGCTCGACAATCGCTTTATTGGCGGCGGTTATCCCCGCATGGGGGGTCGTGTTCCCTAAAAGCTGTGTCACACGGACGGCGACATCGCCCAGCGTCGTCACTCGCTCCTGGCTCCCCCTGCCAGTAGCCCATGTACCCGAGAGCCGTGGCAACGGTAACATATCGACCAGGACGCCGCGTGCCAGTAGGTTGTCCGCGAACCGCGTGTCGGAGAGCATGTGGCGCACGGCGGCTATGCGCGCCGGTCGTCCAACGTTGACATCATCAGGTCCCACCTCTGACGTTATTAATGATGCGACGGCAATGTCTCCTCGATACAAATCTCCGAAAAGCGTTGCATTGGGGGCCAACGACTCCGGCGTTTGCGTGGAGAGTTGGGTCAGCATGGCCATTATCTCCGTAATCGATTCCCGCCCGATTCTACGCATGCCAAAGAGTTCGTATGGAGAGAGGGAACTCAGTTGGGTCACTGTTTCCACGCGGTTGAATTCCAGCGCATTCGATACCTGCGCGGACAGGCGCAGCCATTCAACGGGTAACGTCGATTGCACGACGGAAGGCGGCAGCGTTAGCCATTCTGATAGCGCTATGGGCACGGTCACGGGATCGGGTTGTTCATGATCTGTTACACCGCCTGGACCGGATCGTAACGCTGGCTTCTGCGGAGGTTCAATGTGCATCGATCCAAGAGAACCATTGAGCGGTGACCACTGCGAATCTGACGGACGTGACGCGGTCGAGGTTATATCCGCCAGCCTATCCACGATCTCCTTGACGGATCCAAGCCCAACGTTACGCATAGCGAACAGGTCATATTGTTTAACGAGCCCCAACGTAGACTTCCTCAACGGCATCGGTCGCCTATCCTCAGGTATCCGTTACTACCAGCACTTAACCATCTTAACATCCCCGCAACGTTTTGTCATACTCTGTATCCGTGTCGACAAGTTGCGGTAGCGCTTGATGATATGAGTGTGACCAAAATCCGTGGAGGGGTGGGGGTGCCTAAGTCCTTTTTCTACAAGTTAAGGATTTTAAGCCGTTGTCAAGGCCATTTTTGCAGCTTTTAAGCCAACCTGACAGCTGCCATGTTGCACAAACGCATGAGGCGCATGGCGTAGCGACAGCCGTGTGT